>JGI12210J13797_10455838_pt1 | contig 25209 bp, 22 predicted proteins | sample ElkSlonscriptome_3_FD_13797 | JGI IMG/M metagenome (IMG submission 13797)
TCGTGGTCCAGCGCGGCGAAGAACAGGTTCGACTCCCCGTCGTTCTCGGTTCTTCCCTGGACAACATCCGCCTCATGGCCGATCAGATGCAGATGATGAGCATCATGGATGAGAACCAGGAGCGAGAGATCATTCGCATCATCAATGCCACCAATGCGGCAGTGGATCCGGTCCCGCCCGTCCCGCCCCTGGCCCCGCTGCCAGGATTGCTGACGGGTCTTGGCGGAGACACGGACCTGGTCAGCAACCATGCCGGCCTTGCCGGCTACTTCGGCACCGGTGATGGCGTTCTCGTGCTGCGCATCGAGGAGGGCAACAGTCTGAACCTGCAGTCCGGCGACGTGATTCTCGATATCGAGGGCGAGGGCATCGAGCAGCCAATCGATGTGGGCCGCGCCCTCCTGGACCTGGAGCCAGGCAGCGATATCGCCGTTCGCGTGTTCCGCGAGGGCCAGGAAACCACGCTCTACGGCAGCGTGCCGACCTCGACCTTCCGGCCGCGTATGGGCCAGCGCATTCGAATCCAGACAGCGCCGGAGACACCGACGCCACCGCCCGGGCCCGGGTCGCGGCTCTGAAGCGCTGGCCATAAGGGACCCAGCCCTGGCCACGCGAAGGAGCGAGGAGAAAGCGAGCCGGAGCGATCGATGGATCGCTTCAGCCGGCAGCGCATCATCGCCTCGGTGGACCGGTCAGCCAACCAAGATCCCCGCCCAGGCCGCGTTGAGCAAAGACACCAGAGCACCGGCCAGCACCGCCTTGAGCCCCAGCCTGGCCAGGTCCGGGCGGCGTGCCGGGGCGATCGAGCCGACGCCGCCGATCTGGATCGCGATCGAGGAGAAGTTGGCGAAGCCGCACAGGGCGTAGGTCGCGATCAGGGTCGATCGCTCGCTCAGGTCAACCTGGGATTCCGACAGGGCGACATAGGCCACGAACTCGTTAGCAACGATCTTCTGTCCGATCAAACCGCCAACAGTAATGCACTCATCAAGCGGCACGCCGACCAGGAAGGCCAGCGGCGCAAACAGCCAGCCCAGGATCAGCTCAAGGCTCAGGGGTTGACCCAGCACACCCGCCAGTCCGGTCGCCTCACCCAACCAGGCCAGTGGGCCATTGACCAGGGCAATGAGGGCGAGGAAGGCCAGCAGCATCGCACCGACGTTCAGGGCCAGCTTGAGGCCCTCTCCGGCGCCGCCGGCAGCCGCTTCGATCAGATTGACGTGCGGCCGGTCGATCGCGGTGCGCACGGTGCCAACGGTTTCCGATTCGGCGGTTTCAGGAATGATCAGCTTGGCCATGACCAGGGCGGCGGGCGCGGCCATGATCGAGGCTGAAATCAGATGCTTGGCGAAGTAGGCCTGCTCGGCCGGGTCGGTGCCGCCGAGCAGCAGCACGTAGGCTGCCAGCACGCCACCTGCGATGGTCGCCATGCCGCCGGTCATCAAGGCGAACAGCTCTGAGCGGGTCATACCGGCGATGAAGGGGCGGACCACCAATGGCGCCTCGGTCTGGCCGACGAAAACATTCGCCGCCGTGGCCAGGGACTCGGACCCCGACACACCCATGAAGCGTGTCATCACCCAGGCCATGGCTTCGACCAGCTTCTGCATTACTCCCAGATGATACAAACAGGCCATCAGGGCGGCAAAGAAGATGATCGTCGGCAGGACCTGGAAGGCGAAGATGAAGCCGAAGGTGTCGGCGTTGGCCAAATCACCAAAGATGAACGACGAACCGGCCGCAGTGAACCCGATCATGGTCACGAACAGCTCACCGAGCCACGCGAACACGGCTTGACCGAAGGGCACTGACAAGACGAAGACCGCCAGGGCAAACTGCAGAATCACGCCGACCCCAATGGTCTTCCAGGCGATCGAAGAGCGCCGCTCGGACAAAGCCCAGGCAATGGCCAGGATACAAACGATGCCCAGCAGGCCGTGCAGCACGTTCAGCATGGTGCTCAGGCCTGAAAGTCGGGAAGCTTCCTGTCGATCAGCGACAGGTTGGGCTGGAGATATCGAGGCAGGCCATCGCGCTCGTAGCTGGGATAGGCTTCACCGCGAATCAGGGGTTCAAGGTAGGCGCGCGCTGCCGGTGTAATGCCGAAGCCGTTGCGCGAAATGTATCCCTTCGGCAGTTTTTTCTCCTTATTGGCAATGCGCTTGAGATCGGCCGCCTCCACGCGCCAGCGGTACGGCTGATCGCTGATTCGCTTGATCACCGGCATCACCCCCGACTTCCCCTCCAGAGCCAGCATGACGGCCGCCTTGCCGACCGCTCTGGCCTGCTCGAGGTCCGTCGCCGATGCGATATGGCGGGCCGAGCGCTGCAGATAATCGCTGACCGCCCAATGGCATTTATAGCCGGCCTCTTGCTTGACCAGGTCGGCGACGCGCGGCGCCACCCCACCGAGCTGAGCGTGGCCGAACGCATCTTTACCGCCGGATTCGGCCAGAAACCCACCCTCCTCGGTCTGCGCCCCCTCGGAGACGACAATCGAGCAATACCCATTCGTCGCGACCGACTGCTTGACGGCTGCCAGGAAGCGCTTCGGATCGAAGGGCACTTCGGGAAACAGGATAATTTGCGGCGGATCCCCTTTCTCGCGCGCGGCCAGTCCGCCGGCGGCGGCGATCCAGCCCGCGTGGCGCCCCATCACTTCAAGGATGAACACCTTGGTCGAGCTCGAAGCCATCGACATGACGTCCAGGCTGGCTTCCATTACCGAAACCGCAACGTATTTGGCCACCGAGCCAAAGCCCGGACAGTTGTCGGTGACCGCCAGATCATTGTCAATGGTCTTCGGCACGGCGATGCACTGCAGGTCCACGCTCTGCTGCCGGGCCATCTCGGAAATCTTCAGCGCGGTGTCGGCCGAATCATTGCCGCCGTTGTAGAAGAAGTAACCGATGTCGTGGGCCTTGAAGACATCGATCAGACGCTGGTACTCGCGAGCGCTTTCTTCCAGGCTCTTCAATTTGTAGCGGCAGGAGCCGAACACGCCGCCAGGGGTCTGGGTGAGGTGCTCCAGATCGCGTTTCTTGAGCTGACGGGTGTCAACCAGTCGTTCCTGCAGAACGCCGAGGATGCCGTCGCGGGCCGCATAAACGCGGCCTAAATCAGAGCGATGGGCCCGAGCCGTCTCGATCAGCGCGGCCGCGCTCGCATTGATGACGGGCGTGACCCCGCCCGACTGTGCGTAGAGTAGATTTTTTCGGGCCATGTCTGCCTGCCTGATAGTGAACGCTTGATAGTGAACGCTTCAAGGATAGCCCATCATGCGCCCATGACAGTCGATCGTCACCCGAGGGCGTCTCTTAAACAACGGCACCCGGAGTTGTTTACGAGACTTTACTGCGCGGCAATTTCCGACCATTTGACAGGCGCGCGCTTCCACAGTACTTTTGGCTGCTTGTCTCTTTAAGGTTCAAACGCCACTTTCACCATGCGAATCGTACTTCTAGGACCGCCCGGCTCGGGCAAGGGAACACAGGCCGCCCTGCTCAAGGACCGTCTGGGGGTCCCGCACATTTCCACCGGTGTGCTGCTGCGTGCCGCAGTCGCCGCCGGGACTCCGCTTGGCCTGCAGGCCAAGGCTGCGATGGATGCCGGTGAACTCGTTTCCGACGAGCTGGTCCTGGGGCTGATCGAAGAGCGCATGGGCAGTGAGGACGTCAAGGCAGGCTACCTGCTGGACGGCTATCCACGAAACCTGGCACAGGCTCGGGCGCTCGACGAGGTGCTCGAGCGGGTTGAACTGCCGGTGGAGAAAGCGATCGCGCTGACCGTCGACGAGGACCAGATCGTGCATCGACTGGCCAAGCGTGCCGCCGAGGAGAGTCGCTCGGACGACACGGAAGAGGTGGTCCGCAATCGGCTGCAGGTCTACCGCGAGCAGACCGCACCGGTGACCGGCTATTACGATTCCAGAAATCTGCTGGTCGAAGTCAACGGCATGGGCTCAATCGAAGAGGTCAATCAGCGCCTGAGTCAGGCCATCGCCTGATCATATCGACTAATCGTATCGGTCAATTGTATTGGCCAATGGTTATTCCTCGCGCCCTGAGTGGGCACGCTGAATCTGCACCCGAACCCGTCCCTCTGCATTTTCCGCAGCAATCAGCCTGTGGCCAAGGTGCTCGCACATGACCGCCAGATCCATTTCTGCCAGTGGATCGGTGGCAAGCACTTCCAGAATGCCACCAGGGTGCATCGCACCCAGTGCGGTCTTGGCCTTCAGCACGGGCACGGGGCACAAACTGCCGCTCACGTCGAGCCTGCGATCTGCGGTTTTCCACGCTGAAGCTCTAGACTGTTGCGTATCCATTCATCGCCCTACATTCTGGTAGTCTGCCACCACGTCTCTTCGACCCCTGTCCATGACCGATTTGATCTTCCGCCTGGCCGGCTTGCTGCTGCTACGACGCGGCCCCCAGGATCTTCCTCCGGGCTGGCCTGCGCTGTTCTTTTCCATCGCTGCCTATGTTGCAGTGACTGCGTTCAATCTGAGCCGCGGGGACGGCCATCCGACACCGGTGGCCGTGATCACGCTGGCCGTCGGCCTGCCCTTGACCCTGACCTGGATTGTACTCAAGATCCGACAGCGCACCGGCCGCTGGGTCCAGACCCTGACTGCTCTGTTCGGCAGCAACGCGCTACTGTCGGTCTTGACGCTCCCATTCAGTCTGGCCGCCGGCAGTGAACCCAACATGGGCCTGGCACTAATCCTGCTGACCAGCTTCTTCTGGTCGTTTGCCGTCGATGCACACATCTGGCGCCATGCCCTCGAGATCAGCTTTGCCGCCGCGCTGGTCGTCACCATGCTGCTTTTCGTCATTTCCCTCTTCGTGATCACGTCATTGACGGGCCCGCTATGAAAATTCACATCCTTGGTATCTGTGGCACTTTCATGGGCGGATTGGCCGCCCTGGCCCGCGATGACGGCCATCAGGTGACCGGCTCGGACGAAAACGTCTATCCGCCGATGAGCACACAGCTCGAATCCCTTGGCATCGAACTGACCCAGGGCTACGATGCAGGTCAGCTCGACCCTCGACCGGAGCTTGTCATCATCGGCAATGCGCTGTCGCGGGGCAATCCGGCCGTGGAAGCCGTGCTCAACGAGCGCATTCCCTACATGTCGGGCCCGCGCTGGCTGGGCGAGAATTATTTAAAAAATCGGCGTGTTCTGGCCGTTGCCGGCACCCACGGCAAGACCACGACATCGAGCATGACGGCCTGGATTCTCGAAGCAGCGGGTTTGAACCCCGGCTTTCTGATCGGTGGCATACCGAGCAACTTCGATGTGTCAGCACGCAGCGGTTCTGAATGGTTTGTGGTCGAGGCGGACGAATACGACACCGCCTTCTTCGATAAGCGAGCGAAATTCGTCCACTACCGGCCCGACGTCGCCGTTCTCAACAATCTGGAGTTCGACCATGCCGATATCTATCCTGACATCAAGGCAATCCAGACCCAGTTCAATCATTTGATCCGCACCGTTCCCGGCAACGGGACGCTGGTCTGCAATGCCGATGACAACGAGCTCAAAGACGTGCTGGACCAGGGGTGCTGGAGCCGGCTGGCCACGTTCAATCTGGTCGACGGCAACAACGCAGAATGGCAAGTCAAGCTACTCCAGCCCAGCGGACACGAGCTCGAATTCCTGCGAAACGGCGAGAGTCTCGGCGTTCTCGAATGGCCCTTGTGCGGACGCCACAACGCCATGAACGCGCTGGCCGCTGTAACGGCGGCCGCAGCCACCGGTGTCGAGCCTGATTTCGCGATCGGTGCACTGGCCCGGTTCAGCGGCGTCAAGCGACGGCTGGAACGGATCGGCGAGATCGACACCGTCCGGATCTACGACGATTTTGCTCACCACCCCACCGCAATCCGTTTAACCCTAGAGGGACTTCGAAGGAGCGTGGGCAACGCGCGGATCCTGGTCGCCCTCGAACCTGCCAGCAACACAATGCGCAGCAGCCACCATGTCGGCACACTGCCGAATGCTCTCATGGCCGCCGACCACGTCTGGCTCAAAACCTCCGATGCCATGGACTGGGACCCGCATGACCTGCTTGGGAAGCTGCAGGGCGAAGGCAGAGCCCGAGCACGCGTTAAGACGCTGGTTCAGGACCTGGTTGATGCGGTCAAGCCCGGAGATCACGTGGTCTTCATGAGCAATCAGGGTTTCGGAGATGCCTCGCGCCTGTTCATCCAGGCCCTTCAGAACAAGCAGGACAACGGCAGCATCGTCGGATGATTGACGCCGCTATGACCACCCATGGGTCAGGCTTCAACGATGACTGAATCAATCCCCTTGTTTCCCCTAAACCTGATCCTCTATCCAGGCGCTCGCCTGTCGCTGCGTATCTTCGAGTCACGGTATATCGATATGGTCCGCGACTGCATGCGTCCAGACAGCGGATTTGGCGTGGTCTGGCGCCTTGATGGCGACCAGGAATCGGCGGGCGGACACGCACGGGTGGGTACTGAAGCCCGCATCATCGACTTCTCCACCCTCGAAGACGGGCTGTTGGGCATTGAGTGTCGCGGAACTCGGCGTTTTCTCGTTCGATCAACGCGCTGCCGCGATGACGGCCTGCTGATCGGAGAAGTCGACTGGCTGCATGACCTGCAGACCGGTCCGATTGCCAGCCGCCACGCCGCCCTGCAGTCGCTGATGCGCGAAATCCTGGCCCACAAGGCGCTGGCCGGACAGGTGGAAGTCGACACGGAAGATGCCGCGTCACTCAGCTTCGGTCTGGCCAGCCTGCTGCCGATCGATCGTCCAAGGGCACAGGGCCTGCTCGAATCGGTCGAGCCCGAACAGCGCCTGGATTCCCTGATGGGAATGATCGAGGTGATGAGCGAAACCGACCAGTCAGGGTCGGCTTAGGGGACGTCATCATTGGTTCTCGGGTGACTGCTCCAGTGGATATCAAGCATTGAAGGCTGGCAATCAGACCCGTCGCTCTCGACCGCCAGGCCTGAGCGGATCTCAATTGGCGGTTCTCACTCGGCGGATCCCCTTCGGACATCCTCTTTCGACGCGGATCGTCAGCGGGTATCCTTGCGGTTGATTCAAGTCTCAGAGGAACGCAAACCAAGCCATGACAGAAGCACTCCACGGCAAGACCCTGTTCATCACCGGCGCCTCGCGCGGCATCGGTAGAGCGATCGCCCTGCGAGCAGCGCAGGACGGTGCCAATATCGTGATTGCGGCCAAGACCGATCGCAAGCACCCGAAGCTGCCAGGCACCATCCATGATGCGGCCGAGGAAATCGAGAATGCTGGTGGGCGTGCGCTTCCGATCAAGCTCGATATCCGAGACGAAGATGCCGTCTCTGAAGCCATGTCAAAGGCCGCCGAGCACTTTGGGGGCATCGACGCTCTGATCAACAATGCCTCAGCGATCTACCTGGCAGGCACGGCCGATGTTCCAATGAAACGCTTCGATCTGATGTTCGGGGTCAACGTGCGCGGAACGTTCGTCTGCTCTCAGGCCGCCCTGCCCTACCTCAAGCGAGCGGAGAATCCGCACATTCTGAATCTTTCGCCACCGTTGAACATGGATGCGAAGTGGTTCGGGCCCCATGTGGCCTACACCATGGCCAAATACGGCATGAGTCAATGCGTGCTCGGTATGGCCGAAGAATTCAGGGAACTGCCGATCGCGGTCAATGCGCTTTGGCCGAGGACCGTTATCGCCACCGCAGCACTGGCCATGCTGGGTGACGCGGCCAAACCGGAAAACTGTCGGAAACCGGAGATTATGGCGGATGCTGCGCACTGGATCCTTTCGCAGCCTGCAGCGGACCTCACCGGGAACTTTTTCATCGATGACGAGGTTTTAGAGCGTGCAGGCGTAACGGATCTTGAACGCTACGCCGTCACACCCGGCGCGTCCCTGTTACCTGATCTTTTTTTGTAAGTCAGGACAAAGGCACGGGGATTAAGAAACAAGGATTTCAACCCAAATCGGGCGGGCAATTCGAGCCTTGGGCCTTGAACCTGTTTACCGCTGATCGATCTTGACGTAGCGTCGCTCCGGTGAACCAGTGTAGACCTGGCGCGGACGGCCGATGCGATGCGGTGTCGAGCACTGCTCAAGCCATTGGCTGACCCAACCGACCGTTCGGCCGATCGCGAACATGGCGGTGAACATGCTGGTCGGAATCTGCAGCGCCTTGTAAATGATGCCCGAATAGAAGTCGACGTTCGGATACAACTTTCGCTCAACGAAATAGTCATCTTCCAGCGCGATCTTCTCCAGTGCCATGGCCAGATCAAGGAGCTGATCCTTCTGACCGAGATCCTCTAGCACCTCATGGCAGGCCTTGCGGATAATCGTCGCGCGAGGATCGAAATTCTTGTAGACGCGGTGGCCAAAGCCCATCAGGCGGAAGGGATCGTTCTTGTCCTTGGCTCGCTTGATGAATTCGCCGACCTTGCTGACGTCGCCGATCTCGTTGAGCATTTTCAGGACCGCCTCGTTCGCGCCGCCGTGGGCCGGACCCCAAAGCGCGGCGATGCCCGCCGAGGTGCAGGCATACGGATTGGCCCCCGTGGACCCGACCAGGCGCACCGTTGATGTCGATGCGTTCTGCTCGTGGTCGGCGTGCAGGATGAACAACAGGTCAAGCGCCTTGGCCGCGACCGGATTGATCTCGTAGGATTCGGCTGGCACCGAGAACATCATGTCGAGGAACCGCTCGGGATAGCCGAGTGAATTGTTCGGATAGGCCTTGGGCCAGCCCATGTAGTTGCGGTAGGCGGCCGCCGCGATCGTCGGCATCTTGGCGATCAGACGTTTGGCCGCCAGGTCACGCTGCTCTGGGTCGTTGACGTCGAGCTTGTCGTGGTAGAACCCGGCCATCGAGGCCACGACGCCCGAGAGGATCGCCATCGGATGCGCATCGTAGTGAAAGCCATCGATGAACTTATTGATCTTCTCGTGCACCATCGTGTGATAGGTGATGTCATGGTTGAAATCGGCGAACTCGTCCTGCGAGGGCAGATCACCGTAAAGCAGCAGGTAGGCGACTTCGAGAAAACAGGAGTGCTCGGCGAGCTGTTCGATGGGATAGCCGCGATAGCGCAGGATGCCCTGGTTGCCGTCGATGAAGGTGATATCACTCTTGCAGCTGGCCGTGGAGCCGTAACCGGGATCGAAAGTGAAGTGACCGAGTTCCGGGCTCAGGCGGCTGATATCGAGAGTCGGATCGCCCTCCGAGCCAGACACCACCGGCAAATCGAGGGATTTCCCAGTTTCAGGATCAGTCAGAGTCATTTTACGTTCAGCCACCGTGGTCTCCTCTCAGGCTCTGTATTGCAGGATTCGATCTGGCCACTCGGCGAGCCACTTGCATCGCCACCGGGGGCGAGTCGCCTATACGTGACCGTATGGAGCGACCTAGTATGTCACAACTCGCTCTTTTTCTGCATGACCGCACGCTCACGGTCGGCCCAGTCCACCGGCGCCAAGGACGGCCATTCGTCGGCATCAATGGTCGCCCGATAGGCATGCCAGGTCCCATGGCCAAGCAGGGGAAGAATCACCAGAAAGGCAATCCAAGCAGTCAGCGCGCCAACGACCACGCCGGCCACGATGATCGCGGCCCAGACCAACATGGGCCGCTTGTTACGAAGGACAGCGTTGACGCTTGTCACGACCGCCGTGACGGCGTCGGCACGCCGGTCCATCAGCATGGGCAATGAAAAGGCGCTGACCGCAAACACCACCGCGGAAAACCCGGCACCCACTGCCGTGCCAATGGCAAGAAAAAGCACCAGGTCGCTCCACGCAGGATCGGCGGTGGCCGGAAAGAAGATGTAGAGCGTGTTGGCCGCCCGCGCCCAGACCAGAAGAAGCACGATCAAGATGACGGCAAAGAACAAGGCAGAGCGCACCGATTGCGCGGCATCGGCGATGCTCCGCGCCAGGCTGACCTGACGACCCAGCTCGAGTCGCCTCGAAATCGCATACAGGGTCAGGGCCAGCCAGGGTCCGACAAAGACGAAACCGCTGACCAGCCCCAGATAAAGCCCCAGATTGCCCCAGCGCCAGGCCGCAGCACTGACCAGATAGCTCAGCAGGACCAGGGCCACGCCCCAGGTCAGACTCTGCCGAGGCGCATGACGAAGGTCGCACCAGCCTTTCTGCACCCAGATCCATGGGTCGCCGGTGTTCAGCGTTCTGCAGGGCGCCGCCATTGGCAGCTCGTCTGGTGATCTTTGCGGTGGTGTTTCCGACATCATATGCACTCCCGATTCATCATCCTCGCACACACCCCGGCCCCTGAATCACCCGCTTTTCAGTATGCCAATCGGCCGGGATCGATATCCGGTCCGATTCACACATCGACGAACTGCTCCGCGTCTCCGACCCAGCGGTCGATCAGAATCGAGGCATCGCTGACCCTCAGCTCCTGGGCCAGGCGGGCCACCTGATCGAGCAGATCGCCGTCGCGCGCAAGATCGGCGATCCGAAAGCGGAGCATGCCGGTCTGACGCGTGCCCAGCACCTCGCCGGGACCCCGCAGTTCAAGGTCCTTTTCGGCAATCACAAAACCATCCGTGGTCTCGCGCATCACGCTCAGACGGGACTGCGCCATCTCGCCCAACGGCGGCTTGTAGAGGAGCACGCAGGAGGCCTGCTCGGCGCCCCGGCCGACTCGGCCTCGAAGCTGATGAAGCTGTGACAATCCGAGGCGCTCGGCATTCTCGATGATCATAACGCTGGCGTTCGGCACGTCCACGCCGACTTCAATCACGGTGGTGGCCACGAGCAAGTCGGTCTTGCCGGTGTTGAAATCAGCCATGATGGCCTGCTTCTCCGCCGGCTTCATGCGGCCGTGGATCAGCGCGACCGAGTGATCGGTCAGCAGGCCAGTTAACTCGAGGGCGCGCGTTTCGGCCGCCTCGGCTTCGAGCACCTCGGATTCTTCGATCAAAGGACAAACCCAATAGGCCTGCCGCCCCTGCGAAAGGGCGTGTCGCAATCGTTCTACGACCTGGTCCCGACGCTGCTGACTGGCGGCCACGGTGGTCACCGGTTTTCGCCCCGGCGGCAGCTCGTCGATCACGGACACATCCAGCCCGGCGTATGCCGTCATGGCCAGAGTGCGCGGAATCGGCGTCGCCGTCATGACCAATTGGTGCGGCAGCCGCTGACCGCGCTTGCCCTTGGCGGCAAGCGCAAGGCGCTGGTGGACCCCGAAGCGATGTTGCTCATCGACCACCACGAGGCCGAGATCACGAAATTCGACACCCTTCTGAAACAAGGCGTGTGTTCCAATGGCAACGTCAGCGGAATCCCTCAAGGCCTGCAATGCCGCCTGACGCGCCCGACCCTTGACCTTTCCGGCCAGCCAGACCGTTTCAATACCAAGTGAGGAGAGCAGCGGCGTGAGGTTCTGAACGTGCTGCTCGGCCAGAATCTCTGTCGGTGCAATCAGGACCGACTGAAAACCGGAGGCCGCGGCCGTGACCAGTGCTGCGGCCGCCACCAGGGTCTTGCCCGATCCAACATCGCCCTGAACCAAGCGGCGCATCGGTCGTTCCTTCGCCAGATCGTCGCCGATTTCGCGCATCACCCTGGCCTGAGCAGCCGTCGGAGAATAGGGTAGCTGCGCCAGCAGGGCCTCGACCCTCGCCTGCCCATCGACCAGCTGAGGCGCGCGCTGGCGCGCGCGAGCTCGATTCAAGCGGGCCAGGGCCAGATGATGGGCGGTCAGCTCCTCCAGGGCCAATCGCTGCACAGCCGCATGATCGCCGTCAATCAGTGCTTCGAGGTTTTCCTCGGCGCCTGGCGCATGAACGATCTGAAGGGCCTGGTCCAGGCGGCGGATCGCAGTGTCTGAAGGGAATGAATCAGCCATCGGATCGATCAGGGTCAGTTCCTGGCGCTGAAGGCGATCGACGGCCTCGCGGATCAGCCGCTGCAGATTGGCCTGACCAATGCCTTGAGTCGTTGGGTAGACCGGCGTGAGCGAGTCCGGCAAATCCAGCGGACGATCCGGCCGGAAGCTCTGGCACTGGGGATGGACCAGCTCAAAGCCCTGTGGCCCAAACCGCGCTTCACCGAAGCAGCGCAGGTGCTGGCCTTCGCGGAGCTGGCGCTGCTGGCTGGGATAGAATCGGAAATAGCGCAGCATGATCTGACCAGTCTCATCGGCCAGAGTGGCCAGGAGCATGCGACCGCGGCCGAAGCGGATTTCCTGATGAACGATCTGCCCCTCGACCTGCACGATCACGCCCGGCCGAACCCGATTGAGCGGAGTGATTCGGGTCCGATCTTCGTAGCGCAACGGCAGATGAAAAAGCAGGTCAATCTCGCGCTCGATGCCAAGCGCCTTCAGGCGTGCGGCCACCCGGTCACCGACACCGGACAGCTCGGTGACGTGCCGATCATCCTTGGATCCGGCGGCGGTCACACGTCAGCGCGGCGGATCGTCCTGCCCCCCGGACCGGACGAGGATCGCATCCATCTCCACGTCGACACCCTTTGGCAGCGCCGCCACCTGGACGGCGGCCCGCGCCGGGTAGGGCTCGTTGAAGTAGCCGGACATGATCTCGTTCACCTCTGAAAAGCGCCCCAGGTCGGTCAGAAATACATTGAGTTTGACCACATTATCAAGCCCGCAATTCGCGGCTCGCGCAACGGCAGCCAGATTATCGAACACCCTCCTGGTGCGATCGGCGAAATCACCCTCGACCAATTCCCCCGAGGCGGGATCGAGGGGGATCTGACCGGAAAGGTAAACGGTATCCCCGGCCTGGATGGCCTGTGAGTAGGGGCCGATGGCCGCCGGTGCATCATCGCTATGAATCAGGCGCTTGTTCATCGTCTATCACTCCGCTGAGTCGATTCAGTTGAAAATAAGGCTGGCAGGCGACCCGACTCTCAGGTCATCTCGCGGCTGACGCGGATCACGTTGGGGTTACGCTTCAGGCGCCGCATCACGCGGGCCAGCTGAACACGGTTGGTGACGCTGAGCACGAAGAACAGCGTGGCGGTCTCCAGGTTGGCGTCTTTCTGCTCGACGCGTTCGATATTGGCACCGACCTGACTGAGCGTGGACGAAACCGACGCCAGAACGCCCGGTCCGTTGATGGTGAGCAGTTTCAGGAGGACCGGGAACTGCCCCTCGATCAGCGGTTCCCAGGCCACATCGATGCAACGCTCGGCGTGGTTCTTGCGCAGACCAGGCACGTTCGGACAGCGCTGGCGATGGACCACGATGCCCTTTCCAGGCGAAAGATAGCCCATGACCGGGTCACCCGGAATCGGATGGCAACAGGCCGCATAGGTGATCGCGCTGCCTTCATTGCCGCCAACGGTGATGACCGTGGCAATGTCATCTTCCGCGCGTCGGCGCTGGGTGATCGGCAGCAGCTTGTGTGCCACCATGCCGGCGAGCATGTCGCCACGCGCAATCTGAATCAGCAGATCCTCCATCCGCTCCAGACCAAGCTTGGAGACATAGCGGTCCAGCCTGCGTTCGGAGACTTTTTCGAGTGAGGAGCCGCGTCGAATGAGGGCCTGATCCAGCAGTCGATCACCGATCGCCACCGAGTCGGCCTGCTCCAGATTCTTCAGATGCGATCGGATCGCGGTTCGTGCCTTCGAGGTCACCACGAACTCCAGCCACTCGGGTTGCGGCTTGTTGCCCTTGTCGGTGAGGATTTCAACCGTCTGGCCGTTCTCCAGGCGGGTTCTCAAAGGCATCTTCTGCTGGTCGATGCGGGCCGCGACCGCCTGATTGCCAACATCAGTGTGGATTGCATAGGCAAAGTCCAGGGCGGTCGCGTCGGTTTTGAGATCGATGATCTTGCCGCGCGGGGTAAAGACGAACATTTCATCCGGAAACAGCTCCGACTTGGCCGTGTCCATGAACTCGTTCGAGTCCGGCGAGCGGTACTGCGTGTCCACCAGCTTGAGCAACCATTCACGCGCCCGCACCGCAGTCGAGTGGTCCGGGGTCGCCTTGTACAGCCAGTGAGCGGCTGCGCCCTTTTCCGCCACCAGATCCATTTCTTCGGTTCTGATCTGGAGCTCAAGAGGGATGCCTTGGGAGGAGGTCAGGACCGTATGCAGAGACTGATAGCCGTTCGGTTTGGGCAACGCGATGTAGTCCTTGAAACTGTCCGGCTTGGGACGGAACAGGCTGTGTGCCACACCCAGCGCCTGATAGCAGTGCGGCTCTGAATGGGTGATGATCCGAAAGGCGAACAGATCCGACACCTGTTCATAGGACAGGCTCTTGTCGCGCATCTTGCAGTAGATCGAATAAGCAGTCTTTGTGCGGCCCTCCACTCGGCAGGGAATACCCGATTCGCTGAGGCGGCGCTTTAGATCTGAAGTGACCGAGTCGATCACGTCCTGGCGGTTGCCCGAAATCGCTGCGACTCGCCTGCTGATGACCTGATAACGCAGGGGATGAAGGTTCTTGAAACCCTGTTCCTCGAGCTCCTCTTTCAGCGCATTCATGCCCAGCCGTTCGGCGATCGGGGCGTAGACTTCCAGAGTTTCCGAGGAGATCCGTCGGCGCGAATCCGCGGACATCGCACCAATGGTGCGCATGTTGTGCAGACGATCGGCCAGCTTGATAAAGATGACCCGAAGGTCCCTGCTCATGGCCAGGAGCAGCTTGCGAAAACTCTCCGCATCCGCCTCCTGTCGGGTGCGAAACTTCATCTTGTCGAGCTTGGTTACACCGTCGACCAGGCGTGCCACTTCCTCGTCGAACTCGCGCACGAGATCATCGTGTTCAAGGCACGTGTCCTCAACGGTGTCGTGCAGGATGGCCGCGGTGATGGTCTGCTGGTCCATTCGCATGGACGCCAGAATCTGGGCCACGGCCACCGGATGGAAGATGTAGTCTTCGCCGGAGCGGCGTTTCTGCCCCTGGTGCGCTTTGGCCCCGACTTCGTAGGCATGAAGGATGCGAGCGACCTGCTCAGGCTCAAGATAGGTGTTGAGCAGGTCGCGGAGCTGGCGAACGGGTGACGGCAGCATCAAGGACCGCCCGCCGTCAGCCCATATCGCCGCAACGGCAGCGGAATAGATCGCTCATCGGCTGATTTGGTGTCAGTCGTCGTCGTCGGGCGGCGGGGGCACTTCAGCCTGCATGGCCGCCATGCGCGTGTCCAGATCGGCCTGTAGCTCATTGATGTTGGCCTCGGTCACCACACCGTCTGCAATCTCTCGCAGGGCGATGACCGTCGGCTTGTCGGACTCCTCGTCCACCAGCGGTTCTGAACCGTTGGCGAGCATGCGCGCGCGCTGGGCGGCGGTCACCACCAATTCAAAGCGATTGGGCACTGCATCAACGCAGTCTTCAATCGTTACTCTAGCCATGATTCCTACCTATCAGTTCGTGGGCCTCGTCGGATCGACATCAGGCCGGGATTCCAATTCGAAAGGGGGGATTCCGGTCACCATCGCTCACGGTCAGCGGGCCGGAAAGGGCAGTCCTTTCAAAAATCAGTCGTCCATTGTATCGCGTGGGGAGGATTCGTCCAAGAGCTTTGCAACGTGGCCCTGCTGACGCGTACGACGCAGCGGCCAGACTCGGATGATGGCCGTCAGTTCTTCGAGCGCGGTCTCGAAATGATCGTTGACGACCATCCAGCGAAAATCGCCGCAGTCTTCCAGCTCGGCCCGGGCGTCGCGCAGGCGCCTGGCGATGACTTCGGCCGTGTCCGTGTCCCGCCCTCTCAGGCGCTGGGCCAGTACGGCCATGGACGGCGGAAGAATGAACATGCTGCACAGCCCGGGGTACTGATCGCGGACCTGCCTGGCACCCTGCACGTCGATTTCCAGAAGCACGTCACGATCAGCCTTCCACAGGGCCTCCACTCGATCCTTTCGCGTGCCGTAAAAATTTCCAAAGACCTCGGCATATTCCAGGTAGTCGCCGGACTCGATGCCGGCTCTGAACTCCTCGATGCTGACGAAGTGATACTGCTCTCCGTCGACTTCGCCACGACGCGCCGCACGAGTCGTGTCCGAGACCGACAGGGCCAGCTTCGGGCAGCGTGCCATCAGCGCTCGCATCAGGCTAGTCTTGCCGGCCCCAGAGGGTGCGGCGACCAGATACAGCTCGCCTTTACTCGACATTCTGGATCTGTTCGCGCATCTGTTCGATCAGCACCTTGAGCTCCACAGCGGCCTGTCCGGTGTCGGCCAGTGCCGCCTTGGAGCCCAGCGTATTGGCTTCGCGATTGAGCTCCTGCATCAGGAAGTCCAACCGGCGACCGACCGGTTCGTCCAACCTCAGCACCCGGCGAATCTCAGCGACGTGCGTATCGAGTCGGTCGAGCTCTTCGTCGACATCCAGCTTCTGCAGCTGCAGCACCACTTCCTGCTCGATCCGCCCAGGCTCGACCGGTTGGCTCAGGCCCTCAAGCCGCTCCCGAAATCGCCGATCAAGCCCTTCGCGAATCTCAGGCAGATGCTGGCGAACCTCGGCCACTTGGGCCTCGATGCCGGCCAGGCGGGTTTCGATCATCGCCTGCAAGGCCTGGCCTTCCTGGCTGCGAGCTGCCACAAACTCCTCGATCGCGGAATCAAGAAGCACCAGCGCCTGGCCCCGCTCCTCTTCCATATCGGGGCGGCCGGCCACGACCAGTCCGGGCCAGTTCATCAGTCCAACCAGATCGGGCGGTGCGTCGGAATCGCTGAGTTCGGCCAGTTCCTGGCGAGCATTCACCAGCGCTCGTGCGAGTTCGTGGTTGAGCTTGACCTCAGAACTGGCCAGCGAGGGATCGGCCTGAAAGCGAAGGCTTGCTTCGACCTTGCCCCGATTCAAGGCCGCCTTGAATTTCTGACGAACGTCTGGCTCGAGCTGGCGAAAGTCCTCAGGCAACCTCAGACTGACATCAAGATAGCGGTGGTTGACCGACCTCAATTCCCAAGAGAGGGTACCTCTTGGCGTATCGATTGCGCGGGCGGCGTAGGCGGTCATGCTGCGGGTCATGCGGGTGTCTCGCGAGGATTTGTCGAAGCTCGACATGGTAACCTTGCCAGCCCTTTTTCACCAAGGACATTGCATGCGCCCATCCGGCCGCCAGCCCGACGAACTCCGAACGATCCAGATCGAGCGGAGCTTTACGATGCACGCCGAAGGATCCGTGCTGATTTCCTGCGGCAATACTCGAGTACTGTGCACTGCCAGCATCGAGGACCGCGTCCCACCCTGGTTACGCGGCAAGGGATCCGGCTGGGTGACCGCCGAATATGGCATGTTGCCGCGCTCGACCGGCAGCCGGAACGCGCGCGAAGCGGCGCGCGGGAAACAGGGCGGGCGCACGCTCGAAATACAGCGATTGATCGGTCGCAGCCTGCGCGCGGTGGTTGATCTGGAGGCTCTGGGGGAGCGCGCTATCACCCTCGACTGCGACGTGCTGCAGGCCGATGGGGGGACGCGCACAGCCTCGATCACCGGGGCCTACGTGGCGCTGGTCGATGCGGTCAATTCGCTGCTGCAGGCGGGCAGACTCAAGCGGAATCCGATTCACGGTCGAATCGCGGCGGTGTCGGTCGGCATGCTTGGCAACGATGCGGTGCTCGATCTCGACTACGCTGAAGACTCCACGGCAGATACCGATCTAAACGTGGTGATGAACGACGGCGGCGGGTTCATCGAAGTGCAGGGGACCGCGGAGGGACACGCGTTCCGCCGTGATGAACTCGATGCCATGCTGAACCTGGCCGAACAAGGCATCCGAGAACTGATTGAGGCGCAGGAGGCGGCTCTGAATGACGCTTGACCAGCGACAACTGGTGCTTGCCAGCAGCAACCGCGGCAAGCTCGAAGAATTGAAGCATCAGCTCGCTGAGCTTGCCATCGAGCCCATTTCACAAGCTGATTTCAACCTAGAACCGGTCGATGAAACTGGGCTGAGCTTTGTCGAAAACGCTCTGCTCAAGGCCCGCGAAGCGAGTCGCGTGGCAAGCATGCCGGCCCTGGGCGACGACTCGGGGCTGGTGGTCAAAGCCCTGGACGGTGGGCCGGGCATCTATTCGGCACGCTTTGCTGGCGCGGACGCAAGCGATGCCCAGAACAACGCCAAATTGCTGACAACCCTCCAAGGCCTGCCTGCCGATCGTCGACAGGCCCATTTCCACTGCTGCCTTGTCCTGCTGCGACACCCTGATGACCCGGATCCGATCATCGCCCAGGGTCGATGGCATGGCCAGATCCTAAGCGAAGCGCGCGGCAGCGGTGGCTTCGGCTACGACCCCCTGTTCTTCGATTCCCGACGGGGCGTCGCTGCCGCCGAATTGAGCCTGGCCGAGAAAGCGCGAATCAGCCACCGCGGAATCGCCCTGCGATCGCTGATCGATCAGCTCCGGTCCGGTCGCTGAGGCCCGAGCCGTTCAGCCTCGTGACGCCGCCACGACTCCAGACACCGCCGCTCTCGCTCTACATTCACCTGCCCTGGTGCGTGGCCAAATGCCCGTACTGCGATTTCAATTCGCATGCGCTGCGAGGGGCACTGCCAGAGGAGCGCTACATCGATGCCCTGGTGGCCGATCTCGAGGTGGATCTGCCGCGAGTCTGGGGCCGCACGGTGCAGACGGTTTTTCTGGGCGGCGGCACGCCCAGCCTGTTTTCGGCCAAAGCGATCGATCGCCTATTGTCCGGCGTTCGCGCAAGACTGGCCCTCGCACCCGACGCCGAGGTCACGATGGAAGCCAACCCTGGCGCAGTCGAATATGACCGCTTCGAAGGCTATCGCGCGGCCGGGGTCAATCGCATCAGCCTAGGCGTCCAAAGCTTCAATAATGACCACCTCAAGACCCTCGGACGAATCCACAGCAGCGACGACGCCCATCGCGCCATCGGCGATATCAAGCAGGCCGGGTTCGAGCGCTTCAACCTGGATCTGATGTGGGCGCTGCCCGGGCAAGACGTTGAGCAGGCACTCGATGATCTGGATCAGGCCCTGGCCTTCGAGCCCGAGCACCTGTCGCACTACCAACTCACGCTGGAGCCGAACACCGTGTTCGCGGTTCACCCACCGCGCCTGCCCGATGACGACACGGTCATCGAACTACAGGATTTCTGCGCCGAGCGGCTGGCTCGGGCTGGATTCGAAAATTACGAAATTTCAGCCTGGAGTCAGCCCGGTCGCGCCAGCCGGCACAACTTAAACTACTGGCATTTCGGCGACTATCTGGGTATCGGCGCCGGGGCCCACGGTAAACTCACCTTGCCCGCTGAAGGCTGCGTTCGACGCACCCGCCGAAAATCCCACCCGCGTCCGTACCTGAACGCCCTGGAAACGGGGGCCTTCATCGCCGAAGACTGGCGCGTACCAGACGCGCAATTGGCCTTCGAATATTTTCTCAACCGCACGCGCCTGACCAGCACGATCGACCTGGCTGAATTCGAGCAGCGCACCGGTTTGCCAATCGACAGCATCCGAAAACCGCTGGATCGAGCGCTGGAACTCGGCCTGTTCAAATCGGGTGCATCAGACAAAACCCTTCAGCGCACCGATCTTGGCCGCAACTACCTCAACGACCTTCAAGCCCTCTTTCTAAGCGATTCAAATTCCTAGTCAGCAGCACAGAACCGCTCATAGGAATCGGGTCTTCCCGGCCGGCAGCGTCAGCGTTGCTCTGTACACCGAACCCACCTGATCGGTCTTGAGCCGGGCACCCTCCTCGTAAGCCAAGGCCAGGCGCTGTCGGATGTTGTCGAGCGCCGTTCCGTTACCGGCGCGCCGATCGGATCGCTCCGGAGGCATCGAATTCTCGATTTTGACACGGATGCGCCCGAACCGAATCATCGACAGCGTGATCTTCAGCTGCCCACCGTCCGGATTTGGTGCGATCCCATGCAATACAGCGTTCTCGACCAGAGGCTGAATCAGCAATGCCGGTCGAACCTGATTCATGTCGATGTTTTCATCAATCTTCCAGACCACCTTCAAGCGTGATCCGAGCCTGAGCGCCTCGATGCGCAGGTAGGCGCGGATCAGATCAAGCTCTTCTTGAAGCGTATGTTCGGAGTCGACGCGCAGGCCGCTACGAAGCAGATCGGACAGATCGAGCAGGGCCTGTTCAGCATCGACCGGATGATCATGAATCAATGATGCAACAGTATTCAAAGTGTTAAACAGAAAATGAGGGCGAATGCGCGCCTGCAGGGCATCGAGTCGAATGTCTGCTTGCGCTGCGATCTGCTGACGCCATCGCTGCTGCAACACCATGTATTGAACCAGAGCGATCGAGACCAGCGTGCTGATCGACAGATTGCGCACGAGAACCCAACTGACGGGGTTCTCGGAGCCCGCTGGCGAAAGCCAATGTCCAGCCAGCGTGGCGACCAAGGTCACCAGGGGCACCACGAGGACAAGCGTCCAGCCCGCACCCACCAGCCGAGAAGCGGGAAAGAGTCGCCTGGCCAGGCATATCAAAGCCGCGGAAACCAGTACGACCCATTGAATGAAGAAAGCCGCCAGCCCGAACTCGATCCAGAAGTTCTCGGCTCCTTCGGCTCCACTCAGGGCAAAGATCAGTGCGGAGAGAAAACCGACCAGCACCAGCAGCAATAGGCTGCTGGATGAGCAGAGGTTTGGCATGCCACCCAGGGTGGGGCCAGGGTGTCCTGTCCTGTCGGTCATGGGACTGTTTTCCACCACAAAAGTCCTGCCGACGACTTTACCACCAGAAAAAACCCCGCCTGGGACGGGCGGGGTTTGACAGCACTAGCGTGGGAATACTCGGACGATCACCAGCAGTCTTGCACGGTTCCGGTGCCCGATACGCCCCGTAAACCCGTCTGCGATATGGTGAAATTGGCGCATTCCCCATCGCGTGTGGCCTGCGTCCCTTGCGGCGTTGCCGTCAGGGCAAAGGTGGTCGCCGTGCGATTAACGGTGATTTGATAGCGGCCCTCTTCGGAGGTGATCGGAAAGGTGAGATTGCAGGCACCAGCATCGTAGGCATTGAAGCGAGTAAAGCAGCGCTCCAGACCCTGGGCAGCCTGGAGTATCGCCACTTTGCCCTCGCCACGATTGGCCCGCACCACATAGGCCTCGTAGCTCGGGATTGCAATCGCCAGGATGATCGCGAGAATTGCGACTGCAACCATCAATTCGATCAGGGTAAACCCGTTTGCGCGCTCGCCTTTCAGATGCCTCATGACCTATTCTCCAATTGTCAAAGTCTAGCGGATCTGCCGCCAAACTTGACGACCCTCGCAAATTGACCCAAGCGGCGTGAACTCAACCGTACCGCTCAGCGTCGCGAGCGGTACGCCGAACTGCGAGCACCAGCTCGAAGGATCACCGGCCGCAACGCCAGGCGGTGTGGGTGGATCGTCCGGATCGTCCGGATCAGGGTGACCAGGAAAATCAACCACAACGTCAGCATCCGGAGGAGGCGGACGCTTGATCAGCACCGGTGGCGCGATAGGCGCCCCGCTTCCAATGACGACCGCGCCACAGCCCACGCAGGTGGAGCCAGGGAGCTGAAGTGAACCGGAACCGGTCAACGCGTCCACGACGTAGAGTCGCTGTATTCCGCCGGGGATACAATTATCGTCGTTCGCTTCAAAAGTGGACAAAATCACTCGTCCGAAAATGACCCTCGGTTTGGACAGCACGCGCTCCCCATTTACGGTCCCGCCAATTGAAAGTGGCATGTACCACCCTCCCGGCTGAAAGCCATCGACCGCTTCAACTTCGAGCTGTGGCAGAACACCTGGCTCGCTAGGGGCAGCCGTAACAACGACTTCTCCGAGGTCACCAATGCCACTCACAGCCGTGTCCACATCACGAATTGCCCAGAACGTTCTCTGAGTCGTGTCCGTTCGATCGGCGACTTCGACCAGCTTTCCAGTCCCCGCATAAACCATCAACCCGCCCTCTGGGTGAGCCGCTAGAGAGGGCGTTGCGGTGATCGCATTGCCTGCTGGCGTGGTGAACAGACCATCATCGTAGACCACGTTCGGTACGCTGCCATCGAAATCCACGCGCCAGATCGTGCCGTTGAGGTCACCGGCATACACGCGTTCCAAATGGCCGCGGGTCAAGGGATCCAGCAGATCAGCGACACCGGACAGGCCATTTCCTCCGGGGTTGCCCAGCGGGACTTTGAACAGAGGATCGCCAGATGCATCGGGACCGTTGAAAAGATCGACAACGTAAAGAAACGCTTGTTCGTCCTCGGAATTGTAGCCATTGGCAAACACGGCCACCCAAGTGCCATTCTCAAGGCGCGATATCACGGGATCACCAAACGTGTTTCCCACGTCTGGATCATCATCACTAGTGAACTCCCAGAGAACATCGGTCGAGGGATTGAAGGAATCAGGATCACCAATATCAAGGGCAAACACACCCTGCCCTCCGGCCCCGAGCGTTCCGACCAGCGCAGTCGTCCAGCCTGACGGTCCTTTGGCATCGCTCACTGCAAGCTGACCGTCGACGTAGAACTGGTGCGCGTAATCCGGATTCAAAAGATCAGGTAGCTTGCTATGCAAAATCGAGGGAACGTAACTGAAGAGCTCGATGCCGGTCTCCGCATCAAAAGCGTGCATCATTCCCGCATTGGCGCCAACGTACAGCGTTTCTGTGCGGGTTGCCTTGTCGGTGTCGAGATAGTCGTTGTAATCTGCATCGATTCGCGCCCAGCCCTCATTGCGCTGTCCAACGAAAACAGGGACTGAATTTGAGATGTCTCCAACTAGTTTTGTGCGCTCACGCAGCGGCCCGATTGGCTTTTCGAGCGTCTGATCGCCGCGAACGTAATCAATGACAATGCCTGCCGGATCGGCGTATGCGCCAGCGACGAAATCTGGCGGAACGTCAGCGAGGATCCGATCGCGGACCGGGGTACTGACACCGGCATCGAAGGCCACGCCGGTACCGACCGACGGATCCCAGGTGTAGATCGCTCTGCCACTTGCGGCCGGAAGCTCGTCAGTTGCTGTCCATTCAGGAACCGTGGCACCTGGCTCGAATGCGCGGACATCACCAGACCAGTCAGAGCTATTGATTGAAGACTGGAAAACAAGGCTGCCGGCGTCCAATCGCGTTGAATTCGCTGAAACACCGACGGGTTGGGTCAAGGCAGCAATGCTGGATAAGACTGCCTCGATTGCACCAGCCACCTCATCGGGCGAGCGGGCCGAAAACATCTCACCGTGCGTGTTGAGCGTCGCATGCCAAAGATCATCGATTGCAGAGGGATTGCGCTCCGCATTCGGATCGATCCAGGTGGGCGGATTGTTCCATGGATCAATGGTTGCGTCCTCATCAACATTATAAATAATACCGTCGCCGCCCATACTGACACCGAAAAAATTCATGTGGGGATTGCTTTGGCAATTGACGCTGAGCGGCGGTGTGGCTTCGCTACAGATTGGAGGCACTGGTACACGGCCGGCTTCAAGGTCCGGGCGAATGTTGTTTTCGTAGAAGGAGTAAGCGATGTCCGCCATCGTATTGGAATTAGCATCGCCAATCGGTGGGGGCTCACCACTGTCCGCGTTACCAACACCGGCTCCAGTCCAGGTGGTGGCATAGCCATCGGTAAAGAGCATCCCGAAGTTGCGCTGACAGGCTTCTAGAACCGGAGCATTGCCACCCGTGCGTTCGAATTGCTCTCCCATATGCAAAACGGCCTGACGGTTGGGGGTGCCTCCCGTACCACGGAGCTCATAGGCCCATTCCAGAAAATCGCTTTTTGACGCTGGGTTTTCGAGGTCAATCATATTGACCGTGTTGCGATTGTTGATCGTGAAATTGCCGACTCGCAGAAAAGTGAACGGCGCAAACGCACGCCCGAGGGCACCTCGAAGCGTCATGCTGCGCTTGCGATAATAGGAAAACCAGTTGGCAAAACTCTGCATGGCCGTTCTGTAAGCGGCCGTTGAGATAAAGTTTCCAGGCTTTATCTCGTAGCCAAACATCATCACCTTGGCATTCGAGCCTGCGACCGGCCCGCTGACTGATTGCAGCCGATTGGCGTTGATGAAACCAAAATCGCTTGGCACCATCTCTGCGACATCGTCGGCCTTGATCCAGAACGTTGCTGGGAAGTACTCGATTCCCGCCGGGCAATAGTCATCGTTATCAACTCCAACGATTTCGGTATCCGTGGTGGTCACCAGCCAATCATTGCTCGGGAACACTTCACAGGCAGCCCCCCGATCGTTGGAAAAATCCGGATCGATACTCGTGCCAGCGGGGATCACTTTCCCGTCATACAGGCGGAACAGCCAGCCGTTGTCGTCGCTCCTGATCGTGCTGGTCAGATCAACGGTGAAATCAGCTGCGCCGTAGATCGGATCCCAGGGTGCAGCGCTGGGATTGATATCGTCAAAAGTCTGGTCGTCCGTGTCGGGATAGGGTGGGTAATTCGAGTCTGGCCTGAAATATTGGGCGTTATAGGACGGCGACCTGGCCCAGCTGTACTCAGGCAGAGGCGGAAGAGCAAAGTGATCGTTATTGTTGTCACCATAGTTTCTCCGTCCCTGCGCACTGCCAACACCGTTAGGGAAGAGATAAGTGGTTTTTTTCCAGGTGCCGTTGGCTCCGCCACCCCAGTTGAAATTGAACACACCGTCGGCGATGGTATTGCTGCCCGTCGCCGCATCGAATCCTCTCCCGATATAGGATTGATCGTTGGTGTGCCACCAGGCGGCACCGTCGTTGGTGGCCAGGATGATTTCGCCGTCCATAGACCCTGAGTCATCCAGCGCAACAACCAGCGCTGGCTTGACTGGCGTGACGAGGAACAAAGGCGCTTGGGAAAGATCCAGCGACGCGTTGGCGTTTTGTCCGACGCCAAAGGCGAGAAGCGCTGTTGTCGCTACTACGTACAGTCTTTTATTCATCATATTAATCAACCTCAAATACCGTCCAGCTCGTATGAGTTAAAACGGCAGGAAAAAAATGCTCTGAACGACCGCCTCCGCACCACCCGGGCCGACGCCACGAGCCGCGATCATGTAATAGACATCCGCACCGGCTTCAGACACGGGCCTGCAAGCCGAAGCCGCCAACAGCCCGCCAGCCAAATTGTATTCCCTCATTTCCAGCACAAAATAATCATTGCCGGTGTCCGGCGCGGTCAGCCAACGGCCGGCAGCCCAGGTATCCCAGTCGCCGGGATTGGCCACTGAACCAGGAGACGTAGCGGTGCAATCGAAGGGCGGCAATCCCCAATCTGACGCGGTCGG
>JGI12210J13797_10537827_pt1 | contig 25203 bp, 28 predicted proteins | sample ElkSlonscriptome_3_FD_13797 | JGI IMG/M metagenome (IMG submission 13797)
CTTCGCTCCCGCCGCTCAGACATGCGGCGGCCCTTTTTCCGGCCCGCCCTGCAATGCTCGGCGGCGGCGACGGCAGGGGGGCTCGGAACGCTCGGAGGATACGCTCCGACATGCACCAAACGTTCGGCGTCCACCCATCTGCCTCGATGGCGCCGAGTATCGCAGCAGCGAACGGGGCATTCCGGTTCCGCATGTCTGAGCGACCAAAGGGAGCGAGTTCGGAACCGGCCGTTCGGTGCGAGAAACGCGGGGAACCCGGCGCCGTTTGCCGGGCGCCTTCGCCGCATGAGCGGTTTTGCCTGTTTTTGCCGCACCAAAAGTAGGTCGCATCAGCCGGCGAAGCCGGCGGCGAAACGGCCTTTGACTTTGACTCTGCGGTGGTGCCATTTCGGCGCCAGCCGACGCACCTGGCGCTGTAACCCGCCACCGCCGGGGCGGCTCGCGGTCAGATCGTCCTGGGAAGACGCCAGTCCACCGGCGTCATCCCCTGCCCCTCCAGCCAGTCGTTGGCCTTCGAGAAGTGCCGGCAACCGAAAAACCCGCGGTGGGCGGACAATGGAGACGGATGCGGCGCGGTCAGCACCAGGTGACGGTTGCGATCGATGCTGGCGCCCTTGCGCTGCGCCTGGCTGCCCCAGAGCATGAACACCACCGGCCGCTCGCCAAGGTTGATAATTTCCACGATGCGGTCGGTGAATCGTTCCCAGCCCTTGCCCTGATGCGCGCCCGGCTGTCCGCGCTCGACGGTGAGCACCGCGTTGAGCAGCAGGACGCCGTGATCGGCCCAGGCCTGCAGATACCCGTGGCTCGGCATGTAGAAGCCGGTGTCCTCGCGCAACTCCTTGAAGATGTTCAGCAGCGACGGCGGAACCCGGACGCCGGGGCGCACCGAAAAGCACAGCCCGTGCGCCTGACCCGGGCCGTGATAGGGATCCTGACCGAGAATCACGACCCTGACGCGCGACGGCGGCGTTGAGTTCAGCGCATTGAAGATCAGGCCGCCGGGCGGAAAGACATCGGCACCGGAGGACTTTCGCTCGACCAGGAATCGCTTCAGCGAAGTCATGTAAGGCTGCTCGAATTCGGATTTCAGTTCCCGCACCCATTCGGCATGAAGCTGAACCTTCCCGGTCATCGGACCGGTCGCCGCCGCATCGCTTGCCTTGATTCACGATAGTTCGCCTTGACCCACTGCCGACCAATATCCTCGAAGACTGGAGAAAAGCGACTGTAAAACTTGGACATCGATGCGACCGCCTTCATGTACTCTGATAGCCGTAATGCTACCGAACCGGCCGCTTGCCGGGGTGTGGCATCCGCCTCTGAACAATCGAAATCAAACTCGGGAAATTGCATGACCATTCAAACCGATGCCGTGATCGTCGGGGCCGGCCCCGTCGGGCTGTTTCAGGTGTTCGAGCTGGGCCTTCTGGGTCTGAAGGCCGATCTGGTCGATTCGTTGGCCCAGGTTGGCGGCCAGTGCAGCGAACTGTATCCGGAAAAACCTATCTACGACATACCTGCATGGCCGACGATCGGCGCACAGGAACTGGTCGACAAACTGGTCGAGCAGATTCGGCCGTTCGAGCCCGGTGTTCATCTGGGACAGGAAGTCACCGAATTCGCTGCACGCGATGATGGTCGGTTTCGCGTCGTGACCTCCAAGGGGACGGAATTCGACGCCGGCAGCGTCATCATCGCCGCCGGTCTCGGCGCATTTCAGCCGCGAAGGCTGCGTGCGAAAGGACTGGAAGACCTCAAGGCCGCGAACGTTCACTACAAGGTTACCGATCGGAAGCAGTTCGCCGGCAAGCGACTTGTCATCCTGGGCGGAGGCGACTCGGCGCTGGACTGGACGCTGGATCTCGCCGAAATTGCCGACCACATCACGCTGGCGCACCGGCGTAAGGAATATCGCGCCCAGCCCGCCTCGGTCGCCAAGATGAAACAGCTGGTCGAGCAAGGCAAGGTTTCCGAGCAGCAGGGCACGGTCGGAGAGGCCGTGGGCGTACCGGGCCGCATCGACGCGCTGGAGTTAAATACGCTGGAGCGCGAAAAGGTGCGAGTTTCAGGCGACGAGATCCTGGTTTTCTGGGGTCTCGCGCCCGATCTGGGTCCAATCGCCAAGTGGTCGCTGGAAATCGAGAAAAAACAGGTACCGGTTGATACTGAAAAATTCCAGACTTCTATTCCCGGTGTGTTCGCGGTCGGAGATATCAACACCTACCCGGGGAAGAAGAAATTGATTCTGTCCGGCTTTCACGAGGCAGCGCTAGCCGCCTTTGGCGTTCAGAAACACCTTGACCCCGAGGCACGCCAGTTTCTGCAGTACACGACGACGAGCCCGATAATGCATAAAAGGCTGGGCGTCGAGAAAGAAAAAACAAGCTGAAGCGGTTTCGAAATGCCGCAGGCTGCTTTTCCGTGCCACGGCGCCTGACGTGATCGGCTGGCTCCAGAAGCGCCGATTGGCGCGGTTAGCCGACGGGATGATGCCCGACCCGATCGAGCTGGCTGCCATCTGCGAGGCCAGCGCCTGTCTCTCGGGACTGGATTGTTCGGAGACAGAGCGCTTGCGCCGTCTTGCTGCCTTGATTCTGGCCAGCAAGGAATTCCACGGTGCCGGCGGTTTCCGACCCCAGTGGGAGCATTGTCTCCCGGTGGCCGTTCACGCGGCACTTCCCGTGCTCGAAATGGGCCTGGACGCCTATAGCCAGTTCCACACCTTCATTCTGTATGAAAAGGAATTCGAGTCGGAATTCGAGGAAATCGACGATGCTGGCGTGGTTCACAGGGGACGCGATCTGCGGGCCGGCGAAGCCTGGCACCGCGGGCCCGTCGTCCTGTCATTGGCCGATGTCGGTGAATCTGGACTTGGCGATGGCTATCACGTCGTGATCCACGAACTGGCCCACCAGATCGACCACCTTAACGGTGAGGCCGACGGCTATCCGCCGCTACCCCGTGATCTGCCTCATCGCGAGTGGGTTGGAACGTTCAGCGCGGCTTATCGCCGTCTGGAACTGCAGCTTGACGTCGGCGATGAAACTGCGATCGACCCGTATGCGGCAGAAAGCCCTGCCGAGTTTTTTGCGGTGGCTTCAGAGTTTTTTTTCGACTGGCCCGAGCGCCTGAAACACATGGAGCCGGACGTCTATCGGTTACTGAGCCGGCTTTACATGCAGGATCCGCTGGCACGGCTCTCGCAGCGCTAATACTATTAACACTGCGGCGCATGCCCGCAAATGGCTTCGCTTCGCGGTCCCGGCCGTTCCGACCGGGCATTAAACCGGCATACCTACTTGTATGCCGGTTTGATAATACAATCAGGCGCTTTAGTAACTGCCCTGCCGGTCGACGACGCGCTGCGGTTTCAGCCAGACGACCTGAAAGACAATCTTGAGCCAAAGTCGTGCAAAAGTGCGGCCGTTGCACCCCAGATATGATGGGACGGGTGCTCGAGCGTGATAATCTCGAAGCATCTTCCGGAATACCGGACGCGCTCGCGTCGATATCGATCCGGGTCGGTCACGTGCGCCAGCGGCACGGTAAATACGCTATCGACCTCCTGGTGATCGGGCGTCAAGATGATTTCCGGAGCCAGACTGGCAACGACCGCAGTCATTCGGTAGCCGGTGATGGTGTCGTAGCGCCCCAGATAGCCGAGCGGTCGGACATGCCGTCGCTCCATACCGGCCTCTTCCTGAGCCTCGCGCAATGCAGTGTCAAGGGGCGATTCGTCGGGACCGTCGCGCCCGCCGCCGGGGAATGAAACCTGACCGGCGTGATGAGCGAGTGCACGCGAGCGAAGGGTCAGCACGATGGCAGGCTCCGCGCCAGACGTAACACCGACCAGCACCGCCGCCGGGCGCGGCCGCTCTCTCGAATCGGCACGATATCCAGCCAGGGGAAGTCCGGAGATCGGGGTTTCAAGCGAGAAGAGCGCCGACCCCAGCCGGGCTTCGAGCGCTAATCGGAAATCTGACCCCACAACGGACCCGCAGAAATAATCGACGGCCCGATTACCGAGCCGCTAATCGAACCGGCCTTCGGCACGAACCGAAAGCCGCTCCATGATTTGGCTGCGCTGTTCATCAGAATATGAAAGCCACGCACCAATTTCCCGGGCCGTTCGAAAGCAGCCGACGCAGACATCGTTTTCGTCGAGCCGGCAGATATCTACGCACGGGGATTCAACGGCCTGCAGATTGATGGCAACGTCGGGCATCGGAGACTCAGCGCGTCTTGTCAGCCGCCCTCAGGCTGCTCAGGCGCACCAATCTGCACCAGTTCGATATCGAACTTGAGCGCTTCGTTCGGGCCGATCAAAGGCGGATCGCCGCGCATGCCGAACGCGAGCTCCGGCGGCAGAAAGACTTGCCAGTATGCGCCTTCGCGCATCAATGGGAGTATTTCCTGCCAGCCCTCAAGCACGCTGTCGACCTGGAATACGGCCGGCACGCCGCGCGCAAATGAACTGTCGAACTCACGACCGTCGACCTTGGAGCCGCGGTAATGAACGGTGACAGTATCGCTCAGATTAGGTCGCGAGCCCTCTCCTTCCTCGATGACGCGGTACTGCACGCCGCTGGGCAGGGTGACGATGCCGTTTTTCGATCTGTTTTCCGCCAGGAACTCGTCGGCCCGGGTCTTGTTCTCTTCAGCAAGACGCTGGAATTGCTCCATGCGCTGTTCGCGAACGCGTTCGTTGAATGCGGTCAGCACCTGCTGCATCTCTTCAGGCGGCACCTGTGGTTCGAGACCGGCGTTAGCATCTCGAATCGCTGCGACGATCGCCTCGATATCGACGTCCCACTGGCTGGTCTCCGAGCCAAATTCGTATCCGATGGCATATCCGAGCTTGCCCTGATCGGACTCCAGATCCTGCGCCAGCGCGGGCGACGCCACTGCGGCTAGAACAAGCGCGTTGAAAAACAACTTGAGCATAAAACCTCCAATTGAATATAGTGCTTCGGTATAAACCGTCCATTGTACCTGACCGCGCAGAAAAACGCCCTCGGTGCAAATCTTGGACTCATTCCACCCTGCGCGGTTCAACTCTGAATTCAATCCGAAGCTTCCGTATTTTTGGTAATTATCACCATTAATTGGTATTTTTTACCTTTAAGGCACCCCTTATGTCCTGTAAATGCCTGATAAACAAGGGCTCAGTATTTGGCTTATTTATTGCATATACGAGAGCAAGCCAACACGATAGAAACTACAGGAGACAGCAATGGGCGTATTTTCGCGACTCGGTGACATCATCAACGCAAACCTGAATGCGGCATTGGAGAAAGCCGAGGACCCGGAGAAAATGATCCGGCTGATGATTCAGGAAATGGAAGACACGCTGGTGGAAATTCGTTCGGCAACCGCTAAGTGCCTCGCGGAAAAGAAGGAACGCACCCGCCTGGTGAAACGTCTGGAAAATCAAAAGCTGGACTGGGAGCGCAAGGCCGAACTCGCACTGGACAAGGAACGCGAAGACCTGGCGCGGGCTGCTCTGGCGGAAAAGACGGCGCTTGGCGACCGGATTCAGCATCTTTCCGAAGAGCTGTCCATGTATGCCGAACAGCTGACCAAGTACGACGACGATATCTCGCGCCTTCAGGCCAAGCTCAACGATGCTCGCGCGCGACAGCGTGCAATCGTCATGCGCCATCGCTCTGCGCAACATCAGCTCAAGAGCCGCAAGCAGATCCACAACGACAAGATCGACGACATGCTCAACCGGTTCGACTCGGCCGAACGACGAATCGACCATATCGAGTCGGAAGCAGAAACGCTTGACATGGGCCGCAAGGCGAAGTCGCTTGACGAAGAAATCGAGCAGCTTCAGCGCGACGAACGCGTCGAGGCGGAACTGGATGCACTAAAAAACAGCAGAAAAGACAAGCAATAGGAGGCGTTCGTAATGTCCGAGCTATTGTTCGTTCCCGTAGTCGTATTTCTGGTAATCGTTGCGCCAATCTGGCTGATCTTGCACTACGCCACGCGCAATTCAGCCAGCAAGCGCCTGACCAGCAAGGACGAGTCACTGCTGGAGGATCTACATGAAAACGCGAGGCGTATGGAGGATCGCATCCACAACCTCGAACGGATTCTCGACGCCGACGCGCCTGAATGGAGAACCAAATCATGAATTCCAATCAATACGAAAGCTACAGTCGAAACCGTCTCTACCGCAATCGCAAGCGCGGGTTGCTGGCAGGCGTATGCGCCGGCATCTCGGACTGGAGCGGATTCAACCTGACGGCCTTGCGGGTCGGCGTCGTACTACTGGCGATCCCGTTCACTGCGGTCATCGTCATCGGCTACCTGGCGCTCGCGCTTTTGCTTCCGGTGGCCCCCGCCGACATGTATATCGACGAAGCCGACGAAAAATTCTGGCGTGAAACCAGGCGTGCGCCGGTCGAAGGGGTGTCGTCCCTGAATAACCGCTATCGTCGGCTCGACGAGCGTTTGCAGCGGATGGAAGCATGGCTTACCTCCCGCGAATACCGGATCCGCAAGGAGATCGACAACTCATGAAAGCTGCCCCGGCAATCGCGCTGCTGATTGTCGGGGCCGCTGTTTGCGGGGGACTGCTGGAGTTTCTAGCTCCCGATAGCGGTCGCCAGACAATGGAACTCGATCAGTTCATCGCGATGGTCGGCGCATGGTTTCTTGACAAGTTTGTCGGCCTGGCGCGAATCATGGGGAAACGCTGAACGACTGCGCTAGTGTACCCCGACGTTAATCCTGTAACTTTCAGCGAGTCGGAAAGCACTTAGCTGCAAGGCAGGGCTTGCCGGGAATGCTTCGCCTTTGCATGAGGCCTAACGTCGCAGATGAGCGCGATTTTTTTCTCCTTCGGACTCGCCCTTCGGGAGTGCGCCTGAGTCGACATTGCGGCGTTGCGCTCTCTTGAAAGGGAATCACCTTTCCGGCGAACGCGCGCATGGCAGCTGACCGCTTGGCGACTCGCTCATTTCACCATAAGTACCAGACAGTACACTAGACTCCGGACCACAATTACTTTACCGGTGCCCGGATGACTTACGAAAACCTGCAGATCGAAATGCACGGCAACGCGGCATTACTCACCATCAGCCGACCCGAAAAACTCAACGCACTCGATAACCGCACCGTCGGCGAACTGCTTCGTGCATTTGACGCATTCGACAACGATGAGGCGGTTCGCGCAGTGATCGTCACCGGCGCGGGCGAGAAGGCATTCGTTGCCGGCGCGGACATTAGCGAAATACGCGCGCAGTCCGCCCTGGATGCCAGGCTTTTTTCCAAACGCGGCCAGCAACTAATGCGCCGCATCGAGACCATGAACAGGCCCGTGATCGCAGCCATCAACGGCTACTGCCTCGGGGGCGGCCTGGAACTGGCGCTGGCCTGCCACTTCCGATACGCATCCGAGAACGCCCGACTGGGACTTCCGGAAATCAAGCTTGGCATCATTCCCGGCTTTGGCGGGACGCAGCGTCTGGCGCGCCTGATCGGGCGCAGCCGCGCGCTGGAAATGATCCTGACCGGCGAGCCGGTGGATGCAAATACGGCAGCGCGATACGGGATCGTGCAAGGCGTCGTCGCCCCGGGCGAGGCGTCAAGGCACGCCATGGAGGTGGCTCGGAATCTGGCTTCGGCCGCACCCCATGCGGTGGCCGCAATTCTGGAAACTGTTGATCGTGGCCTGGACACTCCGCTGGGCCCGGCGCTTGACTACGAGACCGCGCGATTCGCGCTGTGCTGCGCCACGAACGACATGCGCGAAGGCACTGCCGCATTTCTGGAAAAACGCAAGCCCGAATTTACTGGTAATTGATAATACGATCAGAAGTCTTTAACCCGGCATACGAGTGTCTATGGCGGGTCAATGCCCGGCCGGAACGGCCGGGACCGCGAAGCGAGGCCAAATGGGGACATGCGAGGCAAATGGCGTGTATCAAATACCGAAGGTGTTTTGATGCCAAGCTAATCGTAATGGACCGAGTCGGCGCGAGCCGCGTGCCGGTCTGATCGCTCATTGTTCGGGAGGTACGGCTCTCGGCGTTTCGATCCCGGCTTCGCCGACGTAGCGCATTTCGCCGGCTCGAATCCAGGCGTTGATGCGGTTTGATTGCGGCGGAAGCGGACACGTCGTGAACGCGTTGAACGCGCACGGCGGGTTGTAGGCCTGGTTGAAATCGAGCACAACGCGGCCATCGTGAGGCAGCTCGGCGTAAAGAAAGCGGCCCAGTCCGTAGGTCTCGCGCCCCGATGAACGATCGGCAAAAATAAAGAACAACTTTTCGTCTTCCAGAACCGCCTCGAGTGAGACCGCCTGCCCTTCGTGCGAAAATCTCACTTTGCCGGGATTCGGCTCTTCGATCACCTGGCCCATAACGTTTGCAACCTGGATGGTCGAGCCGGCAGCATGAGGAATGAATTCCGCATTCACCCGCCAGTCGGGATCGAGCGGGTAATAATCAAGGCCGGCGAATTCGGTCCGGCTTGGCGCTGCTGGATCGCGCACGCGCAGCGCCAGTCGTCCGCCAGGCGCAACCAGATGGAGCCTGATACCGTCTGCTTCGACATGCGTCGGATCGCGCTCCCCGCCCAGCGCCATATTCGCTGAATCGACGCTCTCCTTGTCGATCCGAACCTCGCCGACGGCAGCGGCGGCGACGTCGAACGTGACGCGCAGGCCGTCGGTATCCGTTTGCAGGGTGCCCCATTGGTCGGGGCCCGAGGATACACGGACGTCATTTCCCGGAGCGCTGCCTACAGAAATAACACTGCCGGCTCGCAGCGTGACCAGATCGACCAGGCTCAACCATCCGTGCGGCTCGGTCAGACGTGCGAGACGGCGCTCGCGCCAGTCGCGGTTTAATGCCTCGAACGTTTCCATTGATACCTCATGGCTGGTAGGCGTGGGCCCGCCCTGGTGCTGCTGTTCACCGCAGCCGATCAATAGCATCAGGGCCGTCAGAGAACCGTACACACGACGGCTAGACACGACCGTAGACGTCCTCCAGCCGCTCGATATCGTCTTCTCCAAAATAGCTGCCCGTCTGGACTTCAACGATATGAACGTTTTCGTCGCCGGGATTTTCGAGCCGGTGCAGCGAGCCGGCCGGGATCTCGACCGTCTGGTTCGCGCTCAAGTCGAACTGGTCGTCGCCGACCCGAACCCGAGCCGTACCGGAGACCACGGTCCAGTGTTCGCTTCGATGCTCGTGGCGCTGGAGCGACAACACCCCGCCGGGACGGACGGTCAGCCGCTTGACCTTGCAGTCGTCGGCGTCTTCGAGCACCGTATAGCTGCCCCAGGGGCGATGCACCGTTTGATGAAACACGGCCGATTGATGATCGCGGCGAGTCAGCTCCTCGACCACGGATTTGACCTCCTGCGCCCGACTCCGACTCGCCACCAGCACAGCATCTCCGGTATCGACGATGACCAGCTCGTCGACGCCAACTGCCGCCACCAGGCGCTTGTCACCCTGAATGAACGTATTCCTGGAGTCCACCACTACCGCGTGACCCTGCACCTGATTGCCCGCCCCGTCGGTTTCGTACAACTCGCTGATCGCCTGCCAGGAACCGATATCGCTCCAACCGCAGGCCACCGGCACAACGGCACGTCTCGGCGCGCGTTCCATGACAGCGAAATCAATGGATTCGCTGCGAACGGTCGAAAACCGCTCCGGGTTGAGTTCCACCGGGTCCTGATCGCGCGCGGTCTCGCTCCATGTCGCTTCGACCCCCGCCAGAATATCCGGCGCCTGTTCTGCCATCGCATCGAGAATTGCTTCGGCCGTGAAGCAAAACATGCCTGCGTTCCACAAATACTGGCGACTCTCGAAGTATCGCTGGGCGGTGGCAGCATCGGGCTTCTCGACGAACGCCTCGATCAGCGCGCCCTGATGGTCCAGGCTCTCTCCGGCGCGGATATATCCGAAACCTGTTTCGGCATGCGTCGGCTGCACACCCAGGCAGACCAGCCAGCCTTCGGCGGCAAGCGCGTCCGCGCGCTGGACGGCTTCGCCGAACGCCTCGCGATCGCGTACCAGGTGATCGGCCGGCAGCACAAGCAGACGCGCCTCGGGTCCGAACTTGTCACGCACCCAGAGTGCCGCCGCGGCAATCGCCGCTGCCGTGTTGCGCCCTTCGGGCTCGAGCACGAACGCAGTGCTGGCCTCCGGCGCAACATCGCGATAGATATCGCGCGTAAAAAAGAAGTAGTCCCGCGCCGTGATCGTCAGTACATCATCGTGTCCGACAACGTCGAGCGCACGCTTGAGCGTTGCACCGGCCAGCGTCTGACCGTCCGAAAGCCGCATGAAGGGTTTTGGGTGCGCTTTTCGCGAGACCGGCCAGAGGCGCGTTCCGGCACCGCCGGATAAAATGACGGGTATCAGCACAGGGACTCCTTCCAGAACGCCATGCATTCATCAAGCCCTCGCTCAATCGAGGGCAGCTCAAGCCCCGTGAACGTCTCGTAGCGGCTGCAATCAAGCACCGACCAGACGGGCCGCCGCGCCTTTTGCGGCCAGTTGGCGCTTTCTATCGGCGAAACCGGCACCGGCTCATCCAGCGCCCCGATGTCGACTGCCTTGTCGACGGCAAGCCGGCCGAATTCGTGCCACGACATGCAGCCCCGCCCAGCCACGTGGAATAGGCTGCACCGATCTGGCAAACGGTCGCCACGTTCCAGCAATGCAACAGTTGCATCCGCGAGGTGACCCGCCCACGTCGGCGATCCGAACTGGTCAGACACGATCTTCAGCGGCTGACCGCGCGCCGCGCGCGTCAGGATGGCCGACAGAAAGTTGCCGGGAAAATGGCTGTACAACCATGCCGTGCGCACAATGATCGCGCGCGCGCCCGTCGCTGCGATTGCGCGCTCGCTCTCAAGTTTCGTCTGACCGTACACATTGCCCGGTGACGGCGAATCGTTTTCGTTCCATGGACGTTCATTACGGCCCGAAAAGACATAATCGGTCGAAAAGTGAAGCATCAGCGCATCGTTTTCTTCGCACCATCCAGCGATCCACGCCGGCATGTCCCGATTGAGCCGAGCGGCAAGCTCGGGCTCGTCCTCGGCTTTGTCGACCGCGGTCCAGGCGGCGGGGTTGACGACGATATCGGGCTTGACGCGTTGCAGAGACTTGTTCAGCAAACGCTGGTCGGATAGGTCGCACTGAAAATCTCCGCCCTCTCGGTCGGTTTGTACGACTTCACCGATTCGTTTTAGTCTAGGGGCCAGATGGCGGCCCAGCTGGCCGCCGCAACCTGTCAGCAGGATTCGCATTTGGGCAAACGCTCCTTGTCAATCTCTTCGAGTCGGGGGGCAGCCTCGTCCTTTTTCGAAAGCGAGGACGGCCGATGCGGCCATGCAACGCCCACGCGCATGTCGTCCCAGGCCACACTGGCGTCGCAATCGGGCCGATAGGGCCGGGTACACAGATACGAAAACGTCGCCTGCTCGGACAACACCTGGAAACCGTGAGCAAATCCTTCGGGGATCCATAGCTGGCTGTGATTTTCAGCACTGAGTTCGACCGACGTCCATTGGCCAAAGTTCGGCGAGTCGGTCCTTATATCCACGGCAACGTCGAACACCGTACCGGAGGTCACCCAGACCAGCTTGCCCTGCGGCTCCGGCCACTGATAATGGAGACCCCGCAATACGCCGAAGCGGCTATGGCTGGTGTTGACCTGAGCAAACGTCGGGCCTATGCCCGAAGCGGCGAAGCGCTCGTCGCGCCAGTTTTCCAGGAACCAGCCGCGATCGTCGCCAAATACGTCCGGCTCTATCAACTTGACGCCAGGCAGTCCGGTTTCGCGAATGTTCATTTACCCGTCTCCCGTCAGACAGCGTCGCGGCAGGCGGTCATGCAACATCACCTCGGGTCCCGAGGCGCTCGGCATTGTACGACCCGTCCTTTATGCGCTGCCACCAGTTGCGGTTTTCGAGGTACCAGTCAACCGTGGCCTCCAATCCGCTCGCAAGATCCATTTCCGGCACCCATCCGAGCTCATCATTAATCCGGGTTGCGTCTATCGCGTAGCGCCGATCGTGGCCGGGGCGGTCGGTAACGTGACGAATCAGATCGCGACGGGGACGATCGGCCGGAACACGTTCATCCAGCAAGTCGCAAAGCGTATGGACGATATCGATATTGGTCCGTTCGGCATTGCCCCCGACGTTGTAGGTTCGCCCGGTCTCGCCGCCTTGCAGCACCTTCAACAAAGCACGGCAGTGGTCCCCCACGAACAGCCAGTCACGCCGCTGCTGTCCATCACCGTAAACCGGCAGATCTCGCCCTTCCAGCGCATTGATCAAGATCAAGGGTATGAGCTTCTCGGGGAACTGTCTGGGCCCGTAATTGTTTGAGCAGTTGGTGATCACCACCGGCAAACCCCATGTCCGGTGCCATGCCCGAACAAGATGATCGGCCGCGGCTTTGCTGGCGGCATAGGGCGAGCTGGGTTTGTAGGGATTGCTCTCGGTGAATGCGGGCTCGTCCGGGGCGAGATCACCGTAGACTTCGTCGGTCGACACATGCAGGAATCGAAAATCCCGACGATCGGACTTCCAGTAATCCAGCGCGGCATCAAGCAATGCCTGTGTGCCCAGCACGTTTGTTTCAATGAACGCCGCCGGATTGTCTATCGAACGATCGACATGGCTTTCGGCCGCGAAATGTACGATGGCTTCCGGTTGGTGTCTGTCCAGAAGCTCACGTACGACCCGCGAATCGGCTATATCGCCCGTGACCAGTTCGTGGCGGCTTGCATCGACCCCGGACAATGAATCCCGATTTCCGGCGTAAGTCAGCAGATCCAGATTTACGACTGAATAATCAGTGCTCTGGGTAACGAAATGGACGAAATTGGCGCCAATGAATCCTGCGCCTCCGGTAACAAAAAGCTTCTTCATGAGGACCCTATGCGGTCAATCTTCGCAAGGCGATCAGAACGGAATGTCGTCGGCAAGATCGTCGTCGGCCGGGGCCGAGGATTGTTTCGGCTGCCGGGATTGCTGTCTCGGGCGGCTTTCATATCCCGCGTCATCCATCGGAGCGGCCCCGCTTCGACCGTCGAGCATCTGCATCTCGTTGGCTACTATCTCTGTCGTATAGCGGTCCTGGCCGTCCTGACCCTGCCATTTCCGTGTCTGCAGGCGCCCTTCTATATAAACCTTGCTGCCCTTTTTCAAATACTCGCCGGCAATTTCCCCCAACCGGTTGAACATCACGACTCGGTGCCATTCTGTCTTTTCCTGCGGCTCACCGGTCTGCTTGTCGCGCCACTGATCGGTGGTCGCAACGCTGATGTTGCAGACGGCTGTATTGGCCGGGGTATAGCGAACTTCCGGGTCCGCGCCCAAATTGCCGATCAGGGTGACTTTGTTGACTCCACGCGCCATTTTTACTTGCTCTCGAGAATGAATTCAAGCTCTCAAGTCTAGCACAAGAATTTGCTCATCAACGGCCCTGACCGTGCCGCGTGAAGGGCCACAGTACCGGTGAAACGAAAGGTCCGGGCCGTCTCATCACCGGATCGGTCGACAAGCCTCGGGCCGGCAAAGCGACCGTTGCGCGCCCTCGGGAGTCTCTTTTCTGAAATGAGGGCACAGGGATATGGCACTCGGCGAGGCCACAAGGCAGGACAAGCCTGTCGTTTCCGCGCCCTGCGCGTGACAATCGGGGGCTTCCCTGCGGTCGTTGAACCGTATAATCCTCGGTTATGAATCACGTCAGTTCCATAACATCACCGGGCTCGCTGGCCGAGATCATGACGCTGACCAGCGGCGATCGCCAGGCGATGGATGCGCTCATCCGGAAGCGCCTGAGATCAGACGTACTGCTCGTCAATCAGATCGGCGAGTACATCATCAATGCCGGCGGCAAAAGGTTGCGCCCGCTGGTGCATCTGCTTTCCGCCCGGGCTTGCGGCTACACCGGAATGGCGCACGCCCAGCTGGCCGCAGTGATCGAATTCATTCATACCGCGACGCTGTTGCACGACGACGTCGTGGATGGTTCGGAAAGACGACGCGGTCAGCGGACCGCGCACCAGGTCTGGGGCAATGCAGCCTCGGTGCTGGTCGGCGACTTCCTGTACTCGCGCAGTTTTCAGCTGATGGTGGAGTTGGAGTCGAGCCGGGTCATGTCGATTCTGGCAGACACGACCAATACCATCGCCGCCGGCGAGGTCCTGCAGCTCATGCAGCTTGGTGACATTGATCTCGACGAATCCGGGTACCTGAAAGTCATCAGCGACAAGACAGCTTGCCTGTTCGCCGCGGCGGCGCAGCTGGGCGCGGTGATTTCCGACTCGTCGGGAAAGATCGAGCAATCGCTGGCCGATTTCGGCTTCGCGCTTGGGAAAGCGTTCCAGATCACCGACGATTGGCTGGACTATTCGGGAAAGGACAAATCACTGGGCAAGAATCTGGGCGACGATCTCGCCGAAGGCAAGGTCACACTGCCGTTGATTCTTGCCTTGAAGGCCGCACAAGAGGCCGATCGCGATTTTCTGATCGAGACGATTCACGCCGGCGGCACCGATCAACTCGACCGGGTTCGCGAAATACTGATAAAGACCGGCGCGCTGGACGCCGCTATTGAGCGCGCCACGACTTTTTCTGAAAACGCCTGCCGTGCACTCGAGGCGCTTCCGCAATCACCGGAGCGAGATTCGCTGGAGCTCCTGGCACGCTTTGCGGTAGATCGATCGCTTTGAATTGTCTCGCCGGGCCATCAGCGAGCCTGGTCGACTTTACAACCTTCACGCTCTCTCCAGCAGCGCTATTGCCTCGACGAATGCGCGACCGCGCTGTTCAAAGTCTCGAAAATGCGGAAAGCTGGGTGCGCCGGGAGACAGCAGCACGCATCCGTTCGCTTCGCAGAGTCCGCGTGCAGCGGCGACCGCCTCGGAAATGTTGGCGGCGCTGACCGACCTTGAGTGTTCCACGGCGCCCCCAGCCACCAGCCGGCTGCAAATCGATCTCCCGTTGTCGGGCAGACCTACCAGCCCTGTCAGGGGCTTGCTGCGACAGTAATCGATGACCATGCTCCAGTCCGCACCGCGCTCGAGTCCACCGACGATCAGGACCGGATTCGGAGGACTGGCCTGCAATGCCGCAAGCGATGCAAAGGGCGTGGTTGCGATCGAATCATTGATCCAGGTTATTGACGACGGCGCAGAAACTGTTTCCAGGCGGTGCGGCAGTGGGCTGAACGAGGCCATTGCCTCCCGGACCGACCCGATTCGTCCGGTGACCGCCTCGGCTACCCCGATGGCCAGCGCGAGATTGTCAAGATTGTGACGTCCGCTCAGCGGACTGTCGGATGCGGCGAAAAGGCGTTGGTCACCACGCCGGATTCCGTCCTCGGCAGCGCGGACGGCGTCGTCGACGTTCACCTGCCTGACGTTGGGCAAATCAGCGACCTCACGGACCAGTACCGGATCGGCTCCGTTTATCCACAGCGGCGCGCCTTTGAGCAGGTCGGCCAGGCGCAGCTTGGATGCGTAATAATCCGCAACGCCGCCATGCCAGTCCTGATGTTCAGGGAAAAGCCGCGTGATGACGCCCAGCGAAGCGTGCCCCTGCAGATCGGCGAGCTGGTAGCTGGAGAGCTCGATCACGAACCAGTCCGGCCGCTCATCCAGCAGATCCAGCATCGCCACCCCGATGTTGCCGCCCAGCACCACGGACTTGCCGTCGGCGGCCAGCAGATGGGCGATCAGCGCGGCCGTGGTGCTCTTCCCCTTGCTGCCGGTCACGGCGATCACCGGCGCTTCGCGACGCTCCGAGAACCAAAGCGACGAAATGCAGGTCACCTCAATCCCTGCGGCGCGCCAGCGCTTCAATGCCGGCAGGCTGTGTGGGACACCGGGTGAGCGCAGAACCCGGTCGGGCGCGGCATCTAAAGAATCCGGCGTACCGATATGCAGCGGCCAGTTCCGCGGCTTGACCTCCGGGACCCGGTCGCAGAATACCTCGATCTGTGCCTGCGGCGCCCGGCTGGCGACGGCGCGTTCCAGCGCCCGGCCTTCCCTCCCGAAGCCCAGCACCAGCGTTCGTCCGGTCTTGAGCGTTTCGAAATTCATTGACGGAAACGCTGCGGGATACTGTCCGGGCCGCCGGGCAGCACTACCGTTTCGATAGCCGGAATTTGAATACCGGCGAGTCGTCGCGCCAGATGAGCCACCACGACATGATCCCGCCACCGCGCGTCGCCGGCAAGCGCGGCCACGGCGGCTCGCGCCTCTTCGGCCTCACCGACACACTCGAACGGCCGCGGCCCGTCAAGTTCCAGCAATGCGGCGAAGGCATCCAGCTGGCCGCGCTCGGCCAGAAGGTCCCGGCCGAAAATGGTGCGCATTGCAGGGACATCGAGAAACGGCGCCAGCGCAAGAAAAACAAACTGGCACTTCGGGCATTCGCCACACCAGCGTGCGGTGCGCGATCCGTCGAGATGGAAGTTTCGGTTGCAGCTGGAAAAAACGCCGTGATACCGCGCCAAGCGGGAAAACTCGCGGCAAATGCCAAGTTCACTGTCGCGTCTGAGCAGTGAAAAGACTGCGAGGTCCTCGGCAATGTATCGCCGAATCCACTCTCCCAACAGCTGCTCGAACTGGAAACTCTTGGCGAATTGATGATTGACCGGTTGACCGCCGGGAGTCGTCAACGTCGGCGCATCGGCCGATCGTTCGTTGGCGAACACCACCGCGTCGAAATCCCACAGCAAGGCAGCAATCACAAGCGCCGCTGCGTTTATCGCAGTGATTGGAACATGCCCGTTGAGACCACCGGCCGAATTGAGCGCAGCCAGCTCCAAAGCAAGTTCCCGCCTGATGACATGATGCCGGGTTTCGGCGCATTCGGCGACGCGACCGATCAGCGGCGCCGAGCCCACCTGAACGGTTTCGCTGTCGATGCCAAAAGCACGAACGCGCTCCAGCGCCACCAGCGAGTCCTTGCCGCCGCCCATCGGTACAAGTGCGCGCGACTGCATGCCCAGGACCGGGGCCGGCGCAGACTCTCCAGGCTCAGCGCCAGTGAATTCGGGCCAGTAACGATCCTCCAGGCGATTTCGCCACGCCAGTTCGGCCAGGCCATGGCGGTAGATCAGCGCCAGCGCATCGGCCTGAAAGGCATCCGGGCCGCCGGCGGCAAAACGTACCTTGCCCCGGCACGCCACCTTCCAGTAACTGACACCGGCAATCCAGTGCAACAGATCCAGCGCCGCCTCGAAAGACGGATGGGACGGTGAAATCCTCCCGGCCCCGGGGCCGAAATCAAACCGCTCCTCCAATTCAAGATCGCAACCGGTGCCGAAAAGTCGCCAGCTAAGTCGGACCGTGCCGGAATCCGGATCGAATTCACGGCTGGAAAATTCAAGCCCCTCGATTTCGGAAGGACGCATCGTGGCGTTCAGTTTTGACCGGCTTCCAGTGAGGTGTCCGGGGCTTCCTCTTCTCGCGGCCAGGCACGCAACACGGCGTTGACCAGTGTCGCCAGCGGTATCGCGAAGAAAACGCCCCAAAATCCCCAGATACCGCCGAAGACCAGCACCGAGACGATAATCGCGATCGGATGCAGACTGACGACCTCCGAAAAAAGGACCGGGACCAGGACATTTCCATCGAGGAGCTGAATGACCGCGTAGGCAATCATTACCCAGGCGAACTCCATGGTGAAGCCGAATTCGATGAACGCGACGATCGCCACGGGAATCGTGACCACGGCCGCACCGATGTAGGGGATCAGGACCGAAAAACCGACCAGCATGGAAATCAACATCGCAAAAGGTACACCGAGAAATTGGAAGGTGACGAAAGTGGTAATCCAGACAATCAGAATTTCCAGCACCTTGCCCCTGACGTAGTTGCCGATCTGCGAGTCGACCTCGGTCCAGACCCGCATTGCCAGCGCCCGGTTTCGCGGGAGATAGCGCCGAAACCAGGCCAGGATCTGTTCCTTGTCCTTGAGAAAGAAAAACACCAGAATCGGAATCAGAACCAGAAAGATCACGAGGCCGATCAGATACATGATGCCCGATGGCGACACCACCGCGCCTCCGTACTTGCGGATATCGTCGCCGATGCGACCGAGAATGTCGTTGACCTGCTCCTGGCCGACGATCTGGGGATAGCGCTCAGGCAGTTCCGCGACGACCGTCTGGATCTGCCTGATATAGTCCGGCAATTCCGCGAGCGCCTGCGCTAGCTGCCGCGTGATCATCGGCGTGATACCGAAGAACAGAACGAGCAGAATCGCCATGAACGCACTGAATACGATCATCACGGAAATCATGCGCGGAAGACCGAACTGCACCAGCCTTGCGACCATGCCTTCCAGCAGATAAGCCACAACGACGCTGGCGAAAACCGGGGCCAACATCTGTCCGAAGACCATGATCAGTACCAGCCCGGCCAGCAACAGCAAAGCGAGGATCACGACCTGCGGGTCGGAAAAATTCCGGTGGTACCAGTCCTTGATTTGCGAGAACATCGCCATGGTTGCTCTGGGCCTACCTGAATGCAGGGAAGTTGGCAGACTAACTCAATTCAGGACGTTCGGGCGGATCGCCGAACAACAGCCGCCGATCCCGGCGCTCTCAGAATAGAGTATTCAAAATCTGATGTTCAGCCTTGCCGCGACTTCCACCGCCTGATCAAGTCTCTCGCTGACAACGCCTAATACGTTGCCACCGAATGCGAATTCGGGCGGCGCATACGAAGCGCTCAGATCAAGCCGGGCTCGATCGCTGATCCCCTTGCCAAGCCCGATGAGAATACTGTGCTGGGCAAGTTCGTCGTCCAGAGCGGCCAGCAGCGACGGTGAGGTCGGCGTCGGCTGCGAGCGGGTGTGAAAATCGATCTTGAACTCCAGATCACTCTCATCCTTCCAACGCATGCCGACGCTGTAAACCGTGAGGTCGTTCCATTCAAAACGAGGGCTGCTGCTGTCGCCGAGCAGAGCAGTGAATCGCGCCGGAAGCGCGCGACTGGGAAAAGCACCGACCCGGCTGTAGAACACCTGCGAAACGGCCACGGTGAAAAGCGTATGTTCACCGGCCTGCATATTCAGCCCCATTCGCAGACGGGACGGAATGTCGAGATCCGCCGAATAACCGTGTACGCCGCGCACACTGGCCAGTTCATCCATGTTGATGCGCGACTGAAAAGATGCGTTCATCAAGAACCGGGGCATCAACTCCGAAACGAATCCCAGCTGAAGTCCGGCACCCTGGGACAGCTCGCGGTTGGCGGCAAAGAAATCGACAGGTCTGAAAGTGCCCGTATACTCGGCGAGGTCCAGCATGGAGTGGCTGAACTGCTGCGAGGCGAGCACCGCCGAGACGCTCAGGCTATTTAACTCATTGACTTTTCCGGATAACCCTGACAGAAGCATAGAACGCTGAAAACCGGGCGAGCCAGATCTGGACCGATGCGCCGGAAGCGAACCGAACCGAATGGACTGGGTGATTGTCGAGCTCAGGAACGAAAACCCGGGCTCATCCGAAGCGCCGAGCAACGGCCTGGCAAAGTCCGGCAAGACGGCATTGCGGTCCAGCCGCAACCAGGTGATTTCCGGGACCTCGACGCGCTGAACGAAATCCATGTCGGCGGGCGTCAGCTGCTGCGCGAGATAAGCCTCCCACTGCCCCAACTCGAAGCCAGCCAGGTACCAGGCCATCGACGACGACAGCATGAGGCGAGCAGGGGCATGTGCGGCATGAGACTGGGTTCCGACGGCAAACGCCAGCAGCACCACCAACGACAACAATGATCGACGCAACATCCGATTCAGTCTATGCAAGGTAGAGTTATGAATGAAGTGTACTTCGTCTGTTGGTAAAAATACAACAGTTTGAGGCGGAATTTGCACGAATCGGTCGTCGGCGACGACCCGTATGCACTCATCGCAGGAGCGCGTGAATGAACGATGTTGCAAAAAAACAACACGGAGCCCAACCGGTTCCGATTGCACTGACCATTGCCGGATCCGATTCTTGCGGCGGCGCCGGTATCCAGGCCGATTTGAAGACCTTCGCCGCATTCGGCGTTTTCGGTGCCTCGGCGGTGACCGCAGTTACGGCACAAAACACCGTCGAGGTCGGCGACCTCAACACCATGAACGATGACTTCGTCGGCGCACAGATCGCGGCATGTTTCGACGATCTGGCGATCGGTGCGGTCAAGACCGGCATGCTCGCGAATGCGGCAATTACACGCGCCGTGATTGCACAACTTCACCGCGCGCGGCAGCGCGCGGCCGGATGTCATTTGCCGCTTATCGTCGATCCGGTAATGGTCGCGACCAGCGGTGCTTCGCTGCTCGACGAGCGAGCGGCTGCAATCCTGTGGGACGAATTGCTGCCGCTGGCGACCCTCGTCACACCCAATCTGCCCGAGGCTGCGGTGCTGGCGGGCCGATCGCAGGATAACGATCCAGAAACCCTTGGTGCTGTCGTGCTGGAAAGTGGCGTGAATGCGGTACTGATCAAGGGTGGCCACTCGACAGGCGCCACCTGCCGAGATCTGCTGATTACACCGCAAGCGACCACGGCAATGGATTGGCCGCGAGCGCCTGGCCAGTATCACGGCACCGGTTGTGCCTATTCGGCCGCAATCGCGGCGATTTGCGCTTGTGGCGTTTCATTGGACGTTGCCGTGCCCCGGGCCGGGGCGTGGCTTCAGCACCAGATTCGCTCCGCGTTCAGACCCCTGAGCGGGAATCTTGCGCTGCTGCCGTTTACGCCCGAAAACTGAACAGACCCAAGGCCACCGCGCCGTCCATCAATCGGACAACCGGTCGATTATCGCGTCGGCGAAGGATGCGGTAGTACCGGTGCCGCCGAGATCGGGGGTTACCCGATCACCCGAACTGATTACGTCACGGATGGCGCGGCGTAGACTTCGAGCCTCGGGCTGCGACTCAAGATGCTCCAGCATCTGGGCCGTTCCCAGCAAAAGCGCGCATGGATTGGCGATCCCCTGGCCGGCAATGTCAGGCGCAGAGCCATGCACCGCCTCGAACATTGCGGTGTGATCGCCGATGTTGGCGCCCGGGGCCAGCCCGAGACCCCCGACCAGTCCGGCGCACAAATCGGAAATGATATCGCCGAAGAGATTCGTCGTGACCATCACGTCGAAACGCTCGGGATTCATGACCAGCTGCATGCAGCAATTGTCGACGATCATGTCGTCGAATTCGATGTCGGAATACTCCTTCGAAAGCGAGCGTGCAACGTCAAGAAACATGCCCGTAACGTCCTTGAGGATGTTGGCCTTGTGGACAGCCGTGACCTTCTTGCGGCCGGCCTTTCGCGCCAGCTCGAAGGCGTAGCGCAAGACCCGCTCGCAGCCGCTGCGCGTGGCCACCATCTTGGATTCAGCGCGCGTACCGTCTTCGGAGGTAAACGCGTCCGCGGCCAGGTAGGCGCCTTCGGTATTTTCACGCACCGTGATCAGATCGATATTGTCGTATCGCGCGCGCGTTCCCGGAAAGCTGATCGCGGGGCGCACATTGGCATACAGATCAAATCGTTTGCGCAACTCTACGTTCAGCGACCTGAATCCACCGCCGACCGGGGTCGTCAGCGGACCTTTCAGCACCAGCCGGGAACGTTCGATGGACGCGATTGTCTGCTCCGGCAGCAGCGTGCCCTCCGCCTCTTGCGCGGCCAGACCGGCGAGTTGAAAATCGTACTCGAATTGCGCACCCAGCGCGTCGAGCACTCGCAATGATTGATCCATGATCTCCGGGCCGATGCCGTCTCCGCGGATGACCGTGATTTCGGTTTTGCTCGACATATCGACTTTCCTCAGCTGGTCAGAATGCGATCGAGATCGCCGGCCTGCTCCAGCGCGTTCAGGTCGTCGAACCCGCCGACATGGAAGTCGCCGATGAAGATCTGGGGAACGGTATTGCGACCGGTGCGCGAAATCATCTCGGCACGCTTGTCGGGCTCAGCGTCCAGTGAGACTTCGGTCCAGGCAAGATCCTTGCCGCGAAACATGTTGCGCGCAGCCACGCAAAACGGACATGCGGCACGAGAATACATTACGATCGATTTTTCAGTCATCAGTCCAGTCGCTTGAAGTTGGGTTTTAACGTCTCGCCGCGCCATCGACGCCGCACAATCGGCCTGAGTGGGTAATTGCGATTCAATCGAACCAATTGCCCCGATCAGATGCAGGATTCCGGCCGAGGCAATCCGCCATACCGGCAGGCTTCGCGTATCGGACCGTCCGGAAAAAGACGGTACAGCGTTCTGCTCGAAGCGTCTTCGACGTCGGCGTCCCGACGCATTGCCGAAACCGCAACCCGCATCAGGGGCGGCATGCCGTATTCTCGATGGTGATCCCTGACGAAGCGAATCAACCACCAATGTAATCGGCCAAGCGCCACCCCGTCGAGACGCGCCATTTCCTCGGCTATCGTTTCAGACCAGTCACTCGGTTCGACCAGGTGCCCGTCCGCATCCAGAACAATTGTATGTCCACCGAATCCCGACAATTGCCGTTGAGTCATCATTTTACTCTACAGAATCAAAATCGTCGCGGCACCGGCCCGCAACTGCGCCGCCCGGCCTGAGTCCAGCGCCCGTGTCACGATTTCAGATCCGAATCGACCGAGCGGATCTTCAACGTAAATCTCCAGCAGGCCGAAGTCAGTGAGCTGGCGCCAGCCTCGCGCGCCTTCCGCGTCCAGGTGCGCGAGTCCGTCGCCACTGAAAAGAACGCATGCATCCAGCTCGAGCGCTGCGGCGCCGAGCGCCATTTCCAGAGTTTCGCGCTGCTGGCGCTCGTCGAGCGGCGCGAATCCGACCTCCATCAGTAATCGCCCCCCCGACCGGCTTGTCTGCCCGGTCGGCGGCATTGTGAAGCACGCTCGCCCGCCGAGACCCGCACTGTCGACCCGTTCAGCCGACAGGACCGACTGGTAAAACGCCGCCAGGGTTGCGAGGCGAAAAGGAGGAATGAGCGCATCGACCAATGAATGCCCCGGCGACGAACGCCGCTCCAGAGATGTTCGGCAAACCAGCCAGTCGACGCCCGTAGGCGCATCGGAAGCGAGTTCAGCCATTGCCTCCACACCGTCGCCGTGCAAAAAGACTTTCGATACATCGTATCCGCGGCAGGCGATACGTAAATCTTCCGCAAAACAGCGTGCAGCACCAGGTGACGGCTCGACGCGAAACAGTGCGATATAGTCAGCCATGGGTAAAGCGGCGGTTTCGGGCAACGTACGTAACGCAGGCGTCAGGACAATTCATCGAAATTCGTCAGGATTTGAAACATCTTTCGCTTGATCCGGTCTGATCACGAATGCGCGGAGTAGAATTCTCTGTCTCCGAATAGCATATTGTCACATATGAGATTTCAGGGGCATCCGGTGCCATGAACAACCCGAAAACGGATTGTAAATTCGGTCACATCCCCAGTCGTCGCACCGGCGGGCGGCGGCTGCTCGCCTGGGTGGCGGCATGCGCGATAGCGCTGCAGCCCTTATCTTCATCAGCTCAGGAAGGCGTTCGACTCCCCGACCTGGGCAGTTCCGGGGAAGTGTTGCCGCCGGACGAGGCGCGCACCTTCCCCAACGACTTCCGCAATTACATGATTGCACAGGGCGTGCTGATCGAGGATCCGATCATCCAGTCCTATTTCACCGAGATGGGATACCGGCTGGTCATGCACAGCAGTGGCCGCAGCCAGGATTTCCATTTCCACGTGCTGAAGGTACCGGGCATCAATGCATTCGCGGCACCGGCCGGGGTCGTCGCTCTGAATGCCGGATTGATACTCGCAGCCCAATCGGCCGACGAAGTGGCCGGCGTCGTGGCCCACGAAATTTCGCACGTCACGCAAAACCACCTGTCCCGCGGTCTCGAAGAGCAGCAACGGGTTTCGCTACCGGTCATGCTGGCCACACTTGGCCTTGTGATGGTCGGCGGAATCTCGGGCAACCTGGATGCAAACACCGCCCAGGGCCTGATCGCCGCCGGTACTGGCCTTTCGCAACAAGCCCAGATCAATTACACGCGCCAGAACGAAGCCGAAGCCGATCGGATCGGGATCCAGCTGCTGGCTCGCGCCGGATACGACCCGACGGGGATGGCCGACTTTTTCAGCACCCTGAACCGCTGGGTACGTTCTCAGGGTGCCGGGCCGCCGGAATATCTGCGTACGCATCCATTGACCGTGAGCCGGGTTGCCGAGGCGCGCGACAGAGCCCGCCAGTATTCGCGCAACACGCGCCACCGGGATGAGCAATTCGATTTCATTCAAGCCCGCCTGCGGGTTCTGATGGCCGACCATGCAGACAAGGCCATCGAGTATTTCGAACAGCGTCTTGACGACAGTTCCGGCAGCGAAGCGGCCAATCGGTACGGGCTGGCGCTGGCGTTCATCGACGCGCGCAGAACCCAGCGTGCAATCGAGCATATCTCGTGGCTCCTGGATCGCGATCCGGACAATCAGCTTTTTCGGATCCTCAACGGTGAACTGTTGCTTGCCCAGAAAAAGACCACCGAGGCGCTGGCCGAGTTCGAGATGCTGCACATGTCTTACGGACAAAGTACGCTGGTTGCTCTGGCCTACGCCGACGCGCTCTTGAAAAGCGAAGACTCCGGCGACGCGGCAGACGCGGCCAACATTCTTCAGAATCAGCTACGAAGAAATCCCGACGATATCCGTATCACCGAACTCCTTGCGCATGCCGCAGACCGGGCCGGTGATCCGGTGCGTGCGGCCGAAGCGGTTGCGACCAACTACTACCAGCGCGGCGGTCTGCCTCAGGCTATCGAGCAATTGCAGCGTGTGCTCGAGCGCGAGGACCTGGACTACTATGATCGAGCGCGAATTTCGGCCAAGCTCGACCAGATGCGGGTTGAGCGCATGCGAACAATGCCGGAGGCGGAACAGCAGTCGCGGCGGAACTAGTGTACCCCGTCGTTAATCCTGTAACTTTCAGCGAGTCGGAAAGCGCTTAGCTGCAAGGCAGGGCTCGCCGGGAATGCTTATTGCCTTTCCAAGAGGCCTAACGCCGCAGATGAGCGCGATTGTTTTCTTCTTCGGGCTCGCCCTTCGGGAGTGCGTCTGAGTCGACATTGCGGCGTTGCGCCCCTTGTAAAGGGCGGGCCATTCACTGCAGGACGCGTCTTGCACTGTCGACTCAGTCACACTCTGAATGTTACA
>JGI12210J13797_10027641_pt1 | contig 25200 bp, 15 predicted proteins | sample ElkSlonscriptome_3_FD_13797 | JGI IMG/M metagenome (IMG submission 13797)
CTCAGGCAACCGCCGCATTTCAAGAGGCGCTACCCAATCGTGTCGTTGCTGAGCCGGTTACCCCACAGACCGATGTCGCCTACATCTTTGCCCGCAACACCGAAGCTGTCCGTCAGCTCCTGGTAGAAGCCGGAAGCTCTGAGCAACCTCCACTGGGGACTCTAGCGCTCTTTGCGCCTGACTTCTCCAGCGTTGTTGCTGACTCTCCAGGCCGCGTCGATGAGACGGTAACAGCGGCGGCAAATCGGCTGAGTTCCCGACTAAGATCGCTGCTGGTAGCCAATACCCTTCAAGACCTGGCCTCTATATCATCAGCGTTCAACGTCAGCGGCGACCTGTTCACCGAGGGAAGTCGCGGTAACTCTGTTCCCATCGCCGGTCAGCGTGCGGGGTCTCGCAGTGCTGGAATCAACGAGAACTTTCAGCCCACGACGGTAGCGGCAACCCCCTTCCAGGCCGGGGAAGTTGTTAACCTTCGAATCCGCAACAGTGAGCCCCAGCCCATCTATCTGAGCACCATTGCTATCACCGGTAAGGGTGACATCGTAGTACTGCACCCAGCTAACTGGAACTCCCCCGATACAGCGGCCCTTCTGGAGACAAATGAAGAGATTATCGTTCCCCGACGGGAGGACGGCGTCGAACTCCGGCTCAGCGGCAGTGGGTTTATCGAGCTGCTGACGGTGGTGAGCTATCAGCCGCTCGGTAGGCTACTGGAAGCTGTTAAAGGTATTGCATTCAGAGGTAGCCGAACTCGAGGGGCAGTCAGCTTTGAGGAAGGAAATCCTCTTGAACTTCTCGATAGCTTGCTGGCTGACGTGGGGGAGGCAACGCGCAGCGCCAACAACGCTGGTTTTAACTTTGTTCCTGTGGAAAGCACGCCAGTTAGCTCAGATGCGATCGCTGTATTCTCAACCATCGTTGAGGTGATCGAAGAGTAAATAGTGGTCAGGCCTTCTCAAAAAATCTGGAGAACCACACTGGCGCTATTTGGTACTTTGTCCGCCACCACAACGCATCCTTACAGCTTTGGGACTACCGCGCAGACTTCTCTGTTGACCCTATACTGCCATAGCGGCAGAAGCATCCATCACGAAACCACCGTCGATAGAGCGACGCACTTGAGGCATTGAGAGAGCGGCTGACTCCCCGGAAATAGCCCTACAGCAGCTTATCCCTGACGGTGGCCATCAGAGATCGACCAAAGTACTCTATGCTCACCGACGTCCCCTCAACCCCATAGCCCAAAGGCAGGTAGGCGTATGCTACACAGCGCCCTAGGCTGTAGCCATAGCCTGCACTGGTCACATAGCCTAGCACCTTGCCATTGTCGGCCAGCACCGGCTCCTTGCCCATTACTACAGCCGTCAGGTCATCTAGAATCAAGTAACAGAGCTTGCGGCTAGCATACTCCTGGCGTTCCAGCAGCGCCGCCTTGCCGATAAACTCTCCTTTATCCGGCTTCACTGCAAAGCCTAGACCCGCCTCGTAAGGGTCGTACTCCGTGTGGATATCGGTACCCCATAGCAAAAATCCCTTCTCTAGCCGCAGAGTCTCAAACGCTCCTAGCCCTGCCGCAATCATGCCGTATTCTTGCCCCGCTACCCACAATAAATCCCACAGCTTTAGACCCGACTCCATGGGAGCATAGATCTCCCAACCGTCCTCTCCCACATAAGAAACCCGTGAGGCTAGGACGGGAATATTGCCAATGGAGAAGGAGCGATGGGTAAAAAATCCAAACTTAGATTTGGAGACCTCAGCGGAAGTCAACTCTTGTAGCACCGCCGGAGCCTGTGGTCCCCATAGGCCGACGCAGCAGTAGCTCGAAGATATATCCTGGATATGGACCGACCCATCCTTCGGCAGATGAGCATGCATCCAGGCTAAGTCATGGCCGTGGACCGAGCCACCGGTCACCACCCAATATTTTTGCGGTCCCAACCGGCTCACCGTTAGGTCACACATAATCCCGCCGCTGCTATCCAGCATCGCGGTGTAGATTACCTTGCCAACGGGTTTATCAACGTCATTGGCGCAGAGGTTTTGCAGATAGGCCACAGCCCCCGACCCGGTGACCTCGAACTTGGCGAAGGGGGTGAGGTCATAGAGCGCGACGCGATCGCGAGTTGCCAAATGCTCTGCACCCTGAATAGGAGACCAGTTCTGCGCCTCCCACCCCTGACGCTGGGGAATAGGGTAGTCTTTCAGCAGCTCAATGTTGGCTTTGAACCACTGAGGCCGCTCCCACCCAGCGCTAACGAAAAACTGCGCCCCAAGATCCTTGAGTCGGGGATAGAAGGGGCTGACTCTTAGCTCCCGCGAGTGGGTCTGCTGATCTAGAGGATGGATGATGTCATAGACTTCGTCATACTGCTGTGCGCCAGCCCGCGTGATGTAGTCCGCACTTTGGTACACCAGCGGAAAGCGATGGATGTCGGCCTCATGCAGGTCGAAGCTAGTTACCCCCGTTGTCAGCAGATCCGCCACCACCTTGCCCACGCCACCCCCGTGGGTCACCCACACCGCCTCGGCTACCCAAAACCCCTTAGCTTTGTTTGATTCTCCGATGACCGGGCCTGCATCGGGGGTGAAAGAGAACATACCGTTGATTTTGTAGGTCAGTTCGGCGTTGGCTAGGGCTGGAAACAGCGCCTTAGCTGATTCCCATGCCGGAGCAAAATGCTCCTCGGTAAATGGCTTCACCGACGGCATCACAGGGGCTTCGGCGTAGGGGAGAATATGGTCCGGATCTACCAGCAGCGGTTCATGCTGATAGGATCCAATTCCCCAGCCGTTATGGTGCTGCCGGAAGTACATGGCGTGGTCTTGATGGCGCACAATGGGCTGCACCACTTCATCGATGGCGTCAGCTAGCTCCGGAATTGGTCCGGTCTTCACGTACTGGTGCTGCACCGGCGTCAGAGGAATGACCTCTCCCACCATGCGGCCAATGCGTGGCCCCCAAATGCCAGCGCAGACCAAGACCTTGCTCGTTTCGATCCGGCCCCTGTCGGTGGCGATCGCTTTAACTGCTCCCCCCTCAACTTCAACATCTGTGACGGTAGTTTGTCCATAGAACGCTGCAGCTCCGGCATTTTCAGCTGCTGAAGCCATGGCTTCAGCAGCCCGGAGCGCTTTAGCAATACCGTCGGTAGGCACATAGTAGCCGCCCAAAATCTTGCTCTCGTTAATTAGGGGCACCTTGGCCTTCACGTCAGCCACCGTCAGTAAGCAGGCCCCTTCCACACCCCAAGACTTAGCCCAGCCCAGCTTGCGCTTTAGCTCCTGCATTCGCGCTTCACTGTAGGCCACCTCGACGCCACCCACGGGATAGTAGGCCGGGCCTTCGGCGGTGCTCAGCTGGCTGTAAAGGTCGACAGTATATTGGGCGAGCTGGGTCATTGTCTTTGACCCATTGGTCTGGAATATGAGGCCAGGGGCGTGTGAGGTAGAGCCGCCAGTGGCAAAAAGGGGGCCTTGTTCAACCACCACGACATCTTTCCAGCCCAGTTTGGCGAGGTGGTAGGCGACGCTACAGCCCACGATACCGGCACCGATAATGACGACAGAGGCGTTGGTTTTCATAAGGCTTCTTGCATGAGGAATGAAATGTAGGGCGTACGACTAGCAAACCGATGACGAATTAACGACCTGCGCGACCTTTTGCTGAAAGCGATAGACCGGCTGCTCTAGCGCAGGGGAAAAGCAGCCGCCATCAAAGCTGGGGGAGCTGCGGCCCACCTGCATCCGCTCAATCATCTCAATGTCTTCGTCGTTGGTGACCTGCCAAAGATCAATTGGCAGATGGCGCAGGACCTCATTTGCTGGAGTCATAGCCCCGTCACCCACAAAGTAGAACACCATCCGCTCAGCCGTGCGGCCCACAGAGAGGGGGTTGGCGATAAAGACCAAGAAATAATCGGGATGGATTCCCAACATCAGGTTCGGGAACAGCGTGATGTATTCCGCGACTGTTTGCTTTCCCGTCACCTCTAAGTTGGGAAACTGAGGTAGCGATCGCCCCTCGAACAAGCCACTTTGATACAGCAGGCTTCCCTGGCCAACGTGGGTATCGCCGATGTCAAACCCAAAGTGATCTTCCATGCGAGAGCAGCCGTTGAGGGAGGGGTGAACCCAGCTCAAATGGTAGCTTTCCGAGAAATTCTCCACCGCAAGCTTCCAGTTGGCGCTGCACTCGAGGGCGATCTCTCGCGGCTCGCGGCGCAGCAAACCCAGGTCATACCCTGACCAGCGGTCAGTCATGGGCTTCAAATAGTCGCTTAGGGGTGGGGCATCTCCCGACAAATTGACAAACAAGAGATCTAGCCACTGCTCGCAGCGAATGGGAGCTAGCCCTTTGCTGGCGCGATCGAACCCTTCATAGGTGCTCTGGTAGTAGCCGCCGAAGTGAGGCGTATTTTTGAGGGTGCCGTCAAGCTTGTAGGTCCAGGAATGATAAGGACAGCGGAGGTTGCCCTGCACATTACAGGGCTGACTGACAAGCTGTAACCCGCGATGGCGACAGATGTTGTGGAAGGCCCGCAGCGTTTTGCGCTGCGGCTTGCCATCTGGGGCTGGCTTCTGCCGATCTCGCACCAAAACAATGGGGATACCCGCCACCTCCGTGGGGTAGACATCGCCGGGGTTGGGCAGATCTGAAGCAAGGCCAGCACAAACCCAAGACTGGCTAAATACCGTCTGACGCTCCCGCTCAAAGTAGCGATCGCTGCTGTAAGCATGCCCCGGTAGCCCCTGTTGCGGCTGGGATAGAGATGCTGGAGCGATGGAGGGGCTTGATGGCTGAATTACGCCACTGGCCGCAGCGACATCCACTTGCGCGGCAACGGTATTTCTCGGATTCACACTGCACCTCGTTCTGTTGACGACGGCAAACAAGTCTAAAGAGACTTTTCTAGACTTGTAATTACAAGTTATGACTTAAGAGAATAAAGTCGAAAGGTCGTCCAAGAATGTTTCCTGTTTTACATTTCTTGAATCTCCTTCAAAAACCTATTTAAATCTATAGGTATTCACAAAGGTCTCAGAAGATGCGCGGGCGATATTTGGGACCGACACAAACTATTTTATTGAGAGATTGAGACAGTGCGTCCCTCGCCCAGCAGGCAATGCGCCAGATCTGCAGAGTGAACCATTACAGCAGAGCTTCGGCCCTACAAAACATGTCGTAACAACTGTATCGCCAAAGACAGAAGCCTGCTTACTCTCGATTTATATTTGTCGCCTATATGGCGTAGACCTTGCATTCCCTCGAGTTTTCCCGCAGAGTAGTCCATGTGGCAATTATCCTAGATACCTAGGACGATTGTGCGCCCTACTGACCTGCAGCACATAGCGCTGCAGGAAAGCCGCCTTATAAAAGCGATGGGGCGGACACAGATTAAGTCTTTGACTGACGCTATTGCTGCGCACAAATAAGTGCGGTAGCGTCTGGTTTAGCTTACAAGTTGCTATTTACCTGGAGTAAGCATACCCATGACTCATCAAGACCCTGCCGTTCAAAGGCAAGATGATCTTGAACAACAAAATGGTTCGCGTAGTCAACGTCAGCCAGTCGATCGCAACATCAACCGCTTTGGCTTCGACATCCATCCTGAGGTATTTCTGGTGTCAACCGGACTTATCCTGCTGTTTGTTGCGGTTACCTTGGTGTTTCGCGAGCCAGCTGAAAGAGCCTTTGGCGACATGCAGACCTTTATCGCCACCGCCATGGGCTGGTTTCTGATTCTCGCCGTCAGTCTCTACCTCGGAATAGCCGTCATTTTGGCGTTTAGCAAGTTCGGCAAAATTCGCCTTGGAGGACAAAACGCCAAGCCAGATTTTCCTACATTCGCCTGGCTCGCAATGTTGATGAGCGCTGGCATGGGCATTGGTCTCATGTTCTGGAGCGTGGCAGAACCCATCTATCACTTCCAGTCTCCGCCTGCTCTGATCGGGGTCATCGAACCCATGTCCCAAGATGCGGCTCAGCAGGCCTTGGGCATCACCTTTTTTCACTGGGGTCTCCACGCCTGGGGCATCTATGCCATTGTGGGGCTGGCGCTGGCTTTCTTCACCTTCAATTGGGGTCTCCCTCTCACCATGCGCTCGGTGTTCTACCCGCTCTTGGGCGATCGCATCTACGGCTGGATGGGCAACGCCATCGATATTTTGGCCGTGGCCTCTACTCTGTTCGGCTTAGCAACATCCCTAGGCTTCGGAGTGCAGCAGGTGAATGCTGGGTTTAACTTTCTAGTGGGTCTGCCAATCAGCGTTCCAGTCCAGGTGGGGCTGATCGCCATTATCACGGGATTTGCAACCGCATCGGTAGTCTCTGGACTAGACGCAGGCGTCCGCAAGCTCAGCGAGCTAAATATCATGCTTGCTGGCATCTTGATGACATTCGTACTTCTAGTTGGCCCAACGCTGTTTATTCTAGGCAGCTTTGTGCAGGTCACCGGATATTACCTGGCATCTTTGCCCAGCCTCAGCTTCTGGACTGAGACGTTCGATGATAATGCCTGGCAGAACAGTTGGACCGTCTTTTATTGGGGCTGGTGGATTTCTTGGTCGCCGTTTGTGGGCATCTTTATCGCCCGCATTTCCAAAGGCCGTACTGTGCGCGAGTTTATCTTAGGCGTGCTGCTGCTGCCCACTGTGCTGACCTTCCTGTGGATGTCTGTGTTTGGTGGCACTGCCATGTTTATGGAGTTGGGTGATCTGCAGGGCACCATTAGCGGCGCGGTGGACGAAAACGTAGCCACGGCCTTATTCGTCATGCTGCAGCAGCTGCCGCTGACGGCCATCACCTCTTTTGTCGGCATCGTGCTAGTTGTCGTGTTTTTTGTTACCTCGTCGGACTCGGGATCTCTGGTGGTGGACAGCCTCACATCTGGCGGCAAACTCGATTCGCCTGTACCTCAGCGAGTGTTTTGGGCGGTCACAGAAGGGGTAGTCGCCGCGGCCCTACTGCTCGGCGGAGGGCTACAAGCGCTGCAAACTGCCGCCATCACCACAGGATTGCCCTTCGCAGTGGTGCTGCTGGTGATGTGCTACAGCCTGTATCGTGGCCTGAGCCAAGAACTGGCGATGATCGAAGGCCAGAAGCTCTCGGCCCGCGAGGCGGTGCCCGAAGAGGCGATCGCTCGATAAACGTCCATACAGTTCGTCAATTCTGGAGAGGCATCTGGCCATGGGGCAGCATTTTGATGCGATCGTCGTGGGCGCCGGCGGAGTGGGTAGCGCTGCGGCCTACTACTTAGCCAAAGCAGGACAGCAGGTCCTGCTGCTAGAGCAGTTTGAGGTCAATCACCAAAAGGGAAGCTCCTACGGCTATTCCCGCGTGATTCGCTACACCTACGACAATCCCATCTATGTCAACCTGATGCGAGATGCCTATCCGCTGTGGTTTGCGCTGCAGGATGAGGCTGGCGAGCAGCTTTACGTTAAGACTGGCGGCCTAGATTTTGGTAGCCCTGAGGTCAGCACTTTTCAGGCCCTCAAGACAAGTATGGATGCGGCTGGTCTAGACTACGAGCACCTTGACCGGGCGGAGGTTCAGCAGCGCTATCCCCAGTTTTCTCTAGACGATGGCATGGAAGGTCTTTTTCACGCCGATTCTGGACTGCTGCGAGCCTCACGCTGCGTGCTGGCCCATCAGCGCTTGGCCCAGGCGCGAGGAGCAACCGTGGTAGATCACTCTCCCGTGTTGAGCATCACCCCAAGCGGCAGCGGGGCAGAGGTGCAGACTGCAAAAGAGCGTTTTAGCTGCGATCGCCTAGTGATCACTGTAGGCAGCTGGGCCAGGGGTCTCTTGGCGGAGCAGGGGATTGATCTGCCGCTGAAAATTATGCCCTGTCAGCTGGGGTTCTACCAGCCTGAGCGAGCCGTCGACTTCGAGCCCGGTCGCTTTCCTGTATTTTTTGCCCATATGAACGGAGACTACGGCGAAATGCCCTACGGTATTCCCCACGAGGACTCCAGTATTGGCATCAAGATTACAACCTTTTACGGATGGCCAACGGTCACAACCCCCAGCGACGTCGACTACACCCCTAGCCAAGACTGGACAGAGCGCATTCGTGGTTTCGCCCAACAGTACATTCCGAGAGCTGCCGGGCCGCTCCTCAGCACGCGCCGCTGCCTATATACCCTGACCCCCGATAAAGATTTTATTGTTGACCAGCATCCCCATTACTCCCATATTGCCATCGGGGCAGGGTTTTCAGGCCATGGATTCAAGTTCACAACATTGATGGGCAAGATGCTGGCGGATTTGGCAGTTGAGGGCAGCACGCCCCACGATACGAGCCTATTTAAGGTGTCACGGTTTCAGCCTGTCGGTGCGGTTGCATCGGACGATCCCGTGCCGGACCGTGGAGGCGATTCGATTTAGGGGCAGCATGGGCGTTAAGCATGTAGGATAGCTGAGGTAGTTTCCGAAGATGGCGTCGTTATCCATGGTTTCGCTTGGGCAAAATGCCGACAAGCCCCCCCTACACATTGCAATTTCGGAAAAGCTAAAAGCGCAGATTGAGGCTGGGCGGTATGAACCCGGAGCGCGGCTTCCTAGTGAGTTTGACTTAGGAGAGACCTTTGGCGTAAGTCGAACGACCATTCGTCGGGCGATCGCGAACTTGACCCAGCAGGGATTGGTCACAACTCAGCGCGGCAAAGGTATCTTTGTCAGCGGCCGTCAAAAAATCAGCTTCTCCATGTCCAATCCGCTCATGCAGTTTGACGTTGCCCTCAGGGAGCAAGGGCACATGGGCCGGGTCCAGTCGCTGCGGTTTCAGCTCGTTGACGCGTCACCCGAAGTAGTACGCAAACTGGCGCTTTCCAGCCAATCGGCACAGGTCTATTGGCAAGAAAAGATCATCTACGCTGGAGATTGTCCCGTGGCGCTGGAGATTGACTATTTTCCGCAGCAGCTAGGGGAAACCCTGGCGCAACCGTTACAACAGGGCTTCACCTACAGCACATTGTCAATGAACGGTATTCAGCTCAACGGAGCAAAGGTGAGCTTGGAGGGCGTGCCTGCCACCTATGAGCTAAGCGAGTATCTAGCGGTTCCCTTAGGAATGCCGCTGCTGGTGTTTAACTACGTAGCTTACTGCGGTGATCGTAGACCGACAATCTGTGGACAAACGTTGTCCCGTTCAGACTGGACCTGCTACACCTCAGAGTTTGAATTATGAGCAGACTGCCGGGATAGCGTCACCATATCGTTGACAGTGCCGATGGGTTGTTGCTCCCACGAGGCCTAACACCACAGACAAAACCAAAATTTAACGAAATATTACCCTATACTGAATCTGGTGTGATTTACACAACCCCCCTACACCAGTTGACAAATACCAGGCAGGTCCTGCGTGTCGTGCGTTGGGGTATCTCGCCGCTGATGTGAGCAAACTGCCTTCCATGAACCCTATGTTGGTTTTAATCCAATATCCTGCCATACCTGAAACAATACGGGTAGATTTGACCGTTTTGGTGGCGCTGCTAAGCGGATTTCTGGCTGTATTGGCGCTGTTTTTGCTTCCTAAGGCGATTGGCTTTGTTATGTCCCAGCTCTCACCAATGACGTCTGATAGGCTCTATGACCGAGTATTCCAGCCCTTTGAGAACTGGATCAGCCTTTCTTTGGTCGCTGGATTTGGCGACATCATTCTCCTATTTTTCCAAGATCGCTCCCTCCAGCTCGATATTGCCGAATTTATCGTTGGACTATCCCTAGCCGTCAATGTGGTTTTACTGGGTTTCAGAATCTCTGCCCAGTTTTTTGATGTCTATCTACTGGAGCAAACGGTTCAGGGAGAAGGAAAAGCCAACAGCGAGCTGCTGCTGCTGTACAAGTATTTATCGAATGCCGCGCTGCTGCTGGTCATTATTTTTGTTTTTGCCCAGACCCACAGAGTCAATGTGGTGGGCCTGCTGGCAAGCTTAGGGGTCGGTGGGATTGCGATCGCATTAGCGGCACAAAAGATCTTAGAGCAGGTGTTGTGGAGCACCATGATATTTCTCGATCGCCCTTTCGTCATTGATGACTATATCCACTTGGCGGACGGCACCTTTGGACGGGTAGAATCCATTGGCTGGCGCTCCACTCGCATCCGCCTATCCGGGAAGGGTACCCTCGTGGTGATTCCCAACAGCATGCTGACTCAGATGGCGATCGAGAATCTAACTGGGGCGCAAAAAATCATCTCTCTCATTAACATCACTTTCTACCGCCTGATTCCGGACGAAGAGCGAGCCCTAGTTCGCCAACTCATCCTATCCAGCACAAGCGACATTTATGGTATCGATCACCGCTTGACGGAAGTGATGTTTCAAGATGTCCAAACAAAGAGCCATGGGAAAGCAGGGCTCGTGCGGGCCCAAATTCGCTTCTTCATTTTGGGAACTGGCGAAAACTCCATGGAAATCCGAGGTCAGTTTTTGGAAGCTGCGCGGAAAATTGTCATGAAGCAGCTGAGGGACTATGGCATCGAATTTGAAATCGAAGAGGGTACCGTCAACATCACATCGCCGATGAATATATAGGCTGTTTTGGGCCGTCCTCTGGCCAGTTTCAGGCCAGGGTCAGCGGCATGACATGTATCAGGAAAGTATGGAGCTACTAAATTTTTTGCCGGATTTTAGCTTTCAGCTAAATGATGACATGAGACAGGCACTAATTTTATTTGCCATTCGTCTCGGTGTTTTGCTGCTTTGCATCATTGCCGCTCTGATTGTAGGACGCTGCCTCCCGTCGTTGATTCGCTTTGCCCTAGACAAGGCATCAAAGTCTCCAAAGCGGATGAAAGAGTACGCCTCGATCGCTGAAACAGTAGAGCGGCCTCTGTCTATTGCCACCACGCTGATCTTAGTTTCCGTCAGCCTAAATATAATCAGGCCCTACAGTAGTCTCCACTCTGCCGCGTCTTTTGTTGTCGACGCTGCAGTAACGGTAAGTATCGCTTGGACAGCCACACGAGTGGTCAAAGTGCTCATTCGGCTCTATGGCGTTAGCATGCTGGGCCGCATCAATGATGAGGTCAACGATATCGTCTTGATTGTTGAAAACATTGCAAACTTTCTGATTGGTTTTTTTGCAATCACCATCTTTGCCCAAACCCGAAACTTCAATTTTTTGGCATTGCTGACAGGACTCGGCATCGGCGCAGCGGGAATCGCTTTCGCGGCGCAAGAAGCGCTAGGACAGCTCATTGGCACAGTTGTCATTTACCTCGATCGGCCTTACATGGCAGGAGAATACATCCGCGCGAACTTCAACATTCACGCTGAGGATATCTATGGTCGGGTCGAGTCTATTGGCATTCGCTCAACAAAGATCCGACTTGCTGTTAGCAATACCCTTTTGATTGTGCCAAATTCACTCATGTCCAGCATGGATATTGAGAATATTTCTCGAGGCAAGAAAGTAATGGTGCTGCTGTACGTCGACTTTTATCAGCAGCTAGATAAAACGTCAGAAGCATTGGTGTCTCAAACGATAGAGAAAAGCTTTGACAAAATATTCGGCATCGATCCAGGTAGCACAAGAATTCACCTTTTTAACCCGGCGGAGAACGACGGTACCCGCGCCCGGATCAGCTTTTTCGTCATGGGTTCAAGTGAATCATCGGTCAATTTACGTAAGCGAATGTTGGAGCTTGCGAGTCAGTCCCTCAAGAAGGAACTTCGAGATCACAACCTTGAGTTCTCAATGCAGGAGCCAACTGTTTACGTTGATTCTCCAGTAACGCTGTGATGATGACTATTCAAGATCTCGTTCAGGATGTATTTCAAATTGATGCTGAATTTAAGCAATTCTTGGTTGGATTTAGTATCCAGATGGCAATCTTTGTCATCTTGCTCATTGGAGCATTTATCATAACTCGGTTTATCCCGTCGCTGTTGAGATTTGGGGTCAATCGGTTTGCGCCAAAAGCATTTGCTGCAGAATATAGGAAAATTGTCGACCCTACCCGGCAAGCGCTCGTGAGAGCCGCATTTTTTGGATTGGCGGTGCTTGCTCTAGAACAACTTCGTGAGTATCCGGGGCTATATGGTGTGGCAAGCTTCTTTTGCTATTTAGCATTTTCTGTCTGCACTGGCTGGTTTTTGTCACGGCTTGTCCATCACATTCTCCGTATCTATGGCATGAAAATTCTTCAACGCCTAAGCTATGACGTCGATGATTTCATCATGGTGCTAGAAAATTTGCTTAACGCCGTCATTGTGTTCTTTACGGTAGTTTACTTCGCCCAAACCCAGAACCTAAATCTCATCAGCATCTTGGCCGGGCTTGGCATTGTGGGACTAGCCTTATCTTTTGCTGCCAAGGAGACCTTTGCCCAAATCATTGGCTCTATCGTGCTATATCTTGATCGCCCCTATGTTCCTGGAGAATATGTTCGCGTTAGCTTCAATCCAAAAGATGAAGACGTATATGGCCGAATTGAAGCTATTGGATTGCGCTCAACTAAGATCCGAGTCGCGGCAAAGAATACGCTGGTTATTGCTCCAAACTCAGTGATGGTGAAGAAAGATATTGAAAATATTTCGAGAGGGACAAAGGTTATGTCTTTGCTCTATCTCGATTTTGCTAAGATTCTCAACGACACAGAGCATGCGTTGGTGAAAGATGTCATTAGCGATGCCATCGGAAACTTGCTAGGAGTAGAGCCTCTGAGCATCAAGGTGTTTTTGTTCAAACCTGACGATAAACCGGGAACCCGTGCTAGGGTCAGCTTTTTCTTGCTGAGTTCTAGCCAAGGATCTTTGGGCATTCGCAAGCGACTGGTAGAGGTTACGAATGAGAAAATTACGGCCCGCTTTGCCAAACACGAGCTGGAATTTACAATGCAGGACCCTATGCTCTATGTTGATTCCCCTGTGACCCGATAGGCTTTCTTCGATATATTTCTGCTTATCTTAAGAAATTATTAAAATAACTGTCGCGACGAACAAATCCAGTATCTTATTCTAAGATACGTTGTGAGCTGACCCTCATTTAATACAGGCGTTAGGCCGGTGAATAGTTAAGATAATTCCCTCAATGGTGAGATCGGCCAGTAGTGCATCACAGTATCACCGCCTCAGCTCAAGCATCACGCTACTGTGAAATGCGGCACTGGATAATATAAAACTCCCTAACATGAGAGATATTGAAAAGATGCTCGGCGAGATACTACCCGAGATTAATTTTCTCAAAATTTCAAGCTCTAAGTTTAAACCTGGGGCAATTCTCGAGTCTCCAGAAGCTGATCGATGGGTTGATACTATTGAGGCGATTCTGGAATCCCATTTCGACAAGTCAGAGTTTGAATCTGTAATGATCCCTGCAGCCCTAAACCTTCGAGAGGCAAAGGGCACATTTTCAGGGGACGCCGCTGTCAACATCTTAGGCGTACTTGGCCTCGATCTAAGACGGCAAGATCAAATCAGGCTTGAAGTCGATATTGCTCAGGTCAAAGTGAGTGAATTCAAATCAGACAGGATGGGAATCACTCGCCTAGAAAGAGCGTTCAGAAATCTCAGAGAAAGTGATGAAGCCACCTTTAGGATGCTGCGGGGACGATTTTTCGTCTTCTCCTCGTATTATGCAAGCCAGTTTACACTGCGATTTGAATCGGTTACGGAAAGGGAGGCAGGGGTTGACTTAACGTCAGACTTGAAGCGGGCAGATGTGGGCATTGACCTGTCTTTCGAAAACAACGTTGCCTTTGTTAGCAACAACGCGTCAATTCCATTTGGAGTGTCTGGCTATAAAATCACGAAGACTGGAAGAATCCTCGAAGTCTAGGAGCAGAGTGAGCATAAAAAGCCACACCTTTAGAGTCCTGCCCCTAGCAGACCGTTCGTGCCCCTAGCAGTCATTCAATATGTCAACCACCATATGACTACTCGACGTTAGCTTGCGAGATACTCTCGCATATCCGTTTGCCGCTTGCGTAGTTTTGTCAGAGCTTCCCGCTCAATTTGACGGACACGCTCACGGCTGATGTCAAGCATAGAGCCAATCTTGGCAAGAGTCATCGTCTGTCCATCCTGCAGCCCAAACCGTAAGGAGAGAACTTCCTGCTGCTGCGGCGTGAGGTCAGACATCAGACGAGCCAGTTCGGATTTCAAAGACGATTGGGCAGCATAGTCCTCAGGGGAAGGCCCAGTATCTTCTAAAAGCTCAACGAGCTCGGTATCTTGGTTATCGCCAACCCGCAGATCAAGGGAGAGCGGTAGCCGGGAGCGCTCTAGATATTCTCGCACCTGCTTTGTCGTGAGGCCGAGCTCTTCGGCGATCTCAGCGACCGTTGCAGAGCGTCCTAGAGTTTGGGCAAGCTGTCGCTGCACTTTCTTGATCTTGTTGAGCTTCTCAGTGATATGAATTGGCAAACGAATTGTTCGGCCTTTCTCAGCGATCGCCCGGGTAATGGCCTGACGAATCCACCAATACGCATAGGTTGAGAACCGATATCCCTTAGAAGGATCAAATTTTTCAACACCACGCTGCATGCCAATAGTTCCCTCCTGGATAAGGTCTAGGAGATCAACATTGCGCTTGATGTATTTTTTGGCGACAGATACGACCAGCCGTAGATTGGCTTCAACCATTTTGCGCTTGGCGGCCTGCCCTTTAGACACAGCGTCGCTGAGCATTTCTTCCGATAGGTCAGCAGCGTTGGCCCATTCCGTCAAGGTGGGCTCATGATTTAGCGTTTCAATCAGGGAGTCCTGCACCTGCAATAGACGATTCAGATGCTGGACCTGCTTCCCATAAATAATTTCCTGCTCGTGAGTCAAAAGCGGAACACGACCAATCTCTTTAAGGTATGAGCGGACTAAATCGGTGGAGGAGAGCTGAGTTTTCATGGAAAAGCGTTGTGGTGACGATGGGAAAGTGTCTCGGGAGTCGGGCAACAAAGTTGGCTTAGCTTTTATCCGCCAAGCGTTGCAGGCCGAGGAGAGACTCCAGTAACAAGTTGAACGATGCCATACCATGCAGCAAATAGTACGCTGCTAGATAGGAGGTTAAACCTCAGGGGCATCACGCAAGCTCTCGGGCGAGGCATCTCAGACCGGCTTTCGCAACTGGTATCGCGGAGTACTGCCATACCGTTACCCAATAATTCCCCCAGACAATGTGAATCTGACATCAATCAATTGTTAACAACTGTAACATTTGTGAGAGCAGGTCCGCTATCCCCTTTGACATATATGTAGCGTTTGTGTGGCGTTGATCTCTACAAAAGCCCTACTGCCGTTAGGTTAGCGCCCTATGAGCGATGCCGTCTGCATCCTGTCAGACAAAATTGAGATAAAAAAGCGCATGCCGATAGCTGTACCGATTATCACAACAATGAGAGGGTTAGGCCTGGCGTTCAGAACGCTCTCAGATTCACCCTCTAAACTTTAACTAATCCAGTATCACAAGTTTCAATGAGCTTTATTCATATCCCCAAGCCCTGGCAGCTTCCGGAGCGGCGCATCACGTCGGAGTCAGCGTACTGGACTCGGCGTCGCTTCATCAAAAGCACTATTGGAGCTGGAGTAGGAGCGTCGCTCGCGTCAGTCGTGGGATGCGATCGCTCTCCCCGTAATGGAGCCTCTGGCGGCGATGGCCAGTCGGATATTGTCGCCGATGCGCTATCTGGGCTCAAAGACTTAGATTTTGGCCGTAACCCGGCATTTGCCACCTTAGAGCGGCCCACTACGGCCCGACAGATTGCGGCGACCTACAATAACTTCTATGAGTTTGGTGGCACTAAAAACATTTGGGAAGAAGCGCAGGACCTGCCAACAGACCCCTGGACGGTTGAAGTGACAGGGCTTGTCAACAGTCCACGCACCTATGACCAAGACGAGCTGATCCGAGCATTTCCTCTAGAGGAGCGAATCTATCGCTTTCGCTGCGTTGAGGCCTGGTCTATGGTGCTGCCTTGGATTGGATTTCCAATGCGATCGCTCCTCGAAGCCGTAGATCCCAAGCCGGCAGCCAAATTTGTCCGCTTCACCTCTTACTACGACAAGGCTGTTACAACCGGACCCAGCTTCACAACCCTGTTTCTCCCCTGGCCCTACACTGAGGGGCTACGCATTGACGAGATGGCCAACGAGCTCGCGTTTTTTGCGGTGGGCCTCTATGGTCAGACCTTACCTAAACAAAACGGCGCACCAATCCGCATGGTAATGCCCTGGAAGTACGGCTTTAAGGGAGCGAAATCCATCGTCAAAATTGAGTTTATGGCAGAGCAGCCCGCCACCTACTGGAATACGATCAGCCCCAATGAATATGGCTTCGAGGCCAACGTAGAGCCTGATGTGCCCCATCCCCGCTGGTCTCAGGCCGAGGAGCGGCTGATTGGACCCGAGTCAGAGCTGACGACGACGATGGTGCCGACGCTGCCCTATAACGGCTATGGGGAGTACGTTGCCGGTCTCTATGGGTAAGCACAGCATGCCGTGCCCCAGCATCCTATACCGAGGCGCGCTGCCGCTGATATAGCGAATAATACAGCCCCTGATCCGACAGTAGGGATTCATGGGTGCCCCGCTCCACGATTACCCCCTTCTCCATCGCCAAAATTAGGTCTGCTCGCTTCAGTGGCGCAAACCGATGGGCAATCAAAAACACCGTGCGATGGCGGGACACCTGCCGGAGATTTTCCAGCACCTGCTGCTCTGTCTCCGCATCCAAATTGCTGGTGGCTTCATCCAAAATCAGGACCGGAGCTGCCGAGAGGAAAAGACGCGCCAGAGTGATGCGCTGTCGCTGCCCGCCAGAGAGCGCAACGCCTCGTTCCCCGACGTTGGTTTCGTAGCCATCAGGCAGTTCCGAAATGAAGTCGTGGGCCACCGCCAGCCGCGCGGCTTCCACCACGGCCTCCGGGGAAACATCCAGGTTACCGAGGGTGATGTTATCTAAAATCGACCCATTAAAAAGAAAGTCATCCTGCAGCACTACGGCAATTTGAGGGCGCAGAGAGGCCAAGTCAGCGCTCTTGATGTCAAATCCATCTATGGTGATGCGGCCTGCCTCAGCGTCATAGAGCCGCTGCATCAGCTTAGATAGCGTACTTTTCCCAGAACCGCTGCGGCCCACAATCCCCACAAACATACCGGGCTCTGCGGTAAAGGAAACGCCGCGCAGAATGGGCGATTGCGCCTCCTGGTAGCGGAAAAACACCTTGTCAAAGATCACCTGCCCCTGAAGCTGGGGCAAGGTCAAACCCATTCCCGGCTCCGCCTCAGGGGGCACATTGAGAATATCACCGATGCGATCTACGGCGAGCAGCACCTCCTGCAAATTTTGCCACAGCTGCACCAGCCGCAGCAGCGGGCCGGTCACCCGAGCTGTAAACATTTGAAAGGCAATCAGCTGCCCAATGGTAAAGTCCTGATTGATCACCAGTCGTGCCCCCACCCACAGCAGCAGCAGGCTAGAGAGGCTGGTAAGAAAATCCCCGAGGTGACTGCTGATGTTGGCAGTGGTGTTGGCCCGAAAGCCAGTACGAACAAATCGAGCGTAAAGGCCCTCCCAGCGATCGCGGGCGTCTTTTTCCCCGGCGTGGGCCTTCACCGTCTGGATGCCGGTAACTGTCTCGACAAGAAATGATTGGCTATCGGCGCTGCGGTCAAAGGTTTGGTCAAGCCAGCGGCGCAGAATGGGAGTAGAGGCCAAGGTAAGCACCGCAAATAGGGGCAGCACTGCCAAAGCAACGCCCGTGAGGGTGACGCTGTAGTAGAGCATCACCACCAGGTAAATCACCGCGAAAATGCTGTCGAGCATCACCGTCAAGGCTGTGCTGGTGAGGAACTGACGGATATCTTCTAGTTCTTGAACCCGTGCCACCGTATCTCCCACCCGGCGGGCCTCGAAGTAGGATAACGGCAACCGCAGCAGGTGACGAAACAGCTGGGCGGACAGGCTCAGATCCAGGCGGTTGGTGGTGTGGGTAAAAATAAACATGCGCAGGATGCCCAGCAGAGCCTCAAATATAGCCACCGCCAAGAGGGCGATCGCCATCACATCTAGGGTAGGAATGCTGCCCTGCACCATCACCTTATCGATCACAACCTGGGTAATGATGGGTGTCGCCAGTCCTAGAAGCTGCAGGCTGAAGGAGGCTAGCAGTACCTCTAGTAGCAGGCGACGATAGCGCATCACCGCAGGCAAAAACCAGCTGAGGCCGAACTTTTCCTGGGTTTGAATTGGCTCTAGCTGCCACAGTTCACCATGCCAATGGTGCTCTACGGCATGTCGTGGCAGGTGCTCAGGGGCCTGCTGAGGGCTATGGGGGTCGGCGATGGTGAGGCGATCGCGGGCTACGGCATACAGCACGACCCAGCGAGGGGATTGGGTCGGCCCTGATTCATCGTCGGTCCAGGGCAAAATTGCTGGCAATGTGGTCTGGCGCAGATCGGCCCAAGTGGCGATGATCAGCCGTCGGCATTGCAGCCCCGCTTTTTCGGCCCCATCGGCCAAATCTCGAGGGCGTTGTCGCCGCACTTGGCGCGCCATCCAGTCTAGCTTCACGGGAATATCTAGATGCTGGCACACCATGGTCAAGCAGGCGGCGATGGCATTTGTGCTGGCAACATAAGGATAGGGCGCGTAGGGATCTGCGGTGGGCTCTATTTGGGGTTGATATCGAGCCCGCAGCGTGATCCAGAACGCCTCTATTGGGGTTGGACGTTGGCCAGCTCTGGGCAAGCCATTTTGGCCTGTATGCACAGAGGATATGTTGCTGTGCCGTGACGCCTGAGCTTCTTCAGACAGGATATGTTGCCAAACAGAGCTCTCCCATCTCATTACGACGACCTCACGGCTGGCCGCTCGCGCCTTCCAGTCTTCTAACTGCAGCACATCCCCAAACCAGCCGCCCGCAGTCAGCAGAACCGCTGCTCCGTCAGTGGAGACCATGCGGACCTGCCCGGCAAGAATGAGGTATTGCCCCTGGGCTGCTGGCCAGATCACGGTACCCAGCTTGTAGGTTTGGGAGCTTCCCTGATGCCGGAGGCGATCGCGCTGCGCAGCGGTAAGCCACTGCAGCGGGGGCTGATTCCAGTCAATTTGAGATAAGGTCTCGTCTAGCATTACGGTGCAATCTGAAGCTGAATCGGCAGCGCCTCGATTTTCGCGGCTAGCCATTGCTCAAAAAGTTCGTCTATCAGGGCTTGCTTGAGGGTGTCATCCTCGAGGGATGCCGGCAACAGAGCTTCGATGCGGAACAGACCCCAGCGTTGATCCATCGTAATGGGTCCAACTAGGTCTCCCGCGCTGGCCTCGTCAACAATCGCCCTCAGGGTATCTGGCATCGTGCCTCGGCTGACCGGACCCACCATACCGTTGACGATGCGATCGTCGGTGATGGAATAGTCACGAGCCAGACCCTCGAAGCTAGTATGCCCCTCTAAAACCTGATGGCGCAGCTCTTCTGCCATATCTTTGTCTTCAACGATGATGCGTGAGAGCACGACGCGATCGAGATACAGCTTGCGCTCGATAAAATACTGCTGCAGCTTCGGCAGGGCGATCGCTGTCTTCAGGGCCTCGAGCTGGAGACCGGCTTTTATCTGGTCGTAGAGCTGGGCGCGGGTCATGCTGGCGCTGGCGAGCCAGGTCTCGAACGCAGCGGGGTCGTTGAGCTGCTGCTGCTGGCGGAAATTGGCCACGGCTTGGTCAACCCTAGCCTCCTCTATCGCAGGACAGGAGGGCGCTGCCAGGGCTTGGTCTAAAGCATATTGCCGCACGACTTCGCCAACAAATGCCTCGAATGCCTCCCCACGCTGCAAATATTGAATGGCTTGCTCCAGGGAAATGGGCTGCTGGCCAATGCACAAAAATGGGTCTGATGTCATGGTGGGCTGACGATGGACAGCACCATTATTATGCACATATCAAATGTTTAGGCCACTGCGCTAAACCTATCGCACTGCCCCTCAGCGTTGAGGACAGCCCCCACAGCGAAGCCCCTTGCGATCGAGGGCAGGCTGCAGCCCAAGCGAGCTAAAGCTGAGGGTATCACTACTACCTCCGTCAATTAAGGCTGTCCGAACAATTTGTTGATTTGGCAAAGTTACGGATGTTATCGGAAGGGGTTTGTAAAAACAAGGGAGGAACCGCTGCTGAAGCAAGAGCTAGAGCACGGTGCCATCTCAATCAACGAACCACTAAAGACAACCTGGAAAGTCAAGGCATGGTGACAACGCAAACTCTCCACACCACAGATGAGCCAGAACTCGGATATGGTCAGCTTTTCAACGTCCTGGCCCGCCGCGCTGTCTGGCTTGGAGGCGCAGTTGTTGGAGGACTTGGCGTCGCTGTCGCGCTAACAGCGCGGGAAGATCCGGTTTACACGAGCTCGATGCGGTTGCTGGTAGAACCCAACTATCGGCAGACTGTTGATATCACTCAGGAAGGAGACCCAAACCAGCGCTCCGTCAATCAGATTGACTATGCGACACAGCTAAATCTCATGCGCAGCCAGGGATTTATTGAGCAGACAGTTGAGGAACTTCTGACGACATATCCAGATTTATGCGCCGATGCAAGCAGCGTTGCGCGTTGCGCCAAGCAATTTAGGGGCAAGCTGAGCTTGACTCAGATTGCCGAAGACGACATAGAAACTCGAATTTTCGAAGTTAAGTTTTCGGGGGAAGATCCAGAGGTTGTTCAGGCTTTCTTGCAGGCACTGAGTACGGTCTATTTGACCTACAACGTCGAACAGCAGGAAGAACGGCTAGAGCAGGGGCTCTCCCTCGTCAACCGACAGATTGATGACGTGCGCACAAGCCTCACAGGCTCTCGACAGCAGCTCAAGCAGTTCCGCGAGAGCGAAAACCTGATCAGCCCTGAGCAACAGGCCACATCCGTCAGCAACACGCTCAACGAAGTTGAACGCACCCAAATCGACGTTGAGAGTCAGTACCGGGCCGCTACAGCGCAGTTTGCGGCGCTGCAGCAGCAGCTGGCCGCCGATCCTCAAACCGCCTTGGTTTCATCCCGATTGAGTCAGTCATCTCGCTACCAACAGCTGCTCAATGCACTTCAGGTAACAGAGCTAGAACTCGAGCAGCGCCGGGCCATTTACACCGATGCCGACGCTGGGGTACAAGACCTCCTCAGCCAGCGGCAGGGACATATCTCCCTCCTCCAAGAAGAGGTGATACGGGTCTTAGGGGAGGTGCCAGCCCAGATAAATCTGGAAGAGCGATCGCTACTGACAGAGGGGCAGCTCGGCGGAATCGACCTCACCTTGGTCAATGATCTCGTCCAGGCTCAAGTAGAGCTTCAAAGCCTAGAGGCTCGTCGGGCAGGACTTGCTCAAACGGAGCAACAGCTGCGAACAGAGCTCAATGAATTTCCCAGCCTTATTGCCGAATTTGATCGAATTCAGCCCGAAATTGAAACCCAGCAGCAAGCTCTAGAACAGCTGCTGCGAATTCGTCAAGAGCTGAGTAACGAGCTGGCCCAAGGCGGCTTTACGTGGGACATGGTTGAGACACCAGATACGGCCCGCAAGATTTCGCCGCAGCCCACCAAAAACCTGATGCTGGGCCTCATCGCTGGGGCTTTTGTTGGCGGGGCGCTGGCGTTTGGGCGAGAAGCCATTGATACCGTGGTCCGCACGCCTGACGAACTCAAAAAGCAAGCCGCGCTACCGCTGCTGGGACTCATACCGGACATGCCGCCCGGCGCAGCGAGGGTTTTACCACTATCCCAAAAACAGTCCAGATCCCAGGCAATTTCCCTTGTCCATTACCAACCGTTTCGGGACGCGGTTGACATGATTTACAAAACGATTCAGTTGACGAGCGACCAACCGTTATCGTCCTTGATGGTGACCTCGGCTGTGGCCGGAGAAGGTAAAACGACCTTGGCCATTGGCCTTGCCCTCACAGCGGCCCGTCTGCACCAGCGAGTGTTGCTGGTCGACATGGATCTGCGCAATCCATCCTTGCACAAACAACTCGACCTCCCGAATAATCAGGGCTTGTCGAGCCACATCAATACCGGCCAGACGAGATTTAGCCCAGTGTCATTTGCTTTGGCTGGCACCAGGATCGATGTTGTGACAGCCGGACCTATCCCAGACGACCCGGTGCGTCTGCTCAGCTCAAGCGCAGCGCAGCAGCTTTTGGCCCATGCCGAAACCACATATGACCTCGTCATTCTAGACACCCCCGTCGTTTTGGGCTCAGCGGATGTCCTTCAGCTGGCCTCCCTTTGTAACGCTGGGGTCATGATCAGTCGACTCGAGCGCGTTACTCAAGCCGATCTAGCTGAGGCGACAGCAATCCTGAGTGCAATCAACATGGTCGGCATTGTGGCCAACAAATATCAAGACAACCACAAGCCCAATGCAGGCCGCAAACCGGATGACTCGCAGGCTGCACCCCCTATAGGTAAATTATCCTTTGGCTCAGGCATGGCTCAGTTCATGACCAATGGGCCTAGGTCCTGGAAACGCTTGTTCACCATGTCATCTGTAGGGGCAGGTATGGTGGTGTCTGCGCCCTTGATCCGCGGACAGATGTCCGACGAGCAGCCCGACGCGACGACGCCCCCGGCAGCATTACCGGGACCGGTAGCGCCAACGCACCATAAATCTCAGCCATCCCTATCTGACCGCTTGAATACCACGGGCGACAGCATGACTACCCTACATCTGCCGCAATGGTCATAGACACAACATTATCGGGCTTTGTGCCTTAGACAACAGCACGAGTCTACCTGGTCATCTGACGATCTAGTCTTCTATCGAACTTTTTCCACAGTTTTGACGCTTGGCAAACCTGATATTCCGGTATTCTCCAACCTGTAAAGGCCGTCCCAACCCGATGGCGTGAGTTTCAGGGATATCCGCGCAGTTTGCCTTGCTCAAGATACACTCAGTTCGAGATGCAAAACCAGATCCAAGGAGACAACACGTGAGCCGCAACCGTTTTCCGTCGCTCTCGCGACGACAGGTCCTTCGAGGGCTACTCGCCACCACTGCCTTCGGCGCGACGCTAAAGTTCAGCACGGGATGTGCCGCCTCCCCTGATGGCTCAACTAGCGGGGCGGCCAGCGACGGCGACGATGAATTAAATGTGGGGTTCATCTACGTTGGCCCCAAGGATGACTACGGCTACAACCAGTCCCACGCGGAAGGGGCGGCCAGCATGGTCGCCAACGTCTCCGGCGTCAACATTGTGGAAGAGGCCAACGTGCCGGAAACCACTGCCGTCGCCGAATCTATGCGCAGCATGATCGACATCGACGGGGTCTCGGTGCTCTTTCCCACCTCGTTCGGCTACTTTGATCCCCACATCCTCGAAATGGCCGAAGAATACCCCGACGTGCAGTTTTTCCACTGCGGTGGCCTGTACCAGGAGGGGGAACACCCCGAAAACGTGGCCAGCTACTTCGGCTACATTGACGAGGCCCAGTATGTGGCAGGGGTAGTGGCCGCACTGACGGCCCAAAACGGCAAGATGGGCTTTGTAGCGGCCAAGCCTATCCCCCAGGTGCTGCGCAACATCAACAGCTTTACCTTGGGGGCCCGCAGCGTTAACCCAGACGCCACCACCCAGGTGATCTTCACCGGCAACTGGGCGGAACCTATTAAGGAAGCAGAAGCCGTCAACAGCATGGCCGACCAGGGCATTGAAGTGGTCACCTGCCATGTGGACAGCCCTAAAGTGGTGGTGGAGACGGCAGCCAAGCGCGGCATGTACATCTCGGGATACCACGCCAGCCAGATGGATCTGGCCCCCGAACTCTACCTCACCGGGGCCGAGTGGAACTGGAGCGAACTCTACACCCAGATCGCCGAACAGATTAAAGCCGGTGAAACCATCATGGCGGGGAACATTCCCCACCTGCTGCGGGGCGGCCTTGGAGATGGCTATTGCACCATGTCGGACTACGGCCCGGCGGTGAGCGCTGAGGCCCAAGAGCAGGCCGAAGCAGTGAAGGCCGAATTCATGGACGGCAGCAAGGTGATTTACCAGGGTGAAATCAAGGACAACCAAGGCAACGTGGTAGTCACCGGGGCGGAATCCCTGAAGCAGCAGGAGCCCAAGCTGGAGCAGATGGACTACCTGGTGGAAGGCGTCATTGGTTCAGTGGGGGCGTAATGGCGGCCCAGGCTTGGCGACGGAAATTAGAGGGGGTGCTCATTCCCGTTGGCGCAATTTTGGCGTCGCTGGTGCTGTTCGGTGTCTTTTGCGCGGCGGTGGGGGCCAACCCCTTTGCGGTGTACGCCTCCATTTGGAAAGCGGCCTTCGGCAAGTGGAGCACCTTCCAAAACAGTCTGATTCGCGCCGCGCCGCTGATGCTGTCGTCCCTTTGCACGGCGCTGCCCGCTCAGCTAGGGCTGGTGATTATTGGCAACGAGGGGGCACTGGTGATGGGTGGGGTGGCGGCGGTGGCCGCTGGTCTGGCGATTCAGACGGCTCCGGCATTGGTGGTGCAGCTGGGCATGGCGATCGCCGGAATGATCGCTGGTGGCCTGATGATTGCGGCGGCGGGGGCCCTGCGCCACTACCGGGGCGTCAATGAGACCATCAGCAGCCTGCTGCTCAACTACATCGGCATCGCGGCCATGAACCACCTGGTAAATGGCCCCATGAAGGATCCCAGCTCTCTCAATAAGCCCTCCACTTTCCCGCTGCCCGAGGCCGCGATGCTGGGCAGCCTGCCTGGTACGCGGGTCCACTGGGGGCTGCTGTATGGCCTGATTGCCTGCGCGGTGGCCTACGTGCTGATTCGCCGCACCACCTTCGGCTTCGCCGCCCGCACCGCCGGGGGCAACATCCGCGCCGCCCGCATCGCGGGGCTGCCCGTGGGCAAGCTGACGGTGATGATTTGCTTTTTGGCGGGCTCCTGCGCCGGGCTAGCGGGCATGGTGGAGGTGGCGGCGGTGCAGGGCTCGGCCAATGAATCCCTCAACGTGGGCTACGGCTACGGCGGCATTCTGGTGGCCTTCGTGGCCCGCCATAATCCGCTGGCGGCGGCCCTGGTGTCGGTGCTGTTGGGGGGCATTTTGGCCAGTGGCGGCATTCTGCAGCGATCGCACGGTTTACCCGATGCAACGGTGCTGGTGTTTCAGGGCCTAGTGTTTTTGGTGATTTTGTATAGCGAGTCGCTGTACGGCAAGCTGGCCTTTTTTAAGGAGAAACCTACCCCAACGACCCCACCACCCCGACCGGCAACGCCCGCCCCATCAT
>JGI12210J13797_10300576_pt1 | contig 25190 bp, 23 predicted proteins | sample ElkSlonscriptome_3_FD_13797 | JGI IMG/M metagenome (IMG submission 13797)
CAACTATATAGTCATGAAAATATTAGTACTAGATAACTACGATTCTTTCACCTATAATCTGGTGCATATCCTCCGGGAGCTAGGAATGGAAGAACAAATGGATGTCATTCGGAACGATAAAATTTCGGTAGCAGACGTAAATAATTACGATAAAATTCTGCTTTCTCCGGGACCGGGTATTCCCGAAGAAGCCGGCATTATGATGGATGTGATCAAAACCTACTCTCTAAGCAAAAGTATTCTGGGTATCTGCTTAGGCCATCAGGGAATAGCCGAAGCTTTTGGCGCTGAGCTTTACAATATGCCACTGGTACTGCATGGCTACGGTGACAAAGTATTCATCGAGGATGAAGAAGAATATTTGTTCAAAGGACTTCCCAAATCATTTGGAGTGTGCCGCTACCATAGCTGGGCCGTAGTTGCTAATTCAATGAACGAAAATTTAGTGGTGACCGCCCGCGATATTAAAGGGGAGATTATGGGATTACGCCATAAGCAGTATGATGTAAAGGGCCTCCAATTTCACCCAGAATCGATTCTGACCGAACACGGGAAAGAAATAATTAAGAATTGGTTATCGCATTAAACGATAGTAATGCCTCGCGTATTTGAGGGGGAATTTGTAAAAGTAAATGATATCGACCGCAATACACAACACCTAATTCATGCCTCTATCTCAAGTAAACCTAATTACGATATTTTATTCTTTTCTTGTCGCTAGCAATCTTCAAGCCCAGGTTACCTATAATTCTGGTGCTATAAATAACCCTCCCAATTTTATTATCATCTTCTGCGATGACCTAGGCTACGCCGATTTATCGGTGTTTGGTTCTAAGATCAACAATACTCCCAATTTGAAGCAGATGGCTCAAGAAGGCGTAAAACTGACCAATTTCTACGCTACCGCCAGTGTATGCACCCCCTCTCGGGCAAGTATTATGACTGGCTGTTATCCTCAGAGAGTTGATATGGCCGAGATGCGTGAGTCAGGCTTTCGTTCGGTATTGTTACAGGGTGCCCAGCACGGGCTAAGCCCTAGTGAGATTACTTTGGCCGAAATGCTGAAACCAGCTGGTTACGCTACGGCCTGCATCGGAAAATGGCATCTGGGCGACCAACCTCAATTTCTGCCTACCCGGCAAGGCTTCGATACCTACTTCGGCGTTCCGTACAGTAATAACATGGATGGCAAGTACGGACTACCGCTGATGCGAAATGAAGAAGTCATTGAACAACCAGCCGATCAAAGCACACTAACGCAGCGCTACACCGAAGCAGCCATTACATTTATGGAAACTCATCGGGAACAACCATTTTTTATCTATCTTCCTCATACCATGCCACACACTCCCCTACACGCCAGTGGAGACTTCGCCGGACAATCTCCGCACGGCCTCTATAGCGACGTAGTTGAGGAAATAGACTGGTCAACCGGAGAAATTCTCAATTATTTGAAAGAGAATGGGTTATCAGAAAACACTTTCGTTTTTTTCACTTCTGATAACGGAGGGGTTGGAGGTGATTTAGGTCAGAACACTCCGCTACGCGGCGGTAAAGGAAAAACCTGGGAAGGCGGCATGCGGGTTCCGGGTATTGCCTGGTGGCCGGGCACTATTCCCGCTAGTCGCACAGTAGATGCGCTAGCTACTACGATGGACTTTATGCCGACCTACCATCAATTGGTGTACGATTCTCCGTTCACCCAGCAAGCCATTGATGGTCACGATTTTTTTCCGCTATTAACGGGAGCGCAGGATTCATCCGCCTACCAAGCTTTTTATTATTACGACCGGGATCAACTGCAAGCCGTGCGTTCCGGGGATTGGAAGCTACATCTGCCGATGGTGAACCGCTTCCAAAGTCACCATACTGATAAATCTTTTGCAATAAGCACCGAACTTTATCATCTTAAGAACAACATAAGCGAAACTACTAATGTAGCTGCCGATCACCCCGAAATTGTAAAACAACTTACGAAGCTAGCTAAAAAAGCCTATTGGGTATTTGGCGAAGAAGATCATCCCTCACCCTACGTTCGTCGGGCCGGGAAGGTACTCGAGACTACCGAACTACGTCAGCGAAAAAATTAACTTGGGACAGGCTATTTAATAATACTATGAAAGATATACTTAACAACCTGATTGAATATAAATCGCTAGATAGGCAAACGGCCAAAGAAATATTGGTGCGGCTAGCCCAGGGCGAGTTTAATCAAAGCCAAATGGCTGCTTTTCTCACCGTATTTCTGATGCGGAGTATTACCGTTGAAGAACTGGAAGGATTCCAGGAAGCTATGTTAGAACTATGCGTTTCGCTAAAGATTGACGAGTACGATGCTATTGACCTCTGCGGTACCGGGGGCGATGGAAAAAACACCTTTAACATCTCTACTACGGCCTCTTTTGTTGTGGCTGGAGCGGGGCAGAACGTTGCCAAGCACGGCAACAATGGAGTGTCTTCCGTTTGTGGCTCATCTAATCTACTAGCGTATTTTGGCTACGAGTTTACGAACGACGCTGATCGCCTTAAGCAGAGCTTAGATCGAGCAGGAATCTGCTTCTTGCACGCTCCACTCTTTCATCCGGCAATGAAAAACGTAGCCCCGGTTCGTCGGGAACTCGGTATGAAAACTTTTTTTAATATGTTAGGGCCAATGGTAAATCCCTCTTTTCCGAAGAAGCAGTTAGTAGGAGTATTTAATCTAGAATTAGCTCGACTGTATGCTTATCTATTTCAACAGAGTGACAAGCAGTTCGTAATTCTGCATTCTTTAGATGGCTACGACGAGATTTCTCTCACCGGTCCATTTCGCATGATTACTAATTCTGGTGAATACATGCTACACCCCGAAGATTTGGGGTTTCAAACTCATAGGCCAGAAGCACTCTACGGAGGTGAAACTGTGGAAGAATCAGCGGAAGTGTTTCTAACTATCTTAAGCGGGAAAGGCACATTAGCGCAACAGCAAGTGGTGCTAGCCAATGCGGGAATGGCGATCCATTGTGGTAACCCTTCACTCACTTTAGAACAGAGTATTGCTCAAGCTCGAGATTCTTTGGAATCAGGCAAAGCACTGAGAACTTTTCAGAAACTAGTTGACAAACCGGTTTCTACCTAATGCTTTACTGGCTTACGGACGATTTAGTATTTCCACCAGTTGAGCACGCTGAAGATTGGGGGGGCTTAGCGCTGGGTGGAGATCTCTCACCTCAAAGGTTGCTATTGGCCTACCGATCCGGCATCTTTCCTTGGTACGACGAAGACCAGCCAATTATCTGGCACGCCCCCAGCCCTCGTTTTGTTCTCTTCCCCCAAAACCTACACGTCCCCCGTAGCTTAAAGCCAGTGTTAAATCAGCAAAAGTTTACGGTAACCTACGATCAGGCTTTTCGCCAAGTAATTACTAATTGTCAACAGGTAAAACGTCCTGACCAACCTGGTACCTGGATCACCGATGAAATGCTGGAAGCGTATTGTGAATTACATACGCTGGGGCACGCCCACTCGGTAGAAGCTTGGCAACAAGGCAAACTGGTAGGTGGGTTGTACGGTATCTCTCTAGGGAAAATATTCTTCGGTGAGTCTATGTTCTCGCAAGTAGGCGATGCTTCCAAAATTGCTTTTGTTACTCACGTCTTAGATCTAGCCCAGCAGGGTTTTTTATTGATTGACTGTCAGGTGCACACCCCTCATCTAGAACGTTTCGGGGCAGAAGAAATTCCCCGCCAACAGTATATGCAACTTCTCGATGTAGCCCTACAATCTGATGGGTCTAGTCAATAAACAGATTCTATTACTCCGTAAAATAAAGTTAGCCCCTTCTATCAGGGGTTAAATATGGAATAGAATATCATTCAGCCGATCATTTGCTTCATTCTAGCCATTTTATTGCTAAACATTACTTACGACAGCTTTTATCTAAATCATATCACTAATGCAGATGCTAACTTCGTAGTTTTATCTCTATTTGAATCGCACTAGTCTTATTTAGTGAATGCATATCGTTTCTAAAGTATATAGATCTAACTCTTTTTCCTCACAAGTGCTGGATAGCCTACCGTTGCCTACCATACTAGTAGATGCTGAAGGTAGAATAGAACAAGCCAACCAACTCGTTTGTGAATTACTTGAAGAAAAAGTCGGGTATCTTATTGGAAGCCCTTTTTTGCGGGGGTCGTGGCTACTAATACGTACCGATAATAGTGTGCTAGAGGCTCCAGAGAAACTACTTGCCAATTCACCTCAAGCTCAAGAAGCTATTAATGGAGTAAGAATTGGTCTTATTCTCAAGAAAAATACGATTTGGTTATCTTTTCATGCTAAACCACTGCTTTCTGAAGTAAATGATTACCAAGGCTCAGTGGTCACTTTCATGGATGTGACGACCAACACCAACACAGAACTAAAAGCCTCCCGAGAGGCGAGCCGACTAAGTTCAGTACCGGAACATCAAACAAACTATATTATTCGTACTGATCTGGAAGGAAACTTCTTGTACCTAAATCAGGCGGCTCGGATTCAATTTGATCGAGATGATGAAAACGAAGATGTATTTCGATCACTAAACTATCTTACCGATCCTAAGTACGCCATATCATGCATTAAAGCAGCTGCGTACTGTGTTGATCACCCGGGAAGCTATCGCTATATCGAGATAAGGTGTTACAACAATAAACGAGAGTATTTTTGGACCGCTTGGGATTTGGTAGGTATTACCGATGATACCGGAGATGTTGTGGAGATACAGGCGGTAGGCCATGATATTTCGCAGAAGAAACGAATGGCCGACCTATTAGGTGAAACTAGCCAGATGGCTCGTATTGGTGGTTGGGAGATTAGTAGTTTATCTAAACAAGTTAGTTGGACGCCTGAAACCTACCGCATTCACGACATTGCTGAAGGAACCCGTATCTCATTACGACGCGCTATTCAATTTTTTCAAGAAGATCACCAACCCATAGTACGTCAAGCATATCGCAGGCTAATCAGTAACGGTGAACCTTTTGATCTTAGCCTGAAAATGTATACTGCCCAAAAACGGGAGTTATGGGTAAGGGTAATTGGTCAGAGAGAAAGTATTCATGGCAATTTTGTACGGGCTTACGGAGTCATACAGGATATTACCGAATCGCAACTTTCAAAGGAGAGAATCAAACACCGAGAGTGGCTGTTTCAGTCGGTATTCAATAGTACAGCCGATGCACTGTTCATTATTGATCAGGAGCATAAAATTATCAATTGCAATCAAAGTGCTTTACATATTCTTGAGATTGAGCACAAAGAAGACATACTAGGAGCTGATGCCACTAGTTTTCAGAGAATTCCTTTTCCTAAAGAAGAAATTTCTTCCATCCGAAAAACTATTGATAAAACCGGACTATGGACCAGCGAGGTTGAGTTTGTATCCACCAAGAACAAAATATTCTGGGGTAGTTTGGCGATCACTACTTTTCCCAAAATGGGTTACGGAGTAGTGCGGCTGACCGACATCACTGAAAAGAAAGAAGCCGAGGCTTTGTTAGTAGAGAGTAACCAGCATTTGACTAAAGCGAATCAGGAGCTAGATCGCTTTGTATACAGTGCCTCACATGATCTTCGAGCTCCACTTACTTCTATCCTTGGCCTTATCAGTCTAGCTGAAACCGAAGAAGGGGTTGAACAAGTGCAAGACTACCTTCAGCTTATGAAGAACAGTGCTCATCGATTAGATAATTTCATTAAAGACCTTATCTACTTCTCTCGCAATGCCCGCATGGAGGTAACAGCTGAACCAGTTGATTTTAAAGAACTTATCAATGGTATATTTGAGCAGTATCAGTTCATGGATCACGAAGTTCCAGTAAAAACATCGCTGGAAATTAACCAACACTGTACCTTCTTTTCTGATCAAAGCCGACTAAATATTGCTTTAGGCAATATCATTTCTAACGCTATGAAGTACCGTATGGAACGAAGCGATGCGGAGTCTTTTGTGGAAGTAAAGGTAGAAGTTAATCAGAAAGAAGCTGTAGTTTGGGTAGAGGATAACGGCATAGGTATTCCTGATAGTCATCAGGCTAAAATTTTCGAGATGTTTTACCGAGCTGATGACCACAAGCCAGGATCAGGGTTAGGGCTGTATATTGTTAAGGAAACCGTAGAAAAGCTTCAAGGCTCAGTTGAGGTACATTCCGAACACGGCCAAGGAACAAAGTTCACTTTACGCCTTCCACAGCTTCCCACATAAGCTTAGTTTTTAGGAAGAAACACTTCGGCCATCATACATCGGGCACTACCACCCCCACAAGCCTCAATAGTATTCAGTGGACTATGCACTATATCCGTATACTTTTCAATCTGCTTGATTTGCTCAGAATAAAGCGACTGATACGCCTGTTCGGACATTATAAGCAGTCGCTCACCCTGCTGATTTTTAACCTGTAGCATATTTCCCGCAAAATAGTTGCACTGCTCTTCGCTGATGAACACTACATCTTTTCCCGTATCTTGAATGATTTTCACGATGTCTTTTTGCTCCCAGGTATTCTTGAGTGCATCAGCACAGAATATAGCAAAATCTTTTCCGATACTCATCATCACATTGGTATGATAAATCTCGGCAAAGCCATCTTCAATCATTTGGGATGCGATAAATACGATGGGTCGGTAGCCAAATTCCTGACAAAATTCTGAAAGCAGGTTAAGATTTGTTCGGGGCGACACACAGGCATAAGCCATTCGGTTCTCTCGATCTAGTACCATGCTGCCTGTGCCCTCGAGAAATTTTTCTTCCGCCTCAAAGTACGAATAATCAATTTTCCGACGAATAATATATTCATGCTCCTTAATTAGAGTTGATAGAATATCATCGCGGCGTTCTTTGCGACGGTTAGGAGCCCACATAGGATAAGTAACCACTGTACCATCCTGGTGAAAGGATATCCAGTTATTGGGAAATATTGAATCAGGTGTTTCTTTTTCGGCAGTATCATCAACGGTAATTACATTTACTCCTCGCTGCCTGAGAATATTCACAAACTGGTTAAACTCATCCAACGCTCTACGCTGAATTTCTTCTGGGGCTACGTCGCTCAACTCTCGTTGGTAATGATTATTCTCAGCCGTCTCCACATTGTACCCAAACTTCACGGGTCGGATCATTAATAATGTGTCCGTAAGTTGTTGATTATCTTTGGTCATTGGCTTCCTAGTCCACAGTCGATAGTCTACGGTTGAAAAAGTATCACTTGTTGGGAATTAGTCACTACTCCGTGCTCTAGCCTTCTTATTCCCTGCGGCCTTATTAAACTAAAATATCCACGTCATCGCGGAGCAAAGGCATGCTCATACAGTGGGTTCCACCACGGGCACGGGATAGCTCGCCGGAAGGAAGCAAAATCAGCGTATCACCAGTCACTACTTTGTCTACCGGCTTTCCTTGCTCTACCTGCTCAATAATCTCAGCAGAGCGCATCACGGCAAATCCTCGTTTCCGAAACTCTTCTTCTGTTTTAACATTGCGGTCGTAGCCGATAATTACCCCTTCGCGCACCGCCAGAAAATTACAAGCATCAGTCCACTGTTCCCGCTCACTATACGGAAACTGACCACCCGCACTAGGAATTACCTCACACTTTGTTGCGCCAAAGTCTTCTCGACTAATCTGCTCCAGCAGATCATCCAGGTAATCCATTCGGTTGGTTAATATGCTGTACGAACCGCCCGCTTCTTGTTGGCGAACAAACTGTACTACCTCTACATCGTGAGTTGGCTCAATATTCTTCTGCCCCTGAATAGCCCCGGCCACGTTAAACCCCCGATTTCGGTTGATTTCCTCCTTAGTGAAGGGACTGAAGACGATCCAGGTATCTCGCTTTACCTGAGTAAAAACCGTATCAATGTGCATATAAGCCCGACGGCGAGGAATCTTAATGACTGACACTCGCTGGATTAAGTCGCGCTGAAACAGCTTTTCTACTAATTGCTCTACCGCAGGTAAAGAAGTACGTTCGCTCAGTCCCACTAACAAATGCCCAGGGCTAATCATCATCACGTCGCCCCCCTCAATAGTCACTATCTTTTGCTGCGTTTCTTCTTCACTGGAGATATAAAAGAGGTTGGGTTCCTGTAGTTCAATTACCTGATGGGCTAGTTCATCTGCCTCCTGACTAGTCTTCTGACGCAATAATTCAAAGTGGGCAATATACTTGAATATTAACGCTTCTCGATCACGGGCATTTTCGTATGGCTTACTCAGTAGAATATGATCGTGAATGGTAATGCCAATATCGCGCGTGAAGATCAGATTAGGTATGGGCGGAAACAAAATAATTTCTTGCCCATCTTGATCTTTCAGAATACCCGTAATAAGTAGCGAAGCTAAGGTTTCGGGAGGCATCTCCAGCATCTGCTTCTGAGTACGTAACCCACACTTTTCTAGAGCGCAAACCGAAGGAACCAATAAATACTTGATGTCTTCGTACTGAAGAATGCGCGCTAACATCTGCTCTACATTTAGCACCTTATCGGAACCAAAACGGTTGCTCTTTACCGAGGCTTGATAATCAGCATCACTGGCCTTGCCTTGTATTTTATCAGGATCAAGAAAGCACAGCAGCACGCGTAGATATTCACTGTATTCCTGCTGCATCTTTTCCAGATACACAATATCATCGTAGAGTAACTGGTCTTTAATGCGGGGAACAATCTTGCCAATACCGGCATCGGGGCTGTGAATGAGCAATCGTCTTAAACGACCAACTTCGGAAGTAACATGAATATCATGAGTCATAATTTTCGGTAATGTTGAATAACACAAAAATAGCAGAATTGATAGGAGAAAACCTAAATTACCAGTCTGCACATCTTTTCAATCAATAGCCTAGCTAACCGACCTTTCTCTCACTCAAGCACCATACCTTTGGTATTTTTAGGATGTCCAGGACGCAACTATTTTTCTATCAAACCACCAAAATAGATATATTAGGTAAAAAGTATCTGATAAACCAAAGCAGTAGCTTTAAACCAGCTTCGCCAATACTTTATACTACTATTTACCTACTCTCATGCTATCTACTTTGCTACTACCTTTTCCCCAACGGCTCGCGCAGATTATCTTTTTGCTAACCTTCATCAGTCATATTTCCCACGCTCAGTCAGAAAACAAGACTGAAAATATTTTTTTAATTACACTAGATGGCTTTCGCTGGCAGGAAATGTTTACTGGAGCCGACCCGCAACTTATCGCCCATCCCGACTACGTAGAAGACTCTACCGAACTGAAAGAACTGTTCTGGCGTGAAACTGCTGCCGTACGAAAAGTAACACTTGTTCCTTTCTTCACCAACATAATTGCTCAGAAAGGGCAACTCTACGGAAACCGTAGTGAAGGTTCCAAGGTGAATCTTACCAATAAATTTTGGTTTTCTTATCCAGGCTACAACGAAATACTCACCGGCTTTAGCGATGACCGTATTGATAGCAACGATAAAAAGCCGAACCCGAACCAAACTGTATTAGAGTTTGTCAACCAGCAGGAGGGTTTCAGCGGAAAAGTGGCCGCCTTTGGCTCTTGGGATGTATTCCCGTACATCATCAACGAGGAGCGATCGGGTGTGCCGGTAAATGCTGGTTACGAAATAGCGACGGGAAGTTCGATTACTCCAATGGAAGAAGCACTCAACACACTTCAGCCTCAAGTACCTGGCCATTGGCCTACCGTTCGGATGGATGCTTTCACCCACTACTATGCTTTGGAATACGTTAAGAAAAATCAGCCTCGCCTATTGTACATTGCCTACGGAGAAACCGATGATTTTGCCCATGATGGCAGTTACGATGAATACTTGAAAGCTGCTCACCGTACCGACAATTTCATTCGCGAACTTTGGGAATACACGCAATCTACCGAAGCGTACCGAAACAAAACTACGTTTATTATCACTACCGACCACGGGCGGGGTACCGAGCCGCTGGATACCTGGCGTAGTCATGGCGACGAGATTACAGGGGCGGATGAAGTGTGGCTGGCAATCATTGGGCCCGACACCCCCGCTGGATCGGTAGAAGTAAAAGGACAATATTACACCAATCAGATTGCTCCAACTGTAGCTAAGTTTCTGAATGTAGACTATTTACCGGAAAAGACGGCCGGTACTCCGCTAGAAAATGCATCAGAAAAATGAAGCAAAGTATAGTAATAAAGTAGGTTGTTCAGAGAGGTATCTTTCTGTTTAGTTTTTTGTAGCCGTTACCTTTTAGCCCAATTTCTCTACCTTTACTCCCTCAAATTATCCTCTAATATGAGCATTTTAGATACTATTGTAATCCGTAAGAAAGAAGAACTAATAGAGCGGAAAGCACAAAGAAGTGTTGCCGAATTAGAAGCAAGTCCTTTCTTTGATCGAGAAACATATTCTCTGTCGCAAGCCCTACGAAACGCTAATCCCGGTATTATCGCGGAGTTCAAACGGAAATCTCCTTCCAAAGGGATTATCAACGATCAGGCCGATGTAGCTGAGACTACCCAGGGTTATGTTCAAGCGGGCGCAACTGCACTCTCAGTGCTTACTGACGTAGATTTTTTTGCGGGTAGCGACGGAAACCTCTGTATCGCTCGAGCGCAAAATCAGGTGCCTATTCTGCGGAAAGACTTTACGATTGACGAATACCAAATCACCGAAGCAAAAGCGCTAGGAGCAGATGCTATTTTGTTGATTGCGGCTATTCTTCCTCCGCCCCGAGTACTGGCCTTAGCCCAGTGGGCCCATCAATTAGGCTTGGAGGTTCTGTTGGAAGTGCATGATGAAAACGAATTGCAGCAGACTGCTCTAAACGAAGTAATCACTCCTTTCATCGATGTGGTTGGAGTGAATAATCGGGATTTAAATACCTTTAATACCACCATTGAGACATCCATCCAGTTAGCTGATCTGATGCCTGAAGATCTGGTAAAAATTTCAGAAAGTGGCATTAATGATCCTGCGAATATTCGCACGTTGATGCAGTACGGCTACCAGGGCTTTCTTATCGGTGAATACTTTATGAAGCAACCGAATCCTAGTGAGGCGTGTGCTGATTTCATTCAGAAGCTGGGAGCAAGTTAAGGAGGTATGCAAAGCTATATTGATTTAGCGGAGAAGAACGGAGTTACGCTTTACGACGAAGGTATCTGCCAATTATGTGGTGCAAATACTAATCATGGTGTTCACGAATGTGTTGAGATTTTTAGCCTGGGTTTTCAACTGATTGACTACTCCAAACCTGAAAATCATATTTACCGCTTTTTAAGTGTGGATGCCCATACGCTTCAGCATCCTGAAATTCACGGAAGGTGGAATAATCACTTTCATCTAACCCGACAACATCTGATTTTTGAGTATAAAATCTTTTGGAATTATAATTTATCGCCAAAACTCAGCGACCATTTAAATATCTACAAAGCAGACAACAGCAACGAGTTTTTGGCTCCTCCAGAAGTGTTAAAACGAGGATCAGTTACTACTACCGATATTCGTGATAATGCCACCAATGAACTTGAATGCCAGACGATGATTGAAAAGTGGGGACAAGCCGTATATCAGTCCTGGAGTCAGTACCATGAATTAGTTGATAAAATCGCTCAAAAGTTTATCGATAAGAATAAGGGGCGACTGCCAACGAAGAAATAGCTATCGGAGTAGCTAGTTGCATAGCATTAATATAATTACACTATGAAGCTCAAAATTTGCGGAATGAAACTTCCAGATAATTTGCGTGAAGTTGCTGCATTACAACCGGATTATCTAGGCTTTATTTTTTACGATAAATCGCCTCGCTATATGGCTGATACGCTGGCTCCAGAAGAATTAATGGCGATTCCCGATCGTATTCAGAAAGTAGGAGTCTTTGTGAATGCCACTAATGAATACATCCAGCAAGAGATGAAGCACTTTGGTTTGGCTGGCGTGCAACTGCACGGAGATGAGCCGCCTCAGCAATGCCAGGAACTAAAAGAAGCGGGGTATCTGGTTATCAAAGTGTTCCGGTTAGGAAGTAAAATCTTTGATTTTTCTCAGTTATCTGCTTACGAAGCGCAGGTTGACTATTTTCTATTCGACACCCAAACTACCAACTACGGCGGCTCCGGTCACTCGTTTGATTGGTCGCAACTGGAAAAATACACGCTTTCTACTCCTTTCTTCCTTAGCGGCGGTATTAGCTTAGATAATCTTGAGGAAGCTTCAGCATTGGACTATCCTCAATTTGAGGGAATAGATGTTAATAGCCGGTTTGAGATTGAGCCTGGTCGCAAAGACATCGCTCGCTTACAAAAACTAGTAGATAGAGTGCGTAGTATTCGTTCTGAGGGCTAAGAGGAGAAATATTGTATTTTGGATTACAGCATCTATTATTATTCTTTGGCCAGATTACGAAGACAGCTTACAATATATTTGCGCTCAAAGCGGACAGTGTGAGATTATTTTAACTGTTAATAGTGCCGATTTCTTTTCGTCTAACACTCCGGTAGTTGATCCACTGGACTTTGTGTTGCAGCAGGGAAAATGAAAATTGGAGAGAGTTTGTATTAGTTTAATCCGGTGTATTTCTCCAGTCGCTCAATACGGTCGCGCAACTCATCGGTTTCTCCGGAACGCTTCGTTAAATCTCTTAGTAAGGTAAGTACCCCTGCTGAAATGTCATCCAGGTTATTAAGACGCTCATTGGTTTGTCGGGCAATTTGTTTCAGCTCATTAATACCTGTTTCGTTCTGTTGAATGCGCTCTTCATTTTGCCGAATGCGCTCTTCGTCTTGGTCACGGGTACGAACTAACTCAGCGAGTAACTCTAAAATACGATCCTCGTTTTCCATGATTTTCTACCTTTTTATCTATTTCATACTAAGCTAATAATACGAATAATTAGCATTAATAGTGCTACAATGAGAATACTTATTCGCTCCGCAAACTCTTCACTGGATTTACCATAGCGGCTTTAATAGTTTGATAACTTACGGTTAGTAACGTAACTACTAAAGCACCTAAGGCAGCACTTGCAAATATCCACCAATTTAAGTTCGTACGATACTCAAAATCCTGTAACCAGTCGCGAGCGAAGTAGTACGCCAGCGGAATAGCGACCAGACAGGCGATCAGAATTAAGCCTAGGAAGTTTTTAGAAAGTAGTTGCCACAAATTCGCTACCGAAGCACCTAATACTTTACGAATCCCAATCTCTTTGGTACGTTGCTCCGCTACGAAGGAAACCAGTCCAAATAGCCCCAAACAACTTATAAAAATCGCTAGTATAGCAAAGAAACTTGCCAGTTTTCCCACCCGTACTTCGGTAGCGAACTTTTTAGCATACCCCTCATCGGCAAATTCGTACTCAAACGGATTAGCTGGATCATACTTTTTGAAGACCGCCTCTACGCTAGCTAATGCATCTGATATACTAACGCGAGGATTGAGTTTAATATGGACTCCCCGTGTACCTACTTCATCTATAAAGAAGAGGGTCTGCTTGGTGGGGGCATAGGGCGATTGAGTAATCAAATCTTTCACTACCCCTATGATCGTGTAGTTTTCGCCTGCTTTTCTTACCTCTTCCCCAATGGGATTTTTGAATCCCATGTATTTCACTGCGGTTTCGTTGATGATCACCCCCATTGAATCGGTAGTAAAAGCGCGAGAAAAGTCTCTTCCCTCAACAATCTCCCAATCTATCGTTTTGCCAAATTCATAGGATACACTGGTTGCCACGAACTCATCTTGCATCTCAGAACCTTTTCCTCGCCAACCGATTCCACTATGGATAGCGGACACTTCAGTAATGGGTGACCCACTTTTGGCTACTTCTTCTACCGCGCCAGTCTGCAGCAGATCGTTTCTAAGAACGTTGAAGCGCTGATTTACTTCCTTGCTTCGGATAGGAACACTGATCAGACGATCAATATTATAACCAATCGGGCGGTTCTTTACGAATTGAATCTGCTGAAAAACAACCATTGTACCAATAGCTAAACTAACCGAAATAGCAAACTGAACTACCACTAGCACTTTGCGCGGTAATGCAGCTAACCGTCCCACTCGAGAAGAACCTTTGAATACCCGAACTGCTTTTAGTGAAGAGAGATATAGGGCTGGATAGCTTCCTGCCAGTGTTCCGGTTAGCAAAATAAAGCTGAGCCCGATTAGCCAAAATTGGGGATTCAAATACGGAACATTTATTTCTTTGTCTGCCACTTCGTTGAAGAAGGGAAGAATCAACCACACCAACAAGATAGCAACCGCAAAAGCCAAGGACACAATCAGCAGGGATTCAACAAATAGTTGGCTAACGAGTTGACTGCGCCGGGAGCCAACTGCTTTACGCACCCCAATCTCCTTAGCCCGTCTTTCAGAACGAGCCGTACTTAAGTTCGTAAAATTAATACAGGCTAGCAGTAATATTAAAACCCCAATAGTACCGAACAACCACACATACTGAATACGCCCTCCGGTGTTAGTACCTTGCTCAAATTCTGAATACAAGTGCATCTTGTCCATAGGATGCAGAAATAGTTCAGGCTCCAACGCAGCCACTCGGCCTTGTGCTCGCTTCAATTTAGCATCTTTGATAGCTTCCGAAACTTGCGCTATCTCCGCCTGATCTGCGATTTGCACAATCGTTTGAAACCAGCTATCCCCCCAAGTAAGATCATCAGGCAAGTTTTTTATATGCAGCTCCCAGGGAGCGATAAATTCCACCTCAGCGAAGCTCGAATTATCGGGTAGGTTTTCGTACACTCCGGTCACTTTGACTTCCTGATCCCCCAGCATCAGTATCTGGTCTAGCGGGTCTTTATCGCCAAAAAAAGCCCGAACGGTTGATAGCGGAAGTAGCACAGAATTAGGCTCGACCAAGCCCTGCCGGGTACCATTAAGCATCCGCAGTGTGAGCATCTCGGGGGCGATTGATTCCATAAAAAGCCCCTTTTTAATCATTTGTTTGCCATTCTGACGTAATACTCGTCTTTGCGGAAAGCTACTCATAATCACATGCTCGAAGTACACTTCATAGTTATCCCGTAACTCGGGAGCCAACTGTAGAGCTTGATGCCGCCACGTCTGAATCTTTCCCTCAAAGTTCTGATTCTGCATTACCCAAGCGATGCGGTCGTAGTTCTCATGGTACTTATTAAATAATAATTCATCGTGTACCCATAAGCCAATTAGGATCGCGACTGCCATTCCAATCGCTAATCCACTAATATTAATCAGCGAGTAGCTTTTGTACTTTAGGATATTTCTCCAGCCAATTTTGAAATAACTTTTATACATAGCGTAGTGAGTTGGGTTATGAAATGTTACTAAGTTTTGGATCGCAAAAGGCCGTAGGTAATGAAAGACTTGGTACCAGTAATTGCGTTTAGCCCGAGATAAAGAATACTCTTCTACTGTTTGGTAGAATTTCTCCTCTAAGTCCCCTTCTACTTCCTCGGCAAGGTCATCACGGAGAAACCAGCGGAGGAATCTGTGGGCAAGCTTGGGTGGTAAATTGTCGGGATCAGGATTCACAGGATGGTAGGATTATCAGGATTTCACTTTCTGGATAGTTAAATTTTCGCTTTGTGTTCTTTACTGAATAGACGCTTAACGTCTAAACTCTTGGAACCAAAATTTATGAGCAATCCTTTATCTATCTTATACGCTTGCAGGTAGTTAAGACCTTGAGCCAAATGAGTATCTTCTAACTGAATGACTGCCTTTAATTCTACTATCACCTTGTCTTCTACTACAAAATCAGCCCTTCTGGTACCCACCTGTATATTCTCGTAATAGATGGGCATTTCCAACTCACGGGCAAACCCTAGCCCCTGCTTTTCCATCTCAATTGCTAAACACCGTTGATAAATAACCTCTTGAAAGCCGTTGCCTAAAGTACTATGCACTTTCATGGCGCAACCAATAATCTTGTAGGTCAACGGATCATTAACATCTTCTTTCATCTCTTAAATCTTTTCATTCACTAAATCATAATCAGGCTAATCCTACCATCCAGCCCATTCTGGTCGAAATTGTCTCCACAGCGATACCTTCAGATCACGAGAGATTTCCAAAGCTCGTTGACCGTAAGCAGTAATCGTATAAATGCGTTTACGTCGCCCACCCCGTTCGGCAGTAGCCTGACCCATTTCAGAAGTGAGGAAGCCTTTATCTTCCAGACGGCTGAGCGCAGAATGTACCGCACCAATGGAAACTGAGCGTTCAACCTGAGCTTCAAATTCTTCCGCGAGTTTAAAGGCGTAAGCATTCTCTCCTAAAATGCCAACGAGTAATAAAATAGTCTCTTCAAAGTCGCCTAAACGAGATTCTTTCATATGATACTAAATTGTAGATCAAATATAGAAACTAAAATTATTATTTGCTATACATTTTAGTAACAAATAGTTTTAACTGGAAGCGGAAGACAGAGAATAGAGATGGAAGACCGAAATCAGGAAACAGGGGTCTGAAATTGACTGATATGATGACAAATTAGCAATCAACAATTAAGCAATCGGACCATTGAGCCGTGTGCCCCGGACTTAATCCGGGATTCAGTAATTAGAAAGCAATAGTATCCGGCAAATACTTAGACGCTAAATCTTCGTAGTAGGGTTGTAGTTCGGCTACATTCGGGGCTTTGGGAGATTTGGTGTACAGATCGTAGGGATTGAATTTCTCTACCCACTTAAACAGCTTGTGATCGTGCTCATTCATCAGATGATCGTAGGCTCCCTCGCGGTGCTGGGCGTAGAAAGAGTGATAGCGCATAATGTAGAGCGCCGGCTCGGGCATGTAATCTTTCATGGCAGTGTACAGATACTCATCGTGCCCCCATGACATATGAACGTTGTCCAGCCCACAATTAGGCTCATAGACTCCGTACTTAGTATTGTACGCCTTGTTATCAATATCGGGATTATTCTGGAAGAATTCAGGATAAACAATCTTGTCGGAGAATTGGCAACCTACTGGAAACGTATCGCCCACCACGGCCCACTGAGGTTCGCCGAATAAGCAGAGAATTTTACCCAGATCGTGCAGAAAGCCGGTTAACACGAACCAGTCGGGATGGCCATCGGCCCGGATGGCTTCGGAGGTTTGCAGTAGGTGCTGGGTTTGATCCAGGTCAATATCCGGATCAGAATCGTCAATCAGTGTATTCAAAAACTCTACCGCTTCCCAGAGGGTCATCTTTCGCTTCTGCAACTTTTTGTACTCCGCTTCTTTAGCCAACACAAAGTCGTAAGACTGGTACTTATGGTTGAGACGGTAAAATTCCCGCACCGTGTCCCGACCAGGTTCGTCGTAATTACGAAATTCTTCCTTTTTCTTCTCCTCATCTTCGGGATAGCGTTCCCGTAAATCCTTTTCCCACAGTTCTTCTATATCTAGGGTTGGTTTTATGTCTTTCATGATATTGGTAATGTATTGAACAGACTACTTAATTATTGTAAAATAGCGTCTTTCTGAATAATCTTCACCATCTACACTCCACACTTCTTGTCCGTTGTACGTAATCTGAGTAGTCACCGCAAATCTTTTTCCCCGAGCGATATCACAGGTTATCGTATCAGCATCATTTTCGTTCCACTGAACATAAGTAACGGTAGTACCTTCATCAGTTCCATCGTTAGGACCTAACACCATCGTATGTTTATCAGTTATTTCATCTTCTCGAATAGAAAAGTTTTCTGGATGAGTATAGTTTCCATTAAATACCCGTTGCTTTTCCCCATCAACTTCGTAGTAGATATCGATTTGGCTGGCTTGAAAGGACGTAGCGTTCGCTGGGTCAAGTAGGTTTACACCCTCAGCATTATATACCTCAAATACGAATTGTGTATCGAGGTTATACCCATCTATATCATCATCCTGACAAGACACGATTACCAAAGCTAAAAAGCAATAACCGACAAGTTTATTCATCAGTAGTCTCTTTACATTACTTACTGCCCTAACCAAATGTACAAAGCAATAATCATAATAGTTAATACGATACTAAACGGTTTTGCGTACCGCCAGGGTTGTATATCCAGAATAGTTTTATCTGATGACCAAGGCGGGCGGGTGTTCGGATAAAAGTGCGATACGCCAAACATCACTGCCATATTCAACAAAAATTCTATACCCCAGATGTGCACAAAGTGAATATCTACCTTAAAGATAAACGTTGTCAGAATGTAAAACAACAAGCCTACAAACAGTGCCGCTTTTGCTCCGGCTGCCGAGATACGGGGAATGAACAATCCTGCTATCATGATAGAAGCAATCGGGATAAAGAAAATACCATTGAGCTGCTGTAGTAGTTGGTACAGGCCTTCTGGTGCTCCAGCCACCAGTGGAGCCGCTACAATCGCGACCAGTGCCAGAATAGCCGAACAAAGTTTTCCCATCCGTACCAGTTGCTGATCGGTGGCCGCTACGTTAATCAATCGCTGGTAAATTCCCACACTGAAGATTGTGGCGGCACTATTGAGCACACTATTGAAAGTACTCAGCACCGCCCCCATGACTACCGCGGCGAAGAAACCTACAAAGCTTAAGGGTAGTACTTTCTTCACCAGTTCCGGGTAAATCACATCCTGATTTTCGCTAAAAGAATCGCCAAAGTAGTAGTAAGCGATAACGCCCGGCAGTACGATAATTAGTGGAACCATCGTCTTAAGCACTCCGGTGTACAGCAAACCCTTCTGGGCTTCTTTCAGATTTTTAGCTCCTAACGCCCGCTGAATAATGGACTGATTCATCCCCCAGAAATAAAGCTGGTTAATCACCAAGCCGGTGAAAAGCGTACTGAATGGCAGCACCGAATCTGGGGCACCAATTACGTTAAACTTCTCCGGGCTGTTTTCATACACCCGCGATAAACCCGTGAACATATTCCCATCACCAATATCCAGCAAAGCCAGCAGAGGCACGGCTAGGCCGCCAATGAATAAGCCCACACCGTTAATTGTATCCGAGTAGGCTACTGCTTTCAGTCCCCCGAAGATGGCATAACCCGAACCAATCAGACCAATAACCACCACGGTAATCCACAATCCTTGGCTCTTAGAAACCTCTAGCACCTCCGATACATTAAAGATGCTTTCCAGATTGATGGCTCCAGTAAAGAGCACAATAGGGAGCAAGGTGACTACAAACGAAACCATCAAAAAGAGCGCGACTAAAGTGCGGGTGGTACTATCGAAGCGTTCTTCCAGATACTGAGGAATGGTGGTCAGCCCCCGTTTTAGGTAAGTAGGAATAAAGTAGAGTGCTGCCACGATTAGTGCTAGCGCCGAAGTCACCTCCCAGGCGATAATAATAAAGCCATTTTGATAGGCCGACCCGTTCAGGCCAATTAGGTGCTCGGTAGAAATATTTGTTAGCAGCATCGATCCAGCAATCACCACTCCGGTTAAACTCCGACCACCGAGAAAGAATCCGTCTCGAGAAGAAAGGGATTCTTTACGTAAACGATACCAGGAATAAAAAGCGACAAAGGCGGTGAAGCCCAGAAAGGAGAGCAGGGTTTGCATAGTTAATGAATAATGATGAATGACGAATGAACGATGTGCAGTGTGTGCGCTTCAGGCGAATGCAATGTGTAATAAAAAAAGCTCGCTTCTCTACTCAGACGGTTATATTTCTAACTGTACACCGCATTCGGTTCGCTGTAAATTGTTCATTGCTATTTGCTAACTGTTCATTGTTTTAAAGTTATGCAAAAAACCAATAATCCTGTATGGGTTGCTTCTTCCAGTCGGCTAATTGCCTTTGGATATTAGGTTGCTCTGAGGGCGAGGTAACCACCACTAGAATTTGCGGATCGTTCAGCTCGGAACTCACTTCGGTAGATTCCAACGCTATTCCGTAGATATCCTTTCCTATTTTCCGGGGATTATTACATACCCAGTGAAAATGACTTTCCCGCTTTAATAGCAGTTGAACTAAACCTTTCCCCTTCCGTCCGGCTCCCCAGAGTACTAGCGGTCGAGAAGAATCACGATCAAGCTCATAGAAGTAGTGAAGCTTGAGATCGAAAAAGCGATTATCTTGATAGTTATCATCGTTGCGGGAAGTGCGATCGGGGCGATCACGGCAGTAATTTAAAACCTTATCTATTCCAATCACTGGTAGCTTTTGCTGATAAAACCGGAAGCACAGGTCGTAATCTTCCGGGTAAACTTCGGGGGTGAATTCTCCCGCCGCTTCAAAATCATCCCGATGCACCAGCCAGCATTGGGAGGGAATGACACACTCGCGGTAAATCTCCTCATAGTAGGTTTGCTCTTTCGCAATCTGGTTCAACCATCGCTCATAGCGCCGAAAACCACCGCCTACCTCGCCCCCATCCACAAAGTACTTGATCCCACCAGCTACCACCGTTCCTTTTCCGTGCTGTTGCCAGGTGCGATGCATTACCTCCAGCTTATCGGGTGGCATAATATCGTCTGAGTCCATGCGGGTAAGAAGTTTTCCGCGCGAGTGCCGATAGGAGGTTTGCAATGCCGGAACCAGCCCCTCCCTATCCGTATTAAACACCCGGACGCGGGAATCTCGCTGACTATACTCCTGCATAATCGCCATCGAGCGATCCGATGATTCATTGTTCACCGCCACCAACTCCCAATTATCATAGGTTTGCGCTACGATAGAGTCTAAGCACTCAGGCAAGTACTGCTCAGTATCTCGTACTGACATGAGGATGGATATGGTTGGGTTGGTATTCAGACGTTATGATGTTTAGGCGGTTGACGCGCAATGTTCAGGTGGTTAAAATTACTCAACTTCCATGAACACACGAATACTTGAGCTCAAGAACTCTATGGACTTTGAATTTCCCCTCCAATTATTCTACTTTCACCGTCTAAACATGAAACTATGAAATTCGCTTACTATCTTCTTTTCGCCTTACTGTTTGCTTGTCAGAATACTGCTACTGATAAGCCGGATGAATTAACCAGTGATGATTACGGTAAATTTACGCTACACAGAGGTACCAATATTTCTCACTGGTTATCGCAGAGCAAACGTCGGGGTGCTGAGAGAAAAGCGTTTTTTACGGAGGATGATGTAGATTATTTAGCTGGATTGGGCTTTGATCATCTGCGGATTCCGATTGATGAGGAGCAGATGTTCGATGAAGCAGGTAAGCCCGAACCTGAGGCGTTTGCGTTACTAACGAATGCTTTGGACTGGTGCCAGCAGGAAGGCCTACGGGCTATTGTAGATTTACACATCCTACGATCTCATCATTTTAACGAGGATGATAAGCCGCTGTGGACGGAACCGGCTGCCCAAGAAAAATTTATGGATCTGTGGCGAGTATTATCCGATTCCCTAAACTCCTACCCAACCGGAATGGTCGCCTACGAGCTAATGAATGAGCCAGTAGCCGACGACCCTGAGGACTGGAACCAACTAGTTGCCCGAGCAGTAGCAGTAATTCGGGAACGAGAACCAGAGCGAGTGATTGTAATCGGTAGTAATGAATGGCAGCATACTGATACCTTCGATGTGCTTAAAGTACCGGAAAATGACCCCAATATTCTGCTGAGTTTTCATTTCTATAAACCATTCTTACTCACTCACTACCAAGCAAGCTGGACGAATATTGCCAACTATACCGGCCCCGTACACTACCCCGGCCCAATTGTTACCGAAGAAGAGTTTGCTCAACTGCCCGATACGCTGAAAGCCTACGCCGAAGAACGAATGCAAACCTATCACCGCGACTCTCTCGAAAAGATGATGGCACTTCCTATTCAGGTGGCTAAAGAGTTGAACCTGCCACTCTACTGTGGCGAGTGGGGAGTGATTACCTCGGCTCCGCAGGAAGACCGCTTACGCTGGTACCAAGATATGGTCGATATTTTTGAAGAGAACGGCATCGCCTACGCCAAATGGGACTACAAAAGTGGCAGTTTTGGCTTGGTTACCGGGGAAGGAGAACCCAATGAAGAGTTGGTAGAGATTATTAGTAGTGGAAGCCCCTGATGCGCTCTTTCGGATATGTTATCCGAAAGTGCCTATCGTAAAGATTTGTAATCCGCTAAACACCAAACCCTACTCAACCAAAACCAACGACAGCAGCCCTGAAATCCCAGCATAATATCGGGCAGAACTGTAGCGATAGTGCTCCGGTTCATCTATAATCTCGGTCATCACTGGATTTTGATGAATGTAGTCCACCTTCTCTTCTGCTCCAGAAATGCATTAGAGTGAATCTCTTTCGCCTCATTTCCATCCTGCCAGAACTTAAAATTTTTGATCTTACGATTGTAGCGACCTGCGTACTCAAAGCAGTTCAGCATCCAGTCCCGGCGACTTTCATTTATTTCTAGCATCGTAGCCACAATTTTCTTACTAGTAAACTTCTTAAAGTCGCGCAAAATATTAGAAAGGTTGCAACTTTCTTTGGCCGAAGCAATCAGGTGCAGATGGTTGCTTATTAGGCACCAAGCGTACAGTTCTAATCCCTTCTGCTGTTGGCAGTACTCGAGCGAATCTACTATGGTGTGTTTATAGTGAGGGCGGGTAAATATGTCTACCGGGGGCGCCCAGCTCAATCTATGACAGTTAGCGTAAGAAAGTAGAGATAGCCGGGATAGATTTTGTTCTTTAAGCCCATTGGTTGGTCGGATAAAAAATCCTTACAGTAGCGCCTTTCGGATTTTAAGTCCTAAAGATCAGAGAGGAAAAAATCAGCTAAATCAATAGTCATTGTGTATTTGACGAATACAGACGGGGAACAATAAACTCGGATATTTCTAGCTCCATCGGTCTAACCTCAATAGCCTGAGTCATCAACCCTTTTATATCCAGAGTACTTTCGGTCTCGTGCTTCAGTACCGCTCCGTTCAGCGAACCATCTTTAATGAATGAATTTCTGTAGCCAGATATTCTTCCCAACAGAGGAAGATTACGGATGGGAATATCCTCAGCTACCCATAAAAAAACCTTCTTAACCTTTTGGGTGTAGTAGTCAAGCTGTAGCATTTTGTACTTCTTACACGGATATCCCAGTATGGTATCCCGATCGGGCAACAATTTAATCTCGATAGGAAGGTAAGCAGTTGAAGGCCCTTCCATCCCTAATGAACTAGCTGTTTTGTTAAAGTGGTCAACTCTGTACCTGGAGGTATCTTCGGTGTTTACGATAATTTCACTGAAACTGAGTTTAGTCGGACCAGTTTTTAGCTCCATATTGAACTTGTAAAAAGATCCCTTAAAAAATTGTTCTTGCCTACCTATAACTTTTGAAGGAACCAGTTCACCACTATCCTCTCTGTTATATGACTCGTAGGTTATTTTTCCTTCAAAGTAGTCAGGCTGCGCATTCAGGTTTGGGGTAACTAGAAAAGTTAATATGATGATCTTAACGAGGAGTGGCATTTCTTTCTAGTTAAGTTGTTAATAGCTTTCCCAAAAGATACGGTATAGTTATTAACGAAAGCAGTGAAATATATTGTCTATTACCACGAGAGCAAGGTGCTCAAGGTCTTCCGCCCTCGCTCTTCCGAATTTGTTACATGGAAGCTACTACTGTAAGGGTCAGACACCGAAGCGTTTGTACGCCAAGAGAACACAAATTAAACCTAAAAAATGGATAGAAAACAACTAAAAAGTAGCCCCAGCTTTCATGAGTTTGTTGGCGAAAAGGAAGTCGCGAAGCTCCTGCACATCGGTATCCAGAATGTTTTTATTACTTCCCTCCCACAGTTTGTGGCCTTTGTAGAGAAACAAAATATGGTCGCCAATCCCAATAACCGAGTTCATATCGTGGGTTACCACAATAGTGGTAGTATCTAGCTCATCGGTGATCTCTTTAATAAGATCGTCAATTACCACGGCAGTCTGAGGGTCGAGGCCGGAATTGGGTTCGTCGCAGAACAGATACTTTATATCGTTCACAATTGCGCGGGCAATGCCTACCCGCTTTTGCATGCCGCCACTAAGTTCCGAAGGCATTTTCTTGTTGGAGCCTTCCAGTCCCACTCGCTTCAAGCAATGGTTTACCCGATCGAGCTTCTCATCTTCGGGCGTATCGGTTAACGTATCCAGTGGAAACTTCACATTGTTTTCCACATTCAGTGAATCAAACAAAGCTACTCCCTGAAATAACATTCCAATCTCCCGACGAATTTCGGTTCGCATATCTTTGTCAGCGTGGGTAAAATCTCGGTCGTTGTAGTATACTGCTCCGGTATCCGGTCGTACTAAGCCAACAATACACTTGAGTAGCACACTTTTTCCGGTACCGCTTGCCCCAATAATCAGGTTGGTCTTTCCCTTTTCAAAAACTCCGTCAATACCGTCTAAAATGGTCTTGCCATCGAATGCTTTGGAAATATCTTCAATACGAATCATAACTTTGATGATTGATGTAAAGGCAGGAAGCTGGGCGCAAGGGGCAAACAGATGTCTCTAATGCCAAGCCCCTAGCTCCACGCTCTTAGCCATTCATTGAATAAAAACTGAAACTACCACGTAATCTGCAATAAGCACCGCAATACAGCTATTGGTCACGGCGGTAGTACTAGCCTGGCCTACCTCCAAAGCACCTCCTCTGGTGTTATACCCCTGATAAGCAGAAACTGTCGAGATCAAAAAGGCAAAGACTACCGCCTTCACTAACGCCACAAATACGTTATACTGCTGAAATTCGGTTCTTAAGCCAGTGATATATTCTTGTCCGGTAACTACATCCATAAATGTACCAATCAGGTAACCGCCGTACAGCGATAAAAAGCCCGCAACGATCACCAGCAGTGGAAACATCAGCATAGCTCCTAGCACTTTCGGCACAATTAGATAGGAAGCCGAATTGATTCCCATTACCTCTAGTGCGTCAATCTGTTCGGAAATTCGCATGGTTCCCAACTCACCCGCAATATTGGAACCTACTTTACCGGCCAACACTACCGAAGTAATAGTGGGAGCCAGTTCCAGAATCGTCATATCGCGCACTACTAGACTAACTACGCTACGGGGAATAAACGCGCTTACTAAATTAGCTGCCGTCTGAAGAGTAGATACCATACCAATAAAGGTTGATACAATCGCTACCAGAGTTAACGAATTAATTCCAATCTTCACTGCTTCGTCAATGGTGCGCTTCACGTAGGTGTTAAACACCTCCATTCGGGTAAACAACGTACCGATAAACAATAAGTAAGAGCCAAAGCTTTTCATAAATGAGTATTACAGTTCTTAGTG
>JGI12210J13797_10729720_pt1 | contig 25139 bp, 17 predicted proteins | sample ElkSlonscriptome_3_FD_13797 | JGI IMG/M metagenome (IMG submission 13797)
TGATGTCCCGCTTCATCTTTTGCGTCACCGCATACAGATAGACCCGCGCCATATCCACCGGCTTCCCCGCCTCAATCTCCGGCAGCGCCTCCAAAATCAGGTCCACCATCACCGGACGTCGCGCCAGGTCCAGCAGTTGCGGGTTGTCCGTCACCTTGGCCACTGTCTCCGGCCTGGCCTTGCGCCCCAGCAGCTGCCCAATCTGCCGATCGCTAAACTTGGCTAGCTCCAGCACCTCAAACTGGGGCGGCTCCCCCGTCAGATTAGCCGTCGAGGCCTTCAGCTCCGCCCCCAGCAGCTGCCGCCCCTCAATAGCATCGGGGAAATGCTCCGTACGGCAGGTCAAAATCGCCTTTGCCCCCGGCACCACCACCCGGGCCAGCTCCCAAAAGTTATCGATCATCGCCTGGCGGTTAATTCTCGCCGCCATCTCATCAAAGCCATCAAAAATCAGCAGCAGCTTACCCATGCGGTTCAGCCGCTCAAAGGCGCTGTACCCCGGCAGCGGAATCTCATGCTTACGAAAGAAGAACTCCGAAAACAGCGATTCCACGCTCACCGCCTTGGCGTAGTCCCGCAGGGGAATCACCAGGGGCAGCCGGGGCCGCTCTATGCCTTTGCGCTTGGCGTCCTGATACTTTTGCAACGCCACCCAGGCGTAGTGCAGGGCAAACCAGGTCTTGCCGGTGCCAAACTCCCCCAGCACCGACAGGTGCTCTTTGGAGGGGTCCGCCAGCCACTGGTCCACATAGCCCTCAATCCAGCCCTCATCTTCGCCGTAGTGGCTGATGCCCAGCTTTTGGTGGGTTTTAGGGTCGATTTCGTCTTTGGAGCAGCCCAGAGGAATGTAGTCTTGGTCGATGCGGCGATCGCGAATTTCCTGCTCTAGCCACTCCAGATACTGCGCAAAGTCGGCGTCTTCATCCAGCAGCTCATCCAGGGTGTAGCAGGATAGCGCCTCGTATTCTTCAACTGTTTTGCGAGCACCGCTGCTCACCCTGCGGTTAGACACCAGCCAGCCCTCATCGGTGTTGTGCTGCTGTACCGCCGCCTGGAGATCTTGCAGGTCCGACATGCCCGCCTCCCCCATCACCCCCCGCACCAGCACCCGGTCATACCGCCGCCGCCGCACCGGGATGGTGATGATCCATTCAAAGTAGTCTTCGCCCGCGATGCTGTGGGGCTCCCAACCATAGCCCAGCACATCAAACCAGCCCCGCAGCTGGGCCGCGAGGGGGCTGTCGTCCGATTTAGAGCCGTCGCCCGCCGCCAGCAGCTTGATCTCGCTTAGGGTTTGGGATAGCGCTTCGGGCAGCGCCGCTAGGTTAGAGATACCGGCCAGCTGCGATCGCAGTTCCCCTAGCTGCTGAGCGATCTCTTGCTTCAGCATCACCGTCTGCAGATGATCCTTGGGCATCTGACTGCGCCGCACCACCGACACAAACACCGCAAAAAACAGCGATACTTCCCGCTGCACATCAATGCCCTGCGACTGAATCGCCTGGGCCACAAAGTTCCACTCGTTGGCCCAAGGGTCCTGGCTCAGAGTTGTCCGCTGGTCCACCGCCTGGGTCAGAGGCGTCACATCCCATTGGTCAAAGGCGTCGCGAAAGGCCGCTTTGGTTTCTGGCTCGTCCAACAGCCGCAATATAGCTTCTGACTGAGCCCCCTCCTCCGACAGCCCATACTCCACCAGCGCGTAGCTATAGACCCCGCTGAAGTCAGTGGGGGGATGGTCGGGGTCTAGACCGAGGCGCTTCAGGGTTTGAATGTAAACGGTGCTGCGCTGCAGGGGCGCTTTGGCGACGGTGGCGATCGCCTTCAAGACAATGGTTAGCATGGCGCGTCTTGTCTCTTCTCTTGGGTTGGTTCACGTCCTTTGGCATCGGGACATTGATGTTAATTGCGTCAATTGCGGCGGCGGGGGGCATCGTCAAACAGGCCAAACAGTGGCCCCAGAAGCGCCCCAAACACAAACCCGCCAGCATGAGCCCAGTAGGCAATGCCGCCGCCCTCCATAGTGGTGGAAACGCTCAGGCTGGCAATGCCATAGAAAGCCTGCTGGACAAACCAAATCCCCAAAAATACGATGGCTGGAATGCGAACGGTGGTGATGAAGAAAAAGATGGGAATCAGGGTCAAAATCCGCGCTTGGGGAAAGCGAAGGATATAGGCTCCCATGACCCCAGCGATCGCCCCACTGGCCCCGAGGGAGGGAACCATGGACGTCTGGGAAAAGAACCACTGGGCGAGGGATGCTAGCGCACCACAGGTCAAATAAAATATGATGTAGCGCCTGTGGCCTAGCTTATCTTCGATGTTGTTGCCGAACACCCATAGGTAAAGCATATTCCCCCCCAGATGGAGGATACCGCCATGCATGAACTGAGCGGTGATCAAGGTGATCCAAGCTGATGGGGAGGCTTGACCTGCAAAGCTAGCGCTCAGGCGGGCCGGAACAACGGCCCAAGTGCGGAAGAAGTCTTCCAACCCGGCTTGCCCCAGGCCAATCTGATAGAGGAACACAAAGAGGTTGATTCCAATGAAAACATAGGTAACATAGGGAGTAATGCGAATGGGATTTTCGTCGTTTAAAGGAACCAAGCTAGCCTCGCAGAAAATTACGCAACGGTGGGTTAGATCGAGCCAGAAATCGGTGGTTGTGGCTCAGCGTATCCTAAATTTCGGTAAATACCAGCGCCTTTTTTTAAACGAGCGGTACAATAGCTAACACAAGAGCCGCGAATAGGGCGGCAGGCCTCATTCCAGGCAGTAACCGACTATCGGCTATGGAGACGCGGCGGTGGCATATCGCGCGCCTGTGCCTTCTCTTGGATTATGACGTGAATTATCACCTGAATAGGATAGATTTGCATGGCAGTTTTACATGGTAGCTGGGTTGTTCCTGTCGCATCGCCATCTGACCGTTCGGCTGATTCTACGACCCAGTTAACGGCTGCCGCCGGGTTTTTCATCTGGGGCGAAAGCTGGTGCCGCGCCACTCCCCATAAGCTATCCAAGCGTCCTGCAGGAAAGGGGATTGAAAGCCGTCGCACCGTCAAAGCCCCTAGCCACCCTTACGTCATGGGGGCTGCAGAGCTAAGTCAGTGGCTGCTCTCCCTGCAGACGGCAGGCCAGCTGCATTGGCCAGCGCAAGATATTCCGCTCAAAGATCTCGCCAACGCCTCCACCAAGCCTGCTGGCCCCTGGCGATCGCTGCCGGTTTTGCTGCCAAGCCATGTGATGACGGCCCATGAGCCTGCCCCCGATGCCGCCTTTACCGCAGCGGCGGCGATCGCCTCTGAGATCACCCTGGAAGATATCGTCCCAGAAATGCCATCTCCAAAGTCCTATGGGGTATTGCCCCAGCATTCGGGGGCCACAGCGGGAACGGCGGCCACAGCGGGAACGGCGGCCATTATGGATGACGATGCCTTAGTTCTCTATCCATGGCGGATTTCCGGCCTTTGGCTAACGGCGGCAAACGCGGTGGCGTTGCTTCACTCCCTACCCCTGAGTTTGGCGGACCAAGAGTCGGCTTGGGGCAGTGACCTGCAGTTTTGGTCCCACGTTAGCCGCTGGCAGCTTGACTTGCTGACGCGCTCTAAGTTTGTTCCCCAGCTAACCCATCGGGGCGACGTTGGAACAACCCAATGGCGACCTCTGCTAGACAGCGCCGTTGACCAAGGGCGACTGGTGCATTTCGAGCGCTGTATCCCCGCAATTTGCCGCAGCTATAATCGCACCCACATCAAAGCTCTGCCAGCAGCTCACACCACGCTGTTTAGCTTTTTAACCCACGCAGTTGATGCCCAAACTCGGGCGATCGCCTCGTCTATTCCTCTGCCGACGGCTCCCCTGCCCCGAGATCTACCCCTGCGGGATTGGCTTCAGTCCCTCACCCAGTCGCCCCGGCTTGAAGCAGAAGCAGAAGGCCTGCGCCGCCTTGGCGCTATTCTATCCACCTGGCTTGCCCCCGTTCAGCGCCACCTCTCAGAGACCATTTCCCCCTATCGCGTCGCCTTTGTGCTGAAGACCCCCAGCCGCGACAATCCAGGCTCCCCCGAAGCCTCATGGCGGCTCGAGTACGGTCTACAGGCCTTAGACGATACCGATATCTTTTTGGGGGCCGACACCATTTGGCAAAACCCTGTCGCGCAGATGGTCTATAGAGACCGCACGATCAATGCTCCCCAAGAAACGCTGCTGCTAGGGCTCGGAATTTCCTCTCGCCTCTATCCCATACTGGCTCCCAGCCTAGAAGAGGTTCAGCCCACCGGCTGTCCGCTAGAGCCGGACGAGGCCTATCGCTTTATTAAAGCGGTGGCCTGGCAGCTGCAGGACAACGGCTTCGGCGTCATCTTGCCGCCCAGTCTGTCGAGCCCCGACGGCTGGGCCAACCGTCTGGGCTTGGCCGTCCGCGCCCAGACGCCTCGTCGCAAAAAGAATCAGTCCCTCAGCCTGCAGAGCTTGCTAAACTTCCGCTGGGAGCTGACCATTGGCAATCACCGCATTTCTAAAGAGGATTTTGACCGGCTAATTGCCCAAAAATCTCCTCTCGTTGAAATTGACGGAGAGTGGGTCGAGCTGCGCCCCCAAGATATTAAAGCCGCCCAGGAGTTTTTTGACGCCCGCAAAGATCAGCTCGCCCTGTCCCTAGAAGATGCCCTGCGCATCAGCTCAGGGGACAGCAAAATGGTTGAGAAGCTTCCGGTGGTTGACTTCGAGGCATCGGGAGCCCTCAATACTCTGCTGGAAACCCTCAGCACAGGAGATGAGGCGATTGAAACCCTCCCAACGCCAAAAGGCTTTCGCGGCACCCTGCGACCCTACCAGCAGCGGGGCGTCTCCTGGCTGGCATTTTTGGGGCGCTGGGGTCTAGGCGCTTGTCTAGCAGACGATATGGGTCTGGGTAAAACCATTCAGCTGATTGCCCTGCTGCTGCATCTTAAGGAAGAAGGAAATCTCGATGCGCCCACCCTGCTAGTATGTCCAACCTCGGTTATTGGCAACTGGGAGCGAGAGGTGCGGCGGTTTGGCCCCAGCCTCAAGGTGCTGGTGCACCACGGCGATCGCGACCAGGGTAAGGCATTCGCCAAAGCAGCCAGCGGCGTAGATATCGTGATTACCAGCTATACCCTGGCCTACAGAGACCAAAAAAGTCTAGAAAAAGTGGCGTGGCAAGGCCTGGTGCTAGACGAAGCCCAAAACATCAAAAACCCGGAGGCGCGCCAGTCTAAAGCGGTGCGGCAGCTCGAGTCAGAGTTCCGCATCGCCCTGACGGGAACCCCCCTAGAAAACCGGCTCTCTGAGCTTTGGTCCATCATCGATTTCCTCAACCCTGGCTACCTCGGACCCCGCAATTTCTTCCAACGGCGGTTTGCGGTCCCCATCGAGCGCTACGGCGACAGTGCCTCTCTCCATGCGCTACGCTCCCTAGTGCAGCCCTTCATCCTGCGCCGCCTGAAGACCGATCGCACCATCATTCAGGATTTGCCCAACAAGCAGGAAATGACGGTGTTCTGCGGTCTCTCTGACGCCCAAGCCGATCTATACCAGACGCTGGTTGACCAGTCCATGCAGGAGATTGAGGCCGCAGAGGGAATCCAGCGCCATGGGCAAGTTTTGGCGTTGTTGACCAAGCTGAAGCAGGTGTGCAATCACCCTGCGCTGCTCAAGGGAGAGGATGGATCTCCCAAATCGAGCGGTTCCAAATCGGGCCGCAGCGCATCAAAGGCCAAGGCAGATAGCCCCCTCTCCGCTCACTCGGCTGAATTCCCCACCCTGTCTGGCAAGCTGCAGCGGCTAGAGGCAATGCTGGAGGAAGTTTTGGCCGAGGGCGATCGCGCGCTGCTGTTCACCCAGTTCTCCCAGTGGGGTAAGTTGCTCAAAACCTTTTTAGAGCAGCGTTTTGGCCAAGAGGTTCTGTTTCTCTATGGCAGTACCCCCCGTCAGGCAAGAGAGGCCATGGTAGACCGCTTTCAAAACGATCCCCAAGGTCCGAGGCTCTTCATCTTGTCTCTCAAAGCGGGGGGCACCGGCCTAAACTTGACCCGCGCCAACCATGTGTTCCATGTCGACCGCTGGTGGAACCCGGCAGTGGAAAACCAGGCCACCGATCGCGCTTTCCGCATCGGCCAAACGCGCAATGTGCAGGTGCATAAGTTTGTCTGCTCAGGCACCCTAGAGGAGCGCATCCATGAGGTTATTGAAAGTAAGAAAGCGCTATCAGAACAGGTTGTGGGGACGGGGGAAAGCTGGCTAGGCGAGTTTGACACCCAGCAGCTGCGCAATTTGCTCTTGCTCGACCGCAGCGCCATCGTCGACCAAGAAGAGTTAGCGCCGCGATAGCAATTGCCCTGACGCGCCATGGGCCTGCTTAGCCTCCTAGACACCCTCTCTGCCAGGTTTTGAGGCGTTTCATCACTGGGACGCCCCATCGTTAATTGTTTTCAGCTCTGGATAGGGCAGATCGCAGCGAGCAAACGCCGCCTTAGACCGTCGGATCAAATCAGTCTTATAGACAAACTCATCCCGCGCATCCATCGGGTAAGACCGCAGCTTGAACTGCGTGCCCCAAAGCTGCTCTTCCATTACCACCAAAATGGGAGACTTGAGCTGGGTGTATTTGCTGCTGTAGGCCGCCTGACGCAAAATCTGGGTGACTTGGTCGACATCGACCTGATGGCCAAAGTAAAAGTCGGTTGCCACTTGAGCTTCGAGCTGCCCTGCATTGGCGTTAGATATAGCTTCTGTCCAGGTCTTGTTGTGGGGAATGGTCACCACATCATCCCCCGGCGTTTGGAGGCGAATGCCCCGCAGTCCATAGCCGACAACCTCGCCATAATACTCGCCGATTTGGATGCGATCGCCTACGCGGTAGGGCGCTTCAAACAACGCAACAAACCCGGCAATGACAGAGCTGGCGTAGTCTTTGAACGCGAAGCCCAAGGCAACAGCGGTCGTGCCGGTGAGGGCAAAAAGATTAGTCTGAGACAGGTCTAGAAATAGGCCAACGAGATAAGCGATCGCAGTCAGCAAGATGATGCCCTTGACGAAGGGTAGAGACTGCTTCACCACAAGTCGAAACCGCCGGGGAACTCGTTCTGAGATCCAGTTGGTGATGAACTGAGCTATTGCGATGGCGGCGGCGGCAATGATGACGGTCACAAGGCCTTTTAGGGTCTTTTGCAGGGTGAAATCTGCTGAGAGCTTGTCGGATAAACTCTCCCCCATCTGGGCTAGGACAGGGGTGAACTTTGCTGGGGTAGCGACGCTGTAGATAGTCTCTAAGCCCAAGGTCATGGCTAGTCCTCCTCTAAAAAGAAATTGTTGCTGGCCAGATCGGTTCTGAGCTTGGGATAGTGCAGAACCTGTACTGCCAATCTGCCGCTGCGCTGCGCTATCACCTGTTCTCGCAGCAGCTTTTGAATACTGGCCTGGGTCTGGCGCTCCGATTCTCCTAGGCTGAGGGCCAGGTGGGCACGGGTCATTGGACCATGTATCAGCAGGGCATGAAGAAGATAGCGGTCTGGAGAGGTGAGTTTGGGCAGCTTGGGCAATGCCGGGGCGATTTCATGCAGCAGCAGGCGATCGCCTGCTGTCTCGGCGGTGTCTCCATCCGGTGGATCTAGGGGGGGCAGCTCGGCATTGAGTTGCTCTGGCTTGAGCCGGAGGCTGCTTTGCCACAGGCGGACAGCGATCGCCGCCACGCCTAAAGACTGGGTCACTAGTGAATTCCAGTAGAGCTGCTGAGAATCTTCAGAGTTATCATCGACATTGACGGCGGCTGTTCTGATCAGATCCCGCCAGCTCTTCGGCGAATTCTCTCTTTGACCTGATTCAATCACCGTCTTGCCCAGAGAGGCTAACCAATCTCGCAGCATATCCCCATCGACCTTGGGCAGGATGGTCACCTGGTCGAAATAGGCGCTGAGCTGACAGGCCGCATCTAGAAATCTCCAGGCTAGGCGATTACAGCCAATGACCCAAAAACAGTCGCGGTTATGAAGTGCCACGTCCCGCAAATATTCGACCCCATTCCAGCCGCCGATACAGCGCAAAAAGCAGGCCTCCAATGCGGGAACAATGACCAGCGTCGTGCGGCGGTCTAGGCTGAGATCGGAGTCTAGGCCATCCGCGCTGTCTACGCCGGATAGATCAATTTGCTCGTAGGCCTCTAGCGCCTGCTGAATCTGCTGAGCCATCGCCAGCGGGTTTGGGGAGCGCCGCCCGCAGGGCAAGGGCATGATCGTTTGACCCGGTCCATCGGGCCAGCGATCTAAACTGCTCTTGAGCACGTCAGCGATCGCCTCTGTGGGGCTAGCCAATATGACCAGAGTATTCGAGGCGTCAGCATTGTGCTGCCAAGCCTGAATCGCGGTGGTGAGAGCGTCTCGGATTGTGGTCTGGTAAATCTCTGGGGGAGGCAAGGCCTGAATCTTCTGGGTCAGCTGAGCCTGTACCCCATCGGGAAGATCAGCTAAATCCGGATCAACATCTGCCGCCTGTGCCCGCGCAAACCAGGAAAAGAGCTGCTGCTTAACGGAGTCTAAGAAGGCTTGTGCCATAGGGCTTTGAACTCTAGCTTCCCCAACGAAGACAAGTATCACTCATCATACCGAGGTGAACTGCAATTGACAGTCTTTCCGCTCTATTCAGAGGGGCGGCTTCTCGCCAAGCCAACCAATCGGAGATCTCAGCCTCGGCGGGTCAGGACTTGGGGCGAATCAAAACAATTGGCGTCTGTTCATCGGCATTTCCCGCCGGGTTTGCCATCAAAGCCTGTTTCAGCAGGGTATCGGACAAATCAGCTGTTGCCGCGAGGACTTTGACCGCCCGCAGGTCATTCACATCGACAATAGCCGCCGATAGGCCAGTTTCCTGCTTGATCTGGTCGACAATACGGCCAGGATCCTGTGGGCCAAGGACAATAAATTGGTCGTAGGGGGGCAGCGTGCCGGTCACATCATCAATCAGCCGAGCTTGATCTCCCGCCAGGCGGTAGAACCCGCCCGGACTGCCAAAGACCTTCAAGATGGCGCCACCGACAAAAGCCCCCAGAACCCGCCATGCCCCCACAATATCGACAAGGGCCTGCAGGCCGCAGGCGGTCGCCAAGCTAGAGGTGGGGAGGAAATAGTAGCAGAGCCGCTTCGCTAGCCACCCTGGCTTGATAGTACTGGGATGGCGAAGGCGCTCCTGCATGATCGCCAGCGGGGTTTCGCCAATGGTCACAATATCGTTGGGTTTGGCATGGGGCGTCACATAGCGCTTGATCACTTCCACCGGATCATCTAACGGTGAAAGCAAATGGGTTGGGATGGGAAACACCTCCCCAGCGGGGGTGACCCGAGAGGACAGAGGCTGGCTGCGGTCAGGAAAGGTGAGAGGAACAACGACATGATGTGCTTTAGGAATCCGGCCTTGGGGACCATAGGTCATGTAGTTGATTTTGACCCAGGCCGACTTGAGCGATCGCAGCTGACTGCCGTGAATATCGACCGTGATCGTGACCCCTGTAGATTTTCCCACTTTGACGATGTAGGCAAACCAGTAGCCGTCGGGGCGCGTTTCAGCGTCATTGTGATTCGGCTGCACAGTGGTCGTCGTGGTGACATCACTCAGGTCACTAGAGGACAGCAGCGTCGCTTCTGCCGCGATTTGAGGCACCATGATCTCTAAGGTGCGGGTCTGGTTTTGCAGCTCTAGCTTACCGACAAGGGTATAGTGATCGGGCTCGTAAACCGGTAGCTCCCAATTGCCCAGGGTCATGACAAGCTGGTTGCCCGGGCGACGACGATACTGCAGCTCCACGAGGGCTAAGCCCGCAAGCACCCCCAACATAATCACCACCAGCACGATAAATATGATTGCCCCAAATCCCCCAGCAGCGTCAGCCATTCATCCTCTCTACCCAGTACTTGCGCATCGTTTGCCTTAACACCATGGCGTACTGTACCACGCCCAGCATCCCCCCTTGTTGGCGATCGCCTCGGGGCAGAGCCTGCAAGGGGACCAAAATCGCTTAATATTACTTAATGCCGAGAGCAGCGATATAATGCTTCCCTTGCCGTCCAGTACCTAGAATGACGGCAGCAGACAGCTAAAATACCGTCAGTTAATCCGATGGTAAATCGCTAAGCTCCTATCTTGATAGGGTTCTGTTTTAATTTGGAGAAGAGTCGTTCCGTCCGAATCGTTTTCAACTCTTCGCTATCGAAGTCTCTAAGGAATCGAAATGAAGCAGCTAATTATTGCTGAACGTGCCTGTTTAATTGGTCATCTGGTGGCCATGGTATTTGGCCTAGCGGGCTTGCTTTTAGTGATGCCCAACCCTGAATTCCTCCAGTACCTGCCTGCCGGTGAGGCGATGTTTCGCTGGAGTATGGCCGGTGGTGGCGTAGTCTACATCGTGCTGGGTGCAATAGCTGTCAGCATCTATGCGTATCGAACCCTAGGGCTCAAAGGCTGGATGGCCTTCATGATACCGGCGATCGCAATTTCCCTAGGCAGCGAACTGCTGGGGACCGGCACCGGGTTTCCTTTTGGGGAGTACAGCTACCTCAGCGGCTTGGGGTATAAGGTTGCGGGCCGGGTTCCGTTTACCATTCCACTGTCATGGTTTTATCTGGGCCTATCGGCCTACCTCTTGGCCCGGTCCGGGTTAGCATCGCGCTCCACCACAACCAGTGGCTTCTGGTTTCGTCAGATCGGAGCCGTTTTTCTGGGATCGCTATTGCTCACCTCCTGGGACTTTGTCTTAGACCCCGCCATGAGTCAGACCGCAATGCCCTTTTGGTACTGGCATCAGCCTGGTCCCTTCTTTGGCATGCCATATCAGAACTTCGCGGGCTGGCTGGGAACTGGCATTGTCTTCATTGGCATCGCTGCCCTGCTCTGGCGCAATCGCGTCCCAGTGCTGCATCAAGACCAGCTGGCGCTTCCCCTGCTGGTTTACCTCGGCAACTTTGGCTTCGCCATGGTCATGAGTATGGCAGCAGGCTTCTGGATCCCTATCCTGCTGGGAATCGTTTTGGGAGTGGTTCCGGCGGTGCTGTTCTGGCGACAAGCTCGCTTAAACGTTCCTGCGGACATCGCCCTTGAGTCGGACAGCCGGATCTCACCCGCCGCGACACCGGTTGGCATGGGCAGCGGCCAGTGAACGGTCTATTGGACCCGGTTGACTTGGGTCCTGCAATGGGCTGGAGTAGCTTCGGGCTATTGCTGCTGGCCGCCCAAGTTCCCATGGCAGCGGTGCTACTGTCTCGCCTTTTAGATGGACCGGGGCGGATACCGCCTTTGTCTCCCCGCCCATCTGCGACAGCCCTAGCAGGCACCGTCAGCGTTGTCGTCCCAACCCTCAACGAAGCGGAGCGCCTGAGCCCCTGCCTCTCGGGGTTGGCGCAGCAGGGCGCAGAGCTGAGGGAGGTGATTATAGTCGATAGCCGGTCTACCGACGGCACAGCGGAGCTGGTACAACAGGCCCAAGAGTCAGACCCTCGGCTGCGGCTGACCAGTGACCCACCGCTGCCCCCCGGATGGATAGGACGTCCTTGGGCCTTGCACAACGGCTTTTTAGAAAGCTCTGAGGAGAGTCGCTGGGTGCTGGGAATCGATGCCGATACCCAGCCCCAGCCCCCACTTGTCGGCAGTCTGGTTCAGGCGGTTGAACAGCAGGGCTACGACATGGTGTCCCTCTCTCCGCAATTTATTCTCAGCGGGCCAGGCGAGTTTTGGCTACAGCCGGCCTTGCTGATCACTCTGGTCTATCGGTTTGGTCCGTCAGGCAGTCGCACTGAAGATGCAAACCGGGTGATGGCCAATGGCCAATGCTTTTTGACCCGGCGATCGCTGTTGGCTGATCTGGGCGGCTATGAAACCGCCCGGCGATCGTTTTGTGATGACGTTACCCTGGCACGACGGGCGGCGAACTCTGGAGCCAAAGTAGGCTTCTGGGATGGGTCCAAGCTGATCAAAGTGCGGATGTATGACGGCGTGGCGGAGCTGTGGCGCGAGTGGGGGCGGTCCCTAGACCTAAAGGATGCGGCATCTCCCCAACAAACCTGGGGGGATGTAGGGTTTTTGGCCGCCGTCCAGGGACTACCCAGTTTGGTCTGTTTGCTGTTCGGGGCGCTATGGCTAGCCGGAATACAAACCCCCGTATGTGCGGCAGTTCTCGGCCTCAACGGGGGCCTGCTGCTGAGCCGCATCGCGCTGCTGTGGGCCATCGCTCCGTCCTATGACCGCGATGGTGCATCAGGGCATTGGGCTTTCTGGCTCTCACCCCTAGCGGACCCCCTAGCCGTCATTCGCATTGCTCTTTCGGCAGCCCGCACCCCAACGCAATGGCGATCGCGGCAGTATGACGGCTTTGATGAAGTCTCCCCATAGGGTTTAGCGGGGCAATTGCTGTGGGCTCTTGAATGATCTAGATTTGGCGATCTAGATTTGGCCCAAAAAAAGAGGAGGATTGCTCCTCCTCCGTCATATTCATTCACCTGTTAATTCCATCGTAATCACTTGCAATCGAGGTGAGCAGAGCGTTGTGACACTCTGGCATCAGTCCCTGCGGATTACGCCCTACTTTTTGCGAATATCTTTGGCCATATCGCGAAACATGTCCATGCTGTTGTCTGGCGTCCGTCGCTCGGTCGAGCTAGTCGGCGGAGCAGAGCTTTTGAAGGAAGGAGTAGAGTTATTGAAAGATGTAGAGGGTCGGAACGACTGTGCTTGGGAAGAGGGGATACTCTTGGGCGCGCTTTCAGTCACCCTCTTTTCTTTGTCTGCTGAAACGCTGGTAATGCGGGGGGCTCCCTTAGGGAACGTACGCTTTACCGTCTTGGCCTTGCGCATGTAGTCTATGTCGCCGTAGGTCTTGGCGTCATCAGAGCTCAGGTAGTAAGAGCCAGTTGACTTCGGTCTTGCACCATTATTTGCGTTGTTTTCGTTCTTCTTGGAGCCAAACAGACCCCGAATAAATCCAGTCATTAGTTTTGAGCTTGCTACGTATGAACGGCTGTACTTGGGAAATGCATCAATTCAGCAATGCATTTTGCAATTATTAATAAGTATTACAAATATTAAGTTCCCTGACAATGGGATCGGGCAATGTTTGTAGCTGAATTGACGAGAGGGGTGGGCAAATTGGTTCCAAGACGCTGCCAGATCTGAATCATCGGGAGGGCCTAAAGCGGGCTCAAGGCCAACTGGACCATTTGCCAACTGGGCCATTTATAGGACTAGACAAACCGGCTGCCTCCCTTTAAGATTTATGGCACTTCCACGGTGGCTGACAGCCATTCCTAGGAGCGACTTGGGGGCAGCTCAGCGCCCTGAGCTTCAAGATTCCTTTGGCTCTAGACCATACCCTCACCGCTTTAGGCTCTTAATCTATCTCAAAAAGGATATTCTGCCATCGCTCAGCCCGCTCCTGAGTCGCCCACCAAAATTGTGCCGATTTCCCATGACCGATGCGCCCACGCCATCTACCGACGCTCAACAGCTCCTTGACGATCTGCCCGAGCGGCTCATTAAGCACACCGTGCGCTACGCAGACTACCGGCAAATAGAGCGCGATCGCTTCACCCCCATGTTCCAGCAATATGTGGATGTGAAAGCGCAGTATCCCCAAGCCCTGCTGCTATATCGCATCGGCGACTTTTTTGAGACCTTTTTTCAAGATGCAATTCTGGTGGCTCGGGAGCTAGAGCTAGTGCTCACCAGCAAAGAGGCGGGCAAAACCGTAGGCCGGGTGCCCCTAGCCGGTATTCCTCACCATGCTGTAGAGCGCTATTGCGTCCAGCTGCTGGAAAAAGGCTACGCCATCGCTATATGCGACCAGGTAGAGACCGCTAGCGAAGCTCAAGGCAAGCTGATGCGGCGGGAGGTGACGCGGGTTGTCACACCCGGCACCATCCTAGAAGAAGGCATGCTGGAGGCCCGCCGCAATAATTTTCTGGTGGCGGTGGTGATTGCGGGGCAGCATTGGGGACTAGCCCATGCCGATGTCTCCACGGGAGAATTTCTCACCACCCAGTCCACGGGGCTAGACCAGCTCAGCCAAGAGCTGATGCGGCTATCGCCGTCTGAAGTTTTGGTGCCCAGCAACGCCCCGGACTTGGGAGGATTTCTCCGTCCCGGAGAGCTGTCTCCCCAGCTGCCCAGCTGCCTCCCTCCCCGGTTCTGCTATACCTTTCGCCCCCAAACGCCTTTTGTACAGAGCGAGGCACGACAGCGGCTGCTGGAGCGCTTCCGGGTGCGGTCCCTAGAGGGATTGGGCTGCGAGCGGATGCCCTTGGCGGTGCGGGCAGCTGGAGGGCTGCTGCAGTATTTAGAGGACACCCAAAAACAGGTGCCGGTGCTGCTGCAGGCCATCTCCACCTACGCCCTGACGGAGTATCTAGTCATAGACCATCAAAGCCGCCGCAATCTAGAAATCACCCAGACGGCGCGGGACGGCACCTTTCACGGCTCCCTGCTGTGGGCGTTGGATCGGACGGTAACCGCTATGGGAGGGCGATCGCTGCGGCGCTGGCTGCTGCAGCCGCTGCTGGACTTAGGGGGCATTCATGCCCGCCAGGACACCATCCAAGAGCTGATTGACAATGGGCCACTGCGGCAGGCGCTGCAGCAGATGCTGAAGCAAATTTACGACCTAGAGCGGCTGACGGGCCGAGCCGGGGCAGGCACCGCTAACGCCAGAGAAATCATCGCCCTAGCCGATTCCCTCACCAGGCTGCCGGATTTGGCGGCTCTGGTGCGCCAGGCCAAGTCGCCTTACCTAGCAGCGCTGCAGCTGGTGCCGCCAGATTTAGAGACCCAGGGCCGCCGACTGCTGGCCCATCTCGTGGAGAGTCCCCCCATTTCCCTCACTGAGGGGAATCTGATTCGCGATGGCGTCCACGACCAGCTCGACCATATGCGGCAGCAGATCGCCGACGACCAAGCCTGGATCGCCAACCTGGAGGCCACAGAACGCGATCGCACAGGCATCAGCACCCTCAAGGTGGGCTTTAGCAAAACCTTTGGCTATTACATCAGCGTTACCAAATCCAAACTGGGTCAGGTACCCGAGGACTACAACCGCAAACAGACCCTGACCAACGAAGAGCGCTATGTCACCCAAGAGCTGAAAGAACGGGAAGATCGGGTGCTCAAAGCCCGCACCCACATCAATGCTTTAGAGTATGAAATTTTTGCCCAGCTGCGAGCGGAGATCTCCACCTACGCCGACGACATTCGCACCATCGCCCAAAGCATTGCGGCTGTCGATGTGCTGGCGGGTCTATCAGAAATTGCCCTCTATCAGGGCTACTGCCGTCCGCAGATGCTGCCCAGCCGCGAGATCACTATCGACCAAGGGCGTCACCCTGTAGTAGAGCAGTCCCTACCGGCAGGCTTCTTTGTCCCCAACGGCACCCAGCTGGGGTCCGGCACAGCGGAGAGCCCGAGCACAAAAGGCATCCCAGATTTGATTATTCTCACCGGCCCTAACGCCAGCGGCAAAAGCTGCCACCTGCGGCAGGTGGGGCTGATCCAGCTCATGGCCCAGATCGGCAGCTTTGTTCCGGCCAGCGCCGCCAGTCTCGGGATATGCGATCGCATCTTCACTCGCGTGGGAGCCGTTGACGACCTAGCGACGGGGCAGTCTACCTTTATGGTGGAAATGAACGAAACTGCCAATATTTTGAACCACGCCACGGCTAAGTCCCTGGTGCTGCTCGATGAAATTGGTCGCGGCACAGCCACGTTTGACGGCCTCTCCATTGCCTGGGCCGTAGCTGAGTATTTAGCCACCGATATCCGGGCTCGCACCATTTTTGCCACCCATTACCATGAGCTGAATGAGCTGGCGTCTCTGCTCACCAACGTGGCCAACTACCAGGTGACGGTGAAAGAGATGCCCGACGAGATTATCTTTTTGCACCAGGTTCGTCCCGGCGGCGCTGATCGCTCCTACGGTATTGAGGCTGGAAGGCTGGCCGGGCTGCCCAGCTCCGTCATTCATCGGGCCAAAGCAGTGATGCGTCAGATTGAAAAGCATTCCCACATCGCTGTTGGTTTGGGTAGACGATCTAGGCGCAAGCCATCTCAGGTATCGGACAAGGCATCGGATGAGACCGAACAGCTGGGCTTCTTCGGCGATTGAGGAGGTGCTCCTGCCGCTTGCCCCGCCAGCCAGCCGGTGGTCCAGGCGCTCTGAAAGTTGAAGCCGCCGGTAATGCCATCAATATCCAAGATCTCTCCCGCGAAATAGAGGCCGGGGCAGCAGCGGCTTTCCATTGTTTTGAACGCGACTTCTGACAGCTTGACCCCGCCACAGGTGACAAATTCCTCTTTAAAGGTGCCTTTGCCATCCACAGCGAACGTTCCTCGCATGAGCTCCTGAATCAGGCGATGCAGACCTCCTTTAGACAGCTGCGCCCATTGCGTCTGAGGGGCAACGTCGGCCCGCGCCAGTAGATAGCTCCACAGCCGTCGGGGCATGGCCTGCGCCAAGGCCGCTGGCGGCGTCGCCACAGATCGCTTGGGGTTGGCTGTCTTGCCATGGAGCAGCGCCTGTCGCAGGGAGGCTTCGGTGTGGTCCGGGAGCCAGTTCACCCGCAGCGTCGTGCGATAGCTGCTGTCGTGAAGATAACGTGCCCCCCAGGCAGAGAGCTTTAGAACAGCAGGACCGCTAAACCCCCAATGGGTGATCAGCAGTGGGCCTGTCTGCTCTAGGGCTTTGCCCTTAGACAGCGGCATCTGGACAAGGGCGGTGCTGACGCTGACGCCTGCAAGACGCTGCAGATCGGCCTCATGGACGTTAAATGTAAACAGGGATGGTACTGGTGGCTCAATGTGGTGCCCTAGGGCACGAGCTAGGCTATGGCCCTTGGGGCTACTACCGGTGGCCAAAATAACGCGGTCGGCCACCAGCACCCCAGATTTGAGTCCAATGTGAAAGCGATCGCGACAGTCTAGGGTTCGCACTGCAGCCCCGGTACGGACGTCAACCCTAGCTCGGCGAGCCGATCGCTGTAGGCAGTCTACAATGGTGGCTGAATCATCCGTGGTGGGAAACATGCGCCCATCTGCTTCGGTTTTGAGCCGCACCCCGCGATCGCTAAACCACCGCACGGTATCTTGAGGCTGAAAGCGGCTGAAGGCCCCCCGCAGCGCCCGCCCGCCACGGGGATAATGGGTAACTAGCCTCCCTGGCTCGAAGCAGGCATGGGTCACGTTACAGCGACCGCCGCCGGAAATGGCCACTTTAGAGAGGCATCGCCGCCCCGCCTCCAGCAGCGTCACCTGCGCATTTGGGTGAGCCTCAGCGCAGGCAGTGGCCGCAAAGAACCCCGCCGCCCCGCCGCCAACAACTGCAATCTGTAGCGCCATGCCTATCTTTTGTACCCTTCAATATCCATGCTTATCTATGCCTTTCAATACAAAGCCCAAAGGACATTCCCCTCGTATGGTATCGAAGAATATAAAAACATTAGAATGCCACAGTACAGATGATGGCAGTTCAGGGCATACTAGTACCCTGTTACAGACAGTAGTACCTTCAGCGCCCCATTTCGAGAGTTGCGAGTGCCCGTAAGCGGGAAATGACTATGTCTCTTAAAGATTTAAAGCCAGCCGTTGAGCGAGATGTCAACATCTACAGCCCTTACTATCAGGGAAGAAAGCGCAGTGCCTTACCCTATGCCATCAGTCTCTATCAGCGCGGTAATCTCGAAGGCGATCGCCAAATCGAGGGGGGGAAGAGCATTCCATTTTTGGCCACCTGGAGCGTATCGTCACTGCCAGCGGATCTGACGCGCTGCCTGATAAGATTTGACGACAACGAAGAGCTGAGCTATGAGATCACCCTGGCAAATTTCGAGTTTGTCGATTACCTCATTGACGTGCTTTTCAACGTAAAGTCGGCCAAAACAACCGATTTTTCCCGGTCGTTCTACCGCAGGCTGCTGCGCTATGACGATTAGGAGCCCATTCGCTGGGCCGTTTTGCTCGGCGCTAGTCCCAAGGGGCCAAGCCCCTTAGCCCAGACGTCAGGGGTGACATCGTAGGCGTTAGAATCAGAGTGCCGCAGGTGAATCAGGCCCCTCGGCTGAACCAACGTATGACTCTCATATGGCTTTGCTCTAGTGTCTCAGGATCATAGGGTTCAAAGGCCCAAAGCAAGCCTCAGTAGCTTTCACCATATTGTGATATCCGGACGTCCTACGGCTATGGGTGAATACCCTTAGTATCCGCTGGGCGAGCAGGCTATCTGCCGTCAACCAGGTATTAGGAAGCATCGCAAGATGCGCCCCCCTGGGGGCTACAGCTATCGGTCCAGGCGATCGCAGCATCTTGACGTCATCACGTAGAGCGAACATCACTGTGCCCCTGCCTCACTCATCCCCCCATCATGCGCTATCAGATCAGCCCGCAGACGTCGACAGGACAGTCGTGCTAAAACCCTCTCCACCTCGGGAGTCGTCACAGTTCATCAGCCTCAGAGTTAAGCTGCTGGTTGGATTTAGCTTGATCTTCAGCATTGTTTTCGCGGGTGCTTTCTATTGGTTCTATACCTTCACAACCGATAAAACCATCTCGCGTCTGCGGGCAGATTTGCGGTCCACCCTAGAGGGCGCTGTGGATGGGGTCGATGTGGACGAGCTGATGGCGTTGTATGAAGACGGTGTTCCCAATAGCGATGGCTTTTCAGATGACCCACGCTATCAAAACCAGTTGGCCTGGTTTGAAACGGTCAAAAGTATTGAACCTAGGGCATGGCTGTATTCCTTTGTCATCGCGCCTAAACAAGAAAATCTTCAAATTGGGCAGTCTGCAATACCCAACAACCAGCTCGAAACCATCTATTTGGTTGACCTTTGGGTGAACTACGATTCATCCAAGGCCGTGGGGTTTTTAGAGTCCGATGAGGCCAGCTCTCGGCCCAGGATTGCAATCGATACCGGCAACCTGATCGAAGAACCCAACATATACCCAGACGACTGGGGAACCTGGATGTCGGCCTTTGCCCCCCTTAGAAATGACGATGGGGAGATTGTCGCAGTTCTAGGATTGGACATTGAGGCCGATTATGTGTTCCAGCTTCAAGACCAGATTCGCAATCGTGTCTTGATGTCGTTTATTGTCACCTACGGCATCTTATTTGTTCTAATTTATGTTCTCTCCGGCATTTTGACCCGTCATATCACTGAGCTAACCCAATCCGCTGAGCAAATCGCAGTGGGGGACTATACCGAAGCCCTGTCACTATCGCGGCAGCATCGCTCATCTCGAAGCCCCGCGCAGAGGCAAGCCCCGACCCAAGAGATTGCCTCCCTCCGCAATGGTCTCCGCGATGAAATCAGCGTCCTAGCCCAGGCGTTTGAGGTGATGATTGAGAGCATTCAGCAGCGCGAGCAGACGATCCGTCAGGGGAAAAAGGTGGAAGATGAAATGCGTTTGGAGCTCAAAGCAGAACGAGAGCTCAATGAGCTTAAATCGCGCTTTGTCTCGATGGTGTCCCACGAATTTCGCACCCCGCTGACCGTCATCAGGACGTCCACCGAGCTGCTAGAGCATTACGGTCACTTGGCCAGCGACGAGAAAAAGCAGGCCTACTTCCAGCGCGTTCGAGCCGCGATCGCCAACATGACGCGGCTGCTCGAAGACGTCCTGGTTTCGGGAAAGGCAGAGGCAGGCAAACTGGCATTTAACCCCAATGACACCGACCTTGAGGGCTTCTGTCGCGATCTGATCAGCGAGCTGCAGCACAGTGTTGGCCTCAGCCATGTCATCACCCTCTCCACCAGCGGCGACATCAGCGCCATTCTCTTTGATGGAGATCTGCTGCGGCCTATATTATCAAATTTGCTCTCCAACGCCATCAAGTACTCTGCGGCGGGAAGCAGCATTGAGATTTCTCTCTCGCGCAACGATAAGGCCGTGATGTTAGATGTCAAAGATGAAGGCATCGGCATCCCGAAAGAGGACCAGTCCAAGCTCTTTCAGCTCTTTCATCGGGCAAAGAACGTCGATACAATTCGCGGCACAGGGTTAGGGTTGGCAATTGTGCAGCAATGTATCAAGCAGCACAAGGGCCTTGTGAGCTTCGTCAGCGAGGAGAACGTTGGCACAACCTTCTATATCCGCTTTCCCATTACCAGCGGTGTTGACCGCTGTGGGCCATCGCAGCTAGAGGCTCCAACAGTCCCAGAAGCCGTAAATCCGACGGCCGGGAATTATTCAGCCTCTCAGCAGCACTCTGCCGCAACCTAGTCTCCCACGGGACAAAGAAACTGACAGAGAAACCGAATTTAGCTCTAGCGATGCGACAGCAAAGATCCACAGCAGGAAACCCATTATAATAAGGGGTCAGTAGAGGCCGTTAGGCCAGACCCTATTGCATCAGCACAGTTGCTTCGGACAATCGACAGGCCAAAAACCCTGAAATGTCCTAGGCAACTATGTGCGCAAACGTGCCAAGGCCTCAAGACATTTGCTACACTCCCCGTTGTCGTTTAGCGTCCGCCCGTTACTTTGCCGTGACCCAAACTCCCATTTCAGCAACACCTCAAACGTCCCCCGCTTCTGCGCCGACTCGCCCTGATTCTCTGGGTCGCTTTGGTCAATTTGGTGGCAAGTATGTTCCCGAGACCTTGATGCCAGCCCTGTCTGAGCTAGAAGAGGCTTATCGTCACATCTGCGGCGATCGCGAGTTTCAAGCTGAGCTAGGCCAGCTGCTTCGGGACTACGTCGGACGGCCCAGCCCGCTATATTTTGCCCAACGGCTCACGGAACACTACGCCCGGCCTGACGGTAGCGGTGCCCAGATCTACCTCAAGCGCGAGGACCTCAACCACACTGGAGCCCACAAAATCAACAATGCTCTAGGACAAGCGCTGCTCGCTAAGCGCATGGGCAAGCGCCGCATCATTGCCGAAACGGGAGCAGGACAGCATGGTGTGGCAACGGCCACAGTATGCGCCCGCTTTGGTTTAGAGTGCGTCATCTACATGGGGGTGCACGATATGGAGCGGCAGTCCCTCAATGTGTTTCGGATGCGGCTCATGGGGGCAGAGGTGCGCCCGGTTTCAGCGGGGACTGGCACCTTGAAGGACGCCACGTCGGAGGCAATCCGCGATTGGGTTACCAACGTGGAGACGACTCATTACATATTGGGCTCGGTAGCCGGACCCCATCCCTATCCTATGATGGTGCGAGATTTCCACGCCGTGATTGGCCAGGAAACGCGATCGCAGTGCGAGGCGAAGTGGGGTGGTTTGCCTGATATCTTGCTGGCCTGCGTGGGCGGGGGATCCAACGCCATGGGGCTGTTCCACGAGTTTGTGGATGACGAGTCGGTACGCTTTATCGGCGTAGAAGCCGCTGGCCGCGGTGTCGATACCGACCAGCATGCCGCGACCTTAACCCGAGGACGGGTTGGGGTGCTCCACGGGGCAATGAGCTACCTGCTGCAGGACAACGATGGTCAGGTGATTGAGGCTCACTCCATCAGCGCTGGATTGGACTACCCAGGGGTGGGGCCAGAGCACAGCTATCTCATGGCATCCAAGCGAGCAGAATATTACAGCGTCACCGATCAACAGGCCATCGAAGCCTTTCAGCGCGTGTCGCAGCTTGAAGGCATCATTCCTGCCCTAGAGACAGCCCATGCCTTTGCGCATCTCGAGGCCCTCTGTCCTGCGGTTGAGGGCAGTCCCCGCATCGTGATGAACTGCTCAGGTCGGGGAGACAAGGATGTTCAGACGGTGGCCAAGTATTTAAATAGTCTTGACGGATAGGCGTATCTGTCCGAACTAGGACGACCTGCCCGCGGTATCCGCTAAGCCTCGGGCGAGATCGACAAGCTGCAAACCCGGCGGATAGCCCTCGCCATCTTTGATCTGCTGAATGCTTTGCTCCCCAATGGGCAGTTTGAGCTGTTTTGCCACTGCCCGCACAATGTCGCCCCGGTCAATCACCCCGGCTACAGCGCCAGAGGGAGTGAGAACTGTGATAAACGATGCGCCGTCCGCCTCAAGGTCAAGGATGAGCTGCGGAAAGGGCGTCTGCTCGGTGACAGATCTGATCTGATCTAGGGGCTGAGCAATATCGGCCAGGGTCATTTTCTCCCAATGGCTTCGCTCCTGTTGGCGCAGCTCCTCCAAGGAAATGAGCCCGCGATAGCGGCCATCCGACGACGCGAAGTAGGCCGTGGGGTGACTGTCTTCGATCACATATTGGTCGGCAAACTGGCGCAAAGATTCTCGGGCATCGACAACGCGGTAATCTCGAGTCATAGCGTCTGCGGCGACCAGATGCATGAGCTTTTCCTGGAGATTGGCCACCTGACTGTAGGCGCGGGAGCTGCGTACGCCAAACCAGCCCAAAAAGGCAATCCACAAAAAGGCAAAGCTGGCTTGCTCAAGATAGAGCATCACGCCAAAGGCGATCGCCAAGCCACCCAGCAAAAATCCCGAGCGGGCCGCCCAGCGTACCCCTTGGATTCGGCTGCCGGTAAACTTCCACACAGCGGCTTTCAGCACCTGTCCGCCGTCCAGCGGCAGCCCCGGAATCAGGTTGAATAGGGCCAGAACCAGGTTGACCCAGGCCAGACGCTCAGCAATGACCCGCACGGGCTCCACCGGCAGCAGTTGGGACATCGAAATCAGCAGAACAAAGAGGCATAAGCTCACGCTTGGTCCGGCGATCGCCACCTGGAACGCTTGACCCGGTGTTTTTGACTCTTCTGCAATGGAGGCGACGCCACCAAACAAAAAGAGGGTAATTGAATTAACGGATATTCCTTGGGAGCGAGCAACTAGGCTATGGCCTAGCTCATGGAGTAGAACAGAGCTGAACAACAGCAGCGCCATCACAAACCCTGCCAGCCATTCTAGCCCTTGCCAGTTTTGGTTTTGCCACATCAGGCTGTAGGACACCGTCACTAGGAGCAAAATAAAGAACCAAGAGGGGTCAATAAACAGCGGGATACCAAACACTGACCCGACGCGCCAGCCTTGTCGCATAACTCACGAATCCTTTCGTAATGAAGGGAGCGGCACAGTTGCTCCCCAAGTGCACAATCCTATTGTAAGAAGTCTGCCCTGAGAAGTCTGGGATGACGCCACCCTCTATTGCATCTGCTGCGTGAATCTGCCGCGTCTGCCCCAGAGCATTGCCATAGCAGAGCAGGTGGCCTAGAGAGCGGCGCTGCCTTAGCTTGACTGCGCTGTGTCAGGCTAGAGCAATCCCGCGTTGGCGAGACCAAGGATAACTCCAGCACCTAAAATATGGCCGAAGCTGGTGGTGGCTAAAAGCTCGGGAACGCCAAATCCAGTGAAGATTGCCGGCATCTCTACAGGTAGCTCGGGACCCCTACCTCGTTTTTGAATCGCATAGTAGCCGACAGCGATCGCAAACAGGTTGCAGGCGATCATAATCAGCGCAACGTCAAAAGACCAGCTAGCGGTCGTGGGTGCTGTTAAAAGCAGCATAATGATCTTTATTCCTCAGTAAATTTATAAGTGAAGTTCTCGCTACCCTGGCCCGTAGAGCCGTCAAGGTGCGCTACCCGAATTATAAGAACGAGATTGCAGATTATTGTGGCTTGTTTGCTAGAGTTAACATCTATTGCTGGTGCGAATCATAGGCAGGTTTTGCCTCCTTACTGATGGCGGCCGCTGAATTGGAAGACATGACGGACCAAGATGCAAGTCAAGATTTGCGGGATTACCCAGGCTGGCCAAGCCCAAGCCATTGCCCATTTGGGGGCGACAGCTCTGGGGTTTATCTGTGTTCCGGCATCCCCCCGCTATGTCACCATGCATCAGATTGGCGCTATTGCCGCAGGGCTCCAAGCTGACACCGAAACCCGTCATGTAGAGCGCATCGGTGTCTTTGTAGATGCATCAGCAGACCATATTCGACAGGTTGTGACCCAAGGGCATTTGAGCGGAATTCAGCTTCACGGCAGCGAACCGCCTGAAATGGCCCAGGCTCTAAAGCAGGCGATGCCGCATATCAAGGTCATCAAAGCCTTTCGGGTGCGATCGCCCGAGTCACTTTCAGCAGTAGAGCGATATGACCACCATGTGGACGCGCTGCTGCTAGACGCCTTTGCACCCCAAGCCCACGGCGGCACAGGGCAAACCTTGGATTGGACCACCTTGGGGTCATTTCAGCCTGAGTCGCCCTGGTTTTTGGCGGGTGGGCTCACCCCAGCCAACATCGCTCAAGCGCTCCATCACCTCCATCCCGATGGCATCGATTTGTCTAGCGGTGTCGAACAGGCTCCAGGCCAAAAAGATCTGCGCAAAGTGACCCAGCTGTTTCGCAACCTAGCGGCCATCCGTGCCCTCTAGCCCGTAGGCGGAAACCCGTGCCATTTGACCAACAAGAGGGAACTCTATCGAGAGTGGTAAACCGATGTGAAGAAATTTGGATAATGGATTGCTAACATTTGGGCAAAACGGTTACATTGGATACAGAAATAGATTGCTTCCCCCAGAAAATCAGCCAATACAGCACCTGGTGAATTGAACAAATCGTTCTTTAAGGCAGTCACACATCAAATTCATTGGGAGATCAGAATGAACCTTTCCTACCGTGGAGTTTCTTATCGCTACGAGCCCCCTACTGTTGAGCAGCTAGAGTCAGATCTCAGCGGGCAGTATAGAGGATGTCGGGTGCAGTTTAGCTATCCACGTCACATTCCAGCAGCACATCCTGTCGCTGAGCTGAGCTATCGCGGTGTCTCGTATCGCAAGACGGCAGACGGTGCCATCAAACCAGCATCACGGCCTGTGTCTCGCCCTCTACGGGATTTGTTGACATTTCGCAACACAAAAGCCCAGACCCAGCGTAGCGCTGTGATCAAAGAGCTATCATCGGTTCACAACCAAAATCTCTATCAGCTGCTGGAGCGCCGCATTCAGGTTGCCCACAGCAAAGGAGACCAAAGGCTAGTTGAGCAGCTAGAGCAGGAGCGCCGCCAGCTAGCTTAGCTAGTTCGTGAAAGCCCCGTGATGTATGCGCAGCATCAGCGTCGGGATGTAAACGAGCGAGACGAGGTGCGCCCTTAATTGGATGCCAAAGGCGGGGATTGAGGGCAGCGCCGAGACGAGCAAATTGGTATAGTTGATGCATAGCTG
>JGI12210J13797_10973522_pt1 | contig 25130 bp, 22 predicted proteins | sample ElkSlonscriptome_3_FD_13797 | JGI IMG/M metagenome (IMG submission 13797)
GTTTGAACGCAGTTCAACTGGCCGGTCGCGAAGCGAAAAGCTTAAATAGCGCGCAGCGCCAAACCCCAGGTCCGCTTGCGGACAATCCCGCCAGCCCGAGTTTACGAGGAGATGGAGGGGTTTGTCCGCTTGCGGACAGTCCCGCCAGCCCGAGTTTACGAGGAGATGGAGGGGTTTGTCCGCTTGCGGACAGTCCCGCCGCCGGGGAAGACCGCCACGGACTCGCCCGGCGTTCCTGGCCGAAAGCCTGACGGTGCCTATGCCGCGATCTTAATATCCGTTTCGATAAAATCTTGCCCCTTGAAGAGAAGCGGAATCCGTTTCTCTTTAGCGAGCGCGTAGGCAAACGTGTCCCCGAAATTCAGCTTTTTGAACCGGGCATGAGCATCACTGGCGAGCTTGCCCTGTAAGGGCGTGACCGCTTCGAGCCCAATGCCCGCTTCGTTCAGGAATTCATCCACGATGGCAGGCGCTCCGTCACCCCGCTTGTGCTGCATCACAGCACAAAGCTCTACATAGGTTGCAGCCGACATGAGTAGGTTGGGCGATCGTTCAATCGCACGAATGAACTTACCCGCATCTGGCTCTTGCTCCAAAATGGCCACTATCGCGGAGGTGTCTATGACGATCATTTCAGCAATACTTTTCAAGCCGCCCGCCGCTTGCGCCCACAAGTTCTTGAGAAATCGAACCGAATCAGGTGGAAATGCAGGTCTTGAATGCCGATTCCTCCAAGCCCTCAAGAGCAGGCAAACATTTGGAAGCCCCCGGACTGCTATTGACGGAAACCTTTATCCTGTTGGGCGGCTGTCTGCTCGCGTTCGGCGCTGGATTCGCCGACGCTTACCTTTTTCTGTCGACGGGGGCCAGCGTGAGTCATCTCACCGGCGATATGATGCGGCTTTCGACGAATTTGCCCATGTTATCGCCGGCCATGAGCGAGGGATTACGGCTGGTGGGGTCGACCGCCATTGGCTTTTTACTGGGTGCCATGCTGGCAGGCTTCTGGATGAACAGCCTGCAACTCGATCTTTCTCGTCCTTACGGCCGTGCCATGATGGGAATCGGGACGCTGTTTCTGTTGGCTTTCTGGCTGCAACAGGATTGGCCGGTGACCGCTATCGGGTTGGCCGCTTTGGGTTGTGGATTGCAGAACGGGTTAGCGACTCGTTATCGCGGTGTTGCGCTGCGCACGACGCATCTCACCGGGCTGATCACGGATTTCGGCCTCACCCTCGGCATGCGAATGCGCGGCGTAAAAATTCCGCCCTGGAAGATCGTGGTGCCGCTCGTGGTGGTGATCGCCTTTTTTCTCGGCGGCATGAGTTCCAGCCTGGTGTTTTTCAGGACGGATTGGCCGCCTCTGCTGCTAGTCGGTGTGGGTTATATCGTGTTCGGTGGGCTATGGTCGTTGTTGAAACGGTGGCCGACTCAGGAACATTTGGATTCAGAATCGTAAGCGGATGAATGGACGACCCGTGGATGCGGTCCGACTCACGTTTCCGCGAGAAAATCGCGGCTTTCGAGCAAACCGCGTTGTTCGCCTTCTTTGGTCCCGTTGAATTCTTCATCCTCCAACTCGATCGAGACGCGGCCCTGATAATTGGCCGCTTGCAACGTTTTGAAAATCGCCGTCCAATCACAGACCCCGCGTCCGGGCAGCGTGTAACGCCAGAGTTCTCCGCCGAATTGATGACTTTTCCCGGCCATCGATCGTTGTTCTATCCCATACTCATAACGTTCTTCGTGATAGAGCCAGGTATCCTTGCCGTGCACATGATGGATGCGATCGGCGAATTCCTCCAGAAACCGGAGCGGATCGATGCCGAGGCGCACGAGATGGGAGGGGTCGTAGTTGTATCCCATCGATGGCGAAGGGACTTCCTTAAAAAAGGCGCGCACCGTCTCGGGTGTGCAGCAGAGAGATTTGCGGCCTGGATACCCCTCGATCACTACCTGACTCTCCGCTTTCTCCAGCGCCGGCGCCAGTCGCCCGAACGCATCGACCATATTAGCGAAACGCTCTTTGGCCGGCCGCTCTGGATCATCGGACATCATCACCACAAAGAACCGCATCGGCCCGGTCACGGCGCAGACTTTTTCGATGTAAGCAATCGCTTCACCCACGGCTTCCGATCGTTTGGCTGAGTCGGAGGCGAGTAAGCTTTGCCAGGAAGGAAGATCGACGCTTCCGATTGGGAGACCGAATTCGGTCACTTCACGAGCCAAGGCATCTGCCGTGTTGCCGAGATCGATGAAAGCGAAGTCGTTGGCTTTAGCCCAACTCACCAGGCCTTCGAGGTCTTTTTGCCATTCGCTCCAGGCGCGGCGAAAGCCGATCGGGAATTCTCCGGTGCGTGTTGTTTTCATGTGAAAAGGTATCGTCAGGGTGAGGTTATTTGACCGTTGACTGCCAGCCTTCGGCGCTTTCCGCAGCGCCCAAGATGATTTCGAGCACGGCGAGCCCTTCTTCTTCGGTGTGTGGAGGGCGATCGCCGCTTTGGATGCACCGGGCGAATTCGGCCAATTGCGCTTGAAAGGCGTTGATGAAAGTATTGCCGCTACTGGCGGGCATTTGAATTTTGGCTGGTTCCTGACAATCGTTTGGCAGGTAATAGAGATTGGCGCCTGAGCCGAAGAGTTGGCCTTGCTCACCGATGACATGGATTTCGTGGCTGCCGTACGGCTGGCGAAAAGCCCAGGAGGTGAGGATCTCGCCGATGACACCGTTGTCGAATCGCACCTGGACCGAGGCGGTATCTTCCGCATCCAAATCGAGATGATACCGGCCCATGACGCCCCGGATGGCCGCTGGTTTCGCTCCGGCGATCTCGAGCAGGCGGTAGGTGGGATGATACCCCGTGTCGATCAGTTCCCCTCCGCCCTGGGTCTTGGCATCGGCACGCCAGTTGCCTTCCGCTTTGGTTTTCCATTTTTTCATCCGGAAACAATCCTGCGACCGGATCCATTGCACCGGACCGATTCGGCCGGCGCGCACGAGTTCGCAGGCTTTCTGAAATGAAGGGAAGAAGAGCTGGCAATGCGCGGACATATAAGTGATGCCGCTTTTCTTGACTTGTTCGGTGATCGATCGCGCTTCGTCCAAGGAGGTGCACATCGGCTTCTCACAAAGCACCTGTTTACCGGCAGCGCAGGCATCCCGGATGGCGGGAGCATGGAGATGGTGCGGAAGACAAATGACGAAGGCATCGACCTCATTCGGCATGGTCTCGAGCAGGTCGGTCCAGGAATCGAATCCGCGGGCGCTGCCGCCGAGATCGGCGATTTTACCGTTACGCCGGGCGCTATCGGGGTCACAGACGGCGACGCATCGAACCTGATCCGGCAGGGCGAGTATGGCTTTGGTATGGGCGCCGGCAATGCCGCCGGCACCGATGAGGGCAAGACGTAAGGGAGAGGACATGGGGTTGGTGAGAAGAGGGTGGGGTTCTTTTGGGTTGATGATGATGGAGCCGCGATTTCGTTGGCAGCACGACGTTTTGAGCCGGGTGCCATTGGAAACGCTGCTATGCTGGTTGAAACCTGATCGTTTTGGAGCGGTCTTGTCTTGTCGTGCGCTGACTTTTTCTTACGCTGCATTGATGTCACCGATCCATATGCGGCTGGCCAACGCCTTGCAGGAGGGTGCTTGCTGCACCTATGCGCGCCATCGGTTCCTCCAGACCAAACCGCATCGGGTGCATGATCACGATTATTACGAGGTCTTTTGGGTGGAGAAAGGACCCGGCATTCATGACATCAACGGTCAGCACCACGAAGTCGTGGCTGGGACCGTGCAACTCATCCGCCCATCAGACCGGCATAGTTTCTATTCTTTGCCGGGGCAGGTCTTTGAAGGCACGAATGTCGCATTTCCGGCGTCTGTTTGGCGGGAACTTCAACGCCGCTATTTTCCAGCTGACCGGGAAGCCATGTTCGATCGGCCTGGCTGGCAGAGCCGGGAGTTCACGGGACTTGCCGCTTACATTGGCGATCTGCGTCATGCGGCGTCCGACCTGCACGCCGGCCGCCGGGACCGGTTGGCGCTCGACCGGTTTCTCTTACCGATGCTGGGGATCGTGGCGTCGCGACACGAAAGTAGCGGGACTATCCCGCGGTGGTTGCGAGGGCTCCGGCAGGAACTCCGTCAACAGGTCAATTTCATCTCCGGTGTGCCGGACGTGATCGCGCGATCCTCCCGGTGCCATCCGCATGTTTGTCGGGAATACCGTCGTTACTATGGAAAAACGCCGACGGAGGAAATGACGGAAGCGCGGATGCGTTACGCGGCGCAGAAATTGCGAACGACCGATCTTGAGATTCTCGATATCGCCTTGCAGGTGGGGCTTTCAAATTTAGGCTATTTTTACCGAATTTTTCGGGAACAACACGGTTGTTCGCCGGCAGCTTACCGGCGGGAACATTCCCGAATTTAACGATTGCCAGACGGTATCTCAAAGTATTAGAGCGACCGGGGCGAATCGTGTAAAGCCCTGGATTAAAGCGGGTTGCGGCTGGTCTGAAAATGATGACATGGCATAATTGACCGACTTTGAGCAAAAAATTAGATGAATTTGTCTCAATGCCATGTTATTCTTTTGAACTTATGGCAATACCTAAAAAGAGTGCGTTTTCTCGTCGTCTCCCGGATCTTGTTACCGAGGAATTGGTTGCAGTTCTTTCCAAAAAGACCTCCTTCGAGTTCAAGGAACTGTTTGAGATTGTTCACGAAAATTTGAAAGCCCGCAATGCGGCAAGTGGTGGCGAAGAAATGCTGCGTCTTCGCGCTTACGAAAAATTACAGAACCTCGTCGCTCGCGGCATGGTTAAGAAAACCGGCAAGAAATACAAAGGCCTGGCTTCTCTTTCCAAAGCCCTGCCCCAACCGGCAGAAGCAGCAGCGCCAGCTGCACCTGCGGCGACCGCATCTTAAGTATCCGACATTCATACGCGTCGAATCACTCAGGCGAGTGATTTACGATGAGACGCCTTTGATGCACCCCGGTCCTGAAAAAACCGGGGTGTTTTTGTGTTAGGACTGAACTCTAATTGAGGCCATAGGCCACCTGACACGCGCCTCGCCCATGCAACCGCCGGTTTTGCCCCAATCGCATCCTGCAGTGACCTGCAAACGGGCGACTCCCTGAGGCTAAGAATAAAATTGGGTTGAAAAAACGTCTAAGTGCTGCTAGATAAGTTCATTATGGATATCCTTGAGAGCGCTTTCAGGACCCCCCCACTCGTGAAGCGCTGGATGGATAGCCACCAGAGCAGGGCTATTCGGCAGGATGGAGTGACTTTTGTCGAGGTCGTGGTTGCCGTTGCCATCATTGCCTTGAGCTTTGGTTCAGTGCTTTTCGCGCTCACGTTTTCGCAGCGTATCGCTGCGGAGTCTCGTAATGAAGCTGGAGCGTCCGAGATGATCAATGGTCTGGCTGAACTCGCTCTGTCGTCTCCATTCAATCTAGGCCAACAAAACGAGCGCGACCAACCTCGGGGTGTGGCTAATGTTTTGAAGCTTACCGAGATTGAGGAGGGTGAGACCGCTGATCCCGCCATAACGAATTCCGTGATCAACGACACCCTTTACGAGGATGACCGGACTGCATTCTCCTTGATGCAACTCAATACGTTGGATGGTACGCAACAGACGACCTACGAGTTGCCTATCTATGTCTCTTCGGACACGGGTGTGATCCAGTCTTTTGATAACGGGCAAGCTTTGGAAATTATTGCGGAGGTCACTCGGACAGTCAGTTGGGTCGATGATTTGGTGCCCATCGACGATGATGGAAATACTGAGTCGGGGCAAGATCTCGGCCTGCGACGAGTGACCTGGACGTTGGAATTTGATTACTTGGGAGAACGGAGAGTTCTGAGAACCTCGGTATTGCGGGCGACTGCAGACTAACCAAACCTATCGATTATGCCATTTTCGCAAGCTCATCCGCCTAATCGCCGCGCTTTTACGCTGGTCGAAATCCTTGTTGCTCTTGCGATTGTTGGCCTGGTCGGAACGGCTGTTTTGGAAATCATGCGCCAATCAGCCATCATGGCAGCCAAATCAACCTCGATCGCCACCACCGAAAACGAGTCGAGAAAAATACTGACGAAGCTTCGGCGGCAGCTTTTTAATGCCGTTTCGGTACCCACTTTACTGGAAGCTGATTTTTCCAGTGTATCTGAGCCAACTCCCTCGGCATCGACGGAAGGTGTCGGAGGTATGGGGATCTCCTTCTATATAAGACCTCTTGGGGAGGTGGTCCCTGCTGACGAGTTTAATATCGCCAGTGGCCGATTTGATCGGGTGGCCTACATGCAACGAGGCAATCGGTTGGAATTTTATCCGGATTACGATGGGCCGTCAGATCCAGGCGATGCCGTCTTACTGAGCACCTCGATGGTCCCCCCTACGGTAACGACAGCCGAGCCTGGTTATCATATGCCGTTCCGATACATCCTCGATTTGAATTCGGAGCCGCTGCAGTTTAGCCGGGATGCCATCGAATTAAATCTCCGATTTATTCCGTCGGAGAGCGGACGGCGATTAGGTAGCCTTTCATCGCAAGGTGAGCAGAATTTTAATAATTTTTTCCAAATGAAAACCATTGTTTGGCTGCGCAATGGTGGCCTGCTCTAAAAAACCAGCTTCATCAACGCTCTTAACCCATTTCCTTAACCCACGACCCTAACCCAAAAGCCTAACATGAAACACCACTTCCAATACCCCTCGCGCCTTCGGGGCAATATTCTCGTGGTAGCCATGGTTACCGTGGCCATCCTTTCGCTGATTGTCGGCAATGTGGTGTGGTATACCTCTCGAACGGCCGCCACGGGCAATCGCTCACAGGCCTATGCCGAGACAAAAATTGTGGCAACGAGTTTATCGGAATTGCTGTTTGCCCAATGGCAAGTTGCCGCGAACCGAACCTATTCATTGAATCCGCCTGTCGGGACTTTTTCGTTCATTAGCCCCGATCAATTCAATAATTTGACCGAGGGCTCAGCTCTTGACCAAATGTTGAATCCATCAGAAAACGTCAGCTATCGGGTCACTACCTTTGATGTCGTCGGGGTCGGCCCTAATGGCACCGAGGTTACGGATCCTGATGAAAGCCCAGCGGCGCAGGGCTCTTCCGCTGATTCGATGAGTAGCGCTTCTTTGGTATGGTATCAAGGCATCGTGGAAGTGACCCGAGAGGGGCGCAACCCGGTGAGTGTGCGTTTGGGGCGTATTCTCCCGATGCAGTGGGAATCTTTGTTAAATCTAGCCATGGCGGAATTCATTTACAGTCCGAACGCTGAGCAGGATGAGTTGGAGTTTGGCGAAATGTCCATTTTCCCAGGCCCACAAATGGATATCATCGGTCGTGTGTACGCCAAAGGAAATCTTTTTTACGGACATGACAGTTTAAATTTCTATGATGTGACTGCAAAACAAGGGGTGAACGAGGATACAGTCACCACGTCCGGTGAAGCGTCGAATGAATACCCGGAACTCAGGGAAGCAAAGAACGGGACACCGGGCTCCGCGACCTATTGGGAATCTGAGGGTGACGAAATGGTCAGGGGCAATGAAGGCGACCTGGTTGACGATGGGGTGGCGGATAAAGAGGTCTTCATGGGAGACCCTGAAGAAGTCTTCAGCTTAAGCGATAATGATCCTAATAATGATGGTTATCGTGAGCTGATTGAACGTCCGGTGGGGACCGATAACCCGGCTATTGAGCAAGAACGTTTTTATAATAAATCCGACGTCCGGATCCTCGTGGATTCATCTGAGCCGCCTTATTTGCTTGATAGTGACGGGGTAATTTCGGGCCCTAATCCAGCGCGCGTCCAGGTTTTGGTTGCGGATTATACCAGCAGTTCGGAGGATGGTTTTCCCTCTGGAGAAACCGATGTCACCCCGGCATCCTCAGATCCGACGACATGGTCCGACACCTATGCCACGGTCTGGGACTCTCTGGGGCTTGCTACCGATCCTGCGGAAGTCGACGACTTGATTGGTGGCTCGAAAATCCAAGATGACCGAGAAGGCGGCTCGACCGATTCCGATGCTCACAACGTGTTCATCACTAATGTCGATGTCAATAAGTTGGCGGACGGCTTAGCCCAGCATGTCACCGGCTACGACAGTGGCGGATTCAATGGAGGTATTTATATCTCAGATATTACAGCTGACGCCAATTATTCCGCGCCGCCAGCTAACGATCCCCAGGATCAGCCTGGGACTCGAAGCCCGATCGTGACTTACGAGCCGCCCGATATCAATCCTGCAGGTAAAGTCACTAAAGCTGGGCAATTCTCCACGAGCTCATCGACTTACGATAAGGGGGTTCGTTTACAAAACGGCGCCGTCTTCCCCGATTCCTTGCGGCAACCGAACAATCCCGCGGGTGGCTTGACGATTGTCTCCGATAACGGCGTCTATGTGCAGGGCGATTATAATACGGGGCGGAAGGAAAAAAGCGATGGCTCAATCGAAGAACCCGACTCGAATAGGAATCGGAGGGTTCCCGATGCTGATGATGCGTTGACCCAAAATAGTGATGGTTCGTTTGGAAATAATAGATATGATGATTTTACCACGACGGACGATTACGACCGTCGTCCGGCCATGGTGGCGGGAGACGCGCTCCTCGTGCTCAGCAACGCTTGGGAAGATGGGAATTCGCATCTTGGAAAGAATAGCCGTAAATCGAAAGCAACCACGATCAACGCCGCGATCATGGCGGGAAATGTCAAGGCCACCGACTCGACGAATTATTATGACGGCGGCATGGAGAATTTCCCCAGATTTTTAGAGAAATGGGATGGATGGAAAGATAAATATTTCACCTATTACGGCTCGATGTTGTTAATGTTCCGGAGTAAATATTTCAATGGCTCCTGGCGCAGTGCGGATTACGGAGCGCCTCATCGACGGTGGTATTATGAAAACCGGTTTCTCGAAAATTCTAACTACGATTCGAGCTCGGGACGCCACAGTGGAACCCCTCCGATTTATCCGCGTGTCAGTGTTGAAATTCGAAGCGGCGGCTTCATTGATTATTCTCCGGAAGACTCCTGATGACGACCAAGTTTCGTAAGCGCACCCGGTTAGGCTTGATCAGCCTTCCAAAAGGCTGCTGGACGGCCGCGATGACGATCGGTCTCGTGGCGGTAAGTTCTTTTGCGTACGCCAGCGCTCTAAGTTTCCGAGAGCATACCTACGATTTTGATGGAGGGCCTCGGACCGATTATGTGGCTCAAACCGGTGGGATGACAATTACCTATCGCCCCCTTCCAGGATGGCGGTTTTGGCAGCTGGATTCGGGTGGCGCTTTCGAGGATGCGAAGAATCCCTACGCGGGGCAGCTGCGCTTCGAAGTCAAGGCGGCCCCCGTAAAATCAGCCCCTTCGGAATTGGATGAGGAGGCCTTGACTCCTTGGTTCCAAACGTTCGTCCCTTCTGACGCGGAAAATGTGAGTATCAATTCTGTGAAGCTCGGCTTTAAAAAATTTTTGGAAGGGAAACTCTCCGCATGCCAAATGAATTACGAAGTGGATGGGAGTGCTCTGGCAATGAATGTCTGGATTTACCCGCTCGATTCAGCCAGATGGCTCTGTATCTCTTACATGAATCGGCAGGGCGGCGATTTTTCAAAATACGTGACGCAAATCCAGAATAGCTTGAACATTTTGGATGTCGCGGAAGATTGACTGCGTGACGTTCATTTTCCGTTTGTTGATGTGGCCTTGGATAGGGCTCTTGCTGGTGATGACGCTTTCGGCAGGAGCGGCCAGTAACGATCCGGCTTCAACCGATCTCTCGAGCTCGATTATCTTTCGCAGTGACCGGGTTGATAATGCGAATCGCGGCGTAATTCTGACTGATTCGTCTCCCATGCCCACGCATGCCTGGACATTCGATGCGGAGGAAATGATCAACGCTTCGGCGGTTGCTGCGGATGGTGCTGTGTATGTGGGGGATGCAGAAGGCACGCTTTACGCCTTGGACCTCTCGACCGGCAAGGCGTTGTGGACAAAAGCGTTCGAAACCAGTTTTGAATCCTCCCCTTTAATCGCTGGAGAGTTGATCTTCATCGGAACAGCGGAAGGAAAAATGCTCGCACTGGATCGTTCGAATGGCGAAGTGCGTTGGGAATTTCAAACGGCGGATAAAATAGCCGGCTCGCCTCGCCTTATCCACTCGGACGAGGGCCCGGATTTGTTGATCTTCGGTTCGTATGACGCTCATATCTACGCCGTTGACGCCGAGAAAGGTGAAGAGGTTTGGTCGTTTGAAACCGGAAATTACGTCAATGGCAGCCCGGCGGTGACGGAAGCTGAGATTCTCATCGGAGGCTGTGACGGGTTTCTCTATGCGCTGAATCCGCGTGACGGAATGTTGTTGTGGAAAACCGAGGTTGGCGGCTATGTGGCTGGGGCAGTGGCGGTCGACAGCGATTTCGTTTGGTTGGGGCATTACAATAATGCGGTCATGGCCTTGGACAGGAAAAGCGGCGAGATCCTATGGGAGTATGAGCGAGTGAAATTTCCATTCGTTTCAAGTCCAGCTATCCACAACGGCATTTTGGTCATCGGCAGCCGCAGTCGAAGTGTGATCGCTTTGGCAGCGGGCGAAGGCGAGCCGCTCTGGTCTTTTCGAACGCGAGGACGGGCCGATAGTTCGCCCCTGATTCTAGGGGAACGGGTCTTCGTCGGTTCGGATGACGGCAGGCTTTACGGACTCGAATTGGAGACGGGGGAAGAATTTTGGTCTTACGATATGGGGCGGCCGGTCATCGCCAGTCCCTCTTACGATGTTGGTTATCTGGTGGTCGCGGCGAGCGATGGCCGCATTTACGCCTTCAAATTAGCCGACGATTCGAGTGCATCCGGCTCGTGATGGTCCTTCATCGCGGTGCGATGCAGCTTGGCGTAAACCCCGTTGCTCGAGATGAGGTCGGTGTGTTGGCCACGTTCGACAATGCGGCCAGCCCGCATCACCAGAATCTGATCGGCGTGATGAATGGTGGTGAGTCGATGGGCGATGACGAAAGCCGTGCGTTTCCGAAGTAGCCGGTCCAGGGCTTGCTGAATTAATCGTTCGGTTTCGTTATCCACACTCGACGTTGCCTCATCGAGAATGAGGATCGGTGGGTTTTTGAGTAAAACACGAGCGATCGAAATTCGCTGTTTCTGGCCAACACTCAATCGGATGCCGCGCTCTCCTACGACCGTGTCGAGCCCCTGACTTAGTTCCCGCACGAAGCCACCAGCGTTCGCGGCTTCCAGGGCTTCCCACATCGTTTCTTCGGAAGCAGAGGCGTGGCCTAACTGAAGATTATCCCGCACGCTGCCGTTGAAGAGAAAACTTTCCTGCGTGACCACTCCAATCATCTGGCGCAGGGCTGGTCGGGGGATCTCACGGAGCGGCTGACCATCAATCAGGATCTCTCCGTCGTCGTATTCGTAAAATCGATTGAGCAACGAGACCAAGCTGCTCTTGCCAGCGCCGGTCGGACCCACGAGCGCAACGGTACTGCCGGGGTCCGCGACGAGGGAGACATGTTTGATGACCGGCACATCCTCTTGATAGCTGAAGGTGACATCCCGGTATTCGACCCGTCCCTCGATATCGGCTGGGCGTGGAGTCTCCGCGGCTTCATTGGTCTCTGGATGCGTGTCGAGGATTTCAAAAACGCGCTCACCGGCAGCCCGGCCGCTCTGCATCAATTGATTGAGTGAGTGTAGCCGTTCGATCGGGTCATACAAGAATCGGGTCGCAGTGAGGAACGCCACGAAGGCACCGACGTCAATGCGGCCNTCGACCACTCCTGCAGCGCCAAATCCAACCACGAGGACTAATCCGCAGTTGGATAAAAAACTCATGGAAGGGTGATAAATCGCCCAGGCCCACATGACGCGCAGGGTCGTCTTCATGAGATGCCCGCTGGATTGGTTGAACCGCTCATGTTGCGCTTCTTCTTGGACGAAGGTTTTGATCTGACGGATGCCGGCCAGATTATCGTGCAGAATGCTGTTCATAGCAGACGCCGCTTTTCTTTGGGAACGATAACGGCCCTGCGCCGTCAGCGTGTAGGCTAAGGCGCCAACGATCAGGAAAGGGATGGGAAGCAGAGCAATTCCAGCTAAAAGAGGGTCGTAGGTGAAGAGCAGGGCGGAAACGACCGCGATTTGAAGAATGGCAACCGTCCCTTGTTCGATGCCATCAATGAGGACGCGTTCCACAGCGTTGACATCTTCCACCACGCGAGTCATCAGGTCGCCCGTGGTCCGGTCATCAAACCAGGGCAGGGGCAATGATTGAATATGCCCATAAAGATCACTGCGCAGATCATAAATGACCCGTTGCTCGAAGGAATTATTTAGAACGATGCGCAAGGCATTCAGACCATCTCGAACGATGAAAGCGCCGAGAGCCGCGAGACTAAGCGGGACCAACAGATCATGGCGTCCTCCATTGATGACCTGGTCGACCACCCGCTGAGTGACGTTAGGAAAAACCACCAGCATCAGGGTCGAAACGAGCGCACAAGACAAGGTGCCAGCCGCCATCCACGGATAGCGGCTGGTGTATCGAAACACCCGGAGAATAGTCGACATGATAGAGGGGTTCGCCTGCGACGTCTGCGTGGACGCTGGCGCCTGATTCGGAGTTGCGAAGTTAGTTGGACTTCGGAACTACGTAAATTTCACCACTGCCGACCGCTTCCAACATCACTTGATCGCGGCTCAAATCGAGGACGCGGAATTTGCCGTGTTGCGGAATCGTCACTTCGTCGCCGTGATGAATGGTGATGGTTGAGGAAGTCGACGTCTCCTCCAATTGGGCGCTCGTGGTGGGAGAGAAGGCCTGGATATCTTTAATGATNTTGAAACTCTGGCCGCTCGGTGTGTGGAAGAGGGTCGCTTCCGAGACATCATCTTGTTGTCCCTCCTTGCTGCTGACGGATTTAGCACTGACGGATTCGATTCGATAGGAGGTGTTTGGCACTCGGTCGCCCCGGCGCACTTGCACTTGTGCATTGGACCCATCTGTCATGGCGAGCTGGGCGGTCGAGCCGTTCACTCCGACGAGGATAAACGGAACGGGCTCTTCGCGATATTCCCGATACACCACCCCTTGAAGGCTGAGATCGTCCGAGACGAGATCGGAAGTGGAACTCGGTGAGGTCGCTTGGCTTTCAGGATAAATTGAGGCCACGGGGTTGTCGGCGGTGACCGGTTCATCAGGCAGAGGAGTTTCTTCGGAGGGAACGGTGGGGATTTCCTCAACGGCAATCGATGCTTCAGGATTATCGACTGCGGCGATGTCCGGGTTGGTCGAGGCGGTATCCGACGAACCGTTCGACTGATCATTAGGGGCCGGTGTGGCTTCCGCAGTCTCCTCGCTTCCCGTCTGTGGGGCTGGCGTTGGGGTTGGGCTTGGAAGTGCTTCGGGAGTGACTGGCCGGTAATCGTCGTCGGGTTGGGCGGTGTCAGATTTCGCGATCTGGGCGGAGAGTTCGCCGAATCCCCGTTGTAACGCGAGGACGTCCGCTGTAAGGCCGGTGCCATCAGTAATGCTCGGGTCGGCGCCCGCCTCGAGCAACGCATTCGCGGCTTTCTCGTTCCCTTTCATGGCGGCAAACATGAGGGGGGTTTGTTTCTCTTCGGTCGTGGCGTTGACATCGGCGCCGTTCTCAACGAGCACCGGCACGATCTGGTGATGATTTTTCAGGGCCGCCAACATCAGTGCCCGGTCCGCTTCTTCGGTCGAATAGGGAGCCAGCTGCTTCACGGTCGCTGTATTGCCTTGATAAACTGCTTTCATGAGGGCGGTCCAGCCGTTGGCATCGGTGGTGGTCACATCCGCGTGAGCTTCAAGCAAGACCTTGGCGATTTCGGCATGATCGTGTTCAGCCGCGGCCAACAGTGGGGACCAACCATCCGGGGAAGCGATATCAGGATTCGCCCCAGCTCCGAGAAGGAGCTTCACAATCTCGAGATGCCCGCGTTCCGTCGCTTGGAGCAAGGCAGTCAAGCCCTGGCCGTTGGTGGCGTCGACATCCATGCCCGCTGTTAAGTAATGAACAATCGCCTCCTGATCGCCTCGCGCTGCGGAGGCCACGAAATCATCCGCATTGAAAGCGAGATTCTTTTCTTCCAAAGCGCGAACCGCTTTTTGTTCTGGTTTTTCACAGCCACCCATGAGCAAGAGGGTGGGTAACAGGAGCAAGGGAACCAATCGGGAACAGAAAATTTTCACAACGCAACGTAACAGCCGGTAAACGATTGCGTCAATAACCTGCCTGCCTCGATGATGGCTGCCATGAAAGGATTTTCCGGATACCGGACACGTTTGGCCCCCACCCCAAGCGGCTATCTTCATCTGGGGCATGCCCGCGCTTTCGCCGCTGCTTGGCATCGGGCCCGCGAGATGGCGGGTCGCTTGGTGCTGCGTATCGAGGATATCGATCTCGCCCGCTGCAAGCCGGAATACTTCGCAGCTGCCCTGGATGATCTGCGTTGGCTCGGTTTCGACTGGCAGGAGGGCCCGGATGTCGGTGGCTTTCATGGGCCTTACGTGCAAAGCGAGCGATTCGACTGGCACCGCGATTGTCTGGAACGGCTGCGAGCTTCAAACGCCGTCTATCCGTGCGCTTGTTCCCGACGGGATCTGGCGGAGGCGCCGCGAGCGCCGCATGATGAAGAAACGTTATATCCGGGCACCTGCCGACCGGGGTCAGGAGGGGGCGTCGATCCGAAACGTCAGAGTTGTGTCTGGCGATTTCGCGTGCCAGAAGGCCGGACCGTGCGTTTTCGGGACCGGTTGCACGGCGATATGGCCTATGTGGCTGGTAAAGATTTTGGAGATTTCATCGTCTGGCGGCGTGAGGACTTGCCGGCTTACCAATTGGCGGTGGTGGCGGATGATCATGCCATGGGCATCACGGAGGTGATCCGGGGAGCGGACCTTCTGGTGTCGACCGCCCGGCAGATCCTGCTTTACGAAGCGTTGCAATGGGAGGTGCCGGCCTGGGCCCATTTTGATCTGATCCGCGATCGCAACGGGCGCCGCCTTTCCAAACGGGAAAACAGTTGGCGAATCCGTGAGTTGCGGGCTGATGGTTGGCTGCCGGAGGAGTTGTTGCGGGAGCCGATGACCGAATTGATGAGGCGTTCCGAGCCTTGATTGAAGATCAAAACATCGCGGGTCGCCGCTCTGGTTCCTGAGGCTGATTTTGCCGCCAACGCCAGAATCCAAAAATGCCGAAGCTCAGTAAGATCAGAATCACGAAAGTCCATCGCCAAGGGAATGAGGGAGCAATCGGCGTGTGGACTTCAATCACTGGGGAGGGCGCCGAAGAACGGCCGTCGCCCGTGATCGTTCGAATTCGAAATAGATAGGAATGACCAGGCGCCAGCTCACGCAGAGTCGTGGAAACCGTTTTGCCTTCATGCCGGAATTTTAAATCACGAATGGGCCACCAGGTCAGAACATTCTTACGCAGGTATTGGACATCGACCGCATAAGAAAAAGGCCCTCCATCTGGAGCGTTCCACACCAACTGATAATCGCGGTTGCCATCGAGAAATCTGCGGCTGACGATTTCATCGATGACCGGCAATTCTGCATCGAAGTCAATGGGCTCCCGCCTGAGAATGCCCCCTTGTCTCTCGACTTTCTGATCGCTTCGTTGGGGATCATTCGCGAGCGCCTTCGAGGCGTGGTCCTCGCGAGTAAACACCGGTGTGGAGGCCGGGAAGGCGACTGGCGGCTTCGCAGCTTCCGCGGGGGCCGGTTTGGTGCCTTGGATCAAGAATGGAACGAGCGTCTCTGCAGGTTCCTCCTGTGATTTGGCTTCCAAACGAATTTGAAAAGGGCCTGCCATCAATTTGGGCGGATGCAGATGGGCCTCGACGGTATGAGTCTCTCCGGGAAGCACCACAGCTCGAGAGGATTTCACGATCAACGCGGGATGCGACGTTGCCAGAGCGAGGGTGCCGGCCTTTCCGCCTTTATTCTGAAGCTGAAATTGCAGCGGCACCGCATCATCGGAGATCAATTCCCCTAGGTCTTGCTGCCGTTCGCCGAGCCATTCCCAAGCGGCCGGGCCCGGTTCGACCGTGACTTCGATGGAGGCTGACCAGGCCCCCATTCGGATCGTCAGGGATTCCTGGCTCGCCTGGGCGGGAGGCCCGGTGTAACGAAACGGGATCGCATGTTCTCCATCCGCCGGCACGGGTAAAAGTGGCGGTGCTTCCAGGTTTTCCGAGCTCTCGATGACGATCTCTCGATCGGAGCCGGAGATGTTGGCGATGAGCAAATCTTCCACCACCCGCTCCGGGTCTGCCGGGATCGTGAGTGTCTCGGAACTCAGCACCAAGGGCGCCAAGGCTTCGCCGTGCAACCGAACGACCGGAAATGTCGTCCCTGGAAAACGGAGATAGCCGAGATATTTACGTTGTTCATTCGGGACGAATAGCAGGCTCACGTTGACTGGTTTGCCTGGCTGCAACGTGAAGGAGGTCGCACCGTCGACCTGCCAGGGCGCGTCGATCTCCAAAGTTACCGGCTCCGCCTGGCTCGAGGTGAGGGTGAAGCTCTCAACCCAAACGTCCCCAGCGAAATGCGTCCCGAAATCAATGAATTCCGGAATGGGAAAGGTCGTCGCTTCTGGCGGAATGACTTCGATGATGACCGGGCTGCTCGGCGAGACTGGAAGTCCGGCAACTTTACCAGAATAGCGAAAACGGTCGCTGGTCGATTTGCCATCATGCGTATAAACCACCTCGGCTCGTTCGCTGTTGACCTGTTGAATTTCTCCAAGGCGTCCCTGCTTCGGTGATTGCCTGATAAAAAACTGAATCCGGCTCTTGCTGGAGACCGAGCCGGTGAGGGGGATCGTGACGGTGCCCCCGGATTCGACCTGCACTTTCGCCGGGAAGACCCGGACACCTCCGCCGGTCGGCAATTTGATGTCAGCATGCCCGGGGATGCTGGAACTCAGGAGGCCCAGACCGACGATCCAGCAGAGAACGTGGCGCGCCGGTGAGATGAAAGGCAGGGACGAGCTCCAATGATTCATAAGAGCAAGAAGCGCTTGATCGGACGCTGGTTGCGAAGCTCTCGCAGGTTGGACGGAGGCGTCGGGACGGGAACGCGTAACCGGCCGAACGATAAAGCTCTGCGGGTAACGATCAAGCAAGCACGACTAGTTGTAGGAAACATTGGGGCGGAAAAAAAGAGAAGAAACCCGATAGACGTCTCTCCCCTCCACGGGGAGCGCGGCGTAGTCAAGTTTTGAAGTGCTTCATACAATCGAGGGAATTGGAGATTGATCGATCGCCTTCCACGTCCTATGCATGAACTAATGGCTGCAATTTTCCGGTATACTCCGATCAACTGCTGCGCGCTGCTCATCGGCGCTGCTTTTTCTCTCTGGACGGTTGGCCCGGCCCACGGGGCCGATTTAAAACCGCCTTCCTCAATGATAGGCAAGATCGAGCCGGCGCGCATCGTGCCGCGTGTCTACGAACGTCTGTCACCCGAAACCGCCTCAGTCGTTCTGAATTTATCCAAACAACGCGCTTATCTGATGTTGGGTGATGAAGTGGCTCTGGAAACCCCCATCTCGAGCGGCAAACGTAGTCATCCGACCCCGACCGGGACTTACACGATCTCGGAAAAAGTCATCGATAAACGTTCCAACATCTACGGCAATTTCGTCGACAGCTCTGGTCGCATTGTGAAAGGCGGTGTCTCCACCAAAATCGACAGCGCCCCGGCTGGCACCCGTTTCCTGGGCGCCCCGATGAAATATTGGATGCGTCTCACCGATTATGGCATCGGGATGCATGTCGGCAATCTGCCCGGCTACCCCGCCTCGCATGGATGTGTGCGGTTGCCCGAGGAGTTGGCTGAGCGCATTTACGCCAAGACAAAGGTGGGCACGCCCGTGAAAGTGGTGCGTTGACCCTGGCGGACTCGTCGCTTACTCAAGGATAAAGGCCACGCACTTTTTTCGCATCGTAAATTCGTTGCACCCCGATGGCTGTGGCTGCCAGCCGATGGCTGCATTTTCTTTTGCGCGCGAATCGAATGACTTCCGTGAACGATTGCTCCAGGAGCCGATGTAATTTGTCGGTGATCTCGTGCGAGGTCCAAAAGAAGTTCTGCAGATCCTGCACCCATTCGAAATAACTCACGATCACCCCGCCGGCATTGCAGAGCACATCGGGGATCACGAAAACATCATCGCGTTCCCGGAGTATGGCATCGGCTTCCGGAGTGGTTGGGCCGTTGGCGGCTTCGGCCAGGACGCGGCACTGGATGGCGCCGGCATTGCCTCCATGAATGACGCGGTCGACAGCGGCCGGAACCAGCACCTCACAGGGTTGAATCAGGAGCTCATCGGGTGCAATGACTTCCGCCCCGTCGAATCCGACGAGGGAATGATGTTGGTTCGTATAAGCAACCGCTTTTTGGATGTCGATCCCGGCGGGATTGTATAGGGCCACATACGCATCGCTGATTCCCACCACCTTGATTTCGCTGCGATGATCGAAATATTCCGCCACCACACTCCCCACATTCCCAAAGCCCTGGATGATCGCCCGGCACTGCGACGCTTCGAGGTTGAGGACGTTCAAGGCCCGTTCCACCAGATAGACGACTCCTTTGCCCGTGGCTTCCCGACGGCCGATGCTGCCGCCGACGACGGGGGGTTTGCCGGTGACGATTTCTCCCACCGCATGCCCGCGATAGACCGAGTAGGTGTCCATGAACCAGGCCATCACCTGTTCGTTGGTTCCCATATCCGGTCCGAGAATGTCGGTGTAAGGGCCCACAAATGGAATCAATTCTTGCATGTAACGGCGAGAGACCCGTTCCAGCTCCGTTTTGGTGAAACTATGCGGATCGATCGCTAGCCCCCCCTTGGCCCCACCGTAAGGCAGGCCGTTGAGCGCGCATTTCCAACTCATCCAAATCGCCAGCGCCGTGACTTCACCCAATGACACTGAGGGATGATAACGAGTCCCACCTTTGGTCGGGCCAAGCGTGAGATGGTGCTGAACCCGGTATCCAAAGAAAACTTCGGTTTTCCCCGTGTCCCGCTCCAAAGGCACCGCCACCTGCACCAGCCGTTTGGGATAAAGCAATCGATCGCGAAAATTGTCGTCGATTTGGAGTAGATCGGCGGTTTGATGGAACTGCTCGGCCGCCATGGCAAAGACAGGGTCGGCGTGAAGGGCGGATTCGGTGGGACCAGGCATGAGATCAACGAGGGATTTAATTTATTACGATTCTCAGGGGATTATTACGCTTGTTAAAACGGTTCTAAAGAGCTTAGCGCCTTGGTAATCGCCCACGCATCCGCCATCGGCATCCGTTTCAGTTCATGACCGCGACCCCATGAGTCGGTGTAAAGTATTTCTTCGGTCTTCGTGTTATACCCGATGATCAGCCGCATATGGCCACCGAACGCCTGTGGCAAAGCCGGTTTCTCAGGAATCAACCCGAGCATCACCGACCAGACACCGGGATAGCCCTGGTCGATCAAATCTTCGATGTCTCTCTGAAAGCGGCCGTAATCCGATTTTGCCTTCAATCGCGCTTCCCGAAACGGTGCAGGTTTCATCCCCGAATAGATCGCGGTGACATCAATGATGCCCGCTGTTGGCATGTAAAGTTCGGGAAGATCTGCGCGCCGCGCCTCCCGGTTATAATCCTCCACCATCTCCTGGAAATCGCGGAAACTCATCATGTAATGCTCTTCCACCCGGACGCCCGTCCGATTCGAAATGCGTTCCATCGCTTCGATCATGGCATTGATGCTCGTCCCCCGCTCAGCATCGCCATCGGCCAATTGTGCGATTTCATGCTGATCAATGGCCGCTCCATAGTAACGCAGCACCCGCTCGACCGAAGCCGTCACACAATAACCTTTCTGTCCCTGATCGACCATCGGCACGTTGGCCAGAAGGATATCGCCATTCTCCTTCCTGACCACATTCTCTTCCGGCTTGGCATCGGATGTCGGTCGTTCGATACCGGTGGTAATACTAAACGTCTCGGGCTCCTCCTCGATCGGCGCCGCATTGAGTCGAATGAACTCCGCGCGAAACGGCTGGTTACGTGTCCGGACCTCTTTTTGAAATGACCAATCCAGCACGAAGCGCGCTCCGGCCACTTCCCAGACCACCGCTTCCGAATCGACCGCGATACTCGAAGCCTCTTCCCGCTCGGCGCCAGGTCCGCCTAATCCCGCAGCAAGCACGCGACGGCAATCCGCTACCCGCGTCTCGAATGCTTCCTCCGAAATCGTTCCCGCATCGCCACGATTATAAAAATTGAAGGTGAAATCCTTGAGTCCTGTCTCGTCAAATCTCACAAGCGCTTCCGTCACCGGCAATCCCGCAAAGGTCAGTCCTGTTCCGGCCGCACGAGCTGTCTGCTTCGCGGCCGAGACCCAACGGTATCTCGCTTCTTTGCAGGTTTTCATGAAGGTCGGGCGATCAGCGCCCCAGAGTGGTTGCAGGGTGAAGATCGCATCCAATGGCCGAGCTTTTTCCTGCGCTTGAAGGGCGTCGGGAAGCGGTCCGAAGCAGGAGAGCCCCAACAGACTCAAAACAGAAAGCAAATACGAACATCTCATGGTCCCAAATCTTTACTCCGGCGTGGATCGCTCCTCAAGACTCTCTTCCAGTTTTACCCCCCTTTTCCTCCGCACTGGCTTGCACTGTGAGCGGAACCTTTGGATAATCATTGTCGGCTGCCGCGGCCATCCAAATTCCCGGCAGCTCCTGTCGATATATGGGACAACGAATCTTGATCATGTCTGCCTCGGTTGGTTCCGGGCACGTAAGAGCCGCAAATTCCTTGGAAAAGGTTTTTCAAGCTCATCCCGATGTCGATGAGGTCTTGTGCGATGATGCCCTGGAGCACACCAACCTCATGCACAAACAATTTTATTCCAACCTCTACTCCAAACTCTGTGAGGTGGCGCCCAGCTTCCTCGGGTGGTGGTATGAGAATAGTGACGATCCCTGGCGCTCCGATAGTGTCCGGCTCGCGCTCGATTTACCACATACGCTCCCGTTGATTCGCTTTGTGCAAGAATTCAAACCGCACGCCATTGTCTGTACCCATTTTATGCCCGCAGGCGTTATTTCCTTTCTGCTCAGCAGCCGTCGTCTCGATACCCGGCTCTCGATTGTGGTCACCGACTTTCATTTTCATGCGGAATGGATCACCCGCTCGTTTAACCGATATTTTGTCGCGCAGGAAGAAGACAAGGTGCACATGCATGGACTCGGCTTGCCGGCTGAAAGAATTTCCGTGACCGGCATCCCGATCGACCCGGTTTTTGCGGAACCATTATCCAAAAATCAGGCTCGCGAAGAACTGCGTCTCGATCACGATCGGCCCCTCGTCATCGTCTCCGCCGGAGCTCTCGGGGTCAGCCCTGCCGCGTCCGTCGTCAAACGGCTCGCTGAGATGACGGAAGATTTTCAAACCGTCGTCATCTGCGGCCGCAACGAAGAGCTATATGATCAAGTCCGGTTAATTGCGCAGCAGTCCAAACGCTCCATGACGGTCCTCGGTTACACCAAACAAATGCGCAAGCTGATGGCTGCTGCTGACCTGATGCTGACGAAACCGGGTGGGCTCACTACGGCGGAAGCCTTGGCCTGCGGCCTCCCCATCATGATTCTCGATCCCGTCGGCGGCCAGGAAGAGCGCAACGCCACCATGCTCCTCGAGCGAGGGGCCGCAGTCATGTGCCCGGAAGTCACGGTCTTGCCTTACAAACTCGGCAACTTACTCCGGGATCCCGCTCGTCTCCATCGCATGGGCCTCGCCGCTGCTGAAATCGGGTTCCCCGATAGCTCAGCTCGCGTCGCCCAGGAGGTCTTGAACGACACCGATCTGCCCAACTTCATCACCGCTCAGGAAGGCCGCGCCCTCCGCCGTTCCGCGCTGATCAACCGCGGGAGCAATAAATCGTAGAGCGCCGCGCAACCCATTTATCTTGACGGGGGAAACCGACTCACTCGATTCCCAACTCCCGGAACGTCGCGTCGATATGCCGGAAATGATGCTCCGGCGAACAGAGCCGATCAATTTCTGCTCCGGACAGATGCTCCATGATTTCCGGTTCAGCTTTCAAGGTCTCCACCAACTCCTGCCCAGTCTCCCACGTCTTCATCGCCGCTCGTTGCACGGCTTCGTAAGCTGCTTTCCGACTGATGCCCGTCCGCGTCAACGCCAGCAAAATGGTCTGGCTGTTGTAAAGGCCGTGCGACAATTCCATATTCCGCTCCATCGCCTCGGGGTAAACGAGCAATCGCTCCACCAGATCGGTCAGTTTGTGCAACATATAATCGAGTAGCGCCGACGAATCGGGCAGCACGATGCGCTCGACACTCGAATGACTGATATCCCGCTCATGCCAGAGCGGCACATTCTCCAAGCCAGCCATCGCGTTCCCCCGCAACACCCGCGCCAGCCCACTTAAGCGCTCGCCCATGATCGGATTCCGTTTGTGCGGCATCGCCGAGCTGCCTTTTTGGCCCGCCGCGAAATATTCTTCGACTTCCCGAACTTCCGTCCGTTGCAAATGCCGGAATTCCGTCGCCCAACGATCGACACTGCTCCCGATCAACGCAATGGTGCTCAGAAATTCGGCATGCCGGTCGCGTTGCACCACTTGAGTCGACAACGTGTCCGCCTTTAATCCCAACCGCTCGCAAACCTCCCGTTCCACGGCGGGATCGAGATGCGCATGCGTCCCCACCGCACCACTGATTTTGCCCACAGCCACCCGCTCCTCGGTCTGCGTTAGCCGCTCTTTTGCCCGGCGAAATTCATCATACATCAGCGCCATTTTCAGCCCGAAAGTAATGGGCTCGGCATGCACCCCGTGGCTCCGGCCGATCATCGGCGTGGTTTTATATTCCACCGCACGCCGCGCGCAGACCTCCAATATTCGATCCAGCTTCCCATGCAGAATCGCACAAGCCTCTTTCATCTGCACCGCCAGGGTGGTGTCCAAGATATCTGAAGAGGTGAGACCCTGATGGATCCACCGCGACTCCGGCCCCACAGAGGCCGCGACATTCTCGAGAAACGCGATCACATCATGATTCGTGACTTTCTCGATCTCCAGGATCTGCGCCACGTCGATCGCGGCTTTTTCGCGAATGACCCGGGCATCTGCCTCCGGGATCATTCCGATCTTGGCCATCGCTTCGCAGGCCAAAATTTCAATCTCAAGCCAAATGGCGTATTTGCGATCATCCGACCAGAGATGACGCATTTCGGGTAAAGAATAACGGGCAATCACGCGGCTTTATGACGCGTTGATTGCCCGTTGAAAACCCGAAAATTAAGGAGAATACAATCCGCAACCGTCACATTCGGACGTGAGCGCGGACTTTACGTCCATTTGCTTCGAACCGGACCAAACCGGTTTCGAGCAGATCCGTCACGGCGGCGACCGTTTCGCGGGAATTTTTGGAACAAGAACTCACCGTTTGAATTAAGTCGCCGAAATTCATCTGGTGACGGGCGGTTTTGCGAATGTGCTTTTTCATAATGTTTTCCTCTGCAGGTATTACGAGCATCGCCGATGCCACGATGCATCGGAACCGCTGTATCAGAGTAAAACCGCCCTCGAACGGCTCAGACACGCTGTCAGCGCGTCAATTTTACACGAAATTGTGTAAAGAATTTAGACAGTTCCCGATTTTTCAGGGGGATTCTCCGGCGGATGTGGCCCTGTGCCCATGCCCGGGATGGGGACGCCGTCCGGATCAAATTTTGGTCCGATCAATCCCGCCGACAGGATCAGCTTGGAGGCTTGTTCCATGGTCAAGTTGCTGTCCTGCACATGCTTCGTATTCACCACGATCAGCAGGCCTGTCATGGGATTCGGGGCCGTGGGCACGAAAACATTCACCATCTCCGATTGGACTTTGGGATCGTAAAACGAACCGGTCATGAACCCGATTAACCGATGGCCCGTCTGTGGATAATCGACATAGACCACCCGCTTGAAATTCATGCCGACATTAAAATTGCGGATCGAATCGATCACTTGCTTCACCCCGGCGTAAATCGTCGCCACAAACGGCACTTTCAGCAAAAATTTCTCCAGCGCCTCAATGATGCGTTGGCCCAGCACATTGGTCGCCATGAAGCCGATGAACAGAAAGACCAGTAACGTCAGGAAAAAGCCGAGCACCTGCCGTTGCGCCTCGCTATCTGGATCGCGACCGATCCGCAACAGGCGCATCATCGGATCGCTGATTTGGCTGATGGTGTTGTAAGTAAAGGTCAGCACCCAAAAGGTCACCACCAGCGGCACGGCCACGAGGATCCCGGTCAACAACCGGTTACGTAAAGTCAGCAACAAACGGCGAATCGGACGAAAAGCCTCGCGAGGGCTTGGTGGCGTGGGCAATGACGGCTCGGTCGGTGACGACATGGGTCAGTGCAGGAATTTGATCGCAACAAATCCCAGAATGCCAAGGATTGTAAAGATCACAAAAAAGAGTTCCAACCGCTTTTCAATGGCGGGTTTGAGCTTTTCACCCCCCCAACGGGCCATGCCCGCGACGAGGAAGAAACGAAAGCCCCGGCCGACGAGCGAGGCCAACACGAAAGGCACAAAGGCGAATTGGAGGGCGCCACTGGCGATGGTGAAGATTTTGTAAGGGATCGGAGTGATGGCGGCCACCAGAATCCCGAGCACGCCATATTGCTCATACCAGCCATCGATTTTGGTCATCGTCGCTTCGCCTTCATAGAAATTCACAATCGGTTCCCCCACGACTTCCCAAAGACCTAATCCCATCCAATAGCCGAGCATGCCGCCCAGGACCGAGCCGACCGTGCACCAAAGCGCCGCGCGCATCCAGAGCTTGGGATCGGCGAAACAGATCGCCAACAACAGCACATCCGGTGGAATCGGAAAGACCGAGGATTCGATGAACGAAACGATTGCCAGAGCCGGAATCGCATACTTCGTCTCCGCCCATCGAATGGTCCAGGCATAAAGACGCCGCAACCAGTTCGGCTTTTTTGTGACGGGCAGAGCCAATTCAGGCTGGGACGATTCGGTCGACGT
>JGI12210J13797_10871418_pt1 | contig 25127 bp, 15 predicted proteins | sample ElkSlonscriptome_3_FD_13797 | JGI IMG/M metagenome (IMG submission 13797)
GTCCGGCGGCGATAAGGTTTGAGTCAAGGGTTTTGGGATTTGCGATAGCGCGTTCTACGGCGGTTTTGGTAATCTCAGTATAGGTAACCCGTAGGGGATTGTTCAAGTGTAACGCTTGGGTCAAATGCCAACCAATGGTTTCCCCTTCTCGGTCTGGGTCAGTCCCCAGGTAAATTCGGTCGGCTTGGCGGACGGCTTGACGCAATTCAGACAGGATTTTCTTGGCTTGTGAACTGCGGGGGATGTAACGACAGTGGATATGGGAACCGTCCAAGTCAAATCCTAGAGAATCTTCACCATCATCGGCTAATTCCCGAACATGACCCATACTGGCTTTGACTGTCCAACCAGCACCGAGAATGGATTTGAGTTTTTTGACCTTACCGCCTGATTCAATAATTAATAGATTCGCCATGACTCTCTTGAGTTTACTGAGGGGTGAATGTGAACCTGTTTACAATTCCCTTGCAGAGTTTGGGGGAGACGGATAAACATTTTTGGGCGCAACTGACGACGCTGGAACTTGAGCCGCAGAAATGATTGCTTCGGGGTTAGCATTCTGACGAATTAACTCAGTCTTCTTCTGGGTCATAAACTGGCTCAAACTTGAGGAGGTTGGCAAATCAATCTCAGCTTGCTGCAACTGTTTCTGATAACCCAAACAAAATTCATACGCCACCATTTGCTCGGCTTCGGACAGTTTTCCTTGATGGGAACGGATACGGTTGAGCAAAAATCTGCCTGTTGGGTCATTACTGAGTACAGTTAGTCTTTCCCCAGGGTAATCTTCCTCATTTTCACGCTTAACATCCAGGTTTTTCAAATGCTGTAACGCCTTAAACAAATCGGGCTGAATATCTAAGGGTCGTGATGTCATAAAAGGCATAGGTGCAGCCACAGCCGTTCTTGAGGGTAACTCAGCCGCAAGATATTGAGAATGCTGGGCAATTTCTTTCAACGACGCCATATCTCCTTGATTGAGTTTCAGGGTATCCAGCTGCACCGATATACCCCTATCCCCTCGCTGTGCTGTATAGGATAATAATTCCCCGCGACCATCGTTTGAATACATCGATACTTTGGTTCCATCTTTCCCCCTTTCCCGCGTCAGGGTATAACCGCCAACAATCACCTGAACGTTGGCTTCATTGGGTTCAACACCCATTTGGTTAATGGTATGGTTGATTAGTCCAAACGCCTTCATCCCCTTCAAATCGCTCAAGACTTTATGGGAACCTTGAGGAGATAATGCTCCCAACGTCGCTACTTTTCTAGCCAAATCTCCCACATCAGCACCTTCGAGTTGGCTTCCCGCCTTCAGGTTGCGGTAGACGCTCAAGAATTCAGCTTTTTCCGGGAAAGAAAGCTTGTTTTCTCCCCAAATGGCTGGACCATTCTCAGTCAGATAGAAATTCATTTTGGTCTGACTTCTATCCGTCGCATCGCTAATGGAATAGACATCACCAATCTGACGAATAGCATAGCCATCTCCCCGATACACCTTCTCAGGCTGTTGGGTGAGGGGATTAATTTCCATCTGACCCTGATTGTCCACAAGGGTGGCGGCGACTAACGCCACTTTTCTATCGTCCATTGATGTGAATTTCGCCTTAGTCCCAGCGACCAGCTTATCCACAAAATTCAGTTGGCTTTCTGGCTTTTCACTATCCCTCCCCAGACCGAATTCTGGCTGGCGAGGTGAAAGTCTATCGTTATTTTTTACCTCGGACTCCTGAGAATTCCGGTTCAAAGCTGGCTCGAAAAATCCAGCCGTTGCGCCAATTCCGAGTTGGGATAAAGTCTGTGATACCGCTAGCAACTGTTGAGCCAGTTTAGCATAATCTTCGGCTATTTGCTGATGGTTTGACATGATCAACAATTCAAAATTAAAAGTTCTCTAAAATAACCCACTATACGCCCCCACAGGACTGGCGGCTGGGTCATCGGTAGACTGAGGAATGGGAAATAGTCGTTCGACTTCTGCTTTCCGCTCCTCTGTATCTTGTTCGGTTGGTACAATCTGGGTGCTTTTTTTAATCAGCCAATCGACCAAGTTTTGCCAATTCCTTTCGTTATCGGCTTTAATCGCTTCTAGGTCTTTTGAGAGCTTAAATTGCTGCTTGATTGGTACATAAGATTCGGTGTTATTCCCATAAGCGGGACTGATAATAACACCAGCACCTGGCGGGAGTTTATTAAACTGAGCGGGTTCCATCAGTTTACGGGTTTTATCCTGGTCTGATGTCGAGCGCGTAGTTTTCCCTTGGCTGACACTTCGGGATTTTTGCTTATAGGAAATCTCTTCATCTCCTAAGAAATTGCTAAAACTATGCGCGGACTCGTATTCTCCTAAGTTAAACAAAAATTTTGTATTCGTTCCCGTGATTATCGTCTTAGCGTTTTCCTTGCCGTAATTTTTCTCAATTTGTGATAACCCCTGCGCTCCTAGTATTCCACAAAACCCCTCACTTCTCGATTCGTTCAGCCACTTTGCAATGTGAGGTAGGTAGAGAGTGGGAAATTCATCCAGACAGACAATTAAAGGGTCTTGGCGGCGCTTGGCAATATTTCGGGCAATTAGCATGTGCATCACGCTACAGAGTAAGGGAGCGCTAACCGCTTCTCGCTCTCTATCCATGCCAAAAATTACTATTTGCTTGCCTTTGATCTCCAAGGGTAGGGTCGTTTCTCCGACAAAACATCCCAGGGTATTCTTTTTCATAAACCGGGTAAACATGAGGCTGGCAGAACCCGCAATTCCGGCAACAGTTTTCTCGGAATCGGCGCTGGAAAATAACTGACCAAAGGATAATCGTATCCACGGATTCATGGTGGCAGCAATTAATCGCGACACCATCTTTTCTGAACTGAGGATTTGAGCCGCCATCATGATGTCAGGATATTGAGTGCTTTTGGTGAGCATGAGAATAGCTTCTACTAATTGGTCACCGGCTGGACCAAAGAAGGGGTCTTCTTGTCCTTGAGAAATCTGTTTGAAGTTCTTGTTAATGACTGTACCAATTTGTCTGGCGCTTTCTCCGTCTGTCTCATCTCTTAAAAAATCTAACGGGTTACATACCTCTGATTCGGGGAACCCAGGTGCAAAAATATGGACATTGTAACCCTGTCGCTTGGCAAATACAGCCATTTTGGATTGGGAGGGATATTTGAAATCGTACATAATGATAGGAAACCCTTGATCCACGGCTGAATAGAGCATGGGATCAATGGCTGAAGCGGTCTTCCCTGAACCCGGCGCTCCTAACACCAATGTCCCTCGCTGAACGTCAGGAACGTAAAATAAACCCTTGTCTTTCGGGGTGGGTTTGACTGAAGAACGATACGGTTTATTGGGTTTATTTTTAGAATGTTTCGGGCGACCAATATAGAGGGAAGCGCTATCGCACTTGGGATTTTCTATTTGCGCGATCGCTTTTTTCTTGGCTTTATTGCACTCCTTTCTTCCTCCAAAATAACTGGTGGCTAGTTTACCTTTCTTTTGGTGCCCAGAGAGCAAATTCATTAATCCTATCCCCAGCACACAGGCAACTAGCATCCCCCCTTGGGGTGTAAAGAGTTGTTGCTCCAATTGTTCAACATAATGGTTAGGCTCAAACTTAGTCGAACTCGCTGGGGTTGAAGTCGGTACTTGAGCTATACTGTGGTAGTGATTCACGATTTCTCCTTACTTTTCTCAAATTCTTGATTCACTTGCACAAAAGTATTGCCGTTGTAGCAATAGGACAAGTTCTTAAAGGGATTGGTTTTTTCCTGAACTCCCAGGGAAATATTTAAACAGTTAACGCCTTGGTGTTTTCGGCTTTCGATGAGAGAAATGCGAGGGGGGATATCAAAGGGTTTAGGGAGCAGTACCCGCAGCACTTTTTGATAAGCTCCGGTATCTAAATCCCTGAGATAGACAGCAAACAAACAACCGCCCTTACCGCAAAGCTTGGGTTCATTAAAATCGAAGACGAATAGGGGTGAGGATTGTCCTGATGGTTGAATTGTCAGAAAGGTCATCTGAGAAAATGGGTCAGTTTCTGCCGATTCCCAGTGATTCTCCTGCACTACCTGTTGCAGCAATGCGGCATCAAGTTGGGAGGCAGTTTGCCAATTCTGCTGCTGATGGCTATCAAGTATCCCGGGTAAAACGAGCGAACCACCGATTCCGGTACTCAAGGCAAAAAACCCGGTTAAGAAAAGTCGTCGTTTAGGCTTCTTAGATGGGGAATATATCATCATTTTGCTTCGCTACCAATTCAAAGTATTCCAATTGAAGGCGTGAAGTTTGAATTAAGGGTTGACATCAGGTTCGCCTCAACAGTTATTATTTCCTTGTATCTTGCTCCTTCCCTTGGAGCCTTCTGCCTTCTTGTCACCGCTAACGTTGGTTACTCCAGACGCTTTCTACCCCGATAGCGCTGGTAACGAGTTAACACTTGAGTGCCATAACCTTGAACTGTCAGAGATGAGGCTGTACCAATAGCAGCATCAGGTGGTACAGCTACCCCACCCCAATAAATCTGTGCCATGCGTTCGATTACGCGATCGCCTGTAAAGGGTCTCCCGGTTGTAGGATCAGTTTGTCCCTTGGTAATCTCTAATAGGGTTTGCAGTTGAGCGTGAAAAACCTGATCTTGAGTAGCTTGGGGGAATACCGCCAGCAATTCTGGCTCACTTACTATTTCCCCAGCATCCAGGCGTGAGAGTACCGCTGTACCTCCTTCCGCTTGCTGGATAGCAGCACGAACCTCCGGCTGCTGACTCGATAACCCATACCGTCCCAAGGCGGAAGTGCAATAATTAGAGGAGCAAACGGTTTGCGTCACCGCCCCATAATCCCCAGTAGCTTGACCGGATATGCCATCAACGGCGACCAAAGCCTGAGCGACTGCACTCAACTCAACCGAACTAGCCGTCGAATTAGATAAGGTGGGTGAAGTTGGGGGGGTAGCCGACGTAGCTTGAGTTGAATTTTCAGTTACACTTCTGGCTGCACCCGATAAAGCCGAACGAGAACCACCATCGCCACCGGGAGGATTCAGCGGAAACCCTAAAAAGATGGAGTCCATTTCCCTGTAGGTGAGAAAAGGTACTGGACCGATAAAATAGGGTGAACAACCCAGGTCAGGAATTCCCCGCTTACAGATGCGGAAAAACATCGCCTGCTGCATAATACCAGAGGCGGCATCGGTTTCCCAAACCACCACTTTGAACGCTTTGCCAAAAGGATGGCGTCCCGTGGGTTCCTTCCCGTTGTTGAGGGCTTTGAGAACTCCAAATCCCCCCTCGACGTCCTGGAATTTGCCACTAATCCAGTGGGTGCCTTGAATCTTATCGGTTCCTTCTAGTTCAATATGGGCGCAGTCGGTATCGCAGGGAACGTTGAATCCGACTTGATCACCACCACTAATTGAGCGATAGCGATCGCCTTCCGGTTGTTGGAGTACCAGATCCACCTTACCTACTGCACTTCCTACAGGTGCAGCTAATACGGGAAACTGGTCAAATGGCACTCGGTCTAATCCAGGGACGTTGCCAATTAAGGTGTCTTGCCAGTTATGAAAGTTTTCTAACGTCGCCAAGTCGATTCCAGGGATATCCAACAGGTTGTAGTTGGCTAAATTTAGTTCTCCCATACTCAAAAACTCAGCTTGGGGAAACTGTTGCAAGACTTCGGCAACGGTCATGTTGGGGTTAAATCCTGTCGGTAAAAATTGAGCGAATAAGTCATAGAGAGGTGGCACTTGTTCCACGTTTAAGGGCAGCAAACTCGGAATCGCTTCGGTCAAATCTGCCACAGTTTGCCACTCCATTAGTGCCAAATCTTCTAAGAAATAGGAACCCAAGGAAATGCCGGATAACTGCTCGATAGTCGCCAGATTAAATCGCTGCAATTTGAAAGCTTCTTCAAAATCACCCAACTCTAAATACTCGCTGGGAAGTTGTCCTTCACTCCATTGTCGTACTTTTCCGTCAGGTAATTCAATCACTCCACTGCTGCTAATGCCGGGTAGATTGCTAAAGGTAATTTGGCTCCAATTCGGAACGGGAGCGCCATTAAAGTTGGATACGGGAATTTGGGGATTCTGCTGTGGGGTCTGGGTGTTAGCGCTAGCTGCCTCTATTATCTTCCCGGTTAAATTCAAATATTGCCAAGGGTGGAAGGTAGAAAAACCGTGCAGCACTAAGCCAATCATTAATCCCAGGAACAAAAAGAACTGCCATTTAAAGGCTAAATTAGTCTCTCGATCCCTTTTGGAATTAGAATCCGGAGATTCTACGGGTTTTAATTGCAAGTTAGATGGGTTGGATGTCATGGTTAAGCTATTCCCGGTTTCATTTGCAATAGATAGTGTTAGAAACTTCTTGTTTTCCTATCACCGCGTCAGGAGGATCAGTTTCTACAGTCATTGATATCTGATTTCAATCGTAGAGTGTTTATTTATAATCCACATTGACCATCTGGATAGTTTATTTTTGACCCAAAGAGGTAAAATAAATAAACTCAATTAAACGAATTAGCTAAAAACTACCATTAGTATTGACAAAAAAAAACAGCGCTGTTTTCAGCGCTGAATTTTTTTCAATCAATTCAACCAACTAAATAGAAAAATCAGGTATCGTTGAGCCTCGGCTGCCCAGAGAATTTAATCGCCGCACCAAGGCTAGAGAAATTTGCGCTTGAGCAGCGGCTTGTTCCACGGTTTGACCATTGTTCAGCAACCCCAAAAATGTTTCTATGCGATTCCATAAAGGGTCATTGGGAGAAATTTGCTGATTCTTCTGGGCTACTTCAAGTCCCTGGCGAATACTAGCAATCAGAATCTGGTTTCTAACTGACAAAGGTGCGGGAGTAATCTCAATTGTGCTGTATTCCGGCTGTCCACTACCAGTTAATAGTCGGAAACTATAAATTTTTCGCTGTCCATTGACTGCTTCTGTAATCACCGTCAAGTGAGCGCCACTTCCAGAAGGGGTTCGAGGTAAACCGGGGAAATTGATTGGTTTAATGCGGCGAATGTGCAACACACTGGCTCCCGGTTCGGTACAAGAATCCGCTGATAAATTTTCCAGACAGCCATCTACATTCAACACAAATTGCGCTGGGTCATCCAACCACACTTTCCTTATGGTTTCTCCCACAGTTATAAAGCTAAGATTGACTCCATGAGCTTCCCAGATTTTCAGGTCTATTGTCCGCTGAGTATCACGGCTGATTTGCCGAGTAGCCAGCGCTAAACCTGAAGAGCTTAAACCACCACTAACTGTGGTAAGAGCAGTTGCCAATAGTCCAGCACTTAAGACTTGTTTCCAACTGGGTTTCCTGCTAATTTTTATCATGTTGAACTACACCCTTAATTCACTTGAAAACTACTATCAACCACGACATAAAGTTCCGTTCCCCGCTCTACGACCCACAGGGGATTATCATTAATCCGCTCCATTGCCTCAGCGGTTGCTTGTTGAGTTCTTTGCTCAATGCTTTCCTGTAACACCCCGAACGCTCCTTCAACAAAGGCACCAGGTAAATTGCGATCGCTCTTTGTTGTAGTCTTACGAATTCGGATGGTACCATTGGGACGTTCGTCTTCGAGGGTCTCCTCGCTTTCGGGGCGGGTCAGTTCCTCCCCGACTCGTGCCAAACCGCCCACAAGACCTAAGGTCACGTCATAGCCTAACAGTTCGTCTCCAATGTCTTCGTGCTTGGAGGCGACTAACGGACGACCCTGTTGACCGCGCACACTCATCGCTCCATCCGGAACCGCATACTCTGTGCCATCTATAGCAATCGCCTTAACGGCTAACTGCACCAACTCCCCAGAAGTACTCTGCCTTTGTAACAGCAGTCGGGAACCTGCGGGGATGGCTATTTGCCCCTGATTATCGAGTAAGGGTTCTTGAAGCTGAGCGGTGAAGATTAAAGTATCCGGGGAGTCTGCTTGGGAGGATGCCCACATAATTGGGGTTTCCAGCACGGCGCTAGCCCCCTCGCCCGCGACTAAATAGTTGGCAGTTGTCCCCGATAGAATCCTGGCTTCGGCTTCTAAGTCGTAGCCTGAGGCTGAAACCGTTGTTGAGACGGGGGCGGTTGGCAAACGCGGCTCCCAGGAAGGAACGCTTTGGATGGTTTGGTTCTCTGTAGTCTCGACATTGGCTATAGGAGTTGTGGGGGTCTTAGCTTCTGAATAGGGAATTTGCCCGTAACTCCCGGCTGAAGCCAGCATCAGCCATTTTTCATAAGGGTCTATTTCTTCACCCCCAGCTCTTTTGGCGGGTTGAACCCCTGGGTTACTCGCGGGTTTTGGTTGGGGAGTTGGCAACGGCTGTGCTATTTGCCGAGGTTGAGGTTGAGGACGAGGTTGAGGACGAGGTTGAGAAACGAGTTGTCTAGGTCGCTCTCGTTGGGGAATCGATACAGCTACAGGCGTTTGTACGGGTTCAGGCTCTATCGGCGTTTCTTCAGGTTGGGGTAAGGGTTGAGTTGGTAAATTGGCTGGCTGTTGAGGCTGTAGTTCTCCCAAGGCGGCTAACTCTTCTCTTTGTTGTGCCAGGGCTATTTCGGTTTTCAAAGCGCCATCGGGTTGTGGTGGTGCTTCGGCTTCTATGACGTTCTCTTCGACTGGTGCAGCAGGGTTCTCGACTACCCGAGTTGAGTTGTTAATCAGAGTCCACAACCCACCCGCTCCAAATACCAAAATACCAATCGCTCCTCCAACTAAAGCAATCCGACTACCAGCCATATCGGCGATGGAATGTTGGGTGGCAATAGCGGCTGGGTCATCTTCTCCATCCTCGAAGATGTTTTCATTCTCCTCAACAACGGTTTCCGGCTCAGAATCGAGTTCGGACATGCCTAACAATTGGGCTACTGTTGGCGTTTGTGTTTGTTCAACGTCTCTTTGTTGTTTATCTGATATCATTTCAAGTCTTTCCTTTCCAAATCAACAATTCCTGTGATTTCCAAACCAGAGCTTCGCATTCGGTAAATGGTGCGAGCCAATTCTGTGGCTTCGGGGGGTGGCATTTGAGGCGTATCAACGGCTCGTAAAAATATCGTTTTGTTAAATGGGACTCCTTTACCGCTGTTGTCACCCCGCTCAAAGGTTACTAATGTCGCGACTAAATCAACTTGCCAACGCCCCTCTCCAATCTTTTGCGGTTCTGAGACATGGCGGGGAATTAGGGCAACGCGCACCTGCCCGTTTTTGAATACCCCTTCGGGCGTTAATTGAGCCAATTCCCGCAGGAATTCTTGGCGAAAATTTCCTTCGTCAGTAATGGAAAATGCCGCGTGCCATGCTCCTGTTGTGACTCGTCCGCTTTGATTTGACTTATTCCCTCCCTTAATGACTACTCCTGAATCGAGAGCGGGAGTCGCTTGATCTGAGTTGGACTCGCTTAAGCTAGAGGGTAATACGCCGTCCCAATTAAAGAGCAGAACAAAAGTATCAGAAACAAATTTTTTAATTACCTCCGGAGTGCGATCATTTTTACCCAAAGGCGCAACAGTTATGGTGCTGCCATCTGCCAGTTGCACCAAGGTTGGCACTTCTTTTTGGGCAACTCGGTGAGTGGCTCCATAATTAGCAATTAACAGTAATAAGCTTAGACTGCTAATCGCCACCGAAGCAATAGACATCGCCGCCACACTGCTGGGGACTGAATTTCCAAAACTTAAAAATCTGTAGTCACTCGGTTTCTTTAATCTGTTGATTGGTTGAGTCACAATTTCCTCCTTTTAACCACCCGTTCATTGTTGATTATTGATTGTGGATTGGAATCTAGAAGGGCATAGTTTTTACTTTTTACTTCTAGCTACAGCTTGGCGAGCAGCAACTATCCGAGCCACGCCCACCGTTGTCCCCACTGTCATCCCGCCCATAAACGTAGCTCCCCTCGCCAAACCCGCAAAGGCAGCCATACCACCAGCTGCGGCAATTCCGGCTGAAAGAAAGGGAGCGGTTACACCAATGAAAACCAGGAAAAACATGGGCTGATTGGCATCGGCAGTTACGATTAGCAATCCGGCTAATCCCATGAGAATATTGAGGGATAATTTAGCCATTCCCAAGGCAAAAAATCCGCTGAGCCAGGAGAGTAATGGCTTGGCTCCTGTCGGTAGTAACGTGCCTCCCATTGCCATTGGACCAACCAGGGCGGTTAGAATCATTGATAATTCGATGCCCCACTGGTAGGCTTGGTTTAAGGCAATGAGCAAAATCCGAATCCCGGTTTGTAATGTTGCCCCAATGGTGGAGCTAAACCCAGAGAGTAACACATCTGTCCAATTGCCACCCCCTTCTTGAACCGCTTGAATCGCTAATCCGATTCTTTCTGATGCCTGCGCCCACCAACTGCCATCGTTACCCCGAAATTCTCGGAGTTCGTCCCGAACCTCTTCCAGGTTGGCTTGCACCTCTTGCAAGCAAGCTAGGGTTTCCTGTTGGGTTTTGTCCCCGCTGGTGCAGTCTCGCAGCATGGAACCCATGAGCGTCTCGGCTAATCCCCATTGATTGGCTTCTTCGTAGGCTTCTCGGATGCCCGTGGTGGCGGCAGTATATTCGAGGACGTAATTATTGACGGAATTGATATAGTCCCGCATCACTAGGGTGCTTTGGGCGAGAAGTGCGCCATTATTAAACAGAAATATGCCGACAATCAACGGCCAAATCAGTTCGGAAAAGGCTTCGGAGGATTCATCATTGAGCATGGCTTTTGTCCAGCGCACCATGAACAAAACTAAAGTGGCGACGGCAAACAAGACGCCCACGTCGCAGAGTGCTTCATACAATCCCCCATTGAGAACTTCAGTCCACAATTCGTTGAACCCGGCGGATATGGCTTCTGAAGTTGAGTGCGCCTGTTCGAGTAACGTTGTTGCTTCGGCTAACAGGGGTGGCACAAGTCCGTTGATTGTCATCCTCCCCATCAATCCTCCTCTCCCTGAGTCAGTGTTGTGTCCAACAAACTATTGCCCGCGATCGCGCTTAATTCGTAAGCGGCTTCTCCCATTAGCGTCAACCGCTGCTCTTTCGCCTCAGCGTCTAGGGTTTCGGAAATGTTGGAGAGGTTCAAATTGGCGTATTGGGCGTCTTGCCTTGCTTGCAGGGCGTCGAGGCGCTGCTGTCCCAAGACTTCAGCAATCTGACCATTTTGAGCCGCGATCGCTTTGAGGACTTTTTGCGATGCATCTAAGTTCTGAGCCTGCTGAGCTAGAGTAGAGGCTTGGGAAACGGCTTCTTTTGTGCTTTCAATTTCTGATACCACACGCTCTTGCCCTGCTTCCCCTAACACCGAAGCGATACTGGCGCGGGTCATTTCCCGGTCTAATGTGTTGGCAGCACGCTGGGTTCCTGTGACTGGATTTTCCATGAAAACAGTGGTTTCACCTTGTCCTAATGACTCCGTTAACACCTTTCTCGCGGTAATGGGATCGGGAATTTCCATTTGTCCTGTGGCGGCTTCAAGGGCAACATTAATATCAGTTGCCACTGCACCAAAGACCTCTTCCACCACTTGGTCGAGATAGGCATCAAGGGAGGAAAAATACCCCTCAAACTGCTCAATAATCTCGTTGAACTTGGATGATACGTCGCTAATCACGTCTTCCCAAGGATTGGCTTGGGCTGGAGTTGGCATCAGTGTGACAGACAGAGTTAATCCTAAAACAATCAGCTTTTTGGGAAGGGTTAAAGGGAGAGGTAGAGATTTCATTGTTGTTTTCCTATTCACTAGATTGACCGCGAATTCTGTTAACATAGGCTTCACTAAAGCGCACCATTCCTTCCAGAGGATTGTGTTTATAGTTCTGCAAGTAAGCGCTTCGCCATTCTTGTTCGTCTGGATTGTTGGCAACGGCTGCTAGCTGGCAATAGGCTGGGTAATACCGACAACTGGTTAATTTGCCGTTGTTATCCAAAAGCCACTGACTGTAAAGCCCTTCTTTCTTGGGAAAAAAAGCGTCAGTCGAGTTGCGGGAAATAATCTCAACCGGATACTGAAAAATATCCACAAAACTTTTCACCGCTGAAGGTTGAATCACTCCAATTAAACGGGTGGTCATGTTGGCAAAAATTTTAGAAGCAGCGGCGCTATTGGAGATAGTTTCTGGGTCTTGAGCGCTCAAGATAACTCGCACCCCAGATTTAGCACCATTGGCACACAGTCTCCCGACCAACTCGGCAATTGAGGGATAATTAAACAGAATGGGGCTTTCATCGATGAAAAAGATGCTGGCTGGACTTGCCAGTGCCCGCCGCAGGGCGGCTGAATAGGCGGACAGTGAGAGGATGGCAGCATCGGCATCGTTGCTCAAGTTTCTTAGGGCAAACACCAGTAATCTGGCATCAGAACGGAAGGTCGAGGGGCGGCTGATGGCTTTTCCCACTCGGCTGCTGGTTAACCAGAATCGGAGTTTGATTTGGATTTGGTCAAGGGCTGTCAGGGCATCGATACCGCTATTACTCTTGCCCAAAGCATCCAAATCCAAAAAGCCGGGAGCGCAGAATTGGGAGAAATCCTGTAAAGTAGGGATATTTTCCCATTCAGGAGTGCCAAAACCACGTTCTCTGGCTTGCTGGTAGCGCAGTTTGATATCGGCATCATTGAAGAAGGTTTCTAAAGCCAAGCCGATTACCGCCCGCGTGCTGTCTACTAAAAGGGGATTGACTCCATCCAGATTAGTACCCAAAACCATCGCGAACAGGGCTGTTGCCAGAAAATCTTTGTAGTCCGCCATGCGTTCTTTGCGCGTCTTGATGTCTGGTAAGGCACGGGTATCGGGAATTTCAAAGAGGTTGGAACTCTGTGAGCCAATATCGAAATAAGCTCCGTCTTCTGAGCCGAAGAATTGGGTGTAGTCAGTGAATGTACTGGTGCCATCTGGCTTGGGGTAATCCAGAGCGACAACGGGCATACCCTGTGCCAGGGCTTGGGTGAGAATGCCCGACACTAACACGGATTTGCCCGCACGGGTCGTGGCAAAAACGCCCAGGTTCTTGTGCTTTTGGTATAAATCTAGATGAAGGGGAGTCCCCCCCTCATCTGCAATCAGTTCAAACCCTGACTCATCCACCGCCGCTGTGGTTACCAGGGGCATCAATCCGGGGGCTTCTGAACTAAAGTAAGTTAGGCGACGGTCGAATGGTTTAGCCAGCAGCTTTTCTAAGACAATAGGTAGGCATTGTAGCCATAGTTTCCAGGCATATTCTTTCTCTCGCACGACCACGGCGGGGCGACGGAAGCAGCTACTCAAATACCGACAAGCTTCTGCCAGTGACCGAGTATCTCGACGGTGAACGAGGAAAACTACGGCGGTGTTAATTGGTACGGCGCCTTCAATCATTTCAGCTTGAGCCGCGATCGCTTTTTCGGCTTTGAGTTGAGCACCCACATCCACAGAAGCGTTGCTAATGGCGAGTTCGCTACCCACAATGGATTGCTTGGTGATGCGCTGCACGGCTGTCTTGGCGAGGGCTTCGTTGGCTCGGGAGAATTGGGCAATGATTTGAGTATCGTACACCCGCTCTCGGCTCAGTACCTGCCACAGATACCTGAGCTGGGCATATTCATCTCGCCACCCGGCGGGTTTATCGGTGAAGGAGAGGACACCGATATAGCGATTTTTGAGCCTCACCCAAGCCCGGTCAAAGAAGGGTACAGAGGATTCTCGCTCTAGTAAATGATGGCAGATGTGGAAATCGCTCTGGCTTTTTTCGGTTAAACTACGGTCGTCCAAGGTGAGAATATGGGGAATGGGCGGCGGGTCTGAGAAATTAAATTGCGTCCACAGATCAGACCAAAGTTGCTGGGCGGTCATGGGTTGAATGGAAAGGCCCATCTTGGTTGCCAAGAGTTGTTCCCAAAGTTGGAAGCCATCGGTAAAACTATTGAGAAAGATGGTCTCTAACTGTTGGCGCTTGTGTTCGTGGATTTGTCCGGTGAATGCCTTCCAGCCTTGAGCTAAAAGCAGTAAAATTTTGCCCAGAGCGTCTTGGGAAGTGCCTTCGGCATCGCCATCTACGGTGTAGGTGCAGTAGAGTCGTAGTGTTTTGGGTTTACGAATCCCTGCCTCGGTGAGTTCTCTGACTCTTAAGCGATCGCTACCGACCAACAGTTGGAGTTGGGCGGAATCGCAATGGTCTTGAACGGCTTTGAGCTGTGCTTGTCGCTGCCAATCTGTCGTGAATGAAGTAGCGTGAATGGTTAATGTCTCGTTGTCAGGTAAATCCTTCAATCCCGACTCGATAGCCTCGAAAATAGCCGGCACTTGGATGCAGGGCAACGAAGGATGAACTCCTGTACAATCAAAGCCAAATTTTAACTGAATGGTATCCTTTTTTTTGAGGCAGTAGGCTCCAATATCCAAACCGCGCAACTTAAATCGAACCATCCCGGCGAAATGAACAAAGTCTTCAAAGGGGGTAACTTGTTTTTTGGCTTTAGGCGGGACATAGTTTAATGCCTTCTTCCCGACTTTGGTTTTGGATTGTGGAGCTACCGCCCGTTGTTTTTTGGGTAGGGTTGATGCTGTTGTTTTCGACATTATTTCCTCCTGTACCGACTGGATGGATGGGAAAGGAGTGGCTGAAACCGCTTATACCCTCGGACAATTCGCGGCACGCCAATGAACTTGGATAAAAACATCCACCCTTTGGCACCTGTCAGTGTCCACCAGGTTGCCCAACCCCAAGCCACAAACAATCCCGTCCACAGTAAGTTCCAACCTAAGAGTTGTTTGAGGATGTAGCCCAAAAGCCCAATTAGACTCCAAGGCACTACTTGGTCAGCGGGAAAGGGACCTAAGCGGGGCTGGGTTCCCAGAATTTGATTAACGGTACGAAAGTCCCGTTTGCCAGACATATCTGTTGTTTAAACCCCGACGATGAAACCCGTTAGAATATCAGCGACCACTACGGCTACCATAATGATCATGGGTGTCCTGGCTAAGGTCTGCCAGTCTTCATCGTTCCGAGCAGCTTGTACCACCCGGATGAGTGAAACGCCTAAATAAATTAGCATCAAACCCCGCAGGACGTTGAAAATAATTTCAATTACGGGTGTGATGTCGGTACCTCCAGCATTACCAAAGGCTTGGGTCATAAATTCCTGAGCGCCATTGAAGAACTGAGCGTTTGCTGGAGTCGCCATCAGGTCAAAGGCAAATACTGTTGATAGAAACAGGAATGTTAGTGCTGATAAATTTAGCTTGTATCGCCGCTGCCACCGTTCAAGGTTTGTCAACGCACCGCCAAAAAATTGGGGAGCGCTACATAATAGGGCGACTCCATAGACGAAAGAAGTGAGTAGCAGTCGGTGCAGAGACATTTCCAACAGTAGCAACGCCGACCCCCCAATAAACAGCAGGGGGACACTGAGTCGGTCTGTCGTTGCTTTCAACCCACCGCATCCTCTCACAGAACTTTTGAAGTAGCGATCGCTCGTATTGAAGCGACTGGCTTGACCTAAATGAGCGGGGAGTACGGAAACCTTAGAATCCTTACCTATCATCGGCTTGCTCTTTTTCTCGTGAACTCTCCTAAGCTATCGAGAAAGGAGCGAACCTCGGTTCCACCACTGGGTTAAAGTTGGGTTAACCCAATGGTTAAAATCGATTTTAACTAATCCGGCGATTCATCCCAACGCTCTAATCTTGGCGTCAAGTAGTTCACTGCCGACAGCCCTGGTTGAAGCAGTAAGTAAACTATCAATGTGCAACATTTAACCTCACGCTTTGCGCTTAAACAGCAGCATTTAGAGTAAGTACAGCATCACCAGTAATGATGAAGGCAGTTGCCTGCAAAGCTCTCAACATGATGTTTCGAGCGCCGTTCACATCCCGCTTGATTCGGATTCCGCAAGCTCTACAGTTGAAAATTTTGGAACCACCTAAACTACTGTGGATATGACCACAATTGGTGCAGGTTTTGGAGGTATACGACTCGTTGCAACGAATCACTAATACTCCGTGCCGACGTGCCATTTGCTCTAAATGAGATGCAAACTTAGCGTGGCTCCAAGTCAACATATTCCTAACTGATTTCCGGTTAAGCTTCCGTGCCGACTTCACGACCATTTGGGAGGTTTCGTAGGTTGGCAAGAAAATCAGTTTGTAATTCCGAACCAATAGGGATGTAACCTTGTTGTGCAAATCTTTGACCAAGCAGCTAATCCGCTCTCTGATGCGGTTGGCAGCTTTCCTCATCTTGTGGCGTTGACGCTTTGATGGGGATAGAGCAGCACGGCTCAAGAGATTATCCAGGTGCGAACACAAGCGATTAATGCGTCCGATGTCTCCCTGTCCAATCTCTAAAACGTTTTCGCCGTCGTAACCTGTTAAAAAGGCACGATTTCCTGGATCTAGCGCAATTACACCACTGTTTGATGTAGAAATTTCCTCAACTCGTACTGGAATGCAAGCAAACCACTTCCCCCGTTGGTACACCAACTCAGTACCATATATACATTCAGTTGGCATAGGGACAGTGAGAATTCTGTCCAAAATGGCAAGGAATTTTCGCCGCCTAAAATTAAGCCCGGAGCCAATGTCTGATAAAAGTTCCGCATCCGGAAATTTTGAACGAAGGAATTCAGTTTGTCGCTCAAGATCATCGCGCTGGGAATGAGTACTGACTCGCGCATAGCAAACAGTGACAACTGGTTTGGGAAGACAAGCTGCTTTCTCGACCTCTTCGAGGTCATAGCGCCTTTGTCCACCAGGGGTTCTGATGGTTTTAAGTTTCCCTTGTGATTCCCACCGTCTGAGACTGGATACATGGACTCCGAGGACTTTGGCGGCTTGTTTGGGTGTGACATAACTCATCTACAACCGCTTAAATCTATCAAATTGACGATAGCATACTTAAGCTAAGATGAGCGCTTTGATGAGTGATGCAAGTTACTTAGTGTTACGTCCGCGTTTGTCGGGAATTGTATTAGTTTTATATAGCAGTAATGCTTCTAAGTCAGTCACTAACTGATCCAGGCGTTTGAGCAATGAAGGGTCTTGGTCTAAACGCTGCCAAACGGCGGCTGAATCTGGGGAAGATAAAGAGCGATAAATCCCCTTAACGCGAGACTTCAATGCCTGAGTATGGGGGAGTGGGTTGTCTTCCTGTTCTAAGGAACGCTTGCGTTTTCTAATCTGGGCTTGAGATAGTCCTAACTCAATTGCCTCTTCTAGCAGCGCAACGCGCACCTTGGGGTCTTTAATCGAACCGATCAACCTTGCCTTACTATACTCGATTTTCCCCGACTGAATCGCTTGTCTTATCTCTTCGGGAAGATTTAATAACGGTAATCTCGCTGTGACAAACGACTGCCACCCAACCGTACCGAGAACTTGAAACGTTTTCTCGATTTCCTCAAATAAGATATTCGCCCAAATCGAGTCAGACTCAGCGGCTTCAGATTGAGCCGGGGAATTTCCCGGCTGTTGCTTTTGCTTAACCTGAATCATTTTGGTCTTATGCATCCTTTGCAGCAAGGAAATCACCTCCGACTGACTGCGAGACAGCTTCAACGCCAATAACTGCAACACGCCTTCGGTTTCTTCAAAGGGATTGAGGTCTTCCCGCTGCAAATTTTCAATCAGTGCCAAAACCAGGGAATCTTCGTCACTCAGGTCTTTAATCACGACGGGAACTTGCTCTAATCCCGCTTTTTTGGCGGCGTGCCAGCGTCTCTCCCCGGCTATCAGTTCGTATTGCTCTGACTCCTCTGGCTGGGGTCGCACCAATAAAGGTTCTAAAATTCCGTGTTCTTTAATCGAGAGCGACAGCATTTCCAGCTTCTTGGAGTCAAAGTATCGCCGGGGCTGTTGGGGTGGTAAACTGATTGCGTCTATGGAAACCCACCGCGTAACGGATTCCTCCCCCAAATCCCCAGGAGGTTCCACTAGAGACATTGCCGCTACTGAAGCGGAGCTGCTCTGAGCAACTCCTGTAGCTATCTGTTTCTGAAGCCGACGCTTCCCTTGCCCTCGTTGATTCAAATCAACCTACCTCTGCTACCTCTATCTTGGAAGTCCACCCTACTAATCGCGATCGCAATCAGCAGGACTATCTACTCTACAATTTTGACAGGTTGCTTCCTAAACCGCCTTGAAGACGGTCTTTGACCACCCTAAATTGCTCAAACATCTAGAAAAGTCAACTACTCACGGTTACTTCGTTGAACCGTGAGCTTGGAAAAATCAGGTTCCAGTAACAGTTGTCTACCGCATGAGTTTCTAGATGGTACGCACCTCCGGATGTTTTCCTAGTTCGGAAAAACTGCAAGACTTCTGATTAGGTCGCCTTAAGAGGGGACATCTTTCTAGAAATGGCGGTAAGGAACAAGTAACTTGTATAAGGATTATCTCCCATGCAACGAGTACCAGTAATTTCACCGGGCGGACATCCGCTAATGCCAACCATTGCATCAAGAGCTAGGCGATGGCTCAGGGAAGGAAAGGCGAGAGTTTATCCTAATGACCTGAATGTGTTCGCGATTCAACTTATCAATGAACCGTCTGGGTATGACACTCAGGACGTAGTTATTGGTATCGATCCCGGCAAACTATTTAGTGGCGTTGGGGTTCAAAGTTCTCAAGCCACCCTGCTCAAGCTGCATCTAATTCTGCCGTTCCCCAACGTCACAAAAAAGATGACAGCAAGGCGGATACTTAGAAGAGCTAGACGTGGACGACGAATCAACCGCAAACTACCTTATGACCAACGGTGTCATCGAGCTAAACGGTTTGACAACAGAGTCCAAAAAAAGCTGCCTCCTAGTATCAAGGCTAACCGTCAACTGGAACTGCGGGTTGTCAAGGAAGCGACGCGATTATTTCCTATCTCTCACATTGTTTACGAGTATATCAAGGCTCGTGGCGACAAGGGTTTTAGTCCGGCAATGGTGGGTCAAAAAGTCATGTTGTCCTGGCTTGAGAAGCTGGCACCAACAGCTACTCAGTATGGCTGGCAAACCTCTAATCTCAGGCAGTGGCTAAAGCTTCCCAAGGAAAAAACCGACAAGTCAAAAGCTGTGGCAGAAACTCACAGCAATGATGGTGTGGCACTGGCTGCTAGTCATTTTATTAAGTGGAAAGAATGGCATGACCAAAAAGCACATGGAGGCTATTGGGATGGCGAAGTGGTTGTTACTGTAGCCCCCTTCAAGATGATAGCCAGAGTAGGTATTTACAGGCGTCAGCTTCACTTCGTCCAAGCCGACAGCCACAAACCCAACCCCAATCAATATCGAAAACGCAAGGGTGGAACGATAACACCGTTTGGGTTTCGTTCCGGTGACTTTGTTGAAGCTGAAAAAGCTGGGAAAGTATACAGGGGTTGGGTTGGTGGATATACCCAAACAACCAAGTCGAAAAAATTATCAGTCTATAATCATAAATGGAAACGAATTGGGCAATTCAGTCCCAATAAAGTTAAATTACTCAAGCGCTCATGCAAATTATGCTCGGATTAAAGGGAAGGGATTGGACGCCTCCATTCTTCCGGCGTCCCGCTGTCCCTCCTCGGCTTACGAGAGTTGAAGCCGAGGACTCCCGCTCTCCACGTTGAGCAAGTGGCTTGGGCTAAGTTCCTCAACCTGGATATCCAGCATGATAATCGTAATAGTCCTCTGGTTCTATGTCATAGGGTAGCTCAGATAGTTCTGCCCCCTCCTGGAGCGCTGCCTGTTGTCTGGCACTCTGCTCCTGTAAGGTGAGCTGTTCCTGTCCCGACTGCGACCATTCCGACCAGGTCATGCCATAACGCTGTAGGAATCTTTGCTCCCTCTCCTCAAATTCCTTAACTTCCGCCATTTTTCGAGCTTCCATTGCCCAAGTATCTTCCAGAGCTTTACCTCTAGACATCAATCTCGCTCTATACGATTCCGTTATCGTGCCATCGGGATTAAAGTTTTCCCGGTCAAAAGAATCCCAAAAATCGTAAGCTCTTGCCATTTTTCTACTTGATACGCGACTAATTATTCGGCTCAATACCCATTCGGTAAATTTCCATTCTAGACGATTACCCAAGGGTCAAACATCAACCAACTAGCTAAGCTAAAATAGCTGATCAGTTGATTTTAAATTTTCGGTTTTATTTTAGGGTCGAGACAGAGTTTTCGATTCAATCGTGATGTCTCTTACCTTCAAACACTTTGACACCCGCCTTAATCAATGGATTCACACGGATGGCAACCTAGACAACCCAGACAGCATCCTCACCGAAACCCTAGACAACACCCTCCTGGAAACCTACTTTCCAGGAGTAGAATTTAGTTTTGGTCACATCGATGAGAAATCTAAAACTGAAGACCTCTACAACCATCCAGACGGTCATGTATTACTTCTGAGTTCAAAAAGCCGTCTGCTATATGGACCGGCTGAGTGCTTGGAAACCATAGACCAGCTCTGTCCCGACCGCAAAGACCGGGGAGCTTATGGCAGCATTTTTCTGGGTAGCTGCAAAAATACTCTCACCAAAGAACTGAATATTTTGGTGGTGAATGACGAAACAGGGGAAAATGGAGAAATATTGCCTGACGCCGTTGCATGGCGACAGGTCGGGGACTGTCATGGCAAGATTTCTCCCGAACTCTCCCAACAGTTGAGTTCAACTGTCGAACACGTTATTCAGCACAGGTTAGCTATTCCTTCAGAGTATCGATTTGCCAAAGGAACGCTAGCCCCCAAAGACCTAACTCAACTGCCTTACCAAAAGGTTAACACGCCTCCCATCGACCTAATTCTGCCTACCTCCAGCTTCAAGGGAGGAGACAAGGACAACAATCCCATCCAGCCAGGATTGCATACGGTAACGGTTTGGATTGGAGAAAAAGAGCGATCGCAACAAGGAACCATCGCCGCTTCCCAAGTTCACACTTCCTTTCCAGAAGGCATCCGGGATTTCCTAACCATCTTAGAAGACCAAGCCGAAAAGCTAAGAGATATCCAAGACGACCCCCGAAAACTCGCTGAATATTACTGCTCCAAATACGAAAAACGTAAAGCACTACTTGAAAACCAACCCTCAGAACTAGAAGAGGAGCAAATAGAATCCGGAGAAATTGAAACCGATTCTGCCAACGACCAGATGATGTATCGCCTCATTAAAGCTGACTTAGAAGGCGATGGTCAATTACTGGAAACTCAAAAAGTCACAGATGAACTCAAAAGATTCGTGCAAAAAGAATGGCGGGATATTGCCATAGGAAAAACAATTGAGTTTGAGCGGGGAATGATTATTCCCTCTAAAGACTTAAAGCACAAAGAAATCTGTGTGACCTATTTTCCTGAAGGAGAAGAAATTCTCAACTTCCGCTCTCCCCTGCTCAATTCCAATGGAATGTGCATCTCAACCAATAAAATAGTCGAGGATGCTTACGCTCCCAATGGCAAACCACTCAAAGGCGTAATTGTGGTCAATGATGAAGACCAGAAACGCATCCAAGCGAGAATTGATGCCCTGAAAGCACAGGGCGTAGAACCGACAGAAGTCGTTCCGATAGAAACCGAATCCGAACGGCAAGGCAGAGACTACGACGGTGACTGCATTGGCGTAGAATTAGCCAGTAAATACCCTACATTCACTGCCGAAGGTCACAGAAGAAACCAACCCGAAAACGCCTATGCTCCTGTTAAAAAAGAAAAGAAAGCCTCCTTCCACAGACCCGATGGTAGCCAACCCCCTTTTGAGGAAATTGCCCTATTCATGTCAGATGGCATTTCTGTAGGTATCATCAATAATCATGCCACAGCCTTAGAAGCATTAGAGTCAGAAATTGACCTACTCACAACCAATGGAACCCCACAGCAAAAAACTGATTATGTTCGGCAAGTTGGAAGTCACTACCAAAACTTAGTCCAACAAGAAACTGACCCTAAAAAACCCCAATCCATCAAATCCGAGTATAGAGATAGAATTATTCAAGTGGCTCAAATTGCCCAATCTCCTCTAACAACTGAAACCCTAGACCAAGCGCTTAAAATTAATCGCAGTATCTACCACGACATGATTGGGGAGGCGGGATATCAAAACCAGTTAGCCGTAGATATTTTCAAAAGCAATAGAGCGCCGGATATATCGGTTATTAAAGAAAACCAAAGACTGCTGCACCGAGTACCCGACTATATTAGGGACAAGAAATCCCCTAGTGTTTACATAAAATCAGGAATCAAAGCCGAGGGGTACTCTCCGGTAGAACTCATGGTGCGACAAGCCAACACCTTCTTTGAACAATCCCAGTTGGAATCGCGCCCGACTGAACAGTTTCGCGATTTATTTCCCGAAGCGTTCACACCGGGACAAAAAAACCAAGCCACGTTTGCAAAAGCCCAATTTGATCAATTATTTAACGAAGCCACTAAACAGGACAAGAAACGCAAAATTGAGCAAGGACCCGTTCTCAAAGTAACCACTCAAAAAGGTGCAGAGCTGGAAATTACCAATGTCATCAAATTTGACCATCCCGATTTAGGGAAAACAGACACGATGAACCTAAAGCTAGTGGAGAACGAACGTCCCAGCTCTAGGATACCGCATAAACTCATTGCCCTCGCTCAAGTCCAAGGCGAGGTGGGTGAAAACGGAAAGCCTATCTACAAACGACTGGGAACTGTTTGCGAAGTATCCAGAACCGAACTCGGATTAAAGGCAGGAATCAGCACCAACAATGCCCAAGTCAAACTGGCAGCTCCGATGACCCAAAAGCAGTGCAAGTTGCTATTTCAAAAAGCCAAGGATTACGCCCAGTCTTTTAGGGACAGCATTCCAGAAGACCAGAGGTTTGCCGTGGCGGCTGCCACTTGGCATATTTGTACCTCGCCAGAAAGTCTCGAAAGAGATGCGCGGGGTAAAACGATAAAACCAAACCCCAACCAAACGTTAAACTATAAAATCTCGAACTTTGCTTTTGCCGCTTTCTCTGAAGAAATCATCGGACAACTCGATACCTTACAATTTACTGAACTGACAGCGACGGGTATTAACCGAGAAAGCAATCAACTCAAAGATGAAGTCTGGAAAAGAGGACAGGATGTCAGTATAGAAATTAAAGTGCGAGACGACCTACCACCAGACGACCCTCGCTACAACAAACGGTTGTTTTTTGTCCTTGACCCAGAACAGGGGGAGTACAAGGAATTTGGTATCGTTGACACCAAAGGTGGCCAGTTGCCTATTGATACTCAAGCCAAAGCCACTATTCGTGCTGACCTGGTGGCTACGGCTAATTTGCACATTAATCACCCCCAAATTACTCAACCGATAAAGTTTGGTAAAGTTAACGATTGCGAATTGGCTTCCCATCCGTTCAATGGGGAAACCTATCACGTCACTTTAGAACAGTACCAACCCCCACCAGTACCCGTTCTCAAACTGGATGGCAAAGTTATTGGCGAATTAGATGCTGGGTCAGTGGAAATGCTCAAACATGCCAATCGACTGCGGGAAGGACAAACGCTGGATGTCACGCTGAATACCTACGGGCGCAATAATGGTACACACACCCTAGCCACGACCCCTCATGGCAATACCATCCGCGCTAATCGCCAAGTTCAAAATGGTGCTTTTAAAGACCACCGCTTCAACGAGGAGCAAGCCACTATTACCGTTGGATTCAAGCAAGCCAAACCCGGCATGGCAGTTAAGATTGATATTAATGGCGAACAGAAAGTGGCGGGACTATTTACCCCCAACCAAAAAGAATCTAAAGAAGCCTTGACAAGGGCTGGTCTTTTCCAATCCGGGACAAGGTTTGAGGCACAGATCACCAGCAATGTCACTATTGCTTCAGTCAAAATTCAGCCGGACACTTTAGAATACCCCGGTAGGGGTGAGTGGATCAAGCAGCGCCGCGCTACCCAACCGTACCAAGACAACCAGAAGAGTGTCCAATACCAAACGGCTTCTTCCCTGATTGCTAACCTGAAAAGACAACCCAGCATCCTCCACAAGCTTGATTGGGAATGGGAGATGCCGAGTGGTGAAATTAAGCTGCTGCCTACTTTGGGGCTGGCGGTTGACCAAAATGTAGCTGATTCGACTGCCAAATGGCTAGATACTCAAGGCGTACCTCATATTAGAGTTAATCTGAATGACCCGAGTATTGAGCCGGAAACCGAGCGAGGCTATGCTGTCTTTCGGATGGTCGAGGGTGACGTACCTCCCCAGGTTCGTCAGGTCATGGAACAGCAATGTGGGGAAGTTCTTTTTGCTAACTTTACCAGTATGCTGGACGTCAGTCCCTACCACCAGCGTCTTGAGCAAATTGCCAAATTACCTCCAGAAAAACTTGACCAAGAACGGCAGAGGGCAGAGGATAAAAGGCAGAAGGGAAGAGGTATTAATGGGGGGTATCAGCGGCAACTCCCGACGCTGCTTGCCCGGGAAAATTATGAATGGGAAATAGCTCCAGGACAGTTTGAGGAAAAGCCAACACTCAGATTATCCATCGATTCCAGCAAAACCACTCAGGTGAAAGCATGGCTTGATCATAATGGAGTGGAGTTTGCCCCAGCCACTGACCCCTTAGATATTGAAGCGGAGGCTCAATTGGGTTATGAGGTAGTCAGGATGGTTGAGGGGAACCTGCCAGAAACGGTTCAGCAGGGACTAACGGCTAAGTTTGGGGAACCTCTGGATGCCGATTCTCTTAAGGGTTCCTACTATCAGCGCCTCGAACAAATCGAGCAGGGTTTGCCTGAGATAACTGACGCACAGAGGGACAAAGGCGAAGCTTCTATGCAGGGGAATGGGAGAGTAGGGGAGCCGGAGAGAGAGTTTCCGCCCGATTCACTCCTGCATCCAGATACCTCTACCCCTATGTCAGCAAATCCTCTGGCTGACCTCCAACCCATCAACCCAGCCGTTGCTGCTCATACAAAAAAAGACGTGGCAATGGCTGCGGTGGCGACTCAGTTTATCGGCAAGTCGGCGGCGCCACCAGAAGTCCCATCGTCTACTCGTAACTACGAGCGAGCTTGGGGAGAACGGGCAAACACGGGCGTCTATTGCCAAAGCGATATCATTATGGTCAGTGGTTCCGGACCGTGGCGGGGTGTTACCAATCAACAGATTGAAGCCACCTTTACTACTTACTATAAGCCCCTGTTGGAGCAAGCGATCGCGGCG
>JGI12210J13797_10679281_pt1 | contig 25125 bp, 19 predicted proteins | sample ElkSlonscriptome_3_FD_13797 | JGI IMG/M metagenome (IMG submission 13797)
GGTGCGTCGCCGTCCAGGCCCAGAAAAACGACTTCCGAGGCGTGCCGGTGCATATCCACGCTGTGCAGGATTACCCTGGGCGATCCGTTATCGAGTCCGCCGACAAGGTTCTGGTTGCGCCAGACTGGAAGTGAGCGCGCACTTGAGTCTTCCAATGCCCGTTCCAGCCATTGCGGGTCGTCGCGCCAAGGGCCGGCGCGATCCAGACTCGGATCGTCATATTTCAGTCGCGCTGCCCGAATTTCACTTTGGCTTGATGTTTTGGTCATACTGGCCGATCATTCCCTTTCGACAGCGTCCGCCGGCGCGAAGACGCTGCCGACCGATAACCAACGGATGAGACTGCTTATGACGTCCAGTGAATCATACACGGCCGAGGCTTTGCTGAACTTTCTCAAGCAGGCCGGCATGGAAGGATTGATCAATCCGGCCACGGCGCGCTCGCGACGCAAGGCGCTGGAACAGCTGGCCGGCGAGCTCAGCGACGAAGAACGCTGCGACATCCGTCGCATCGACGTCGACGACCTGGTTTCCCGATTCCACAAGCTGGAAGGCTCCAGCATCCGTTCGGAGACGCTGGAGATCTACGCCCAGCGTGTATCCGCGGCACTGGAAGAGTATCTGGGCTGGCTGGAGCAGCCCGACAGTTTCAGCCGCGCTCGCCGCGAGAAAGCGCGCGCCTTCAGCCGGGGCGATGTGGTCACGTCCGAGCAGCGGGCCGCCGAGCAGGTGACGCTGGAGGCCACCGAAAATCCGAGCAACGTCGTGCCGGTCCCGATTCGCGACGATCACGTGGTGTACCTGGCCAACCTGCCGCTGGACCTGAACAAGGATGAAGCCGACCGGATCGCGCGCGTGATCCGCGCGTTCGCCGACAGTGGCGGAGACGGGTCCGAATGAGCCGGGTATTCCTGATCGCGCTGATGACCCTGCTTGCCGCGGCCGGCGGCGGGCTCTGGGTCTATCTGGTGGCCGTGGAATCGTCCGGCCCGTTCCATGAAAACCTGGTGCCGGAGCTGATCGGCATCTGCATCGAGGGTTTCCTGCTGGTCGGACTGTTGACGCTGGTGCAGCGTTCGCGGGAGGCGGCTCGGAGGCACGAGCTCTGGCTGAGCCTCCGAGGCTCCTTCCGCGGTCTGCTTTCGAACCTCGACGTGGCCTTTCTGGAACCCGACGCCGATCCGGCTTCGTCGAGCGACCTCGAAACAAACCCGAGAGTCATCGATTATCTGCTAGGCCAGCTTGAGACCAAGCATCCCGACATCGACTGCCTGGTGGCGCTGAAGCGCGAGGCCGCCGAAACCGTTTCGCTTACCCGCGACCTGGTGGCGGTCGCCGCCCAGCTCAGCGCTACCCACATGAACTGGTGGATCGCGATTGTCGATTCCATACGGCGGCTGTCGGAGGCGCGCGACCGAGAACAGGCCGAGCTTGCCATCCATGAAATGCTGGTCAATATCCGGGAGCTCGACCGCCTGGAGTACTGAGGCGCAAATTCCCGCCAAGGCGCTGCGCCCATCCGAGTGGCATTGCCGCGGCCATCGCGCGCATCGGCAGCAAGAAAGATACACATCGGCGCGTCGACAATGACAGACTGACGCTTCAATCGAAAAACGGGAACCTGCATGGCCGGCGCAAGCTTACTCAGCCTTCTCGACGACATCGCCACCTTGCTCGATGACGTCTCCGTGATGACCAAGGTCGCCGCCCGGAAGACGGCGGCGCTGGTCGGCGACGATCTGGCGGTCAACGCCGAGCAGGTCACCGGCGTCTCGGCCAAGCGCGAGCTGCCGGTCATCTGGGCGGTGGCCAAGGGCGCGACCCTGAACAAGATCATTCTGGTGCCGGCGGCGCTGCTCATCAGCGCGTTCATTCCGTGGGCGATCGTGCCGCTGCTAATGGTGGGCGGCGCATTTCTATGCTACGAGGGCGCCCACAAGATCCACCACAAGCTGTTTCACCGCGACGCCGACAAACAGGAGAAGGAGCAGCTCAAGAAGGCATTTCGCGACCCCGAAGTCGACCTTGTGGCTTTCGAAAAGAAAAAAATCAAGGGCGCGATTCGCACCGATTTCATCCTTTCGGCTGAAATTATCGTGATTGCACTCGGCGCAGTCACCTCGGCAACACTTAGCGTGCAGTTGGGCGTACTCATCGCCATCAGCGCGCTGGTCGTCCTGGTCGTCTACGGACTGGTTGCCGGCATCGTCAAGATCGATGACCTGGGAATCCATTTATCGAAGCGCGGTGGCGCGGTCGGGCGCGTCGGCGAATGGCTCATCAGCGCCTCGCCGGTGCTGATGAAAGGGCTGGGGTTCGTCGGCACCATCGCGATGTTCCTGGTCGGCGGCGGCATCTTCTCGCACAACATTCCCCAGGTCGAGCACCTGTTCAAGGGCTGGGCGGCGCTGACCGGCGCGTTCGAAGGAGTCGCATCGCTGTTGCTCGACGGATTGCTCGGTGCCCTCATCGGCGCTGTTATCGTCGCGGTCTTTTCGGCAGCCGCCAGGCTCCGGGGCAAACCGGATCATTCAATCGCCGAGCACTGAGTCGTTCGAACAAGGCAGGTCAAGAACTATCCTGTCGGGCCAGCGAACTTTTGTAGGAGCCTGTTTGCAGACAAACAAGCATAGGACTACTCGTCCATTCGCCTGCAAGCAGGCTCCTACGAATTGCCAATCCTTGACAGTGTTGGGACTAGTGTACCCCGTCGTTAATCCTGTAACTTTCAGCGAGACGGAAAGCGCTTAGCTGCAAGGCAGGGCTCGCCGGGAATGCTTATTGCCTTTCCAAGAGGCCTAACGCCGCAGATGAGCGCTTTCCGTCTCGCCCTTCGGGAGTGCGTCTGAGTCGACATTGCGGCGTTGCGCCCCTTGTAAAGGGCGTGCCATTCACTGCAGGACGCGTCTTGCACTGTCGACTCAGTCACACTCTGAATGTTACAGGATTAACGACGGGGTACACTAGAACACCAGATCCAGACCTGAAATCGTTTTTCAGACCCCGGTCATGCTCTGCCCCCGAAGCTTCAGCCGTCGCTCAATACGATCGATTCAAAGCCGTTCTCGCGAAGTTCGCGGCGGGCGCTGTCGGCCGCCCGGGCCGTTTCGTAGGGCCCCAGACGAATGCGGTGCCAGCTTTCGCCGTTGACGGTCACGCTCTGGATTCGGGCAACCATGCCCAGCATGGCCAGGCGGGCCTTGAGCGTCTCCGCATCATCAGCCGAGCGAAACGAGCCGGCCTGGATCAAATAAGTTCCCCCGGCAGGTGTTGCAGGCTGCTCCGGATTCTCTCTCGCGCGTTGCTCGATCTCGCGGTTGGGAACGACCACTTCGATCTCCGGCAACACGGTGAAAAAATCGTAGCGACTATCCCGCTCGCGGCTTTCGCCGCTGCCCGGCGCTTCAATGATGGGAGGTTCGTTGCGTCCGCTAGGCGGGCCGATGCCGGCTTCGTCGCCCCGCGGCAGATACCCGCCGAGCCAGGCGAGCAAGGCGAGGCCGAGCCCGCAGGCCAGTCCGGCGAAAAAGACCAAAAGCCCCGCAGCCGGGCCAGAAGCGCCGCGCCGTGCCTGCTTGCGGGCCATTACATCTGCTCCGGCGCGCTGACGCCGATCAACTCAAGCCCGCCCGCGATTACATGACGGACCGCGCTGATCAGGTTGAGCCGGGCATTGCGCAAATCGTCGTCATCGTCGATCAGAATGGCCACCGCGTTGTAATAGGTATGAAACTGAGCGGCCAGGTCATGCAGGTAGTGGGCAATATCGTGCGGCGCCCTGCGGCGTGCAGCGATTTCGATGACTTCCGGCCAGCGGCCCATTGTGTGCATCAGCGCTCGTTCGGGTTTCTCGCCGAGTCGCTTGAGGGCGGCGTCGCCGATGGCCGGGTTGTGTTTCATGCCGCGTCCGTCGAGCTGCCGGAAAATGCTGTGGATGCGTGCGTGGGCGTATTGAATGTAGAAGACCGGATTTTCATTGGCGCGCGATTTGGCCAGGTCGAGGTCGAAATCCAGGTGCTGGTCGTGCGAGCGCATGATGTAGAAATAGCGTGCAGCGTCGTTGCCGACCTCCTCGCGAAGTTGCCGGAGCGTTGTGAATTCGCCCGAGCGGGTCGACATCTGTATTTTTTTCCCGCCACGGTAAAGCACGGCGAACTGGACCAGCGGGAACTCAAGTCGCTCGGGATCTTCACCAAGGCCGCGAGCGGCAGCCTTGAGACGCGGGACATATCCGTGGTGATCTGCGCCGAAGATATAAATCAGCTTGCCGGGACATCGCTCCAGCTTGTCGAGGAGATATGCAACATCCGAAGCAAAGTAGGTGGTACGACCGTTTTCCCGAACAACCACACGGTCCTTGTCGTCGCCGAGATCCGAAGATCTGAACCAGCGCGCGCCGCCGTCCTCATACAGCCATCCGCCCGCCTCGAGGCGATCGAGCGCACGATCCAGCGCGCCGCTGTCGTCCAGTTCGCGTTCGGAGAACCAGCGGTCGAACACCACACCGAATTCCTCGAGGTCTTCGCGGATATCGGACAGCATTGCATCCAGCGCGATATTGAAACAGGACCGATAGCCGCCGTCGTCCAGCAGCTGTCCCGCCCGTGCGATCAGACCATCGACGTGCGCTTCCTTGTCACCGTTTTCAGCCTCACTCGCGTCTGGGGGAATGCGGTCGGAAACCACCCGCCAGGGATGGCGCAGGTTATCGCCATGCTTGCTCCTCAGTGTCCGCGCAATTTCGTAAATGTAATCGCCGCGGTAGCCGTTGTCGGGAAATCGCGGTGATTCTCCGCAAAGCTCCAGGTATCGGATCCAGACCGAGGTGGCGAGTATGTCCATCTGCCGGCCATGGTCGTTGACGTAATATTCCCGCGATACACGGTGTCCCGCGGCTGCGAGTATGGCCGATACGGAAGCACCGTATGCGGCCCCTCTGCCGTGCCCCACGTGCAAAGGCCCCGTGGGGTTGGCGCTCACGAACTCGGCCAGCACGTTGGACTTTTCGCCAGGCTGAATCCGGCCAAAACTATTTCCGGCGGACAGCACTTCGCGTACGATCGAGCGGAGATGATGATCGCTTGCAAAAAAGTTCAGAAAACCGGGCCCGGCAATTTCGACCTTTGAGACTCGCTTGGACTGAGGCATTTTGTTGACGATCAGCTCGGCGATCTCGCGCGGATTGCGGCGCGCCGGTTTTGCCAGCACCAAAGCAATGTTGCACGCATAGTCGCCGTGCTCGGGATCGCGGGGCTGATCGACCTGGAAAACCGGCTCTATTTCGCGGGGCAAGCTCTTTTCCCGCTTTAGATAACCCACGGCCTGGTGGATCATTTCTTCAATGTGGGCACGCATGGGATGAGTTGTTCGAAATGCCGGTGTTCAGGAGTGCGTTATTGTACCGGGGCATGCTGTCGGGTGTTGCGGGCGCGTTATCCACAAACCGTGTGGATAAACTTGTGGGTAAACAATGACTGGTGCGCCGGACCGCGCTGTCTACGGTTGATTTTGCGGATTGGTCAATAATAGTTCAAGGATAATAAATGTAGATATATCAATAGCCTGCAAGATTTAATTTAGGCAAAGGCTGGTAAATTTTCACCAAGCTGCTGTTTTCTTACCAGCATATGACAATGTGCATAAACCTGGATGCGGTGTTCCGCGAGATCAGGAGAAAATGTGATGGGTTTAACGCTTAGAGAGTTCAGTCAGGCTGCACCTGAATTCGGCGCGCGTGTATGGGTAGATCCGGCTGCGACCGTGATCGGATCCGTAAAACTCGGCGACGACGTGTCGATCTGGCCGAACGTCGTTCTTAGAGGAGATGTAAATACGATCGATATTGGCGCCCGGAGCAATATCCAGGACGCGGTGATCGGTCATGTCACCCATGATGGACCCTACTCTCCAGGTGGGATTCCGCTCGTGATCGGCCAGGACGTTACGGTGGGGCACGCCGCAGTTTTGCACGCCTGTACGATCGGCGATCGTTGTCTTGTCGGAATGGGTGCGCTGGTGCTTGATGGTGCCGAACTGGAGTCGGACGTGATTCTGGCGGCTGGCAGCCTTGTCAGTCCCGGAAAACGTCTCGAATCCGGCTGGCTGTATCGGGGCCGGCCGGCCGAGGCGGTTCGCCGGCTGAGCGAACGGGAACTGGACATGCTCAGATACTCTGCAGAGCATTACGTCCGGCTGAAAAACACCTACCTGACCGACAACGGCGACGAGTACGGCAACGCCTGACGCTGAACGCCTGCCCTGGCGAAAAGCCTCAGCCGTCGTGTTTACAAGCCTAGTCCAGAGCATTTCGGGTAAATTCCTGGAATATTATTGACCTGGCAGGGTTGAATCGGCGATACTAGGCGGCTAGCCGGGGTGTAGCGCAGCCTGGTAGCGCAACTGCTTTGGGAGCAGTAGGTCGCAGGTTCGAATCCTGCCACCCCGACCAGCTGCGCCGAGCGTCGTCACAGCGCTCGTAGGATTGACAAGCGCCGGCCGGGAAAGGTTGTGCGGCGGGTCCGAAGCGACTCGATACCTGGTTGTTGACCGGCGGAATTGGATGAACCGGATTTGCGCCTGTAGCTCAACCGGATAGAGCATCGGCCTTCTAAGCCGAGGGTTGCAGGTTCGAGTCCTGCCAGGCGCGCCATCGGGCCAGACGCGCAAAGCGCGAAAGGCCTCGCGGCGGAAAAGTTTTGAAAGGTTTTACAATGGTGGGCGTAGCTCAGGGGTAGAGCACTGGATTGTGGCTCCAGCGGTCGTGGGTTCAAATCCCATCGTCCACCCCATTTTTTAGCCAGTGAAACGGTCGGGCCGTTTCATTGGCAAGCGACACAGTCGGCCGGCTCGCCCGGGCGCCTGGCGTCAGTTGCCGGATTTGTTGCAGCCTTTCCGGTGAGCCAGCCGATCGCAAGGCGCTTCGGCATAGCACAACGGGCCGTTAGCTCAATTGGTAGAGCAGTGGACTCTTAATCCATTGGTTGTAGGTTCGATTCCTACACGGCCCACCATATGCTCCCAGCGCGATTCATTTCGCAAACTTTTTGCGCTGGAACGCCATGAGGGATGGTTTCATGGCGACGATTCCCTGAGACAAATAAGCGAGTTGAATTCCCAATGCAGGTATCGATGGAAAAAACCGGCGATCTCGGTCGCCGCCTGACGGTCGAGTTACCGTCCGATCAGATAGACCAGAAGGTTTCTGGCCGGCTCGACGAACTTCGTCGGCAGGTGCGTCTCAAGGGCTTTCGGCCCGGAAAGGTGCCAATGAATGTCGTGCGCCAGCGTTACGGAGCGCAGGTACGCCAAGAGGTTCTGCAGGAGGCGATGCAGACCTCGCTGCAGGAAGCCATCACCGAACAAAAGCTTCGGGTTGCTGGTGTTTCGAGCATGAATCCGGAATCCGAGACCGAGGGTGGCGCGTTTCGGTTCGTCGCCGAAGTCGAAGTGTTCCCGGAATTGCCTGACATCGACGTATCTGACCTCGACATCGAGCGGCCGGTCGTCGAGATAACAGAATCGGATGTCGACGACATGCTCGGCACCTTGCGTGAGCAGCGTCGCAACTGGTCGGATGTCGATCGGCCGGCCGCGGAAGGGGATCGAGTCAGCGTCGAGTTTCATGCGCTCTCAGACGACCAGCGTATTCCCGAGACCGGTGAGCAAAATTTGCAGCCGGTGCTTGGAAGCGGCGCGATGTTCGAGGGCTTTGAGCAGGCACTTGCCGGAGCCAAAGCGGGTGATGAAAAGACCGCCGAACTCGAGTTTCCCGAGGACTTCGGGGATTCCGATCTGGCCGGCAAGACCGCCGAGGTCAATATCCGGGTCAAGGCCGTCGAAGCGTCCGAAATGCCCGAAGCGAACGATGAATTCGCGAAGGAGTTTGGTATCGAGGGCGGCATGGAACAGATGCGCAAGGACGTTCGCAGGAATCTGGAGCGCGAGATGCGCGGCGCCCGCACCAATCAGCTCAAGAAGTCGGTCACCGACGGCCTGGCCGAGCGATATGCGGATTTCAGCCTGCCGGTATCAGCTGTGCGTCAGGAGCTCCAGCAGATGAAGTCGCAATTGCGCCAGCAATACGGCGAACAGGTTGATCTACCCGAACAGCAGTTGCAGCCGGGTGCCGAACGTCGTGTCCGCCTCGGATTCCTCCTGGCCGAGATTGCGCGCCAGCACGCGCTGAAAATCGATCCCGAGCGAGTCAAGGCGCGTATCGCGGAGATTGCAGAAACCTACGAGAACCCATCCGAGGTCATCGAGCTGTATCGCCAGAATGAGCAGCTGGTAGGGCAGATCGAGAACGCTGTGCTCGAAGAGCAGGTGGTCGACTGGGTGCTTGACAATGCAAGCGTCAGCGACAAGGAAATGTCATTCAAGCAACTTATGGAATCCGCATGAACAACCGCGACGTGAACAGCACGGGTTTGAACGAGCGGGCGCTGAATCTGGTCCCGATGGTCGTCGAGCAGTCTGCGCGTGGTGAGCGCGCCTACGATATCTACTCGCGCCTTCTGAAAGAACGCGTGATCTTTATCGTCGGACCGATCGAGGACTACTCGGCGAATCTTATTGTTGCCCAGCTTCTTTACCTGGAAAGCGAGAATCCGGAGAAAGACATCAACGTCTACATCAATTCTCCGGGCGGATCGGTGACGGCGGGCATGGCCATATACGACACGATGCAGTTCGTCAAGCCGGACGTTTCAACAATGTGCATTGGTCAGGCCGCAAGCATGGGCGCGCTTCTACTGGCTGCCGGCTGCAATAACAAGCGATATGCGTTGCCGCATTCGCGTGTGATGATTCATCAGCCGCTGGGTGGATTCCAGGGACAGGCCTCGGACATCGACATCCATGCGCGTGAAATCCTCAAGATGAAGGATCAGCTCAATCGGATTCTTCAGCAGCATACCGGGCAGGACCTCGCGACGATCGAACAGGACACCGACCGGGACAAGTTCATGTCGGCCGGCGAAGCGGCCGATTACGGACTGATCGATCACGTGCTTGAGAACCGGGAAACCGAAATCGACGAGGGCTGACGCCCTGGCAAATGCCTGGACAACTGTGCGTGAGCGAGCCGGCACATCGGTATTCAGAGGTTGTCTGGCTTTCCGCGAAACGACACCAGGCTTGACGCCGCGCTTGCCGTTTTGGGTTACCATTTGTCCTGAGATTGCCCGAAGCGAGAGTCATGAGCGAAACTTCCAGCGATAACAAGGTGTTGTATTGCTCTTTCTGCGGAAAGAGCCAGCACGAGGTGCGCAAACTCATCGCGGGTCCGAGTGTGTACATTTGCGACGAATGCGTCGAATTGTGCAACGATATCATTCGTGAGGAGCTCGAAGACGCCAGCCTAAGCGAGCGCGAGCGCCTGCCCAGTCCCAAGGAAATTCACGAGTTTCTCGATGGTTACGTCATCGGGCAACCGCAGGCCAAGCGTGTTCTTTCGGTTGCAGTCTACAATCATTACAAACGCCTGGAGTCCCATAAGCACCGCGAAGACGTCGAGCTCGCAAAAAGCAATATTCTGCTGATCGGACCCACAGGTTCGGGCAAGACATTGTTGGCTGAAACGCTCGCACGCATGCTCAATGTCCCGTTTACCATCGCCGATGCGACTACGCTGACCGAAGCTGGCTACGTGGGCGAGGACGTCGAGAACATCATCCAGAAGCTCCTGCAAAAATGCGACTACGACGTCGACAAGGCGCAGACGGGGATTGTCTACATCGATGAAATCGACAAGATTTCGCGAAAGGCCGAGAATCCTTCCATCACCCGCGACGTTTCTGGTGAGGGGGTGCAGCAGGCGCTTTTGAAGTTGATCGAGGGCACCATGGCCTCGGTTCCGCCGCAGGGCGGAAGAAAGCACCCGCAGCAGGAATTTCTGCAGGTCGATACGCGCAATATCCTGTTCATCGTCGGCGGCGCGTTTGCAGGACTGGACAAAGTCATTCAGGACCGCTCTGAAGCTGCCGGCATTGGTTTTCGAGCTCAGGTCAAGGGCAAGAGCGAATACAGCCCGTCTGACCTGATCGCCACAGTCGAACCCGAGGATCTGATCCGGTACGGTCTGATTCCCGAGTTCGTCGGGCGCTTGCCTGTGGTCGCCACGCTGCGCGAACTGGATGAAGAATCGCTGGTGCGCATCCTGATCGAGCCTAAAAACGCGGTGGTCAAGCAGTTCAAGAAACTTTTCGAGATGGAACACTGCGAACTGGAAGTGCGCGACGATGCCCTGAGTGCGATCGCTCAAAAGGCCATGGCGAGAAAGACCGGGGCCCGCGGACTGAGAACGATCATGGAGAACGTGTTGCTCGACAGCATGTACGAGCTGCCGTCAACCGAAAATGTGGTCAAGATCGTCGTCGACGAGGCGGTGATCAACGGCGAGGCCAAGCCCTATATGATCTTCGAGGGGAATAAACGCGCCTCCGGCGACTCCTGAAAAATCTCTGCATAGCTTCTGCGCCCTCGCCATGACTCTGCCCCGGCCTTGATCCGGGGGCGTCCGGCGATTCGCGGAATCTTCAAGTATTTTCACATACACTGCGGGTTCTCGGTGCCGGCGGCCCCGGTTGCATATGCCCTGATGACGACTGACCGCGCCTTTTCCATTTATTCGCTACCGCTAGCGGTCAACGATGAATCGGCAATGCTTGAATCCCTTGCCGGCTGCGCCAATATCTCAACCCTAAACCTGAAATAAGGCGCTCGATGGCGCCCTGTGAGAATAATTGATGGCAAGCTCCAAATCACCCGACCTGCCCGTCGAATCGACGCGCCAGCCAACGCCTGTACTCAGCCTGCGCGATGTAGTGGTCTATCCCCACATGGTCATTCCTCTGTTCGTCGGCCGCGAACGCTCTGTAAGTGCGCTGGACGAAGCGATGAACGTCGACAAGCGGATTTTGCTTATTACGCAAAAGAGTCCGGAGACCGAAGAGCCCGCGCCGGAAGACCTGTTCAGCCACGGCACGCTGGCAACCATTCTGCAGATGCTCCGCCTGCCCGACGGCACCACCAAGGTGCTTGTCGAAGGTGTGGAGCGGGTGCGCGTAACCGGGCTGAACGAAGACGACGGTTATCTGGCCGGCACCTGGGAGGCTGTTGCGATCGCCGAGGACGACGACACCGAAGCGTTGGACGTGACGGCGCGCAGCCTGCTCAGCCTGTTCGAGCAATACGTAAAGCTGAGTCGGAAGATTCCGGTGGAGCTGCTGACCACCCTGTCGGGAATTCATGATCCGAGCCGCCAGGCCGATACCATCGCCGCTCACCTGGGAATTCGGATAGAGGACAAGCAGCAGATTCTTGAGACATTCGACCTGCGCGAGCGCATGGAGCGCCTGATGGCATTGATCGAAGGCGAGATCGATGTGCTCAAGCTCGAAAAGCGAATTCGCGGACGGGTCAAGACGCAGATGGAAAAGAGCCAGCGTGAGTACTATCTGAATGAACAGATGAAAGCCATTCAGAAGGAATTGGGCGATCTGGACGAGTCCGGTAATGACCTGGGCGATCTCGAGCAGAAGATCGAAAAGGCCGGCATGCCCAAAGAGGCATTGGAGAAGTGCCAAAGCGAATTCCACAAACTCAAGATGATGTCACCGATGTCGGCCGAGGCCACGGTCGTTCGAAATTACCTGGACTGGATGCTCGCTGTGCCCTGGAAAAAGCGCAGCAGGGTGCGCCACGACATTGCTGCCGCCGAAGAAATTCTTGAAGCTGATCATTACGGCCTTGAGCGCGTCAAGGAGCGAATTCTCGAGTATCTGGCGGTGCAGAAGCGAGTCAAGAAGCTCCGGGGTCCCATCTTGTGTCTGGTCGGTCCCCCCGGCGTCGGCAAGACGTCGCTGGGCCGTTCGATTTCGCGCGCAACCGGGCGTGAATTCATTCGCATGAGTCTTGGCGGTGTCCGAGACGAAGCCGAAATCCGCGGACATAGACGCACCTACATCGGATCGATGCCTGGCCGCGTGGTCCAGAACATGTCCAAGGTCGGTACGCGCAATCCACTGTTCATGCTCGATGAGCTTGACAAGATGAGCATGGATTTTCGCGGCGATCCGTCGTCGGCGCTGCTTGAAGTGCTGGACCCGGAGCAGAACAACACGTTCAGTGACCATTATCTTGAGGTTGACTATGATCTTTCCGAGGTGATGTTTCTGGCGACCGCTAATTCGCTGAACATCCCGGCACCGCTTCTGGACAGAATGGAGATCATCCGAATTCCGGGTTACACCGAGGACGAAAAGCTCAACATTGCACGAAGATACCTGTTGCCGAAGCAGATGGAGCAGCACGGCCTAAAGGAAGAAGAACTCAGCGTCAGCGATACAGCAATCACCGACATCATTCGTTACTACACGCGCGAGGCCGGGGTTAGAAACGTCGAGCGTGAGTTGGCCAAGATCTGCCGCAAGGTCGTCAAGGAACTGAGTGTGCACGAGTCTCTTGAAAAGCGACAGGTAACCACCCGAAACCTGGACAAGTATCTGGGCGTGCGCCGGTTTAGGTTCGGTCGTGCCGAGGAACGCGACGAGATCGGCCAGGTGACCGGTCTGGCATGGACCGAGGTAGGTGGTGAGTTGCTGCAGATCGAGGCCAATGTTGTGCCCGGCAAGGGCAAACTGACTCAAACGGGCCAACTCGGTGAAGTAATGCAGGAATCGGTGACGGCTGCGCTGTCGGTCGTGCGCTCCAGGGCCGCGGCGCTTGGTCTGGATCCCGAGTTCCATCAGAAGCGCGACCTGCATGTGCATGTTCCGGAAGGCGCCACCCCCAAGGATGGACCAAGCGCGGGAATCGCGATGGTAACCGCACTGGTTTCTGTTCTGATCGGAATTCCGGTTCGCGCCGATGTCGCCATGACCGGCGAGATTACTTTGAGGGGACGCGTGCTGCCGATTGGTGGCCTCAAGGAAAAGCTCCTGGCTGCGTTGAGAGGTGGAATCGGTACCGTCCTGATACCGCAGGAAAATGAAAAGGATCTGGCCGAAATTCCCGACAAGATCAAAAAAGATCTCGATATCCGGCCGGTCGAATGGATTGACGACGTGTTGGAAATTGCCCTGGTGACACAGCCGGATTCCGACGGCGTGCCGGCTGCAACTGGAGGCAAGTCGGAGTCGTCGGATCAGGTGACCCGGGCGCATTGAAGGCAGCGCCGGCGACAGGACGGCCGTCACGCGAGATCAAGACCCGAAGGCAGGAATTCACGGCGGATTTCCTTCGGCGCGGGCGTTGAATTGGGATATACTTCAGAGGCTGGTTTGGGCTGTTAGGGGAGTCACTCTCCATCATCAGCGCCGGCAGATTGTCGCAAAGCAGCGCTGGAATCGTCGCGAAATCCCGGTTGATGCACGTGTTCCGGTGGTATACCATCGGCTCTGGGCAGGTCGGAGTGGGGAACCTGACTGGCCCGCATCAGAGCAATAGGGGAGTCGCAAGCCAATAAAACAGAATTTATCTGGAGCAGAGGAAACTATGAATAAAGCAGAACTTCTTGATGCCATTGCGGGAAAGGCCGACTTGACGAAAGCGGATGCTGGTCGTGCGCTTGATGCCATGATCGAATCGATCTCCAAGACACTGAAAAAGGGAGACACGGTTTCTCTTATCGGCTTCGGGACATTTTCGGTCAAGAAGCGCGCCGCGCGCACGGGTCGTAATCCCGCCACCGGAGAAACGATCAAGATCAAGGCATCGAAAACTCCGTCTTTCAAGGCTGGTAAAGCATTCAAAGACGCGATAAAATAACGGGCTTGGTGTCCCGGGTGCTTAGCTCAGTTGGGAGAGCATCGCCCTTACAAGGCGAGGGTCGGCGGTTCGAGCCCGTCAGCACCCACCAGAAATTTTAAGGAGTGGTAGTTCAGTTGGTTAGAATACCGGCCTGTCACGCCGGGGGTCGCGGGTTCGAGTCCCGTCCACTCCGCCAACACCTGAATCGGGGCGCCTGAAGTGGCGCCCCGATTTTTTACCAGAGGGCGCGATTGACGGCCGATATTCAGCGCCCGGGATCGCCGGGCGAATCGAGTCTCGGTCGAAGTCACGGCCTGTACTGACCTCGCTCGAAATAGGTAAACTATGCTGACGCTTGCGCACTGAAGGCGGTGACCGGCTCCGAAACTCCAGGGGTTGGCCGTTCAACGCCCTTGTCTATAGTCAAGCGACGCGTATTTCAATCTGCCTGCGCAGGAAGCGATTTTTATGTTGCAAGCCATTCGTGATCGGGTAACCGGTATCGTTGCGATCTTTATCCTTGGATTGCTCGCCATTCCGTTCGTTTTCTTCGGACTCGACAGCTATATTCAGAACGTTCCTCAGGATGCAGTTGCTCAGGTCGGTGACTCGGAGATAAAGGTTTCCGAGTTTCAAACCGAATTCTCGCGGTACCGTGCCCAGCTTCGCCAGCAGCAAGGTGAAGACTACGACGAGCTGCAGACCAATCGGCCGGAGGCTCGCCGGGAATTTCTGGAGAACATGATCGACCGCAGGCTGCTTGCGCAACACGCGAGGTCCATGGGTCTCTCGATCAGCCCGAATACGATCGCTGAAGTGATCCGCAATGTTCCGGCGTTTCAGATCGACGGTCGCTTCGATCCCGAAATTTATCGCCAGCGTATAGCGGCCAGCGGCCAGACCGCGTCGTCGTTCGAACGCGAACTGGCGCAGGATCTTTTGATTCAGGAATTACCGGCTGGCGTGTCGAGTTCAGTCATAGTGACCGACGCCGACATTGAGCGATGGCTGCGTGTGCAGTCGGAGAAGCGCCAGATTTCCTTTGTGACAGTCGAAAGTGGACCATTCCGCGATGAGGCCGAGATCACGGAAGACGCGATTGAAGGGTTTTACACCGAAAATCAGAATCAGTTCATGCGCCCCGAACGCGTTGCTGTGGAGTATATCGAGCTCGAAACGCACGAGATGGCCGAGACCATTGAAATCGAAGAAGACATCCTGCGCCAGCGCTACGAGGCCACCCAGGCCCGCTTTATCACGCCGGAACGGCGCCGGGCCTCGCATATCCTGATTACCGCGGGCGATGGGCGCAGCGCGGAAGAAGCCAGAGCGCTGGCCGTGACGCTGCGTGAGCGTATCGAGAGCGGTGAGTCGTTCGAGGCTCTCGCCGAAGAGTATTCCGATGATCCCGGGTCGGCTGGTCAAGGTGGCGATCTGGGTTGGATCGAACCCGATGTGATGATGCCGGAGTTCGAATCGGCGCTTTACGCGCTCGAGCAGCCCGGTGAAATCGCCGGCCCCGAAGAAACGGAATTTGGCTGGCATCTGATTCGCCTCGAGCAGATCGACCCCCCCCGCGGACAGACTTTTGACGAGGCGCGAGGAGAGATCGTCGCGGAAGTTCGAGAAGAGCGTGCCGATGAACTCTACATCGAACTCAGCGAACGCCTGATAGATCTGGTTTACGCCGACCCAACCGGTCTTGATGCCGTTGCGGATGATCTTGGGCTGGAATTGCAGCAGGCGGGTCCTTTTTCCAGATTCAGCGCCGAAGGTGTGATGTCGAATCCGCGCGTGCTGGAAGCCGTATTTTCAGACCTGGTCTTGCTGGAACGCCAGGCTTCGGAGCCTGTCGAAATCGAGCGCAACCATGCCGTTGTGGTTCGGGTGACGGAACACCAGCCCTCTGAGCCCAGGCCGCTCGACGATGTCGCCGATGAAATCCGAAGTCGTCTGGGTCGCGATGCCGCGCGAGAAGCCGCTCGTGTCTACGCCGCCGATCTGGTCGAACGCGTCACGGGCGGTAGCGAAACGCTCGCGCAGATCGCCGAGGCCGAAGAGTTGGAGCTGCAGCAACAGGAGGCCACACGGCGCAGTTTCGAGCTGGGCAGCCAGGTCCTCGATGCGTTGTTTCGCCTGCCCCGGCCGGCCACCGGTGAAAACGGCTTCGATGTGATTCCGAGCGGTAACAACTGGTTGCTGGTCCGTCTTGAAGAAGTAACGACGGGTGATCCCGCGCAAGCCGATGATGCGCAACGCCAGAGCGCCCGGCAGCAGATCCGGTTTGCCCGCTCATCACGCGAATTCGAAGGCCTGCTTCAGTGGCTGCGAGAGAATACTGAAATCAACGTGATCGAGCAACGGCTGTAACAGTCGCGGGCCGGACGTTGGCAGTACTCCGGATGCTCTGACTACCGGAACCGCCGGACGCTTCCAGGCGACAGCGCAGTAGTATGCAAGAGGTTTATTCGAGTCCAGCCATGCCGACAATGTTATACCCCGAATCCACATAAGTGATCTCGCCGGTAATGCCGGCGGCCATGTCCGAGCACAGGAAGGCCGCGGCGTTGCCGACATCCTCGATGGAAACGTTGCGCCTGAGCGGAGATGTTTCCTCGACATGGGCAAGCATGGACCGGAACTTGGAGACTCCAGATGCGGCCAGCGTCTTGATCGGTCCCGCCGAAACGCCGTTGACCCGGATTCCGAGGGGACCCAGCCCGTGGGCCAGGTAGCGAACAGAGGCTTCCAGTGAGGCTTTTGCCAGCCCCATCACGTTGTAGCTTGGCATGGCGCGAACAGCGCCGAGATAACTCAGCGTCAACAGTGCGGCGTTTCGACCTTCCATCAGCGGTTTTCCGGCCTTCGCCAGCGCGGCGAAGCTGTAACTGGAAATGTCGTGTGCGATTCGGAAACCCTCGCGTGTCACGGCGTCGACGAATTCGCCCTCGATCTGGTCCCTTGGCGCGTAACCAACGGCATGGACGATGATGTCAAGCTGTCCCCAAGTCGAACGCAACTGCTCGAACACCGCGTCTATCTGGTCATCTTCGGCAACATCCAGGGGCATCACGAGCGTCGAGCCGGTCTGCTGGGCAATCTTGTCGACGCGTGACTTGAGTTTTTCGTTCTGATAAGTGAAGGCGAGTTCCGCACCTTCGCGGTGCATTGCTTCAGCCACGCCCCACGCAATCGAACGGGGGCTTGCCACGCCGACGATCAGCGCTCGTTTGCCTTGCAAAATTCCCATGTTCCTTCCTCCGGATTCGCATTTGGTAACGGGTCGTGTTGCCGACAAGCTCGGATCAAGGAGGCCGGCCGGACGAACGAAAAAAAAGCGCCCGGCGCTGCGCAATAGTCCGTCCGACCATATTGCATGCAACCACGCCTTTTTCTGCATCAGGCAATGGCGCCCTGGGCAGGAGTCGAACCTGCGACCTGCCGCTTAGGAGGCGGCTGCTCTATCCTCTGAGCTACCAGGGCTATTAAAACATTCAGCAAATGGTAGCAAATAGCTCGGCTCTCCTGCGAACAACCGAGCGGCAACGAACCTGAGCTTGAAACAGACGCCGCGGCAAGCCGATCAAATATCTGCGAGCAATTCGCTGCGCCAGCCGTTCATCCAGTCGCAATCGATTCCAAGAGTCAGGCGGGTCAGGTCGCGTTTGCTGGCAATGACAGTCGGTTCGATATCGAGCTCTTGTGCAATCTGCTTGACGCGCGCCTGCATGGCCTTGATCCGCGAGCGCTGGTCTGCGGTCAGTAACGTGAGCTCTGCGGGACGGGCGTAGTCGGTGGGATCGTCATTCAGCTGATCAATGATGGCGGCCCTGTCGCGTTTGCCGATACGGTGTCGCCCCTCCGAGAGCGGTTCGAAATCCTCGTCGCGAACCGTGCCTAGTCTTGCCAGCGCGAGTAATGCCGCGTCGGAAACAACGAATCCCCGCGGAAGATCTCGCTGCCGAGCTTGTGCCTCGCGCCAGCGGGCGAGTCGCGCAAGCCGCCCGAGCTCGTCATCCGAAAGACCGGCTGCGCCCTTGACACGGAGTTCCGGGGGGCGTTGTTCGCTCTGGCGATCGACAATGCGTCGGCAATCTTCCATCAGCCACTCAAGACGGCCGGCATTCTCGAGCTTTTCGGTTAGAATCTGCCGCATCGCCGGTAGCGCAATGACATCGTTGGCTGCGTACTTGATCCAGGCCTCCGGCAAAGGCCGACGCCGCCAGTCGTTGCGGGCGAGTCCGCCGGGGAATTCGATCCCGACGATATCCTTGGCCAGGAGCTCATACCTGATCTGCAGCGGCCAGCCGAGCAGCGCCGCTGCGCGCTGGGTGTCGAACAGGGGAGAAGGCTGTGCACCACCCGTCATGTCGATGATTTCGAGGTCTTCGCCGGTGCTGTGCAGAATTTTCGGCGTTGAAGTGTCGTGCATCACTTCAGCCACCAATGCCCGGAGTTCAGGAGCTTCTTTCATCGCCAGCGGATCGACAAGCCAGACCTCGACGCCGTCGCTGAACTGAAGCAATCCGGGGATCGGGAAATATGTCCGTTCACGGACAAATTCGGTATCCACACCCAGCGCTTCGGCACTGGTAATGCGGTCGAAATGCAGGGAAATGTGACTGGGTTCGCTTAAAAAATGGGTTTTTGGGTTGAGCATTTCCATTCGCTGATTGTATGCCGCGCGGCACGCGGAACCTGAACGGATTTGATCCTCCTTCGCGCAGGTCACCGGTCTTGTCGTATCTGTTTCTATCAGTTATGTTAAGTAAAAGGGAGGGTAATGCCGACCACGAAACGAGCAGGCATCGGCGGTTCCTACATTTTTCGTTTCTCCACCAAGGTTGGATGTCTATGAAGTGCTGGCTTTTGTGTATTGCGACAGCGATCGTTCTTTGCGTCTCGCCGATTCATGCCGCAGCGCAGCAGACCGAGCCCGATGCCGAGTCGTCGGCCCAGGGTGAACAGCAGGCCGAACAGGGTCGCAGTGTCAGACGTCTGGGAGATGTTATCGGCGAGGGTTCTTCGGAATTTTCGATGGATATTCCCCAGATCGATATGCCGGTTGCACCGGTAATCGAGCAACCGGATGTATCGCTTCCCGACCCGGCCATGGACGACCGTTTGCAGAACATTCTCGCCAGGCGCGCCTTTGTGCCGGACAACGCTGAAATCGAGCAGGAACTGATGGAACTGCTGGACGAGGTCGAAGCCGAGGCGCGTAGCGCGCTGGCCGCTGGAGACATGGCACTCGCGACGCGCTTTGCCAATGTGGTTGAGGCGTTCGACAGCGAACGGGAGATTGTCGAGGAAATCAGCGCTGCAACTGAACGTCTTTCCGCAACCCAGCGCCTGCAAAGCCAGGCGACGCAGGCGCTTGAATCCGGCAATCTGGTTGAACCGGCAGATGCATCGGCGTGGACGCTGTTCCAGCAGCTTGAGGCTACCGATCCGGGTAACGAAGCCGCAGCCGACGGATTGGTCGCCGTCACGGAGCAGCTTTTTGGTCGAATCGACGAACTTATCGAGGAGAGCAATTTCGAGGGCGCTGAAGAATTGCTCGACCGGGCCACAGAGCTGGAGTTTGATAGACAGCCGATCGATCAACGACAAACCGCGATTGCTTCGGCGCGGGACGATCAGCAACGGGTGCTCATCAATGAGGTTCGCCAGGCCATCGACCAGGGAAATTTCGATGGCGCCGAGGAGCGTCTCAACACACTGATCGCAATGGGCGTCGATCAGAACCAGATCGAAAGGTTGCGCAGTTCACTCAACGACGCCGTCCGGTATAGCGGGTTCGAGCCCGGTCAGCTGTTTCAGGATGGTCTCGGCGATGGAGATACCTACGGCCCGGTAATGGTGGTCATTCCATCGGGAAGCTTCATGATGGGGTCTCCGGAGAGTGAAGACGACAGGGTGAGCAACGAGGGCCCGCGCTTTCGAGTGAACTTCCAGCGCGGATTTGCGGTTTCGCGCAACGAAGTCACAGTGGGTCAGTTTCGGCGCTTTATAGAGGCCACGGGTTACGAAACCGATGCCGAACAACGCGGCGATTCTCGCATCTACATGTCGGGCTCGGGGCGCGTTGCAGAGCGCCGGCGCGTGACATGGGAAGATGATTTTCTTGGCGATCCCGCCGATGAATCGTTGCCCGTTATTCACGTGTCCTGGAACGATGCCAACGCATATGCCAACTGGCTTGCCGAGGAAACCGACAGACCTTACCGGATGCCCACCGAGGCCGAATTTGAATATGCATTGCGCGCGGGCTCGCAGTCGAGGTACTGGTGGGGGAATGATGCGCCTGATGAGGAAGTCGAGAATCTGACAGGTGACGGTGACCAATTTACCGACCGGCGCCGATGGACTGTCGCATTTCCTCGCTATACCGATGGATACTGGGGTCCTGCACCGGTCGGTACGTTTGCCGCCAATCCCTTTGGCCTGTTCGACATGGGCGGCAACGTCATGGAATGGGTGGCCGACTGCTGGCACGACAGCTTTGTAAGGGCCCCGGACGACGGAAGTGCGTGGATCAACCCCGGGTGCGACCGCCGCGTGATTCGGGGCGCATCATGGAGCAGTACACCGGCCATGAGCCGTTCAGCATTCCGACTGTCCAGCCAGGTCGCTACAACCGATGCCAGGGTAGGTTTCCGAGTCGGCCGCAGCCTGTGATTCCTTCCGGGGGTCGTTGTCTGGAAAATGGTCGATCATTGGGTTCGCAGTCCGGCCCGGGAGCCTGTCGGACTCAACGCTGATCAACTGCGGAAATGACGGGTTGGGCCACATTCTCTGGTCTTGTTCGTCAAACAGGCGTGCTATTTGCCTCGAAAGATCGAAGAATCTGACTGCAACCGGCTTCCCCTCGCCAAAAAATTGGCTGAAGATCGATTAGACAGGTTCCTGGAAGTCAGAACTTCCGATAAAGTCGGCGGACAGGTCTGGAATATTGGATGACGATCACCTATTCTTGTACCCATTGACCCGATAACCATTGATCCAATAGTCATCGACACGAAAAGCTGCCATTGTTGCGAACAAGACTGCAGCAAGCACCATGGGAAGATGAAACCCCGGGTATTCAACTACATTGAGGGAAAACAGACAGGCAGATTTTCGGCTGGCTGAATTCTGCGAATCCTGGTCGAGTGCCAGTCGTTTTGGTCCAGCCCAGGCTGGAACGAACAATTCATATTCGGTGGGTCCCTGCCAGCATGGCAGGTCAGGCCCGGGAGAGGCCGATAAAGTGAATCCTTGCTCAATCATTGCTGTTGATGCGTCGCGCCGGTGCGACGACGTCAACGCGCCGTGGTTCGTGTGTTGACTCCCCCGGCCAGCCCTCCGCATCGCGTCGTGACGATTGCAGCCGCGCTGATCCTGGCGGCCTGCGGTGCGAGTTTTGCCGTCAGATGGGGCGTGGCAACGGAGAATGCTGATGCGCAAGCTCGGCTTGATGTTGCCAACCGCCAGATCATGGCTCGGCTCGACCGTGTGATCACCGAGTTCCTTGCGTTGCGCCGCGAAATCGAAGAAAGTGCGTTGCCCCGTTGTTCAAGCGCATCGCTGGAGCACTTTCGGCGCGCCCTTTTCGAGTTGCAGTATCTTCGCGACATCGGATTCGTCAGTCAGCGCACGCTTCTTTGCTCGACGGCCATCGGCCTTGTGGAAAACCCCCAGCGGAGCAGCGACCCGGACTTCGTCCTCGCCAACGGATTGGAGATCTACGCCTACCGGCCAGTGCGAATTTCAGCCGGTCAATCCACGATGGTGTTGCAGGCCGCTCAGTACAATGCCTTAGTGGATCCAGGCTTTATTGCCAGCCTTTCCGAAACTCAGCCTGTGCGCACTGTCGCATTGATGGCAACCAGGGCTGGCCCGCGTTTTCCATTACACGCAGCCCGCAAGGGCGAAGCATCGACGGTTTCGCGTACTGTATGCAGCGCCCGCTACGGCTATTGCATCGAAGCGGCCGCCGCCGAGCCCGGTATGAATCTGGCCTCGTCGAGGTTTCTGGGGCTGGGCGTGCTCGGTTCCGGCAGCGGGTTCGCGGTATTCCTGTTCGGTTATACAATGCTGACGCGCTTGCGCAACCCGCTCTACAGGCTCAAACGCGCGATCGCCAGACGCGATCTGGAGGCGGTTTATCAACCGATATTTTCCATGCCGGATGGAAATCTTGTTGGCGTGGAATTGCTGGCCCGCTGGCCGGGTGCACCTGAGTCGTTGAATACGGCTGAAAAATTCGTCGCGCAAGCCGAAGCGAACGGGCTGATCAAAGGCCTGACAAGTCTGATGGTCGACGTTGCGGGACGTGAAATCGGCGACTGGTTGTGCGCAGATCCCTCTCGAACGCTGTCTGTCAATATCTCCGCGTCGGAGCTTGCAGGCGACGAACTCGTGACACTCCTTTCGCAGCGCTTTCTCGATGCCGGCATCCTGCCGTCGCAGATCGTGCTGGAGCTGACTGAACGCAGCGTCGCCACTCCCCGCAGAAAGCAACTTGATCGGCTTGCCGCTGCCGGCTTTCAGATTTACATCGATGACCTGGGTGAGGGCTACAGCAGCCTTTCCTACCTCCATCATCTACCGCTTTCGGGCGTCAAGATCAGCCGATCATTCACGTCCGGGTTGGGCACCGGTTCGCCCAAGGTCGATCTTGTGCTGGCAATGATCGAGCTGGCACGAAAACGCAATCTGGGCGTCGTTCTAGAGGGCATTGAAACCCGTGAACAGCACCTGGAGATAATTGCGCTGGGGCCACTGATGTGCCAGGGATTTCACTATGCAAAACCCATGAGCGCCGCCGAGCTGGCACATTTGAGCGAATCATCGCGGCCGATGAATAGTTGATTTGGTGCCGGGGGCGGGAATCGAACCCGCACTCTGTTGCCAGAACCGGATTTTGAGTCCGGCGCGTCTACCAGTTCCGCCACCCCGGCAGGAGTGATCGAGAATATCGGCGCATTTTCCCCCGTATGCGGGCCGGTGTAAAGTGCCGATTCAGTGCTCAGGCTGCGTCGAGTTGAAGTTCGCAGCGTTCCCGGATATGCCAGTCGTCTGAAATCGGGCGAAACAAGGCGCAACTGTTCATTTCGCCGGCGTAAATGTGAATCGTGACCGCCGATTCGCTGTTCCGTGGATTCCGTATGGTGTGGTGCTCGTGCGGAGGGATCAGGCTTCCGGCGCTGCCGATGCCCGCGCGCATGGTTGTCCTGGGCTCGAGTTTGTACTGATCGCCCCGAGTTTCGGTCAGCTCGAACTGGGTCACCTCGATCTGTCCGTTCCATACAGCTTCCACGCACCACATGCCGGAGTGGTCGTGCACCGGTGTGCCCTGACCGGGGCCCCAGGTCATGGCCATGATCGTGTACCCGCGAGCCTGATCCTTATGAATCAGCCGCCGCGCGTAGTGGTCGCCGGGGCAGGTGTAAACGCATTCGGGCAGGTCCAGCTTGTGTTCGTCCATCATCGCGCACAGCACGTCGCGCACACATTGCGTGGTCTTCTTGGCGCAGTCGCCGTCGACCACGGCATCGATGCGCTGGATCAACTCTTTCTTGCCTTGGAATTCCAGGGTCACAACAGCCTCCGCGGTGTTATTTCAGCCACTCGGCAATCGGCGGACCGAACCTGTCAGAGTCTACCAGAAACGCATCGTGTCCCTGGCTCGACGGCAGTGCCTCGAAGGTGACATCGGCTTCCACGGCTTCGAGCGAAGCGGCCAGATCCTGCTGCTGCCAGAGCGGAAAAAGAATATCGGAATCCACACCCATCACGAGTGCCTTGCCCGAAAAGCTGCGACGGAAAAGGGCGCGCAAACCGGCATCGGAGTCGCATGCGTCGAAAACATCCATGGCGCGCGACAGGTAGAGGTAGCAGCAGGGATCGAACTGTCCGACAAATTTCCGGGCATGCGTTTCGAGGTATGACTCGACTTCGAAGCGCATGCCGAACAGCGTTGCCGGGAAATAATCCTGGTGCTTCCGGCCGAAACGCTCCTGCCATTCGGACGCCGAGCGGTATGAGATCATGCCCAGCTTCCGCGCAATGCGCATGCCGACTTCCGGCCAGTCGTCTTCGGTATAGGTGCCGTCGCGAAAGTTTCGGTCGGTGACAATGGCTTCGCGCTGTAGCGACCGGATGGCGATCGCAAATGGCGTCGCCGAGCAGGCCGTCGAGACCAGCGCCATGCGTTCGGCGGAATTCGGAAAATGCTTGAGCCATGCCAGTGCCGTCAATCCGCCCATTGACGGCCCGACGACGGCGTGCAGGTGCTCGATCTCCAGATGCTCGACAACCAGCCGCGTGGACCGGGCAACGTCGTCAATGGTCAGTTCCGGAAACTTCAGTCGCCAGGGCTGGCCGGTTGCGGGGTTTATGCTGGCCGGACCGGTCGAGCCCTTGCAGGAGCCAAGTGAATTGACGCACAAGACGAAGTGGCGGTTGGTGTCGATCGGCTTCCCGGGGCCGATCATGGCTTCCCACCATCCCGGTTCCGGGTCACGCACCGACGAGGCGGCGTGAGCGCCGGGAGACAATCCCGTGAACAGCAGGATCGCGTTCGACTTCTCTTTGTTCAGCGTGCCCCAGCTTTCCCAGGCAAGCTGCACGCCGGGGAGACTGGATCCGCGATAAAGCGGGAAATTTTCTCGATGAACGTAGTAGTTGGTTGATGGACCCATGATGGCAATGATAACGCCGGATCACGATCGAGAGCGGGCCGCGCCGAGCGCCGAGCAGCACAGGCCCGGCAGGCCAGGGTGTCGCCTGGCCGGCGCTCGATTGAAAGCGCGAGTGCACCTATCCGGCCGATATAAAAAGGCCGGGGCGTAAACCCCGGCCAATGCTGTTGGAGAATTTACAGGTTGCTTTAGAACCTGAAACCGACCTGGGTACTGTACACAAACGGGTCGATATCGACATTGATGTTGCTGAAGAACAGCTGCTCGTTGCCAGCGGGGTCGAAAGTCGTCGTCTTCAGGTCTGCATCGGCATTGATCATGATGTAGCGCACATTGAGATTCCAGAACCATTTTTCCGTAATATCGACGTCCAGACCCAATTGAAATGCGGCGCCGAAGGATTCTTCAATGCTCAAGTTCGTGTCGCCGCCGCTGAAACTGGTGCCGAGCGCACCATTGGCTGTGGCGACCACGCCGTCGTGCAACCCCTGGTTTGTGGAATCATCGGTGAACAGGGTATAGTTCAGCCCGGCGCCCACATAAGGCCGGAACTTCTGGCCCGGATTGAAGTGATACTGGAGACTTAGCGTCGGCGGCAGATGCTTGGTTTCGCCGATCTTGCCAAGCCCGGTCAGCGCACCGTCACCGTCGATGTCATGTGTGAACGGGGTCGAGGCCAGCAGTTCGA
>JGI12210J13797_10488627_pt1 | contig 25087 bp, 22 predicted proteins | sample ElkSlonscriptome_3_FD_13797 | JGI IMG/M metagenome (IMG submission 13797)
GTTTTTGAGGAACTTCAGCATGTAGTGGATTGAGGCAAGACCTGCCACAAATGCTGCGAATGCCGCAAGCGCAATCATGTGCCATTCGCTTTCTCCAACACCAGCAGCGCCTAAATCAAGCAACTTCTTACTCCCTGCCCCAATAATTATCGGAAACGACAGGAGGAATGCAAAGCGTGCTGCCGCCTCGCGCGAAAAACCCAACAACATGCCTCCCGAAATTGTTGCCCCACTACGACTCATGCCAGGCAAGAGTGCAAGCACCTGAAAAAAACCCACCATGAGCCCACGCTTTACCGTAAGCGGCGCATCACCCGTATATCGCTTTGCAAACCATTCTGCAAACACAAAGAGTGCAGAACCTGCAAGAAGTACCCACGCAACAAACGTGGCACTGCGAAAGACCGATTCGATATACGATTCTAGCAGTAAGCCACAGACAACAGCCGGCACCGTACCGATAGCAAGCGCAAGGATGAGTGTCTTGTCTGCAGCGGCAATACCGGCACCGCGGACCCAAGAAAAAGCCGCGCGAGCAAGGCGCAGTATATCGGTACGAAAATAGAGCAACACTGCAAAAGCTGTTGCAAAGTGCAATGTCGCATCTACCCCAAGGCCAAACTCTGCATTGAGCCCCAACACCTCACGAGCTAAAATTAAGTGACCGGTAGAGGATACCGGCAAAAACTCGGTAACACCTTGCACAATACCAAGAATGATAGCTTCAAGTGGTTGCATAGTAGACGCGCCGCGTACCGTGGTACACTAAGTATAATCACTATCCTACCACACCTATGGAACAACCACACCGTCTTATCATCATCGCATCTGTCATTACGACAGCACTCATTGCAGCAGCGCTGTTTGTTGCATTTCGCCCAGGTAGTACGCCTGTGGCAGAGCAACCCCCCCTTGAAGATCGTGGCATACGTGGCGACACAGGCATCCGGATCGTCGACGCAACCGATCACATCTATGGCAATCCAGCTGCACCGGTGGTGTTTGTGACATACTCTGACTTTGCGTGCCCATACTGCCGTGAATTTCACGAAACAATGCGCATGGTGGTAGAGGAATATGGCTCTGACGGGGAGTTTGCGTGGGTGTTTCGTCACATGCCAATTGTGCGACTTCACAAGCATTCAGCCACCTATGCACTTGCAAGTGAGTGTGTCGCACAAAACACTGGCAATGCTGGGTTTTGGGACTTTGCCGACCGTATGTACGCAACCGCCACGCCAGAGAACATTCTTACTGCAGAAGAACTCACGCTCATGGCAGAGCGCATAGGCGTACCCGCGGAAGACTTTCGCCTGTGTATGCGAGACGGTGAACTCATGACGCGAGTTGAGCAGGATTTTGACGAAGCGCTCGATGCCGGTGCAACTGCCACACCGTTCACCGTTATTGTTACCGGGTACCAGCACATTGTTCGCGAGGGCACACGCCCATACGAGGTGGTAGCCGCTACCGTAGACGCAATGCTGCGCAACCTTGGCCACGGAAGCGAGCACGCAGGCAATGAGCTGCCAAACTTGTTCAAGGAAATAGAAAACCTTGATGCTCCCGAAGCTGCACAACGCACTGAAATAGCAGAGTAGCGATGATTCAGTAGCGAGTGTTCAATAGCCAGCATGCGCTAAATGTGCGGCTGACAATTTTATTCCTGCGCGTCCACCCAATCGGCCCGGGCATGGGGCGGAGCTCGGAACGGACTGAAGGCATGTGAGTCTGAGTTTCCTGCCTACGCAGGAATGATGTGTTGGAGTACTCACGAGCACTGCGTACCGACAACTGAGCACTCACTTGCTACATGAGCTCACGCAAGGCACATGCACTACATTCTCTGTCGCCACAGTGGGAATCCCAAAACGCCAGGGTTCGCACTTCGCCTGCAACACGCGCAATTGTTTCTGCAAGTTCACTCGCGTCACTATCTGAAATAGCGAATGACTCCCGTTTATAGGCTCCGCTTGCGTTCGGCTCTATAAAGTCGAGTACGGCCTCATCCATCGCATACCGACCTTCTTGGAAGCGATCCAGCAAGAGCTTGTAGAACACGAGCTGACGTTTATACCCTCCAGAGCCCGGCTTGCTTTGAGCGGTTTTCGTAAGCCCCTCAATGTCGTTCCTACTCTTCGGCTTCCCTGTTTTGTAATCAATCACCGAGACGTGCTCACGACCTCCACGTGGCGCATCTTCAAGAAACTCTAATTTGTCAATTTTGCCTGTGAGTCGCACATCACCCAACAGCACGCCACGCACTGAGAGCTCGCTTGTGCTCCGAACCCGCCACGTTGCGCTATAGGTGTCGTACCAGCCGGCAAGTGCCTCTCGTGTTTCTTTGAGCACTCGTTCACATGTGACCGGGTCGAGCTCTGCATCCTCCATGTGGTGTAAGAATCGTGCAAGCAGTAGCTCTTTGCCAACAGAGGTGTCCTTGTTTCGAGCATTAAAAAAATCTTCAAGCGCAGCGTGCACCGCTGTTCCCTTCACCTGGTACACACTCGGAACAAATTGCGTGTAGAAAAAGTTTTCATAAAACCATTTCCATGGACACGTAAGGTAGTTGTTAAGCGCGGTTGCTGAAAGTCCTCGCTCATCAAAGGTCTCGCGCACAAACTCAGCATACTTGGCACTACCATGCAGCCCCTGCCGCTCCACAAAGAGCGGCGGGCGCTTACCTGTGTACCCAAGCTCTTCACCGGTGGCCTCTACTCTGCACTCGTCACGGATCTCTTCCACAAAACGACTCGGAACACGGTCTCGACCGTCAGGGGCGGTTGCGGCATAGCTTACATACGCGCCGGCACGCGCCCGAGTGAGCGCCACGTAGAAAAGTCGACGCTCATCTTCTTCATCACTTGCAACCACGGTGTCGCTCCCCGCACGGTACGGCAACACAAAGTACCGCCGTGTACGCTTTCCACCCCAGTGACCATCGTATGCACCAATAATGTACACGTGATCAAACTCAAGCCCTTTTGCTTTGTGTGCGGTCATCAGGCGCACTGCGTTTGGCACGTGCCGCGGTTGAGCCTCTAGTGTAAGGTTGTGATCCTCAAGAATTTGCAGAAAGACAACGTAGTCATCGAGCGTAAAAAACGGCTGTCGTCGCACGTGTGCCTTCATTTCATCAAAGAGCCGTACCAGTTTGTCGAATTTTTCGGTATGAAAACTAGATGCCTGAATGTGCTCCAAAAGCCCGCTTTCTCGGACCACAGCCTCGAACGTGTGCAAAAACGCTTCATTTTCTGCCATTGTCTTCCAGTGCGTGAGTCTATCGGCAACATGGCGCACTGCATGTGGCTCTCTAAGCGGCAGAGCGCCTGGCGCACACAAGACATCAAACAGCTGTCGTTTTTCATGACGTGCAGCACGCAGAAGCGTATACACGTCGGGCACCGGAACACCCAAGAACTTGATAAACAGCACTTTTGCAAGCACATCGTCAGCATGCAAATCTGCAAGGGCGCGGAGAATCATGTTAACCGTGCGAATATCCGGATCGTCCAAGACACCATGTCCTGATGCAATCAAGAACGGAATAGAGAGCCGCTCAAAGTAGTCTGCCACATCCTCAACATCGCGATTGTTCCGGTACAACACAGCAATTTCATGTGCAGGCACCCCATCTTCAAGCTGCTGCTTGATAGATTCCGCAAGAAACAGCAATTCTTCATCGTCTGCACCAAAGCGATAGGTACGGATACGCAAGTCTGTGCCACTGGGCGAGGTGTGGGCTGTTAATGGCGCATTTAATCCACTTGCCGCATGTTCAATGAGTGACTGTGCTGCATCCAAGACCCCTTGGTGGCTTCGATAGTTTGTCGTGAGCGTTATGCGCTGCACGTCCTTGAACTTTTGTTCGAAGTACAGAAAATTGGCAAGCGACGCACCCTGAAAACGAAATACCGCCTGTTTTTCATCACCCACCACAAATAAATTTGGGCGTTCGAAAAACGTTGCGAGAAGCTCAAGGATGGTGTTTTGTGCACCGTTCGTGTCTTGATGCTCGTCAACCAGAAAGTATTGGTACTCCTCCTGCAGTTCACGCAAGAAGTGCTCGTCACCACGAAGTGCGTGAATCAACAGAAGCAGTGAATCGTCGAAGTCATAGCGCTTTCTTCGTGCAAGCTCAGCTTTGTATCGACGATAGAGCTCCGCTAGCTCTTCATTCTTCTCTATTGCTCGCAGTTCTTTCTGTGCGGCACTTTTCATCTTCCCTGCATGCACACCCTTTTCGTGATATGTGTCCTCACGCGCTTCAAAAGCCTCGCGCTCATCGTGTATCCATGCGGCAAACTGCTCTGGGTCAAAACCTTCGCGCTTAAGGTGCGAGAGCGCCTGCAACACCTCGCCAACGTTATGGTATGGCTCACCAACTGGTCGGAGGATTGGAAACGAACCCTGATCCAGCACTGAACGCACGATATCGATACGCTCCACTTCGCTACTGTTACTGCGCCCCACTACTTCAGGGAAACGCTCTGGATACTCATCAATGACGTGGTTTGCGAAGGAATGGAACGTGAAAATAGAGACTCGATACGCATCGCTGCCAATAATGTTCACGAGGCGCTTGCGCATGTTTGCGGCAGCAGCATTCGTGAAGGTAAGTGCAAGAATCGCATCCGCTGGCACATCTGTCTTCTTCAAAATGTTCGCGATGCGGAGCGTCAGAATCTGCGTCTTGCCGGTGCCTGGGCCAGCAATAACCATCACCGGCCCTTCAATGGCGTCCACCGCGGCACGTTGTTCAGTATTGAGTTTATTGTAGAGTGTTTCGAAGTCCATTGAAGTATCAGTATACCGCATTAGCTGAGGAGTAGGGAGTGAAGCGCGAAGTGTGTACCATGCGAATTGACGCTACAGCAATACTGCTATAGTGTCTCAACAGACACCAGCGACAGGAGAATACCGTGGCTTCATACGATGCTCGACTGATTCACTATCTCGAACCGATCACCCATTGGACGCAAGTGTCCCACAACTGCGACACGTTCAAGCTTGCACGCTACGACATAGCACTCGGCGCACTGCTCGCTATCGTGTGGGTTGCACACATCACATGGATCCCAGGTAACTATCACCCAGTGTTGTTGTCACTATTTTTCGCTATTGTGGCGCTGGTGAGCGTACTCATCTATGCCGTCATCTTCACCGTCTTTGCACTGCTTGCCTCCGTGGCTAGTAAGTTCGGATACAAAGCTGCCGAAGATGGCGCCCGAAACCCGTTCGAAGTAGAGTTGCAAGCGGTGCGAGTGTTCATGGTGGCAGCGACCGTGCTCGCATTACTCATTGCACCGGTGTTTGGTGTTGTGCTTCTTTCTGTCGCACTCTTTATCTACCTCTGCTCTCTCACGCCACTTCACCCCAACGAGGCGGCCAAGATACGAGCAGAACGCGAAACACGACAGGCAAAAGCACTGACGGCTTAAGACCATTACGACCGCCTCCGGGCGGTCGTCTCACGTGCTGTCATACCGGTTCCCTGCAGCCTACCCCCCTACCTAACCTCCCACCCTTCTCTGCTATTCAGCGCTTCAGTTACCGCTGTCATCACCGGCTCGATTTCTTCATTTGTGAGCGTGCGCTCGGTTGACTGGAACACCAAATGCCAGGCGTACGAAACTCGCCCGTCTTTTTCAAACGAATCAAACTGATAGTGCTTTACAAGCGTATCTGGCGCGACTTCAATAATAACCGCGAGCACTTCTTCCGAAGGCGTTTCCGCAGGCACCCATACCGCAATGTCTCGATACACACACGGGTAGCTCGACCACGGCTTGTAGCGAACGTGCGGATTCCAGGCACTACTTGCAACATATCCGTCTGGCTCAGGCAGGTCGACAAGCAATGCATCTACTGAAAGTTCCACCACCCCGTCTTGCACCGCTTCTTCGGTGATTTCCATACCAAGCGCTTCTGCAAGGGTTGCAAGGTCGGCCATCAACCCCTTATCTGCTTTGCTCTGCTTACCGCTCACCGCCTTACTTCCCAATGCAAGATGCAGCACTTCTCCATGAGCACGAAAGACTGTTCCTATTTCGAAGAGTTTCAGCGTATCAAGACCCAAGAACGGTGCGGTATGGGTGTTGAGCTCAAGTGCCTCCAAGAGCCCTTCGCGCAAATCCATGCGCATAAAACCTTTGTCAGAAGCAAGCGCGTTTGCAAGCTCTACCTCACCATGGTCAGACAATGTATAGGTAAGCACTTCGTCATATTCACGCTCGGCGAGCACACGTCGTATTTTGTCGGTATAGTACTGCTGCTTGGAAACACTTGGTGCATATTCGGGTTTCTTAGGCAACACACTCGTAATGTTGCGATAACCCCACACGCGACCAATTTCTTCAATAAACTCAACTGGTTCATGCAAATCCGTGCGCTCCCACGGAGAGGTAATTGCAAACTCCTCACCATCCCTCGAAAACTCCCATTCAAAGCGCACTAAAATCTGTTCAACTTCGTCCACTGAAAGCGACACCCCAAGCACACTGTTGATCTGCCCGAGTGTAACATCGACCGGCGTGTGCTCAGCAGCGCCCGCATACACGTCCCTGCCGCCTACGTACTGCCCGCCAGCAACATCCTTAATGAGCGTCACAAGGTCACGCATCGCAAAAGCTGGAAGCTGCCGCGCCGGCTCGTTTTGAAAGCGCAATGAGGCATCGGTCGAAAGCTTGTGTCGGCGCGCCATCTTTCGCACCATCAGGTAGTCAAAACTTGCTGCTTCAAGCAGAATGTCGGTTGTATCAGCAGTAACCTCAGCTTCATTACCACCCTTCACTCCCGCAAGCGCAAGTGGCGCACCGGACACGCCGTCAGCGATGACGTGGTCTTCCGATGAAAGCGTGCGTGTTTCCCCAGAAAGCACGGTAATCATTTCACCGTCTTCTGCGGCACGCACAAAGATGCTGCGCACTCCACTTTTTTGACCAAGTTTTGCAAGATCGAACGCATGGAGCGGCTGCCCGAGTTCAAACATGACGTAGTTTGTGGCATCCACAATGTTGTTAATACTCTTTTGCCCTATCACTTCAAGGCGCACCTTGAGCCATTCGGGCGATGGGCCAACCTCTACACCACGCATCATCACACCCATGTAGCGTGGACACAACGCCTTGTCCGCAATATCAACACCAAGCTGGTCGGTGTCGTCGAACGCTGGAATCACTTCACGAAGGGGGTCACGCTCCAGTGGAACAGATAGCAATGTAGAGAGCTCTCGGGCAATACCTCTATGTGAAAGGCAGTCTGAACTGCGGTTCGGCAGCACATCAACATCAATCACCCAATCGTCACCGACCTGCTCCACACCCTCTATCTCAAACGCATGGAAGGTTAAAAGCTCAGCAAGCTCGTCTGCCGAAGGAAGTTCGTCTGCAAAGAATGTCTGAAGCCAGTTTCTAGATACTTTCATGATGTAAATGAGATGCGTGTGCAAGCTCCTTAACTCCTAACTCTTTCACCCTTAAGTTCCTACACTAAAACTGGTGAATAAAGCGAAGGTCACCGGTATGGAACATACGAATGTCGTCTATTCCTGCCGCAATCATAATCAGACGCTCCAAACCACCACCGAACGCAAAGCCGGAATATTCCTCGGGGTCAATCTTAGCCGCTCGAAGCACATTTGGATGCACCATCCCGGCACCCATCACCTCGACCCATCGCTCACTGCCATCGCTCTTTGTAAGGAGCATATCCACTTCTACCCCAGGTTCCACAAACGGAAAGTAGCCCGGTCGAAAACGCACCGTAATGTCACGTTCGTAGAACTCTGAGAAGAAATGCTCGAGCGTACCCTTGAGATGTGCAAGTGAGACCCCCTTGTCGACGTACAAACCTTCAACTTGATAGAATTGTGCCTCGTGTGTAGCGTCGGTTGCCTCATTTCGAAAGGCGCGGCCTGGCACGACAATGCGGCATGGCGCACCATGTTTTTCCATATAACGAACCTGCACAGGACTCGTGTGTGTACGGAGCACCGCTTGTTCTTTGTCTTTCACGAAAAATGTATCCTGCATATCGCGCGCCGGATGGTCGTGCGGTACGTTGAGTGCATCGAAGTTGTACCACTCACTTTCAATCAACGGCCCCTCGGCAAACTCGAAGCCGAGTTTCTCAAAAATCTCGTTGATACGTGTGATCGCAGCCGAAATAGGATGGACATGACCCTTCATGATGAGTATGAGTATACCGCGTTACAGGCAAACAGCAAACAAGAAGTTGAAACTGAGTACTGACAACTCGAAACTCCCACCCTGCGGGCTACCACGTCGTTACACGGTAGTGCTCACCATCAAACACAACCAGCTCATCATCCTTGGTAAGGCGGAACGAAAGCCCAGACCCCTCAACAAAGGGCTGGATGTTGCGCTGGCTTCGCTCATCAAGCTCTACTGCATAGATTCCAGTTGAACCAGCCACTATAACCACATCATTTCTGTTTGGATAGAAATCATAGTAGGTTATGTCTTCAGCCCAATCCACCGTAAGCATAGGGGTGCACGTTGCGTTACAGAAATAATACGGCGGTGAATCATTTTCCCTACCCCACGCAGCATGTATGTTACCGTCAGTAAGCCACGTTACAATGCCGTCTCGCTCACGCACCTGGTCCTGCTCTTCGAGGTTCGTGCTGGTTGCAAGTGTTTGAAGCCAGTCCGGGAACTCCAGCACAGAGTACAATGTGGTTGTTGCAACCTCACGCCCACGCACCAGCTCTATGGTTGTTGTTGCGTAGGTAACCGCGAATTGCTCGTCAGTTTCCTCAAACAGCTCGGTAAGCTCCTGGTGGCGTGGTGCTATAACTTCTGTTGTGGTAGCGGTACTTGTCGCGGTGGGGCGCACATTCATGGTAGTTGTGGAGAGAATCTCCTCCCAATCAAATACTTCAGGAAGCATCAATACCGCTGCCTCTGTCACGAAATTTCGTTTAACCGGCAGTTCCTTGGTCCAGCTCTGATACTCATCGCGCTCTACCCATACCTCATAGGTACGACTGGGGCGAAGATTTTGGATGAGCGTGTTTTTAAAGAGCGTACCATTGGCCTCCACATACTCACCGTCAAGATATACGCGCGTGCGCGACATGTCCGAATGGATGTAGATCCCTCCAGTGTGCACAAGTGACAACGCATCATCCAGGCGATACCCTTGTGAATAGGCAATGAGGAGTGGCGTACCAACAATGAACACCAGCACAGAACACCACAGTGCCACCAAACGAGACTTGCGAGAAAGTGGCGGCATCATGATGTGGTATCTTTACGATGCTTTGGTGTTACCCAAAACTCACCTACGTACGCCCCTAACATCAGCCGTGTCTGTGTGTGAAGCCCGGGAATCGCACCGAAGACGATAATGGTAAACGGCACAAACAACCACTGGAGGGTTGCGACAACGTAGCGTCTCTTTCGTGCTTTGTAGTTTGCTGGAATACGCGGCATGAATGAAAATGCAATAACAGCAGCGAGCACGAGGCCGGCCATGGCCACAAGCATGAGATTGCGAGTGATGTACGGGAGGTTGTACGACAAGACAGTATCGCGAAATGCCTCACCACCTAACAAGAGCGGGAGCCAGCCTAGGAGCAAGATGATGAGCGGATGTGTCGAAAGTGACCACCAACCTTCAAGTTGAATCAAGGTGTGATACAGACGCTTCTTGAGTGGAATAGACTTGTTCTTAATGAAGCCATACATCATGTACGGAAGATTCTCGACGCCCCACAGCCACCGAAACTGCTGTTTGTAGATGTTAATGAGTGTTTGCCATGTCGAGGGGGCAAACGTTGCATCCATAGATACCGGATAGCTAATTGGTATCGTGCGGTAGTCACCATCATTCGCAAGGTATAGGTTCCAAAAGATACGTGAATCATCACTAATCATATTCTTTTGCCAAAACCCAACCTCTTCAAGTGCCTTGAACGACACCGCATGTGAAGAAAATGATGTGAGTTTTTCTGCCCGCTCTTGCTGAATCATCTGCCACAAGGTGCTCGAAAATGCAGCGACTCGTGAGATAGCAGGCACGTCCCAGATATTGTTGTTGTACAAAGGAACCGGCTGGTACGAGGCCTTGTGTGGGTCTTCGGTTGTAAGAAAATGCCAGGTCAAACAGAGGAAATAGGCTGGCTCAACAACAGTATCAATGTCGAACGCGGACACCAAAATGTCTTCGTATGGCAGCTTTCTGGTGCGTATCAACTTATCACGCGCTTCTTTGGCTGCATACGTGATGTTTGGCCCTTTACCTCGAATTTCACCTTGCACCCCGTCTGGATGAACCGTAACCAACACCGCGCCAAACTCCGCAGCGTACTTCGTCTTCATTCGCTCTCCAATCTCTTTAGCCTCGCTCCCTGCTCGTTCTTCAGCAGCAAGGACCACAAGCATCCGTGCTGAATCATAGTCTGCTCGCGCAAGTGCTTGGAGGGCATTATCTACCGTTTCCTCTGATTCCTTGTAGAAGGGGAGAATAATCAGATGGTGCACATGCTCGTACTTCAACGACTGCACCATGGTTCGCCAATCAACCTGCATATTGTGCTTAAGGCGCTTCCAATTATGTCGCTGATGCATTGAAAGGTAGAAGGTTTTCAGCAACCAATACAGATCAAACGCAATAACAAAAAATGCCGCATACACGGGAGCCCAAATAGAGAGACTCACAATAAGGATAATCGTACCCCAAGAAAGAAGCCCCGGGATGCATTCTAGCGCACGAAAGAGGAGACGGTCGCGTCCGGTAAGGTCACGAGCATGCGCAACGTGGAGATATGAAGGCTGGGCTAACATGTATGTTGCTGGATGCTTGTCACACAACAATCGTGCATCCACAAGCATCGTTTTGGAGCCGAAGCCGAGATTCGAACTCGGGACCTACCGCTTACAAGGCGGTTGCTCTACCAACTGAGCTACTTCGGCATCATTGCTACCACTTGCAGCAAATGCTCTCGTCTGAACACATCTACTCGACACCGTGCCACGTGTGTGCTCCAGCTCTCATCGGAACACAAACACGCAACCATACTGTACCAAAGCCCTGGACACTGCGCCAGGGGGCTGAACACACTACTTGTGCTTACGTGCCCGGTGACGCAAGGCATTAGTGCCACGCGTGAGCACTCGCTCAACTGCGCGCACAACAACAAGTGCCGTGTACGTACACATGTGCAGTACGTTCGCGAATACATCACGCAACACAAACCGTCGCATATGCACACCCACGCGCCCTGTTGCTCGTGCTGTACGCGCAACGATACGGTCAGCTCGAATGCGAGCCCGACCACCAATACGTGCACGGGCTACACTCTCCCAGAATACGAACAGCGTCGCACTCACAAATACCGCCACAGATGCGATAAATACGTATACCATTGTAAATTAACTTCGAACGGAAAAGCGTGCACAGTCGGTAATCTCAACACGCTCGCCAAACTTCTGGATAGCCTGCTCAATCAGGCTTGCTATCGTGGTGTTTGGGTCTTTCACGAATGGCTGATCCATAAGCACCTGCTCTTTCAGATAGGCAGCCATCTTTCCCTCGACAATTGCCTCACGTTTTTCCTCAGGCTTGTCTGCAGCCTCTTCCACAAATAACTCACGAGCTTTTGCAACATCTGCTTCCTGGACTTGATCTTTACTTATGTAGCGTGGCGCTGTAGCTGTTGCATGCAATGCAATGTCATGCGCAAGTGCGATAAACTCTTCATTCTTTGCAACAAAGTCTGTCTCGCACGAGAGTGACACTAACGCACCAACATCATTGCTTGCATGAATGTAGGCCTGCACAACACCGGCACCAAGCTCACGATCGGCTTTCTTGGCTGCGGCAGCGCTCGATTTCTTGCGCAGAATAATCAACGCCTTATCAACATCGCCTTCAGCGTCTTCAAGTGCCTTCTTACAATCCATCACCGATAGACCGGTGCGTGTGCGGAGATTTTTAATCTCTTCTGGTGTGACTGCCATAGAAACAGATAGAACAATTAACTAACTAATGCTAACAACAAAGAATGGTGCCCACAAGGGGCAGACTTTGCCGTCTACGCAGTCTTTTCAACTGCAGCTTCTTTTCCTTCGCGGTATGCCTCAGCAATTGCGTCCACAACTGCAATAATCGACTTCTTGGCTGCATCATTTGCGGGAATTGGGTAGTCGATTTCGTCGAGATTGCAGTCAGAATTTGCAAGGGCAATAACTGAAATCTTGTTGCGCTTTGCTTCGCGAATTGCGGTGTTCTCACGCTTTGGATCAACCACAAAAAGTGCATGTGGCAATTTGTCGTTGAGGCCAACGAGTCCAGCGTACATACCTTCAAGCTTTTCAATTTCGCGATCAATCTGCAATCGCTCAAACTTAGTGTACTTCGCAAGGTCACCGCTATCACGCTTACTACTCAGGTCTTGCATGCGGCTAATGCGCTTTCGGATTTCAGCAAAGTTTGTGATAGTGCCACCAATCCAGCGACCGATACAGTACGATGCTGCGGCTCGATCTGCTGCCTCCTTTACCGCCTTTTCACTTTCAGGCTTGCCACCAACAAAAAGAAGTTGCTTTCGTTCGCGACCAAGAGTTCGTGCGAACTCACACGCCTCATCAAGCAATACCTGGGTTTTGTCGAGATTAAATATGTCGACACGGTCTTTTGTGCCATAAATGAACTCCCGCGCACTTGGGTGGCGTCGGCTCTTTGCAAGACCATAATGCACACCAGCGCTGTAGAGCGCTTCAAGTGCGTCAGTGTTTGTTTCGGTTGCGGTAGTCATATGTGTTGTGTCTAACAGAGTGACGAGAGTGTAGCAAAGATATGTCAATAGTGCAATAGGCTGTTATGCGTCAGCCGAACTCTCCTCAGCAGCTGCCGCAACCGCCTCAAGTATCGGATCAATAGCACCACCTAAGATTCCTTCGATATTGTGCCAACTCTGCTTAATGCGATGATCGGTCACTCGATCCTGTAGTATGTTATACGTACGTATCTTCTCACTTCTATCCCCTGTGCCAACCTGAGACCGGCGGTGTTCGGAATACTTTGCTGCCTCTTCTTCCTCTTTCCGCTCTTGAAGCTTTGCCATCAGAATTTGCATGGCCTTTTCCCTGTTTGCCCCTTGACTACGTTCCGACGTACAGCGCACATCAAGGCCGGTTGGACGGTGAACAATGCGCACCGCCGTTTCAACCTTGTTCACATTTTGGCCACCTTTGCCGCCGGCTCGTGAAAACTCCATATCAAATTCAGACGGATCAGCCTCAAAGTGGACCTTCTTTCGAATTGGCAAAATGGCCACTGAGGCGGTTGACGTGTGAATTCGCCCCGCCTTTTCTGTGGCCGGTATGCGTTGCACACGGTGCACACCCGTCTCAAAACGCAGCAAACGATACACATCTTTGCCGCGCACCTCAAACACAGCCTCCTTGTAGCCATCTATAGTTCCAGAGCTGCTAGAAAGCAAACGCATGCCCCATCCAACTTTCTCAGCATAGGCACGATACATGTTTGCAAGATCACCTGCAAAGATTGATGCTTCGTCGCCCCCTGCACCAGCTCGAACCTCCAGAATGACTTCATTAGGATACTCATCTTCCTCTTGCTCTTCCTTCAGAATCGTATCCATTTGTTCTTTCAGTGCGTCTTGCTGGGCACGAAGTGTTTGCACCTCTTCAAGTGCTAGTTCTCGCATCGCCTCATCACCATCCGCCATTTCCTCAGATTCTTGTATTTGGGCAGCCAAACGCTCCCACTCTGCGGCGTGGTACTGTGTTTTTGGGTTTTCTTTGTAGGGAGTAATGTCCATGGCAAGCGTTAGAATTTTCAAAGTACAATTTTCAATTTTCATTCAAGGCTCAAATAGCAAAACACAAAAAGATTCTGCGATGTGATTGTACACATTGTTTGTCGCCATTGTTTGTACATTCTAGTATTGGTTTTCACTGAAAATTGAAAATTGCACATTGAAAACATGCTTTACTGTAGCACAAAGACCCCGCACCGGGCCTTCTGTGTAGCTTCAGCGCTATAAGCTAGCCCTTTGCTGCAGCCGCAACACGACGCTTGAACTTCTCAACACGACCTGCGGTATCAACCACGGTCTCTTTACCGGTATAAAACGGATGAGAAGCGCTGCTGATTTCAACAGTAACCTTTGGGTATTCGGTACCGTTCCAGTCAGCAACCTCTTTTGCGTTGATGGTCGAACCAAGCAAAAAGCGCTCACCTGAGGACGCGTCCTCAAAGATGACCTTGCGGTAGTTCTTAGGATGAATATCGGTTTTCATAGGTTGGCATACTGTACCAGAAGAACACTCGAGGTGCAATAGTATGCTTCCGGACACAGCAATCATGCCCAAAAAGCTTCAACATCGCCACACTACTCCTCACTCAATCGCTTCAGCGTATCAATTTGCTTTTGGTAGTACGCCGCATGACCAAGAACACCATCAGCATAGAAACTGTAGCTTGGGTTCTGCCAATTACCCCCAGCAAAGTAGCGAAGTGCTGCCTCACGCTCGGCCGCAAGCGTGCCCCGTGCCGCACCCAGATCCATCATAAACGTGGCCGAAGCTAGGAATGCATCCTGATTGTCCCACGGGTTGCTCGGGCTTTGCTTGCCGCGCATGATTCGTATGCGATCTTGGGTCTTGTCATACTTCCACGGGCCGGCAAAAAACTCATCACGCGAAAGCGACGTGCGGTTGTTACATGTGCCATACACCGCATGCACATAGCCACCGTAACACGCCCATGTCGATGGAATAAACTGCGCCGGCCCCATAGCACCACCCCACCCATAGCTTGGCGCAGCAGAGACTGGCAGACTACCTGGTTCAACACCAAGCGAAGCTGCTATCGTCTCAAACAGCGGCCTATCACGCGTCGGATGCATGTCGGTATTCCACGAACCATTCCCAAGAAACTCACCCAAGCGAGTTTCTTGCTTAAGAACGCCAAGCACGAACGCTGGCCGCACACCGGTTTTCGCGCTTGCAAAGTTAGCAAACTCGATAGCGTCACCTAAGTTTATAGCCGCACTGCCACGTAGTTCGAACAACTCACTGCGTATTTGCGCGGCGCTACGTTCTGTCTTTGAGACCAGTTCCTGATAGTTTTCCTCTTCACCGCGGGTTACCCGCAAGATGTGGGCTTTTTCTTCTTCTTGCAGCTCCAGCTTATTCCGTTGAAGTTGGCGCAATTCTTTCAATTCGCCCTCTTCCTCTTTACGAGCCTCAAGGACCGCCTGCTCATATGCGGTCTCCTCCCGAAGTACCAGCAAGTTCTCAAGCGAAACATTTAATGCAGCCTTCACCGACTCGAACTCATCCAGCTCTTCGAAGAATTCCGATATCGTTTTTTCTGAAAGCACCACCTCGACGACCGTTTGCTCATCGAGCTCCGCCGTACGTTGCAACAGCCGCGCAAGCGAGGTGCGTTCCACATCAATACGCTCTTCAAGCCCAAGAATGGTTGCACGTTTATCCACAATTTCACCCTCAAGTGTTGCAATTGTTGCCTCTTGTGCACGTATTGCAATGCGTGCCTTCTCTATTTCTGCATCGATAATGTCCAAGTCACGCTCAAGCGTCGCACGTTCTGTTTGTTTGTCTTCAAGCAGACTCTGCTGACGCTCCAAGAGCCCCTCAAGAACCTCGAGCTGCTTTTCAAGCTCCGCTCTTCGCTTCTCGATAGTCTCTGTTGCAGTGTCCGCATAACTAAGCAGTGCGCCGCCGCCACAAAACGCGCCCGCAAGCGCAACGAGAACAGCAACAAGTACCATACGGTGGGTGCTCATAGACGTACAGTATACCGTGCTATGGGACATGAAAAAAGCCGCACACGCGGCAACGAAATACGACTGAAATAGTATGCTACTCCCCCTCCTCTTCCTTACCCTTCTTTTCTACCTCAACAGAAGCAATATCCGCTGAAACCTCTTCAGGCTCTTCTTCGCGCTGTGCTTGGACGAGTGCGACAACTTCTTCAGCATCAACCACTGCAGTTACACCTACAGGAAGTGTAATGTCACGTACGAGTACTTGATCGTCAAACGTACTAAGTACGCTCGTATCTACCTCGACAGCATGTGGAAGGTCTTTTGGAAGTGCGCTAATGGTAAGCTCGTGCATAACCTTCACCAAGGTTCCGCCCAGCTCCTTTTCAGCAGGTGCGACGCCCACAAATTCAAGTGGCACGTCAACTTCCACCGCAACGTCTGTACGTACTGCATACAAGTCAACATGGAGCACGTTGCCATAGAGTGGGTCAACCGCAACGTCGTTGATGAGTACGTTTTTTCTGCCATCTGGTGTTTCAAGTGTGCACACCGTTGATTCGCCGGCTTCACGCCATGCCTTCTCAAACTCGCTAGCCTCCAACAAGAGCGCAGTGGAATCTTTCTCAGCACCACCATACATAACCGCCGGCAATTTGCCGTCGGCACGATACAGCGCACTGGCCTTTGAACCAGTTTTTTCGCGATTTGTTGCAGAAAGTGTCGTCATATCAACAGTTGCATGAGTATACCGGATTTATGATTAAAAGCAAGTCCTGGTACACTGAAGTGTGTGAAGTATGAATAGTGAGGCATACAAGATGTTTGTGTGCGTCGCACTTAGTAGCGATCGCCCTTAACCCCCTAACGCACTATGAGTGAACAAGAACAGCTAGATTTTGTTTCCATTGGAGATATCGTTACCGACGAGTTTATTGAGCTGCGTCCAGACCGAGCAGTCGTAAACCACACGCTCACCGGTCGAAAAACGCTCTCTATGTACTTTGGAGACAAACTGGAATACAAAGGCGCAGTGAACGTGCCTGCTGTCGGCAACAGCCCAAATGCCGCCGTTTCTGCAAATCGCCTTGGTTTGCGCACGGCACTGGTCACCGACATTGGTAACGATGCGGGTGGCGAGGAGATTATGGCGCAGCTTAAAGAAGAAGGTATCGACACTCGATATGTTGATATTCATGACGGCAAAGAGACAAATCACCACTATGTGCTTCGCTATGGCCCTGAGCGCACCATACTTATCAAACATGAGAAGTATGAGTATGTAGTACCTGACATGGGTTCGCCCAAATGGGTCTACTTTAGTTCAGTTGGCGAACACGGCATCGAGTACCATCACGACATTGCACGCTATGTGCAAGAGCACGAGGGTACGAAACTTTCGTTTCAACCGGGCTCATTCCAAATACAACTTGGTCACGAGGCACTCAAAGACGTATATGAGGCGTGTGAACTGTTTTTCTGCAACAAAGAAGAGTCTCAGCAGATTCTTGGGACTGACGAACAGGACATAAGCGAACTCTTGCGACGTATGAAAGACCTTGGCCCCACCATACCGGTCATTACCGACGGTCCTGCAGGTGCCTACGCGCTTGCAGACAACACTGTGTGGCATATGCCGATGTATCCGGACCCAGCACCCCCTGTAGACCGCACAGGGGCCGGTGACGCATTCTCAAGCACGTTTACCTCGGCACTAGCCTTGGGGCACGATGTGCCAACAGCACTACGCTGGGGGCCAATAAACAGCATGAATGTAGTACAGCACATCGGTGCGCAAAAAGGACTCTTGTCGCTCACCGACCTAGAGAAGTACCTCAAAGAGGCACCCGAGGACTACGTGGCAACCAAGGTCTAGCTCTGTACGTTTGTTTTGAAAGAAGTATCGACGTCGATTGTTACGTAGCAATCGACGTCGATACTTTTTACAGACCATGAGCTGTCATTCCCTCAAAGCAGGAAATCGAGTATCAATTTCTACACACCATATTATTGCTCAAGATGATATTCTTGCTACACTTAGGAAACACCAAGGTTGCATAGCTCAGTTGGTTAGAGCGCTCCGTTCACATCGGAGAGGTCACAGGTTCAAATCCTGTTGCGACCACAGCGGACGGGGCCTCGGCTGCGTAGTGCAGACTAAAGATAACTATTGCCTAGATATATCTCAACACTTGCAAGGGCAACGAAAATGACGATTGCAACAATATATTTGAGCCACCATAGCATATCATCGTCGCCAATAGAGTAAGCAAGGTCCATTATGAAATTGAACACAACTACACCGATACACAGTAACACACCGTATAGAATCACTGCTTCCATAAGGGTTTAGACCTTGACGGTAGATTGACTGCTTATATCTACATATCGCAAGTGACCTCGCGTACCTTGGTTTCAAACCGTTATTCCCTGCAACACACTAAACCCCAAGCACGCTTTTAATCTTCTCCGCAATTTGGTCTAACGTGAGGTCTGTCTTCAGTAAGCACTCAGTATACCCGGTTCGAGCCTCTTCAATCTCCGGTTGGCTCATATTCGAAAGAAGAATGAACGGCACATCCTTGCCCCAGTCGCTTGCTCGCACGAGCCCAAGCACCTCGGTGCCGCGCATCGCCGGCATCATCACATCACACAGAATGAGGTCTGGCTTAAGCACGCTCGCCCTGGTAATGCCTGCAGCGCCTGTGTGAGCAACTTCAACTTCCGCCCCCTCTGCTGTCAGAATCTCTGAAAGCATGTCAGTGTACATGAGGTCATCATCTATAACGAGTATTTTTTTACCTTTCATATGGTTTATAGTATAGCAATATGCGTTAATTTGGGACAGTCACTGTGAAGGTTGTACCCTCCCCAACGGTACTCGTGAAGCTAATAGTGCCATCCAATGCCTCCGCGAGCGATTTGCACATGTACAGGCCTATACCATTACCGTTCGCCTCCACTTCGCGCGCATTTGTGGCACGGTACATTTTCCCAAAGATTTTGTCTTGTTCTTCAGGCGGAATGCCAATACCACTATCTTTTACCAAGAACCGCACACCAGTGCTATCTTGATGGAGCGAGATAGTAACCGACCCTCCTGCTGGTGTGTAGCGCGCTGCATTTGTGACAAGGTTCTGAAGTACGATACGGAGCAACTTCCCATCAGTGAGCATTACCACACCATCCGCAATGTCAGCTTCAAGCGTGAGCTGCTTTTCCTCAAGTGCTGGCTGCATTTCTTCGAGCACGCTCCGCGCAAGGTCCGTGAGGTTGGCTTCTGTCTTCTCAACTTTTACACGCCCCATTTCAATGCGCGAAAGGTTCAACAGTGTGTTAACCAGATCAATCATCTCGTCGTTACGCTTGAACATCTGTAGCAGGTACATGCGCACATTGTCCGTCAATTCCTCGGCACGACGTTTAAGCAAGAAGTCGATTGACCACTTTAGATTTGCAAGTGGTGCGCGGAGCTGATGGGAAGCAAGCGAAAGGAACTCAGTTTTAATGCGTTCCAACTCCTTTTGCTCATGTATATCCACAAGCGATACGAGGACCGTCTTTTCCTTGTGGATACCACCAACCATAGGCTCTGCGTAGAACAATACCCATCGATACGTACCATCTGCCTTGCGCGCCTGAAGCTCACGCTGCTCTAATGCAACCCCCCTACTTACCTGTTGCTTAAATATCGCAACACCATCTTCACGCTCTGGATCCTGCATGAGTTCAAACAGTTGCACATTAAGGAGTGATTCTTCGTCTTTGCCAAACAGTCGAAGTGCTGCCTTATTCGGACGTCGAATTATACCGTTTGGCTCAATCACTACATAGGGTACTGGGCTAAACTCATAGAACTTCCGAAGTAAATCCTGCGTAGCAGACATCTCGCGTATCAAGTGGTAGGCGTACTTGTGTGCAGCCTTTCTAAAATAGGCAAGTACGATGACGAGGCTGATTATCGACACCAGTGCAACAAATACTACCGCCACAAGCACATAGAAAAGCCGCTGGTACTTCAACAATGCAGCAGCGGGATCGTTAGCCGAAAGCGCGTCTAGGTTTTGGTAGTACTCACGCAGCAAAAACAACCCCACCCCGGTACCCACAAACAAGAACATGATTAGCATCCCGCGCAACATGAACACAGTATAGCACTTGCCGTTGACATGAATGGCCACCTATACACAGGACCTACATATACGCATGTACAAACGCAACGAACTGGCGTTCTGTGGGTACATTTCTGAATCGGTCACAAGTCACTAAGTATTTTGCTGCGTTCCTTGCAAAATACTAAGTGCTCGCGACCCCGCCTCGGCGCCCCAGACTTCACTTCGTTCAGTATGGGTGGCGCCTCCGGCCTTCGATTCCTCTCGGGTCCTACAGAAACGCAACAAACGCAAAGCGGTGCTTTGCGTTTGGCGTTCTGTGGACCCGAGAGGAATCGAACCCCCGACCTCCTCAGTGCAAATGAGGCGCTCTACCAATTGAGCTACGGGCCCAGCTACGCAGCACACTCTATCAGAAAAACTACCGAGTGTCACTACCAGTATTCCCACATTACTACAACAAGGGCTCTGTGTCATTCGTACTCCCCGCCACCTCATACTGATACCACCCACTCTCTATGTAGGCATAGGTGGCATCAACAAGCTCTTCTACATCATCAAAACGACCTTCAAGCGTGGAACCAAGCACAACCACCACAATTGGATGATTCATGCCGCTGTTATAAATAATTCCCAAATTGCCACCAGCGAGTTCTGTGTACCCCGTTTTACTTCCCAACAACCCATACATCTCTTCAACTCGTTCATTCGTATTTTCTGCTTCGTGGGTAAAGCCATCTTCGGACACATACACACGTTCGCGCTCTGGTGTACTTGCAAACACAGCAGGCTCTTGCTCCCAAGCATAGGCAAACAGGCGCGCCATATCCTCCGCAGATCCCTGACCACCCGGCACACCCACAGAAACATCAAGGCCCGAGGCATTGCGATACGACGTATTCTGAAGACCCAGTTCACGTGCACGCGTATTCATGTGCTCTATAAAGGTTTCAACACGCTCGTGCTCCTGTGCCACCTCTGGCGTACTGTGCCACAAACCACCTACCGCGCTTGCAATCGCGTCCGCACCATCATTACTACTACTCATCATGGTAAACGACACCAAATCAGAAAGCTTCCAGGTTTCGTTTGCAAGCAAACCGGAATCTCCCTCAGTTTCAATGGCACGAGGCGAGACCGCAAGACGCGTGTCACTACGCGCACTCTCGAGCGCTACAAGCGATGTCATCACCTTAGTGAGTGAAGCAAGTGGTAACGGCGCACGTTCATTACTGCTCGCAAGTATGCGATCCTGATGCACGTCATAGACAACATACGCACGTGCCTGGACCGATACCTGCATAAATGGATGCGCAACGGTGGGTGCACGGACATCTGGCTCTGGCAATACCTGCACACTTGCGCTTGCAAGCGTTGGCTCTGGTAGACGCATTGCCTCATATCCAACCACAGCTCCGCCGGTGGTGACGCCAGCCGTCACAAAAAGGGCAACAACCATGGCAAGTATACGATCACCGCGCGCATGCACATTGCGCTGTTCGCTGCAGGAAGGGGTTTCCGGTGCTGTAGCACGATCTTCAAGTACGACAGTGTGTCGCCCCGGCTCGTACTCAGGTTGCGGTATATCCTGCATTGGTTGTGGTGATTGGTTCATGATGGTCGTTTGTTCGTTCATGTTCAAAACGGTCAAGCTCTGCCTGTACTTCAGCCATATCTGGCAGCGCATCCTTCTCAGTAACGCCCAGGTGCTTGTACAAGGCTGGTGTTGCTTGATACAGCACGGCACGTGCATTCTTCGGGTCAGGCACTTTGTCTACCAGCCCGCGTATAAGCAAGTGTCGCAATACATACGCGCAGTTAACACCACGCACATACTCTATTGAAACTCTGCTTATAGGGCCACGATACAGCACAACCGCAAGTGTTTCCAGTCCCGCCTTCCCGAGCTCACGGGTATGTTCATCAGTTCGAAGTGCTTCAATCACCTCGTGTGTCTCCGAGGCAGTAATCAGTTCATATGTGGTGTTTACATGCAACAGCTGCACGCCGTGGCCTGCAAGTGACTGCGCCAGGCTTGCCATAGCTCCGTCTACCTCTTCTTCCGTCACACCGCACAGCGCTGCAAGCTTCGCGCGCTCAACAGGCTCCGCAACGTAGAACAGAACGGCCTCGAGTTTTTGTGCAAGTGAAGTCATAATTGCTATTGTACCAAATAATGCCTCAGTACCACTACTCGTAGCGCGGCAGCGCAACAGTGTCCGAACGCATGCGAATATCGCCAAACGCGTTCGACTGCTCCACGCGCACCACCCCCTGACGCACAAGCTCAAGCATAGCAAGGAAGGTTACAATCATATTTACCCTATGCGCCCCCTTCCCGGCAGCGTCACGAAAGGAAATGTCCACACTTGCATTCACGCGCTTTGTGAGACTTTCCATCATTTGCTCGAGCGACACTACTTTCTGCACCGTCGCTTGCGGTAGTGCTGGTTGTACCTTTGGCAAATGCCGTAAGACATCTTGTATTGCATCAGCTAGATGGGCAGTGGTTGTGTTCTCATCTGGCGCAAAAGACACGTGCACGGTTCGAGCCCGCTGTCGTGAGTAGAGTCGAGAGGCACCATACACACCCTCAAGTGATTGTGCTACGCGCTTAAAGTACTCAAGCACCTTCAGGCGATGAGACAAATCCTCAACCGACTCTTGCTCTTCGTTCGTGAGCGAGAGCTGCGGCAAGAGTGACTTCGACTTGATCAAGAGCAGTGTCGATCCAACCAAGACAAAGCGAGCCGTTTCAGCAAGCGGAAACTCTTGGTGCTGCTCAACATACGCAAGGTAGTCATCAGCAACACCCGAAAGTGCTATGTCATTAATGAGCAACTTACGCTTCTCTATAAGCGCAAGCAGCAGCTCGAGCGGTCCTTCGAACTGCTCAGTTTGTAGCGTATAACCAGTCACATGGATATTGTACCAAACAACGCATTGTGAGGTTGCAAGTTATACACGACCCTGAAGCGTACTTTTTGTACGGTCACTGATTACAGTGATACCCCGACCTTAGCACGGACATCCTGCATCTTTGCTGCCGCTACTTCACGTGCGCGCTTCGCCCCCGTCGCCAGTACGCGCTCCACAAGCGTCGCATCTTTAGCAAGCTCCACTCTTCGTTCTCGAAGTGGTGCAACAAGCGCAATCAGGTTCTTTGCAAGAATATCTTTTGATTCTTTGTAGCCTATTCTACCCTCTCGATATCGTCGCTCAAGCTCCGGCAACTCGTCCTTGCTTACCTGTTTGTGCAATGCAAACACATTGCACACATCTGGATCCTTTTGCTCTTCAACACCCTTGCTGTCTGTCACAATAGACATACACGCCTTTGTAAGCTCTTCGTCACTTGCAAACAGCGGAATGGTATTTTTATAACTCTTGCTCATTTTCTGTCCATCAAGCCCGGTAATCGTTGCGACGTTCTCAGGAATGTGAGCCTCTGGCAAGCTAAACGTGTCGCCATACGTACTGTTAAACTTTAGAGCCGTGTCGCGCGCAAATTCGATATGTTGTTTTTGGTCTGCACCAACCGGCACAATATCCGGGTCATACATAAGAATGTCTGCAGCCATGAGCATGGGGTAATCAAACGTGCCAACATTTATGTCTTTGTTCTTTGCTTCGGCATCTTTAAACGCATGTGCACGCATTAAGTACGGCATCGTAGTGAGCGTGTTAAAAATCCAACAGAGCTCAGTATGTTCTGGTACATCTGATTGCTTAAACAAAACGACGTGTTCTGCATCAAGACCAATCGCAAGGTAATCCAACACAAGATCCTTTGTAAGTGATCGGAGTTCATTGGCATCATGCACGGTATTCATTGCGTGATAGTCAGCCACAAACACAAAACTCTCATGAGTCGTTGCCAGGCCTACAAACTGACGCAATGCTCCCAGATAGTTGCCGATATGGGGTCGACCTGATGGTTTTACCCCGGAAAGTAGTCGTTTTTGCATAGATTATGACTATATCACATTCTTGCCCAAGAGTGAGAGCTGTACACGCGCTCAATGATACAACTGCCGGAAATTGCTGAGACGGCCGTCGTGCAGAGTTTTTATGCCGCCCTCGCGCTACCCTCTTCACTTGACTGAACTAATCCTCCTTCATCTAGCAAGAGCGGTAGCTCAATCGTAAATGTCGACCCCTTTCCAATGCCTTCTGAAGAAATATGAATCCAGCCATTGTGGCCCCGAACAATTTCTCGTGCGATATACAATCCAAGGCCAGTCCCGTTTACGGTACCGTCATTGGCATTCGAGGCGCGACCAAGCTTCTGAAACAGGTTTGGTATCTCTTCCTGCGGTATGCCAATACCTGAATCTTGCACACGAATTACTATCGTGCGTTGTGCTTCATGCGGCTCCACAAAGACCGTCACAAACCCCTTAGGCGTGTACTTGATGGCATTATCAACCACGTTTGATATAACCTGGGAAATCTTACTTTGATCTGCGTCGATATAGTATTTCGCCTTTGGCGGCGTCTCAAGCGTAAGTGCAATTTTCTTGTTCTTCGCCATCACTCGCAATTCATCCACAGCACACCGCACCAGATCGCACAGCTCTATACGTTGACGATTGAACGTGAGGCGCCCCTGCTCGATACGGGTCACATTGAGAAAGTCGTCTACCATAATGGCAATACGGTTCCCCGACTGCAAAATGCGTTCCACTGGCTCTTCGAACTTGTCAGGCACCTTACCATACGAACCTTCCATCATCATGGCCGCGTACCCCTTAATAGCAGCGATCGGACTTCGAAGCTGATGACTTGCAACAGAGATAAACTCTGTCTTTTGTTTATCAAGTTCACGGAGGCGGGCATTTGCGTTTGCCAAATAGCGCGCAAGCCGCTCGCCCTTTAATCTATTCTCAGTTTCGCGACGAATACTTTGAATCAACAACACACCAAACACAATCGCAAATATCAGTGTTAGACCCGTCACAATCTGAATTGTTTCAGAACGCGCTACAAACAACAGCGACCCAATCAGTGCCCATAACGTACCGACAATAGCGGTAACCCCAAGCATTTGCACTTGGAACGTCTGATATCGAACCATAAGGTAGGACATAGCTCCCAGGAAAATTGTCATACCCAGTGGTCCATAGAAGTTGAATTCATACACACTTGTATACTCGCTATATATATCCACTAGAGAGAAGAAGAGTATGTA
>JGI12210J13797_10036925_pt1 | contig 25044 bp, 37 predicted proteins | sample ElkSlonscriptome_3_FD_13797 | JGI IMG/M metagenome (IMG submission 13797)
GTATATTCCCCGACGTTCGGAATATCGCCGGTGATTTCTTCAGAGCCCAGTTTGGTGTCGCGCGCCACGCAGGTCAGCTCCTCGATGTGGATAGACGTAAACCTGTCTTCCTGCACCACTCGCTCCGAGATCAGGATGGAATCCTCGAAGTTGTAGCCGTTCCAGGGCATGAATGCCACGCGCATGTTCTGGCCCAGCGCCAGTTCGCCCAGGTCGGTCGAGGGACCGTCCGCGAGTACGTCCTTGGTCCGGACGACATCGCCCACCTTGACCAGCGGACGCTGGTTCATGCAGGTGTTCTGGTTGGAACGCTGGTACTTGACCAGATTGTAGATATCGACACCCGGATCGTCCTCGCCCACTTCATCTTCATTGGCACGAACAACGATTCGACCCGCATCGACCTGGTCGACCACGCCGCCGCGCTGGGCCACGGTCGTGACGCCCGAATCGGTGGCCACAAGCCGTTCCAGACCTGTGCCGACGAGCGGCTTGTCGACCCTGAGCGTGGGCACCGCCTGGCGCTGCATATTCGATCCCATCAACGCCCGGTTGGCGTCGTCGTGCTCCAAAAACGGCACCATGGCCGCAGCAACGGAGACGATCTGCCGAGGCGATACGTCGATGAAGTCGATCTCGTCGGGGCGCTTCAGTGTGAATTCACCCAGATGCCGGCACGGAACCAGCTCGGCGGTGAACTTGCGCTTCTTGTCGAGCTCGGCGTTCGCCTGCGCGATCACGTAGTCGCCCTCTTCAATCGCCGACAGGTAGGACACGTCGTCGGTTACCTTGCCGTTGACCACTTTGCAATATGGCGTCTCGAGGAATCCGTAGTTGTTGGTCCTCGAGTAAACGGCAAGCGAATTGATCAGGCCGATATTCGGCCCTTCGGGTGTTTCGATCGGGCACAGACGACCGTAGTGGGTCGGGTGCACGTCGCGCACCTCAAATCCGGCGCGCTCGCGGGTCAAACCGCCCGGGCCAAGCGCCGAGACGCGACGCTTGTGCGTCACCTCCGACAGCGGATTGTTCTGATCCATGAACTGCGAAAGCTGTGACGATCCGAAGAACTCCTTGATCGCCGCCGCAACGGGCTTGGCGTTGATCAGGTCCTGCGGGCCAAGTCCTTCGCTTTCGGCCATTGAGAGACGCTCGCGGACCGCCCGCTCCACCCGTACCAGGCCGATACGGAACTGATTTTCGGCCATTTCGCCGACCGAGCGGACGCGCCGGTTTCCGAGGTGATCGATGTCGTCAACGGTTCCGTTGCCGTTGCGAATGTCGATGAGCACCTTGAGCACGGCGAGTATGTCTTCGCGGTCAAGCGTCCCCGGGCCTTCGAGCTCATCGCGTCGGACCCGGCGATTGAACTTCATCCGTCCCACCGCCGACAAGTCGTAGCGGTCCTCGGAAAAGAACAGATTCTTGAACAGGTTCTGGGCCGCATCCTTGGTTGGCGGTTCACCCGGGCGCATCATCTTGTAGATTTCCCACAGGGCCTCAAGCTCGCTCGCCGTCGGATCGATACGCAGCGTGTTGGAAATGTATGGCCCCTGATCAAGATCGTTGACATAGAGAATATTGAACGACTTGATCTTGTTCTCACGCAGCGTTTCGAGCAACTCGGCAGTGATTTCGTCGTTGCACGCGGCCAGCAGCTCGCCACTATCGGAGTCAACGACGTTATGGGCCAGGATTCGCCCGATCAGGTATTCGTCTCCGACGTCAAGCGTTTTGACGCCAGCCTCCTCGATCTGCTTCACGTGACGCGCCGTGATGCGGCGATCCTTGGCCACGATCACGTTGCCGCTCTTGTCGGCAATGTCGGTAAGCGCGATTTCACCACGAAGTCGCGACGGGACCAGGTCGAGTTTTGCGTCGGACTTGCGAAGGGTTATGCGTGATTTCTCGAAGAAAGTGTCGAGGATTTCCTCTTCTTCCATACCCAGGGCGCGCAAAAGAATGGTCACCGGCAATTTGCGCCGGCGATCAATTCGGGTAAACAGCGCATCCTTGGGATCGAACTCGAAGTCCAGCCAGCTGCCGCGGTAAGGGATCACGCGAGCCTTGTAAAGCAGTTTCCCCGACGAATGCGTCTTGCCACGGTCGTGATCGAAGAACACGCCGGGCGAACGATGCATCTGATTGACGATCACACGTTCGGTGCCGTTGATCACGAAGGTACCCGTTTCGGTCATCAACGGCAGGTCCCCCATGTAGACGTCCTGCTCCTTGACCTCCTTGACCTTCTTGTTGCGTGCCGGGCTGTCCTTGTCGTAGATGACCAGGCGTACGGTCACGCGCAGGGGCGCGGCATAGGTCATGCCGCGCAGCTTGCACTCCGTGACGTCAAACTCGGGCTTTCCGAGCTGGTATGTCACGTATTCGAGCGCCGCATTGCCGGAATAGCTTGAAATCGGGAACACTGAAGAAAGCGCTCCATGCAAACCTTTCAGGTCGCGATCGCTCTCGGCCAGATCATCCTGCAGAAACTGCCGATACGAATCGACCTGGGTTGACAACAGGAAAGGTGCTTCAATAACCTGCACATGCTTTCCAAAATCCTTCCGGATACGCTTTTTTTCGGTAAACGAATAACTCATCGAAATCTCACCCGCACGCTGGTGCAACTGATCCGGGACTTTGTTACGATCGGCTCAGCCGTGACACCCGGAACGGGCCGCGGCAACCGCAATGCTCATGAAAACACTTTTTCCGTGAAAAAGGAGCGGGGCCGGACATCTTGCGACACCCAGCCCAGCCCGATCTTCACTGCAACGGTGAGGTAATTACTTGACCTCTACAGTCGCGCCTGCTTCTTCCAACTGCTTCTTGATCTCTTCGGATTCTTCCTTGTTGACGCCTTCCTTGACCGCCGAGGGTGCGCCCTCGACCAGGTCCTTGGCTTCCTTCAGGCCCAAACCGGTGATGCCACGAATGGCCTTGATCACCTGAACCTTCTTTTCGCCAAAACCGGTCAGCATGACGTCGAACTCGGTCTGCTCTTCTGCGGCAGCGGCTTCACCGCCAGCCGCCGGAGCGGCGGCAGCAGCAACCGGAGCGGCTGCGGACACACCGAATTTCTCTTCCATTGCCTCGATCAGATCCACCACTTCGACAACGGTCATGTTGGAAATTGTTTCGAGAATATCTTCCTTTGAAACGGCCATTTTCAGTTACTCCAAAAAAGTATTGATCAAAATGATTTGTCAGGCAGCCTGCTTGCTGTCGCGCACCGCGGCGATTGTACGAACCAGCTTGGTATGCGGCTCGGCGAGGGTACGAACGAATTTTTCGATCGGCGCCTTCATAACGCCCATCAGCATGGAAATTGCCTGGTCGCGGGTCGGCATGCTGGCCAGACGCTCGAGCTCCGAGGCCTGGTAAAGCTTTGCGCCCATGGCAACCAGCCGAACGACGAGCTTGTCCTCGCCTTTCGCGAAATCCTTGATCAGTCGTGCCGCCGCGCCCGGATCTTCGATCGAGAACGCAAACAGCAGCGGACCGATCAACTCTTCGGCCATGCATTCAAATTCGGTACCCTCGACGGCACGCTTGACCAGCGTATTCTTGGCCACCTTGAGATAGACGCCCTCGCTGCGCGCCTTCGCACGCATCTCGGTCATCTTCTCAACGGTGATGCCGCGATATTCGGCAGCTACGGCTGAGTGCGCGGACTTCGCCACTTCGGAAACTTCCGCGACGACCGCCTTCTTTTGCTCAAGAGTGAGCGCCATTTGCTACCTCCGTCAAGTCGGATGGCCGGAAACTGCTCCGACCTTCCATCCAAACCGGATCAGACTTCGATCCGGCACCAGTCAGGTGGCCGTTTCCCCAAAATCGGGTAATCGGGCGACACCATCTACGCAGGCGGGCTTTCGCCGTTTAACCGGTTTGCAAACGCGCACCGGACCTGCGGTCTTGGACGGGCGCGGAACGAAAAACTCCGCGAAACGCCCGTACATCGCCGGACAGAGCCCGGCAATTTCGTTGTAATCCTGTTGCCTACAGCTCCAGCGTGGAGTTGTCGACCGTCAAACCGGGCCCCATCGTGGTGGAAAGCGCAATCTTTCGAAGATACTGTCCCTTGGAGGCGGCCGGCTTGGCCTTGACCAATTCCTGTACCAGCGCGCGCAGATTTCCCTTGAGGGCTTCAAGCTCGAAGTCCACCTTGCCGATGGTCGAATGCACAATGCCGCCCTTGTCGGTCCGAAACTGCACCTGGCCGGCCTTGGCATTCTTGACCGCCTGCTCGACATCGGTGGTCACCGTACCGACCTTCGGATTCGGCATCAGGCCGCGCGGGCCCAGCACCTGCCCGAGCTTGCCGACCACACGCATGGCGTCCGGGGTCGCGATGCACACATCAAAATCGATGGTGCCGCCCTTGATGGTCTCGGCCAGGTCGTCGAAACCGACGATATCTGCACCTGCGGCCTGCGCCTTCTCGGCGTTCTCACCCTGTGCGAAAACAGCGACCCGCACATCCTTTCCGGTGCCGTGCGGAAGTACAGTGGATCCGCGAACGACCTGGTCGGACTTGCGCGGATCAACGCCCAGGCGCACCGCCACGTCAACACTCTCAGTGAACTTGACCTTGCTCATGTCCTTGAGCAGACCCAGGGCTTCTTCGAGGCCATACTGCTTGCCAGGCTCGATCTTTTCACGGATCGCACGATTCCTCTTCGTTTGCGCAACCATTATTCAGCCCCTTCTACGTTGAGACCCATGCTGCGCGCACTGCCCGCGATCGTCCGCACGGCAGCGTCCATGTCCGCAGCTGTCAGGTCGGGTTCCTTCATCTTGGCGATTTCCTCAAGCTGGGCGCGCGTGACCGTGCCCACCTTCCTGGTGTTCGGCTCGCCGCTGCCTTTTGGAATTTTTGCAGCCTTGCGCAGCAGTACAGCCGCTGGCGGCGTCTTGGTGATGAAAGTGAAGCTGCGATCCGAGTAGACCGTTATCACCACCGGCGTCGGCAGGCCCGGCTCTGTCGACTGAGTCGAAGCATTGAAGGCCTTGCAGAACTCCATGATGTTGACGCCGTGCTGACCGAGCGCGGGACCCACGGGCGGACTCGGATTGGCCTGCCCGGCCGGGACTTGCAGCTTGATATACGCCTTGATTTTCTTCGCCACTTCTTTTCTCCTTCGGGTTCAAACGCCGGACAATTTTTTGCCTCGGCTCCCCGTGATTGGGCTTGTTCCAGTTTTCAGCAGGCTGACGCTGAACCGCGGCAGCCGACCCTCGCTATTTTAGTTGCGCACTGCGTCAATCCAGCTCTATCCCGTTCCAGCGCTCAATACGCTTGGCGAGATTCCCGGATCGCGCTGCGCGCGTCCAGAATGGAAAAACGCTTTCTTCGTCAGAGTTTTTCCACCTGTTGGAAGTCCAGTTCCACGGGCGTCGATCTGCCAAAGATCGAAACCGCCACGCGCAGCCGGCTTTTTTCGTAATTGATTTCCTCGACGGTGCCGTTGAAGTCGTTGAACGGCCCTTCGATGACCCGAACCATTTCGCCCGGCTCGAACAAGACCTTTGGCTTGGGCTTGTCGACACCTTCCGCGACCCGGTTGAGAATCATGTCGGCTTCCTTCTGGCTGATCGGTGCGGGCTTGTCCTGCTTGCCCCCGATAAACCCCATCACCTTCGGAACATCCTTGACCAGATGCCACGAATCTTCATTCATTTCCATCTCGACCAGCACATAGCCGGGGAAGAACTTGCGCTCGCTCTTGCGCTTGACGCCCTTCTTCATCTCGACCACTTCTTCAGTCGGGACGAGAATCTCGCCGAACTGTTCCTCCATTTCGGCACGCTCGATGCGCTCCTTCAGCGACCGCTGAACCTGCTTCTCGAAGCCCGAATAGGCATGAACCACGTACCAGCGCTTGGTCATTACAGATCTCCACCCATCCCGATCAGCCAGCGCACCAGCCCGCCGAATGCGGCGTCCATGATGAACAGGATAATGGCAACGACAACCGTCACCGCCAGAACGATCAAAGTCGTTTGCAGCGTTTCCTGTCGTGTCGGCCAGACGACCTTGCGGCGCTCTACATCCACTTCACGGACGTAGGAAAAGAACTCGCGTCCTTTGATCGTCCGGGACGCTATGGCCAACGCAATACCAACAGCGACAACCAGACCGAGGACACGAATCAGTGTCATCGTCTGGCCTTCGAAGTAGACAAAGCCGTAGACGCCTGCACCCAGAGCCAGTGCGGCGAGAATCCACAGAACGATGTCGCTTGAAGAACTTTTTTCGGCTGCCATTGAAGACTCTCTGGATTTTGTGGCAGGCGAGGAGGGACTCGAACCCCCAACCTGCGGTTTTGGAGACCGCTGCTCTGCCAGTTGAGCTACTCGCCTATTAAAAACAGGTTCAAGGTAAAAGGTTCAGGGTTAAAAAAGAAGCGGGAACAGCCGCAGTGCCGACGTCCTGCCCGGCACCTGGTCTCGCCCCGATCTTGTATTCCTTTACCCTTTGACCTTTAACCTTCAACCCGCGCGCCTCAGGCGCGCATCACTCGTGAATCTTGGCCACGACGCCGGCACCCACGGTACGGCCGCCTTCGCGAATCGCGAAGCGCAGACCTTCTTCCATCGCGATCGGCGCGATCAGCTCGACCTGGATCTTCACGTTGTCACCCGGCATCACCATCTCGACACCTTCCGGCAGCTCAACCGCACCCGTCACGTCGGTCGTGCGGAAGTAGAACTGCGGCCGGTAGCCCTTGAAGAACGGCGTGTGACGGCCGCCTTCGTCCTTGCTCAGCACATAGACTTCGGCTTCGAACTTGGTGTGCGGCGTGATCGTACCCGGCTTGGCCAGTACCTGACCGCGCTCGACGCCTTCGCGCTTGGTGCCGCGCAGCAAAACGCCCACGTTGTCGCCCGCCTCGCCCTGGTCCAGCAGCTTGCGGAACATTTCGACACCCGTGCACGTGGTCTTGGTCGTGTCGTGAATACCCACGATTTCCAGCTCATCGCCAACCTTGACGATGCCGCGCTCGATTCGACCCGTCACCACCGTTCCGCGGCCGGAAATCGAGAACACGTCCTCGATCGGCATCAGGAACGGCTTGTCGGTGTCGCGCTCGGGCTGCGGAATGTAGTCGTCCATCGCATCGACCAGCCGCACAATCGACGGCACACCGATCTCGGAGTCGTCGCCTTCCAGCGCCTTGAGCGCCGAACCGGTGATGATCGGCGTGTCGTCGCCCGGAAAATCGTAGTCGCTGAGAAGCTCCCGGACTTCCATCTCGACCAGCTCCAGAAGCTCCTCGTCATCGACCATGTCGGCCTTGTTCAGATACACCAGAATCTGCGGCACACCCACCTGGCGCGCAAGCAGAATGTGCTCGCGCGTCTGCGGCATCGGGCCGTCGGCCGCTGAACACACCAGGATCGCGCCGTCCATCTGCGCGGCACCGGTGATCATGTTCTTGACGTAGTCAGCGTGCCCGGGGCAGTCGACGTGCGCATAGTGGCGGTTGTCGGTTTCATACTCCACGTGCGCCGTGGCAATCGTGATCCCGCGCGCTCGCTCTTCCGGCGCGTTGTCGATCTGATCGTACGCACGGAATTCACCACCCCGCGCTTCAGCACAGACCTTGGTCAGCGCCGCTGTCAGCGTCGTCTTGCCGTGGTCAACGTGACCAATCGTGCCAACGTTGACGTGCGGCTTCGTGCGTTCGAATTTTGCCTTGGACATGCCTCTTGAAACTCCGCTTTCGTTGAAATTGTTGTAAAAAAATAAACCTCAACCAGAGATCCCGGTTGAATCCTGCTTCGAGAGCCGACCGTAGCTCCCGTCGCCCAGGCTTCGCGTCAAAACTTCGATCCGGCAAACCCGGGTCGACGCCCGATCCTGTTATGGTGCCCACGACTGGACTCGAACCAGTGACCTCTCCCTTACCAAGGGAGTGCTCTACCACCTGAGCTACGTGGGCGGCTTTCTCTTCGTCTCCGCGTCAGGCCTTTTCTCCGCATCGCGCGACCTGCGCAATGCTGGAGCGGGTGATCGGACTCGAACCGACATCATCAGCTTGGAAGGCTGAGGTTCTACCCTTGAACTACACCCGCGAACTGGTGGAGGGGGCAGGATTCGAACCTGCGAAGGCATAGCCAGCAGATTTACAGTCTGCCCTCGTTGACCGCTTGAGTACCCCTCCGGCAAAACTCTCCAAGGCCTCCAGACTTCGGAACCAGGGACTGCGAATCCAATCTATTTTTGGACGAAGCCCGCAATTGTCGTTCAAAAAACCATCGCAGTCAAGACCAAACGGAAAATTCCGGGGTATCGGACGTCACCCCGCGAGCAGGGTCAGGCGCTGGCGGCAACTGTGAAGCTTTCGCCGCATCCGCATTCATCGGTGACATTGGGATTATGAAACTCGAAGGCATGGTTGAGCCCCTGCTGGACGAAATCCACGCGGGTCCCCGAGAGCATGGGAAGCGACTCACGGTCGACCAGGATACGGATGCCGTGGTCTTCAAAGACTTCGTCTGATTCACGGACCTCTCCGGCCAGATCGACCACGTAAGCCCAGCCGGAACACCCGGTTCGGCGGACGCCAAGGCGCAGGCCGGCACCGCCCTCGCGCTGCAGAAAGGCTTCGACGCGCCGGGCGGCGGCATCGGTGAGGGAAATTTCTTGGTTTGGCATATTCAGACCGGTGAAAGCGAACTCAATGCTCTATTATTCAGGTCCCGCAGCAAAATTTCAAACACAAGAGTAAGAAAATGCCTGAGGCATCCATTCAGACCATTCTGGCCGATAAAGTTCCTGTCGGAACGCCATTGACTGTCGAGGGCTGGGTCAAAACCCGACGCGACTCGAAAGCCGGATTCTCCTTCATCCAGATCAACGACGGCTCCAGTCTGACCAACCTTCAGGTCGTGGCTGACCAGTCGCTGGCGAATTACGAAAAAGAAATTCGACATCTCACGTGCGGTTGCTCGCTTCGCTGCAGGGGCACCTTGGCCGAATCCAAAGGCCGCGGCCAGTCGGTGGAGCTGCAGGCCGCCGAGGTCGAAGTGCTGGGTTGGGTGGAGGACCCCGACACCTACCCGGTTCAGCCCAAGCGCCACAGCTATGAATTTCTAAGAAGCGTTGCCCACCTCCGGCCGCGAACCAATACTTTCGGGGCGGTAACCCGGATTCGCCACGCCACCGCCCGCGCAATTCACGAATACTTCGACCGCAACGGATTTTTCTGGGTCAATACGCCGATCATCACTGCATCCGATGCCGAGGGCGCCGGAGAGTTGTTCCGGGTCAGCACACTCGATCTTGCCAACCTGCCACGAAACGACAAAGGCGACGTCGCCTTCCGGGAAGATTTTTTCGGCCGGGAAACGTTTCTGACCGTATCGGGCCAGCTCAACGTCGAGGCCTTTTGTCTGGCCATGAACAAAGTCTACACATTCGGACCCACGTTCCGCGCCGAAAACTCCAACACGGCGCGCCACCTGGCAGAATTCTGGATGATCGAGCCGGAAATCGCGTTCGCCGACCTCCAGGACCTGAGCAATTTGGCTGAGGATTTCCTTAAATCCGTTTTTTCCTCGGTTCTTGACCGTTGCGACGACGACATGCAGTTCTTCGTCGACCAGGTCGAGCCAAAAGCCAGGAACCGGCTGCAGGAGCTCGTCTCGAGCCCATTCGTGAGAATGGATTACGCCGAGGCCATCAGAATTCTGCAACATAGCGGAAAACCCTTCGAGTACAAGCCGGAATGGGGCCTTGATCTTCAGACCGAACACGAGCGTTACCTGACCGAGAAGCACTGCCAGGCCCCGGTGATCGTGATGAACTACCCCACTGAAATCAAGGCGTTCTACATGCGCCTGAACGAAGAGGGCGACACGGTCGCTGCGATGGACGTGCTCGCGCCTGGAATCGGCGAAATCATCGGCGGTAGCCAGCGTGAGGAAAGATTGGACGTTTTAAAAAGCCGGATGGACGCCGAGCAACTCGAGTCAGGCAATTACGACTGGTTCCTCGACCTCCGCCGGTACGGAACAGTGCCACACGCCGGCTTCGGCCTGGGCTTCGAACGCCTGCTCAACTACATCACGGGCCTGACCAACATCCGCGACGTCATCCCGTATCCCCGAACCCCGGGCAACGCGCCGTTCTGATTGGGAACAGGGCATCGGAAAGGCATATCAACCACGAAAAAAAGCGATCGCAGGTAATACAAAAGCGTTGAACCACGAAGATCACGAAGGACACGAAGTGAAAACTGCATTCCTTCGCTCGCGTAGTGCCTTTTCTGGCGAATGGCTGCGACCGCTTTGCAGCACGACCTCTCGACAGCGCAAAAGACTTCGTTCGGCTTGCCTGTCCGGGAAAACGGTTTCTTTTTACCTTCGTGTCCTTCGTGCTCTTCGTGGTTACAAGCTTTTCCAGCTTTTAAAGCGTTCGTGCCACCAAACCCTGCACCAATAAACGAGAGAAACCGCTGAAAAACGTAGCGAGCGGGTGGCTGACGGTGATCGCCGGAGCGCAGGAACCGCAATGTACATAGTGGTACCTGAGGATTCCGACCGCCGGTAAGCGCGCAGGCGCAGATTTCCTCTAGTCGGCGCGTTCAGCGCCAGCGCGAAGCGGAGCGATTTGCGGACCTGTGCCGCAAATCGCGAGTGCAGGCGCGGCCCAGCGCCTGCACAAATAAACAAGTAAAAAAAGCCCGGCGCTATGGCCGGGCTCTTCCTGAACCTCCGGTATTGAACCGGAAATAATTGTTACAAGGCTACTCGGCGACTTCCGACCCCGGTGCACCGGGGCGGTCAACCAGCTCGACGAATGCCATCGGCGCCTTGTCTCCCGCGCGAAATCCGCACTTGAGAATTCGAACGTAGCCGCCCGGACGTTCGCGATAGCGCGGACCCAGCTCACCGAACAACTTGCCAACCGCTTCCTTGTCGCGCAACCGCGCAAACGCGAGGCGACGCTTGGCAACCGTATCTTCTCCGGCCATTGTGATCAACGGCTCGGCGACTCTGCGCAATTCCTTCGCCTTGGGCAGCGTCGTGCGAATCAGTTCATGCTTGAACAGACTGGAGGCCATGTTCTTGAACATCGCCCGACGATGCGACGAGTTACGATTCAGCTTGCGGCCCGCTTTACGGTGACGCATGACAATTCTCCTTATACGGTTTCGCGCGCCAGATTCGACGGCGGCCAGTTCTCAAGACGGGTACCCAGTGAAAGGTCATGCGCGGCAAGAACCGTCTTGATCTCGGTCAGCGACTTTTTACCCAGGTTCGGCGTCTTCAGCAATTCGGTCTCGCTGCGCTGAACCAGGTCGCCGACGTACTGAATATGCTCGGCTTTGAGACAATTGGCCGATCTCACCGTCAACTCCAGATCGTCGATCGGTCGCAAAAGCACCGGATCGAAGCTCTGCTCGTCTCGCTTTTCCTCGTCACGATCCCGCGCAACGAAGTCTACGAAAACCGACATTTGATCGACCAGGATGCCGGCCGACAGTTTTACTGCGTCCTCACACGACATCGTTCCGTTGGTTTCAATATCGAGTACCAGCTTGTCGAGGTCGGTCCGCTGCGCCACACGAGCACTTTCCACGCTGTAAGCCACGCGATGCACCGGGCAAAATGAAGCGTCCAGCTTGAGCCTGCCAATTGATCGGGACTCTTCCTCGTCGAAGCGATATGTCGCCGCAGGCTGATATCCGACGCCCTTCGATACCTTCAGCTGCATCCTCAGTTTCTGGTTTTTGGTCAGGTTGCAGATCACATGCTCGGGATTGACAATTTCCACGTCATGATCCAGCTGAATGTCGCCGGCCGTCACCGGGCCGGTCTTGTCGGCCGAAAGCGTCAGCGTCGCCTCGTCACGGCTGTGCATTCGCACCGCAACGTCCTTCAGGTTTAGAAGGACTTCTACAATATCTTCCTGTAGTCCTTCGACCGAAGTATATTCATGCAGAACACCCTCAATTTCAGCTTCCGTGATTGCTGCGCCCGGAATGGACGACAGCAAAACTCTCCGAAGGGCGTTGCCCAACGTGTGGCCAAAGCCACGCTCAAGTGGCTCCAGCGTCACCTTTGCGCGACGCTCGGACAACTCGTCCACGATCAAACCCTTCGGCTTGAGCATGTTTTCAATCAGTGAAGTTGCACTCGACATGCATGCCTCTCTCGTTTCAACTTGCGGTAAAACCTGTTTGAAGCGGCCCCGAAGGAGCTACGCCCAGCGATGATTACTTCGAGTACAGCTCGACAATCAGGTTTTCATTAATGTCCGGCGGAAGATCGTCACGTTCCGGAAGGTTTTTTACGGTGCCCTCAAGCTTGTCACCATCGACCTCTACCCACGGCGCAACGAGATCAAGGTCGCGGGAAACCTCCACTGCTTCCTTGATGCGTAGATGGTTGCGTGCCTTTTCCCGGACCGAAATCCGGTCACCTGAGTTGATCTGGCAAGAAGGAATATTGACAACCTTTCCGTTGAGCTCGATCAGGCGATGACTAACCATCTGCCGCGCCTGTGCGCGCGTGATCGCAAACCCCATCCGATAGACCATGTTGTCCAGGCGACCCTCAAGCAGACCGAGCAAGTTTTCACCGGTAGCGCCTTTACGCTGGGCGGCTCTCTTGTAATAATTACGAAACTGCTTTTCCAGCACGCCGTACATGCGACGTACCTTTTGCTTTTCCCGCAGCTGCAACGCGTAATCAGACAGCCGCTGACGACGCGATGCGCCGTGTTGTCCCGGCGGCTGTTCCAGCTTGCACTTCGAGTCCAGACTGCGTGCGGGGCTCTTGAGGCCGAGGTCGACGCCTTCGCGTCGAGCCAATTTGCAGGTCGGTCCAATGTATCTTGCCATCGAAAAAATTCCGTTGTTTCCAAATAGGGCGCCAGATGAGCAGGCGCCAAAAAACGAGTAAAACGCTATACGCGTCGCTTCTTCGGCGGCCGGCAGCCATTGTGCGGAATCGGCGTCACATCTATGATATTTATGATCTTGTATCCCAAGGCATTCAACGAACGCACCGAAGATTCGCGGCCCGGCCCCGGCCCATTGACGCGGACTTCCAGGTTCTTCACGCCGAAGTCCTGAGCCGCGCGCCCTGCGTGCTCGGCCGCAACCTGCGCCGCAAACGGTGTGGATTTGCGTGAACCGCGAAACCCGGACCCACCTGCGGTCGCCCAGGACAGCGCGTTGCCCTGACGATCAGTGATCGTGATGATCGTATTGTTGAACGACGCATGCACGTGTGCAATACCGTCGGCGATGGTCTTTTTGACCTTCTTCTTGCCTTTAGCTGTCTGTTTGGCCATGTTGCAGGGTATTCCTTAGCGAATCGGACGACGCGGCCCCTTGCGGGTCCGGGCGTTGGTACGGGTGCGCTGGCCGCGAACAGGTAGTCCGCGACGATGACGCAGGCCCCGGAAGCAACCGAGGTCCATCAGGCGCTTGATATTCATTCCGACTTCACGTCGAAGATCGCCCTCTACGCTGAACTCGGAAATTGCATTACGCAACTTTTCCTCGTCCGTCTCGGACAGTTCCCGAACCTTCAGACTGGGCGCGATCGAACAACGCTCGCAGATCTGCAGCGAGCTTGTGCGTCCGATGCCGTAAATCTGGGTCAGCGCAACCCAGATATGCTTGTTGGGCTGCAGATTAACGCCTGCAATACGAGCCATTTCCATTCTCCGTGTGCGTTTCGCCGATCTGGGTGAATGTTTATCAAGCCCGATCGATGCAAACCAGCAATTATAGCAGTTTTACTGCATTTATCCAATACGACAGACGTAAAAACTTGCCGCTCAACCCTGCCGCTGCTTGTGTTTCGGGTCGGTGCAGATTACAAACACGACCCCGCGTCGGCGGACGATCTTGCAGTTGCGGCAGATTTTCTTCACAGATGCCTGTACTTTCATGATCTCTATTCCTGTTCGTGCACCCTGCCAAGCGGCCCGGGCACAAATGTTTCAATCAGCGCCGGACGGTGCCCGAACGACCATAACCCTTGAGATTTGCCTTTTTCAGAAGGCTGTCGTATTGATGCGACATCAGGTGCGCCTGCATCTGCGACATGAAATCCATCGTAACCACCACGATGATCAATAGCGACGTTCCACCGAGGTAAAACGGTACGTTCCAGCGCATGCGTAGGAATTCCGGAAACATGCAGACTGCGACCAGATATGCAGCGCCGACCGCGGTCAATCGTGTCAGCACATAATCGATGTACTCGGAGGTCTGGCGACCGGGTCTGATACCCGGAATGAAAGCGCCGGATTTTTTCAGATTGTCCGCAGTTTCGCGCGAATTAAACACGATCGCGGTGTAGAAAAAGCAGAAAAACGCAATAAGACCACCGAACAGCAAGAGATAAACGGGTGAGCCCGGCGTAAGCTGCTGTGCAATATTCTGAAGCCAGCTGGCCTGTCCCGCCTGGCCGAACCAGGTCGAGATAGTGGCTGGAAAGAGAACCAGCGACGAGGCAAAAATTGCCGGAATAACGCCAGACATGTTTACCTTGAGCGGCAAGTGCGTCGACTGGTTCTGGTATGCCTTGCGACCTTGCCTCTGAGCGTAGTTGACCGTAATCCGGCGCTGGCCGCGTTCGACGAAGACGACGAACGCGGTGATGACGAACGCCAACAACATCAGGAACAGCACCGCAATTTCACTAAGCTCACCGGTACGGGCGAGCTCCAGCGTAGAGCCAATCGCGGTCGGGAGACCAGCAACAATGCCGGCAAAAATGATTATCGAGATACCGTTGCCAATGCCGCGTTCGGTAACCTGTTCGCCAAGCCACATCAGGAAAACGGTTCCTGCAGTCAGGGTCACTACGGCACTCAGCAAAAACCCGGGGCCCGGAATGATCACCACGGGCAGACCCGCGCCTGCGCTCTGACTCTGCAAGGCAGCCGCGACGCCAAACGACTGGAACAAGGCCAGTACAACGGTGAAGTATCGGGTGTACTGGGTGATCTTGCGTCGACCTGCCTCACCTTCCTTGCGCAACTGCTGCAACTGCGGTATGGCATGGCTCATGAGCTGCATGATGATGGCCGCAGAGATATAGGGCATAATCCCGAGGGCAAAAATCGAAAATCGGCCCAGAGCGCCACCCGAAAACATGTTGAACATGTCGACGATAGTGCCGCGCTGCTGGTCCATCAACTGCAGCAGCGCCTGCGGATTGATTCCCGGTACTGGAATAAACGTGCCGAGCCGAAAGACTGCCAGCGCCACAAGCACAAACAGTAGCCGATTTCGGAGCTCGGTCAACCGGCCCATGCTTCCGAGCATGCCGGCAACTTGTGAGGGCCCGGACGCCATTACTCGACCTTGCCCCCGGCTGCCTCAATCGCTTTGGCAGCACCGGCCGTGGCAGCAAGGCCGCGCACGGTCACCGCACGATCCAGCGTGCCGGTATTGATCAACTTGACTTTGCGTGTGCTGTTCGGTACGACACCGGCCTTTTTCAAGGCATCCAGGTCGACCGTATCAAGACCCGTAGCACTGATCTGGTAAAGCCGCACCTCGCGAGTATCGCGATTGACCGCCGAGCGGAATCCGACTTTCGGCAAGCGGCGCTGCAGCGGCATCTGGCCACCTTCGAACCCACTCTTGCTAAACCCGCCGGAGCGGGCTTTCTGGCCCTTATGGCCACGGCCACCCGTCTTGCCAAGACCGGAGCCGATGCCGCGCCCTACACGCCGGCGATCGGACTTAGAACCTTCAGCTGGCTTGATTGAATTGAGTTTCATATTTCAAATTCCGTTTGATGCATCGCTAGTCGACTACGAATCCGGTCTCAGACCTCTTCAACCTGTACCAGATAGTTGACTTTATTGATCATGCCGCGAATTTCCGGCGTATCCAGGAGTTCGACGCTGTGGTGCATACGCCGAAGACCGAGCCCGCGAACCGTATCGCGATGTTTGCCGATCTTGCCGTTCGGGCTTCTGACCAGCGTTACGCGTAGCGTTGATGTCTTCTTCTTAGCCATGGTTTTCCAGAATCTCCTCTACGCTTTTGCCGCGCTTGGCTGCAACCGACTCGGGCGAGGCCATGTATTGCAGCCCCTTGACCGTGGCGCGGACCAGGTTAATCGGATTGTTGGAACCTACGCTCTTGGCCAGTACGTTTTGTACGCCAACCGCCTCAAATACCGCGCGCATAGCACCCCCGGCGATGACGCCGGTACCTTCCGAAGCAGGCTGCATGTAAACCCGCGAGCCGCTGTGACGGGACTTGACCGGATGCCACAAGGTGCCCTGATTGAGCGAAATCTGCTTCATGTCACGCCTCGCCTTTTCCATGGCCTTCTGAATGGCGAGCGGAACTTCACGTGCCTTGCCGTAACCGAAGCCGACCTTGCCATTACCGTCGCCGACAACCGTCAGCGCGGTAAAGCCGAACTGCCGCCCGCCCTTGACCACCTTGGCCACACGGTTGACAGCCACAAGCTTTTCGATGAAGTCGTCGGATCTTTCGTTGTCTCTCGCCATCTTGATGTTCCAGAATTCCAGTCAGTTAAAACTTCAGTCCCGCTTCGCGCGCAGCATCTGCAAGCGACTTGACACGGCCGTGATACTTGAAACCGCCGCGGTCGAATGCCACCTCGCTGATGCCTTCGGCGATCGCCTTTTCGGCAATCGACTTGCCAACGACTGCGGCCGCTTCCCGTCCGCCAGTGGCCTTGACACCACCACGAACGGAAGACTCGACGGTAGAAGCCGTCACAAGAGTCCGATCACCGGTCGCCGTCATGACCTGTGCATAAATATGTCGGCTGGAGCGGAAGACCGAAAGCCTCGGCTTCTCTCCGCGAGCAATCCTCGCACGCGCCTTGCGCGCGCGGCGTAATCTGCTCAGATTCTTTTCGCTCATTTCTCGTTCCTCAAAACACTTCGAACACGGTGCCGTGGGTCCAGCCCCATGACTGAATCAGGCCTTCTTGGCTTCCTTCATGACCACCCGCTCGTCGGCATAGCGGACGCCTTTGCCCTTGTAGGGCTCGGGCGGACGATATCCGCGAATTTCCGCAGCGACCTGGCCGACTTTCTGCTTGTCGGCACCGCGTACGATAATTTCGGTCTGGGTCGGCGTCTCGACGGTAACGCCGTCGGGTACGCTGAAATCGACCGGGTGACTGAATCCGAGCTGCAGGTTCAATTTACTGCCCTGAGCCTGAGCCCTGTACCCAACGCCGATCAGGTTCAACTTTTTTTCGAAACCATCGGTTACGCCCTGCACCATGTTGTTGATAAGCGCACGCATGGTACCGGCCATGGCTGTTGTACCGCCCGGCGCTGACGCGAAAGACAGGACGCCTTCCTCGTTCCTCATTTCCACCGAAGGATGTAGTTCCATCGTCAATTCGCCCTTGGGGCCCTTGACCCGGACCTGTTGGTCCTTCTGATTGAACTCTACACCTTTCGGCAGTTCGATCGGATAACTCGCAATTCTGGACATATCTATTGCTCCCTCAGGCCACGGTGCACAGCACTTCGCCGCCGTGCCCTTCGCGCCGAGCGCGTGAATCGCTCATTACGCCCTTGGACGTACTCACGATCGCGATACCGAGACCATCCTGAACGCGAGGCAAGTCGGACGCGCCGAAATAAAGGCGGCGGCCCGGCTTGCTCACCCGGCGCAGCTGGTCGATAACGCCTTTGCCGCCCATGTACTTGAGCTCAAGCTCCAATTCCTTCGAGGCACCTTCGCCGGACTCGCGAACATTCAGGATGTAGCCTTCGTCCTTGAGGACCTCGGCAATCGCCCGCTTGGTACGCGAAGCCGGCATCGTAACTGTCTTCATGCGAACGCCCTGGGCGTTGCGAATACGAGTCAGCATATCGGCGATAGGATCATTCATGCTCATTTGCAATGCACCTCTTTACCAACTGGCCTTGCGCAGGCCGGGAATGTCGCCGTTCATCGCAGATTCGCGCAACTTGTTTCGCGCGAGCCCAAACTTGCGATAATAACCACGAGGACGACCGGTGATCCGACAGCGATTGCGCCCGCGAATCGGGCTGGAGTCGCGCGGCAACTTGGCCAGCGCAAAAATCGCAGCCTGCTTCTCCTCGAAATCCACGTCCGGATCCGCAACGATCTTCTTGAGCTCGGCGCGCTTGGCGGCGTACTTGTCAGCAAGCGCCGAACGTTTGACGTCGCGCGCTACCATTGATTTCTTAGCCATCTTTCTTAATTCTCCTTAACGTGCCCGGAATGGAAAGCCGAACGCTTCGAGAAGCGCCTTGCCTTCATCATCGTTTTGAGCCGAAGTCGTTATCGCGATATCCATACCGCGGATCGCGTCGACCTGGTCGTAATTGATTTCCGGGAAAATAATCTGTTCCTTGACACCGACGTTGAAATTCCCGCGACCGTCGAAACCCCTGGGGCTGATGCCGCGAAAATCCCGAACTCGCGGAAGCGCGACGTTGATCAGGCGATCAAGAAATTCGTACATACGATCACGGCGCAAAGTAACCTTGGCACCAATTGGATACCCGTCGCGAATCTTGAAGCTCGCCACCGACTTGCGCGCCTTGGTCACAACCGGCTGCTGGCCGGCAATCTTGGTGATATCGCCTAGCGCTTTCTCGATGACCTTCTTGTCGGCCACAGCTTCACCCAGCCCCATATTAATGGTGACCTTTTCGATGCGTGGCACCTGCATCACATTCGCGAAGCCGAATTTCTCTTTCAGCTCGCCGGTGACCGTCTCGCGATAAAAATCCTTCAACCTACTCATCACTATTCGCCTCAAATATCCACGACTTCGCCGGTGGAACGGAAAACCCGAACCTTGCGGCCATCATCCAGCAGCTTGAATCCGACGCGGTCGCCCTGATCGGTCGCTGGGTTGTAAAGCATCACGTTCGAGGCATGGATAGGGGCCTCGCGCTCCACAATGCCGCCCGGCTGCTGACGCTGCGGGTCCGGCTTGGTGTGACGCTTGATCATGTTCACATTTTCGACCAGGAGGCGATCGTCAGCCAGGACCTTGAGCACATGGCCACGCTGACCCTTGCTCCGCCCGGCAGTCACGATCACCTCATCGCCTTTTCTAATCCGTTGCATTACTAAACTCCTTACAGCACTTCGGGTGCAAGCGAAATTATCTTCATGAACCGCTCGCCGCGAAGTTCGCGCGTAACCGGCCCGAAAATTCGAGTACCGATCGGTTCGAGCTTGTTGTTCAGAATCACCGCAGCATTGCCGTCGAAGCGAATCAGCGAACCGTCACGACGCCGAACGCCCTTGCGGGTTCGCACGACGACGGCGTTGTAAACCTCGCCTTTCTTGACCTTGCCGCGAGGAATCGCATCCTTGATCGTGACCTTGATCACGTCGCCGATATTTGCATAGCGACGCTTGGAGCCGCCAAGCACCTTGATACACATTACTTCGCGTGCGCCACTGTTGTCGGCCGCCGCCAGCCTGCTCTGCATCTGAATCATGGTCTGTACTGCTCCGTTTACTGGGCGCGTTCAACGATTTCAACCACTTTCCAGCTCTTTGTCTTGGAAAGTGGACGATCGGGGACAATCCGCACCGTATCGCCTTCATTACAGTCGTTCGTCTCGTCGTGCGCATGCACCTTGCTGGACCGCCGTATGTATTTGCCGTACAGCGGGTGCTTGAGGTGACGCTCCAGACTTACGGTTACGGTCTTGTCCATCTTGTTGCTCACCACCTTTCCGGTGGCACTGTGCTCAACGCGAGCCTTCTTGGTCTCGTTGCTCATGCCTGTTCACCCTGCGAGGTATTCAAAACCGTTTTCACCCGCGCGATATCGCGCCGGACCTGGCGCAGCTGATGCGGCTCGGCCAGCTGACCGGTGCCCAACTGCATCCGCAAATCGAACTGGCGCTTGCGCAAGTCGATCAGCATGCTCTTGAGCTCGTCTCCGGATTTCTCCCTGATTTCACTCGCTTTCATTACAGCGACCTCGCTACCATCGTCGTCTTGACGCTGAGCTTGGCGGCAGCGCGACGGAATGCCTCGCGCGCAACATCTTCACTCACGCCCTGAATCTCGTAAATCACGCGGCCCGGCTGAACCGGAGCCACCCAGTATTCCACGTTACCCTTGCCCTTGCCCATACGGACTTCTACGGGCTTCTTGGAAATCGGCTTATCCGGAAACACGCGGATCCACAGCTTCCCGCCGCGCTTGACGTGGCGAGTGATTGCTCGCCTCGCGGCTTCGATTTGGCGCGCGGTAATGAAACCGCGTGTGGTCGCCTGCAGCGCATACTCGCCAAAGCTGACCTTGTTGCCCACCTGCGCCAAGCCTCGATTACGGCCTTTCTGCTGCTTTCTGAATTTTGTTCGTTTCGGCTGCAGCATTTCAGTTCTCCCGACCAGCGCCCTTTCTGGACGACTTGGATTCTTCGGCCTTCTCGGCGTGCAGATCAAACACATCGCCGGTGTAAACCCAAACCTTGACCCCGATCACACCGTACGTGGTGCTTGCAACCGAGGTCCCGTAATCAACACCGGCGCGCAGCGTGTGTAGCGGCACGCGGCCTTCGCGATACCACTCGCTACGTGCAATATCTGCGCCGTTCAGGCGCCCGCCGACCTGTACCTTGATGCCCTGGGCACCCAGACGCATGGCGTTGCCCACTGCACGCTTCATGGCGCGGCGAAACATGATTCGACGCTCCAGCTGCTGCGCGATGCTGTCGGCAACCAGCTTGGCATCGAGTTCAGGCTTGCGGATTTCACTTACGCTGACGGCGGTCGGTACACCGAGCAGGTCGGTGAGCTTGCGCCGCAGGCGCTCGATATCCTCACCCTTTTTTCCGATGACGATTCCAGGCCGCGCAGTGTAAATGGTGACCTGCGCCTGCTTGGCCGGACGCTCAATGTGTACGCGGCTAACTGCGGCCTGAGCAAGCTCTTTCTCGATGAAGCGCCTGGCAGCGAGATCGCCATTCAGGTTGTCGGCGAAGTCCTTTCGCTCGGCATACCAGCGCGCGCCCCAGTCCTTAGAGATTCCGAGCCGAATTCCGGTTGGATGTACCTTGTGACCCATAATTTGTCCTTATTGCTCCGCTACCGTGACCGTGATGTGGCTGGTCCGCTTCAGGATCCGGGTGTACCGGCCCTTGGCGCGTGCACGACCACGCTTGAACGTCGGCCCTTCGTCGACCATGACAACACTGACCTTCAGTTCATCGATGTCGGCACCCTTGTTGTGCTCTGCGTTGGCAACGGCGCTGAGAAGCACCTTGCGAACGATATGCGCACCTTTCTTGGTGCTGAAATTCAACAACTCATCGGCACGCTCTACCGGGAGTCCCCTGACCTGGTCGGCCAGCAGCCTCGCTTTTTGCGCTGAAATCCGGGCACCCTTGAGTTTTGCTGTCGCTTCCATTGACTATTTCCTTACTTCGTCTTGCGATCGGCGGCGTGACCCTTGAAGGTCCGCGTCGGCGCAAACTCACCCAGCTTGTGCCCAACCATGTTTTCGTTGATCAGGACTGGCACGTGCTGGCGCCCGTTGTGTACCGCGATCGTCAAACCCACCATGTCGGGCAAAATCATCGAGCGACGCGACCAGGTCTTGATCGGTCGTTTGCTATTGGCTTCCAATGCCGTCTGCACTTTGGCGTGCAGATGGTGGTCGATGAACGGGCCTTTCTTTAGTGAACGTGGCATTTCTATTTCCTGTACTTGCTGATTGCTGGCGACCGATTACTTGCGTTTACGCTGACGCACAATGAACTTGCTCGTGCGCTTGTTCGTCCGGGTGCGTTTGCCCTTGGTCTGGACGCCCCACGGCGTCACCGGATGCCGGCCACCGGAAGTGCGGCCTTCGCCGCCACCGTGCGGGTGATCGACGGGGTTCATCACCACACCACGAACGGTCGGGCGAACGCCGAGCCAGCGGCGCGCCCCGGCCTTGCCAAGTTTTTCCAGGTTGTGTTCGCTGTTCGAAACCTGACCGATGGAGGCTCTGCACTGCGTGTTGACCTTGCGCATTTCGCCCGAACGGAGCAGCAGTGTCGCGTACCGGCCTTCACGCGCAACCAGCTGCACCGCGGCACCGGCGGAACGCGCCATCTGACCGCCCTTGCCCGGCTTGAGCTCGATGTTATGCAGCGTCGTGCCTACTGGAATCGATCCCAGCTTCATCGAATTGCCCGGCTTGATCGGCGCTTCGGAGCCGCTCAACACCTGGTTGCCGGCGCGCAGATCGCGGGGCGCCAGAATATAGCGCCACTCACCGTCGGTGTATTTCACAAGCGCTATGTGCGCACTGCGGTTCGGATCGTACTCAATCCGCTCGACCGTGCCCTTGATGCCGTCCTTGTCGCGCTTGAAGTCAACCGTGCGATAACGCTGCTTGTGACCACCACCCTTGTGACGCGTGGTGATCCGACCGTTGTTGTTCCGGCCGCCGGTCGAACTTTTCGCTTCGGTCAGCGACTCGAGCGGCTTGCCCTTCCAGAGGTGGTCGTGACGAACCGTCACGACGCCGCGGCGGCCCGGAGATGTTGGTTTTGCCTTGACAATTGCCATGGTTATATTCCCGGCTGATGCTTAATCTGCGTTCAATTGTTCAATCGACTGGCCGGCCGCCACTCGCACGTAGGCCTTTTTCCAGCTCTTCTGGCGGCCCGGACGCATCCGAAAATTCTTCGCTTTGCCCTTGACGTTGAGGACGCGAACGTCGCTGACGCTGACGTCGAACAAGCCCTCGATCGCCTGGCGAATTTCCTGCTTGTCGGCATCACGCGCAACTTCGAACACGTACTGGTTCGAGTCGGCCTGAAGCCTGGCGGTCTTTTCCGAAACGTGCGGCAAGCGCACGATCTGATACATGCGTTCGCGATTCATGCCAGCCACTCCTGAATTGCTGTTATCGCTGCGGTAGTCATGACCACCTTGTCCGCGCCGACGAGGCTGACCGGATCCAGCTGGTTGACGGTTGCAACGTACACGTGCGGCAGGTTGCGGCTGGCCAGAAAGAGATTTCCGTCCAGGTCGGCATCCACGATCATCCCGCGCTCGACACCGAGCTCACTGAGCCGGTCAGCGACCAGCTTCGTCCTGGGCTCGGCAACCTTGAATTCGTCGACCACGAGCAACCGCTCCTGGCGAACGAGCTCCGAAAGGATCGATGCGATGGCGCCGCGATACATCTTGCGGTTGACCTTGACCGAGTGGTCGCGCGGGGTCGCCGCGAAGGTCCTGCCGCCGCCGCGCCAGAGCGGGCTGCGAATGGTACCGGCCCTGGCATTGCCCGTCCCTTTCTGTTTCCACGGCTTGCGTCCGCCGCCGGCGACCGCGGCGCGATTTTTCTGTGCCTTGGTCCCGGCGCGAGCGCCGGCCAGGTACGAAACAACGACCTGGTGCACCAGCGGCTCGGAAAACGGCCGGTCGAAGACCGTATCGCTGACCGTGATCCTGCTGCTTCCGCCTGTGATTGCGAGTTCCATGCTGATCTTCCTTCTGTTACGACTTGACCGACGGACGCACCAGCACATGACCGCCCGGTGCACCTGGCACCGCGCCGCGTATGAGCAGCAGGTTGCGTTCGGGATCGACCCGTACTATTTCGAGATTCTGTGTGGTGACGCGCTCGGCACCCATATGCCCGGCCATTTTCTTGCCCTTGAAGACCCGGCCCGGCGTCTGACACTGGCCGATAGAGCCCGGCGCTCGATGCGACAGCGAGTTACCGTGAGTTGCGTCCTGCATCCGGAAATTGTGACGCTTGATAACGCCAGCGAAGCCTTTGCCCTTGCTGGTACCGGTCACGTCGACCATCTGGCCGTTCGTGAAGCGCTCGACCGTGATTTCGCCGCCGACTTCAAAGTCGCCGTCTTCACTATTGTCTGTAACGTCGAGGCGGAATTCCCACATGCCGTCGCCCGGTTCGACGCCGGCGGAGCGGTAGTGACCAGCAGAGGGCTGGTTGACCAAAGACGCACGCCGCGAGCCCGTTGTGACCTGCACGGCTGCATAGCCATCGCGGTCAAGCTCGCGAATCTGAGTAATCCGGTTGGGATCCGCCTCAACCACCGTGACCGGCACAGAAGTGCCGTCTTCGATGAAGATGCGGGTCATCCCTCGCTTTCGTCCTACGATACCAATTGCCATGACTGCTCGATCCTTGCTCAGTACAGCTTGATCTGGACGTCGACACCGGCGGCCAGATCGAGTTTCATCAGTGCATCCACGGTCTTGTCGTTGGGATCCACGATGTCCATCAGTCGTTTGTGTGTACGAATCTCGTACTGGTCGCGCGCGTCCTTGTTGACGTGCGGAGACACCAGAACGGTATATCGCTCTTTACGCGTCGGAAGCGGAATCGGGCCGCGTACCTGGGCACCGGTGCGCTTCGCGGTTTCGACGATTTCCTGTGTCGAACGATCGATCAAGCGATGATCGAAGCCTTTCAAACGAATACGAATTCTCTGTTCGGCCATTGCCGTTACGCCTTTAGTCTGTCAAAGAACACTTGTTTTCACCCTTCCGTTTCGGTCGGGTAAAAGCACTTCATTGTCCGGCCCGCAAGAACGGCCCGGACGCGTCGGCCGTTACTCGTGGATCTTGGCCACGACACCGGCACCGACGGTGCGGCCGCCTTCGCGAATCGCGAAACGCAGGCCTTCTTCCATCGCGATCGGCGCAATCAGCTCGACCTGAATCTTCACGTTGTCGCCCGGCATCACCATCTCGACACCTTCCGGCAGCTCCACCGCACCCGTCACATCGGTCGTACGGAAGTAGAACTGCGGACGGTAGCCCTTGAAGAACGGCGTGTGACGGCCGCCTTCGTCCTTGCTCAGGACATACACTTCGGCTTCGAACTTGGTGTGCGGCGTGATCGTGCCCGGCTTGGCCAGCACCTGACCACGCTCGACACCTTCGCGCTTGGTACCGCGCAAAAGAACGCCCACGTTGTCGCCCGCCTCACCCTGGTCGAGCAGCTTGCGGAACATTTCAACGCCGGTGCAGGTCGTCTTGGTCGTGTCGTGAATGCCCACGATTTCAAGCTCGTCACCCACCTT
>JGI12210J13797_10042560_pt1 | contig 25037 bp, 21 predicted proteins | sample ElkSlonscriptome_3_FD_13797 | JGI IMG/M metagenome (IMG submission 13797)
CCTCGAGGCGCGCGGCGGTCGCGGCTTCGCGGGAAGCCTCGCTTCGCGCAAGACCGGACATTCTCGCCGCGTCGGCCTGGTTGACCATCGCCGCGTTGGAGCGGGCGATCTGGCGTTCGGTGACGATGTTCGCCTGCACCGCCTCGAGAGCCGACGTCACGCGGATCATGTCGGGATGGTTCGGCCCGAGATTGGGTGCAAGGCTGGAGCGTTCGGCGAGAAGTTCGGCCTTCTGGCGCTCGAGCTGGTCGAGCGCCGGCGAGGTCGCCTGCGCCGTGCTGGTGATGGAAGCGGCGTTGCTAACTTCGTTGGCCCGGGCGGCCGATCCGGCGCGGGCCGAGCTTGCCTGGGCAGCCGCCGCGGCAATGCGGTTCAGCTGGGCGAAATCTTCCATCCCGCCCGCTCCGACGAGAAGGTTGTTGTCCCTTCTGAAATCGGCAACCCGTTGTGACGCGGCGCGAGCGGTTTCTCCGCGCGTCCTTAGTTCCTCCTCAAGTTCCGCGACGAGCGCTTCCTTGCGCGAGTTCGCGATGGAATTGCGCACTGCCCGCACCGATTTGGGCAGCTGGTTCGCGATTTCGGCGGACAATGTCGGGGAATGCGAGGTGACCGTTACCTGCAGGAGATCGGAATTCGGTTCCGTCATCACGTCCACCATCGCCAGCAATGCGTTCGTGGCCGCCTGGAGCCGTTTTTGCGGGGTGCCTTCGCCATTGCCGATTTCGAGGGCGAACTCCTCGTCCTTGAGCAGGCCGATCTCGCGGATCAGGTGCTCCGCTGCAGAGCGCGAGCGATGGAGGCGCACCGCGTTGAAGACGCGCTGGTTGTTTCGGGATTCGACGTCCGCCTGGTTCAGGCCGACTTCGTCGATCAGCTGGACCTGCACATGCGCGGTCGACGAATACATGTTCGGCGAAAGCAGCTGTTGTGCGAGGACGCCGAGGGTCATGATGCCGACGATCGTGAGCACCATTGTCCGGGAGCGATTGATGATCCTCAGGAAGTCGCGCAGCGAAGCCGGCATGCCCTCATAGGTTGCCGCCTTGCTCATTGCAGGCTGATAGCTAGGTGCCAGCGTTTGGCCGCTCGCCTCGGCAGGCGCGATCGAAGCCCCCATGGTTACACCTAAACCTTTCTGCTCCGGTCATCGTTGCACATGGCCCGAGCCGGATCGGGCTAGCGACCTATCTCAGTATGGATTCGGCTCCGGCGCATTCAAAGCGAGCATGGGGCGGGCCGACTCTTGAGCGATCGGCAACCCTTTCGGGTAATGTGCTCACCCTTTCGCGCAGAACTGGCGGTAGAGGTCGAGATGCGCATCGGATGATCTGGTGGTCGAGAACCCGAGCCCGGTCTTCCGCGCATTTGCCGACAGTTCGGCGTAGAAGGCCGGCTCCTCGATGAGACGTTGCAAGGCCTGTGAAAGCGCTCGCGGATCGCCAAGCGGGGCGCGCAGTCCGTTTTCCCCGTCGACGACGAGGTCCCGATTGCCCGGAACGTCGGTCGCGACCACCGGAAGGGCCATCGCCATGGCTTCGAGAATCGCGACCGACTGACCCTCGTAGAGGGAGGTATTGAGGAAGATGTCCGCTTCCGAAAGAAGCTCGCGGACGTCGGACCTCTCGCCGAGGAAGCGTACGATCTGCGATAGGCCTTCGGCTTCCACCCTCGCGCGGAAATCGGGCAGCCCATCGCCTCCTCCTGCCACCTCGAACATGACCTGGGGTATCCGGCGCGAAAGGTCGGCCGCCGTTTCGATCAGGAGATCGTAGTTCTTCTGGCTCGAGGTCGCTCCCACGGCGATGATCCTAGGGAAATCGCTCACCCGCTCTCTCGCCCGCAGCGCCATGAACCGATCGGATACGCCGTTGGAAATTCGCGTGATCGGGCGATGCGCCATGCGGTTATAGATCTCCTCGGTCTCGCGACTGATGGCGACGTACCGATCGACGCTCCGATCGAGGAACCGGAAGAACGGCGCGGGAAACGACAGTTCACTGTTGTGGTGGGTCAGTACGACCGGGCCCGCAAAGCGGGAGAACTTGATGCTGGGAACAGCGCGGGCCGTATGGGCGTGAATGATGTCGGGCGCGCCAGACGTCAGCAGGACATTCAGGGCTCTCGCACCGCTGAAGGGATCGCGCCAACGACCCAGGCCAAGCGAGACGAAGCGCCCCCCCTCGTTTGAGATCCTGTTCGCCAGCCTTTCCTCGGTCTCCGGCGAATTGCCGAGAGTGGCGGCATCGCACAGCGCGATGACGGTATGATCGACGCCCCGGGCGGCAAATGCCGAATTGAGCCCGACCACGAGGCTTTCGGCGCCGCCCGAGGTGAGGCTCGTGATGACAGACCAAGCCTGCGGCACCGACCGGTCCGCGATTTGTCCCTCTCCGACGAGAGTGGGACGTTTCTCTTCGAGAGCGGAGCTGATCGAATTCATGGTCTGTCGCGCCCCTTGCGAGAGGCGACGTTTTTCCAGACGGCCGCGTCGAGAATGATCGCGGTGCACAACCCGAAAACGATGTGAGCGAAATTGGCACCGATTGCGCCGAACCGGGGAAGCGCGAATAATGCGGTGGCGAAGAAGAACACGGTAGAGAGGACGGCCACGCCGAGAACGAAGCGGGGACGGTTCATCGCCAGCAGGGCCGAACGCGAAGGGGCGGCATGGAGGATGAGCGCCACTGCAACGAGTTGTGCCAGCAACAGCACGTGCGCTCCTGCGAATTCATCGCCGAACGCCAGCACTAGGAGAGGCTTGCCGATCGCCCAGGTCCCGACGAAGGCGGCGATCCCGAAACCTGCGAACAGCAGCTGTATCCATGTCACGATCCAGCCGAAGTTGCGTCTCTCCGGATCGGACCAGATCCGGGCGAGATCGGGGTAGGCCACCATCTGCACGAGATCCCCGACCTGCTGGGCGACCTTCGCGATCCGGCGAGCGAGAAAATAGAGGCCGGCCGGACCGGGGCCAACAAACAGGCCGACGAGCAGCGTGTCCGCCTCGTGGGTCAGGCTGCGCAACGTGGACGATAGGTTGGTCGAGAACGCGAACTGCAGAAAACCGGAAAAACGCTGTGGCAGGCCCCGCCAGCTGACCGAGAACGGGCTCGGCACGCCTTGTTCGCGCAGACTCAGGAAACCCGCGATGTTGAAGACCAGCGCATCGAGCATCTGGATGACCGTCCAAAGCAGTACGAATTCGAACAGGTCGCCTCCCTGCCAAAGAAGAATAAAAGCGCCCACGAGGCGCAGCAGGGCCGAAATCGACTGGATATAGGCCAGAACGAGAAACCGGCTGCCCATCCTCAGGGCCGCGCTCGGCATGCCCCGGATGTTGCACGCGATGGCGATGGCATAGACCGCGACGAGCCACGTCTGGTTTGATGTGAGGCCGAACCATTCGCCGATCAGCAAGCCGCTCGCCGTTGCGACCAGCGTCGCGGCGAGGGCGGCCGCAATGTCGAGGAGGAGGCCGTAGGCGTAGAGGCGCGCCATGTCCTCCTTGGTACCGGAGGCCTCTTCGGCCGCGACGAACCTGACCAGTGGCTGCCAGGATTCGAAACGCAGCAGGCGCTCGCTGACACGGCCAACGGCGAGAACGAGAACGAAGGCACCGAAGTCCTGCGGACCGAGCGAACGGGCCGCGAGACTGATGCTCCCGAACATGATGATCGCGACCCCTACATTCCCGCCTAGCAGATGCAGGATCCACCGGACGCGCGATGCCAGCAGGGCCTTCAGCGTCGGCTCATCGCTCCGCTCGTTGGCTCCGACATCCGGCGAGGCGATGGTCACGGCGCATGTCCGGCAATGGGAGCGATGGCTCGTTGGGGGCCGCCAGGAAGATGGATGTGGAGGCCTGGCGACGCTAGCAGTCTCGGAACCATCGCCATCGCGAAGATAAGCAGCGGCGGGCCGAACCAATTGCGCCCGTACATGTGAGGCAGAGACATCGTGTAGATGAGCAGGACCGCCAGCGTCGCAAAGCAGACGGCGGCGCCGACCCGGTCGCGCAGGCCGATCGATGCCGCAGAAGCGAACAGGCACACCACGAGCAAAAAAATCCCCGCAAAGGCGAGGATTCCGCCTTCATTGAGGGCGAGCAGCCAGAGGTTGTGAACAGGCGCGCCGTGCAAGCTGATCTCGCGATATCGGTCCACGCCGAGTCCGACGAAAAGATTGGCATCGGCATTGCGCCAGGCTTCCCCGATGAGGGTCAGCCGACCCTCGAAGGTGCCGGCCTGGGTCAAATCGAGATTGACCATCGCTTCCGCGACGCGCTGGACGAAGACTTCCGGCAGCGCGCCCCCCGCGCCAATGTAGAATATGGCGCCGAGGACGACGACCATCCCGGCAAACATCAGTTTCACCTGCCAGCTCACGAGGATCAGCACGAGCGCGGCGACTGCGAGGGCGAGGAAGGACGTGGCACTCGCGCTGAAGACCATGCCCGCGATGATGATGCCCCCCGCGATGGCGACTCTGAGCGGGTTGGCTCGACGTTCCATTAGGGCGTGTGCCAGGATGATGAGGGCGAATACGCACACCGCCCCGTTCGAATTGGGCTCCGCCGTCATCGCTCCGACGCGGTCGTTTCCAAGCACGATGGTACGGCCGACATAGGGCGTGAGCGCGTGATAGCCGACGAACTTTAGGGCGAGGATTCCGATGACCTGCGAAACCGCGACACCGTAAACGAAAGCCATCGCGGCCCGGTCTAGGTCTTCACGCCGAAGACTGAAGAAGAGCATGGGAAGGATCATGAGGGCGATCAGGTACTGGCTTGCGACTAGCCCCCAGCGCATCGCCTGGTCGCTGACGATCGATCCGAGCAGTAGCCCGGCGAGCAGCAGGATTATTCCGAGCAGCCAGAATGCGGTGAAGCGGCCGAACAGGGCGGTGGTGGCCCGCCCTGTAAACAGCATGATCGCCAGTGCCGCGAGAAAGGCGCCGTCGGAAACGGTGAAGTTCTGCTCCGGGACACGGAAGAGCTGCCACGACAGGAAGAAGCAGCCGAGCACGACGAAAGTACCGAGCATCGAAAGGCTGACGGTCCGCGGCAGGTCGAGGCGACCGAAGGGGTCGGCGAAATGCGGGCCGTCCAGACCGGCGTCGTTCGTGTTCGGGGCGCCTCGCGAAGCCATGAAAGAACGCTGCACCCACTCGCCGCTCAAGGCAAACGGACGTCCGGTGGATCGCCTGCGCATTGGCGGTAAGACGTTTGGGAAAATGCCGACGACCCTGCGCCCCTAATGATAATTGCGCCGATGGCGACATCTGACCTATTTTTCGAGGAAAGACCATCGCTAGAGGACGGGGAAAGGACCATTCATTTGACGGATGCCGGCGAAGCGATCCGCCATGCGGGTTTTGCGAACCGTTTCCACGGTATGAAGGTTGCCGCGCTCTCGGCCGCCATGCTGGGCCTTTCATGCTCCAACGCCTCGCCCCATGAGCCCGCCGACGACTTCGATATCCAGCCGGTCGACGCCGTCGCCTTTCCGGAGGCGGTCGGCTTCGGGGCGAGCAGCCGCGGAGGGACGGGCGGCCGGATCATCGCGGTGACTTCTCTCGCCGACGACGGGCCAGGAACCTACCGGGCCTGCGTCGAGGCCGAGGGTCCGCGCGTCTGCGTCTTCAGGGTGGACGGCGTCATCCGCTTCACGACGCGTCCGCCCATCATTCGCAACCCCTACCTCACGATCGCCGGCCAGACCGCTTCTGGGGTCGGCATCACCCTGTCTCATTCTGGAGGCGCGACCGGCCTCACGCCGCTCGTCGTGAAGGGCACTCATGATGTCATCGTGCGCCATGTCCGCGTTCGGCTAGACCGTCCGGGCGGCGACCGCCGCGCCGAAGACGCCATAACGATCGAGAACAGCCGGCGCGTCATCATCGATCACGTCAGCGCGAGCGGCGCCCGGGATGAAATCGTGAACGGCTTTGCCGACAACGACGAGATCACGGTGAGCAATTCGATCTTCTCCAATGGCGTCCCCCGGCATGACAAGTGCGCTCTGTTGGCGAGCGACCCTGAGGGTGCCCAGCGCTTGAGTTTCATCTCGAACGTTTGCGCTCACAACGGCGACCGCAATCCCGACATGAACTTTCCACCCGGGTCATGCGTCGAGATCGTGAACAACATCTTCTACAACGCGCAGTCCGAATTCGCCGAAGTCTGGGAAAGCGAAGGCGGGTCCCCGGTTGCAATCGTTGCGAACAATTTCATCGCGGGCCCCGATACGCGCCGCGCTTCGATCGGCATCGAGAACGATCGGCGCGGCTCGACCGGTCCAGCCTCCATTTACGAGAAGAACAATCGCTTCATCGGTAGCTTCGTGTCGATGAGCGCGGCCGCCCACCAGAGGCTCGTCGATGCGCCCCCCTGTCCTCTAACCATCAGCCCCCTGACACCTGTAATCGCCTACGAACGAGGGTTGGATTCGGCGGGCGCCTTCCCGAGGGACGCAATCGACCGCCAGGTCGTGGAAGAAATTCGTCTCCGCAAGGGAAGGATTGGTTTCGTTGCGCGCAAGCTCGCCGCCTCGACCGGGGCCACGGCCTATGCCGACCGGGACGGCGACGGAATGGCTGACGACTGGGAGAAGGCCGCCCGGGCTGATCCCTCGGTCGCCGATCCTTGGGTAACGCCTGCAGGCGGCGACATATCGCATTTTGAGGCGTTTCTCGCCTTCCGCGAACGAAGGATGAAGCCGTGAACAAGATTCGCGCAATCTCGGGTGCGCCCGGGACCCGTTCAGGGTCCGGTTCGCAGCGCCTCACCGTCTGCTATCCGATGGCCGGAGATGTCTTCGGCGGGAGCCACATGTCGTTGCGCGGGCTGCTCGAAGGGCTCGACCCCGCCGAGGTCCGCGTGCTCGTCGCGCTCGAGCGTCCGCACGGCCGCCTTGCCGAGCACTATGAAGGGTTTGAACAACAGGCCGACCCTGCCCCGCCGGTGCGTTCTTTCGAGGCGGGAGAGCAGTTTCGTTTTCTCGACATGCTGCGGGCCCTGAAGGGCGTGCGCAGGCGCGCGCATTTCCTGAAGGAGAACGATGTCGACATCGTTCACACCAATGACGGCAGGAGTCACGCGACCTGGGCCTTCGCTGCGAAGCTGGCGAGCGCCAGGCTTGTCTGGCATCACCGCGGCAACCCGACGGCGCGTGGGCTCCGTTTCGTGGCTCCGTGGATCGCCGACCGCATCCTCACAGTGTCCGCTTTCGCTCTTCCCCGAGCGACGCTCGGTGCAGCGAGCCGAGCAATGATCGTGCGAAGCCCATTCGATGTGAGCATTGCCGTCGACCGCGGTGCAGCGCGTGCGCGGATACTCGAGCAACTCGGGCTTCCGGACGAGGCCATCCTCTGCGCCTATGCCGGCAATTTCATCGAACGCAAACGCCCGCTTGCCTTTGTCGACGCTGTCGTCGCCCTGCAGAAGATGACCGGCAAGCCCGTCCGCGGACTGCTTTTCGGCGAAGCGCTCGACAGCAACTCACGCGATGCGCTCTCAGCGAAAGTCGATCAGAGCGGGGGCTGCGCGGTCTTGATGGGATTCCGTACCCCTGGCCATGAATGGCTCGGAGGTTGCGACGTCCTGCTCGTTCCCGCGGTCGAAGAACCGCTTGGCCGAACCCTGGTGGAGGCCATGCTGGTCGGTACGCCGGTAGTGGCCACGACCTCGGGCGGCAATTCCGAAGCGCTTGCCGATGGCTGCGGTGTCCTGGTGGAGGATTTCGAGGCCGAGACGATGGCCCGTTCGGCGCTCGAGCTTCTCGAGGACGAGCCCCGACGAACCGCGATGACTCAGCATGCCAGGCGGTCGGCGAAAGAGCGTTTCTCCCGGGACCGGCATGTCAGCCAGGTGATGGAGGTCTACCGTGATCTGACGGATGGGGCGGGGCAGTCGCTCAGAACCTGAAGCGAATTCCCAATCCGCCCCGGAAACGGTCGAACTCCTCCCTCGCGAGGTCGCTGGTTCGGCTTCCGAAGGAAAGATCGGCAAAAAGGGACAACCTTCGCGCGACCACATATTCGAGTTCGGCGCCGGCGATGATCGTCTCTTCCCGGACGCTGGCCCCTTCGAAATCGCTTCGGCGATAGCCGATCGACGCGCTCGAATAGAGATTGTGCCGAATCTCGTGCTGCCACGTGACCCGCGAGATCGTATCCGTGCGTCCGGCGGCACCTCCCCTGAAGGTCGCTACGTCACCGTTCGATGCCTGGAAAATAAGCGCCATTCGCCTTGTCGGTCGCACGGTGAGGAAGCCGTCGAGAGAAAGGCCCGTCCGGTCCTCGAGCAGCGGATCGTCCGGCTCATTGCGAAAGACCCCGGCGGAGAACCGGCCCTCGATAGGGCCGCCCGGCAGGATTTCGAAACCCGCGCGCGCGCCGTAAATGGTCGCGTCGTTGTCGAATCCCGTGGGGGCCACGTCGAGCCGGAAATCGCGTCGCGTGCCGAAGGCCGAAGCGGTGAGATAGAGTCTGCCCTGTGCCTTCCGCCCGATGGACGCGCTGCCGCCGACGATCCTGAAATCGCGATCGTCGTCGATACTGGCCCGGGCATCGAACCGGGTCATCTCGGCGTGGATGTCATAGAGGACCTGTCCGTCTGCATTGCGATAGTCAGCCGACACGGTGGAAATGTCGATTTCGCGCGGACCGAGGTCGACCGACAGCCGCGCCTCGGGATCGCCACGGTCTTCGATGGTGCGTTGCCAGCCACCTCTCAGGCTGATCGTTTCGTCCTGCCTTGGTGAGTAAACGAGCGAACCCAGTATGCTCGGGGCATCCGTGTCCTGTGTCGTGCGGTCCGCGAAACGGCGGAAGTTCGCGCCGGCTTCGAGCTGCGCGGTGAATGCGCCCGACCGGGTCGACGCCCTGACGAATGGCGCGACTTCGAAGACGACATCCTTGACTTCATCATCCGGCGTCGCGAAGACGTTCGAATCGACATAGACCGTCGATGCGAGATCGAACGACATGTCGACGAGGCCCAGCCGACGCGGCTCGACCTGGTATTCGGGATCGGCCCGCGGCAACGCCGGAGCGACCGGTGGAAGCGATTGTGCCGATAAGGTCGCGGGAACGGAAGTCAGCGCGATTATGCCCGCTGCAGCTGTGCCCAGCCTCAAAACCACTTCTCCAGCACGAGAATGCGGTCGCCGGGCAGGACCCGGGTCTGTGGATCCGCGCTCCCGACGACTTCCTGCCCGTCGATATTCCGGGTGATCTGGACCTTGTCCGTCATCGCACGATAAGTGAATCCGCCTGCAGCTGCGATCGCCGCCTCGACGGTCATGCCTTCGCGATAGGGGAATTCGCCAGCGCCGTTGACTTCGCCGAGCACGTAGTAAGGACGCAGCGATGGAGCCTGCAGCTTGACCGCCGGATTGTTGAGCAGGCCCGCATCCCGGAAGGTCTCGGCGACCCTGCGCTGCGCCTCGGAGACCGTAAGGCCCCTCACTTCGATCTCGTAGACATAGGGCAGGGAGATCGCGCCGGCGCCGTTGACGGTGTATTCGCCATCCACTCCCTCAAGGTCCTCGACCGTCAAGAGTATCGCGTCACCGGTATCCAGGAGGGTCGCGTTGTCTCCGGGAGAGGGTATCGGAGACAGGCTGTCGATTTTCCCCGCGCAGCCCGCCAGCAACACGGTTGCTGCGAATGCGGAAACCAGGGATTTCAAAACAATGGCCCAGGTCGGCATCGAATTCCCCCCTGATTACTTCACGTCATTTCTTGCCTGCGGTCAAGTCGGCTTGCAACACCATTACCCGTTTCCGCCGCGGCTCCTCCTGCCCCGCATCGTCATGCGATGGCTGCCATGTCGGGAACCTTCCAATCTTCGAGTTCCAGTCCCAGAAGTTCCTCCGCAAGCAGAATGTCGTCGAGGTAGAATTCTTGCAGAGAACGCCTCAGATCGCCTGTCAGTGGCGGATAGGCTACCTCCTTCGCCAGCAGCGAACGGACATGCTCGAAGACGGGATTAGCACGAAGAGGCTTAACGCTCTCCTTCAGCGGGGCGAGAGCGTTGCGCAAGGCAAGCGGCAGCAATTTCGCCTTGCTGTCGTTCGCGGGTCGCGCGGCAAGTCTTTCCTCGAAGATCGGAGCCACGCCGAGGTGCCGGCTTACGCGTTCGGTAATGTCGCGCGGACGGGCTTTCAGCTCTTCGAAGAGAAAGACGAAAATCTGCTCGCGCGGGAAGTGCTCGAGCCACCGGCCTAGATGTTTTCCGTACAATCCGTCGAAAAGGAAGCGAGGGAATGGATTGTCCAGCGAGGAAAGGTAATCTCCTGGGCTTTTCCCGACCGAGCCGCGGCGAAAATACATTTTGTAGTCCGAATAGGCACGGTCCACCGGATTGCGCAGCTGGACCACGAGTTTTGCGTTCGGGTTCGCTTCGGCCAGCCGTGTCGGCGCTTCCGGGTGCGACAGGTAATCCGCGGACTTCTCTCCCAGCAGTCGATCGCTGGCGAGGGCGGGAGCGAACCATTCGCGATACTGCGCCAGGCCCTCGCAATATTCGCGCGAGAAAAAATGCGGCTCCGGGTCGGGCATGTAGATCGCCGGATTGGCCTGCAATTGCGACTGGAGCCAAGTCGTGCCTGCCTTCGCCGCTCCGATCACGCAGAATTCGGGTACTTCGCGATCCTGCTTCATCGTTCTTCCGCAAGCCCGTCGATGAGCGCATCCGCAATCCGATGGATAGCTTCGGGATCGAGTGTGTGATCGACCGGGAACATCAGCGATCGCCGACCGAGGTCGTTCGCGCGCGAGAGGATGCCGTCCCGTCGTACGGACAATTCGGCAAAGGCGCCTTCCCGGCTCATGTCCGGGCAGGATCCGGTCCCGGCCGGGATCCCGCTCGCATGGAGCCGGGCGATCAGCCGCGAACGAAGGACCTCCACCGGCTCCCCGGGCGGATTGCAGAGCCTCAGATAGAACTTGTACCAAGCGTGGCGGACGTCGTCGCCCGGTGCAGGCAGGATGATGCCGGAGACGTCACGCAGGCGTTCCATCAGTGTTCTTGCATTGCGCTGCCGCGCTTCGAGCCAGCCAGGGAGTTTCGCCAATTGCCGCCGGCCAATCGCGGCCTGCAATTCGGTCAGACGGAAATTCGTACCCGGTCCATCGTGGATATAGCGAAACTGCCCGGGCGCTCCGCCGGGGGCCTTCATCTTGGCGAAGTTCTTTCCGTGGTCCTTGTATTCCTTGGCGCGCGCAAACGGGCCCTCGTCTTGAGAGAGGAGCATGCCCCCTTCGCCGCCGGTCGACATTATCTTGTCTGTGCAGAAGGAGAAAGCCGATATGTGCCCCCACGCGCCAGTCCGGCGCCCGCCGATCGCGGCGCCATGGGCCTGGGCGCAATCCTCGATCACGAACAGGCCATGTTCCGCGGCGAGCGTCGTGATCCTGGGCATCTCGCAGGGAAACCCTGCGAGATGTACGCAGATCACCGCCTTGGTATGGGGGGAGATGAGCCGCTCGATTGATGCCGGGTCGATGTTCTGGCTGTCTTCGCGGATGTCGGCGAAGGCCGGTATCGCCCCCACGGCGACGACAGCGCTGGCCGTGGCATAGAACGACCGCGCGGGAACGATCACCTCGTCTCCCAGCCCGATGTCGAGCGCCCTCAGGGCCAGTTCGAGAGCCACGGTTCCGTTCGCGACGCTCAGACCGAAAGGCGCGCCGCAATATTCGGCGAATTCCATGGCGAATGCTTCTGTATGCTCGCCATGAACGAGGCCGTTGACATGACCAGATCGCAGGACCTCCGCCGCGGCTGCGACCTCGTCCTCCTCGAACCGGGGCCACAGGCTGGTGACGCCCTTCGCCTCCTTCGGCGGAGCTTCCATGATGGTTCGCGTCGCAGTCACGAGGGCACCCTGTCGATCGACTTTCCTATGCCGGACATGATCCCGGGTCCGTCGAGGCTAAATTGCATCCCGCTGCTCGGGATGCGGACCAGGTGATGCGAAATCCTGGCGGCTTCGGCATCGTCGCCGCCGTGGACCGCATCGGTCAGGCGCTCGATGCTCTTTTTGATGAAGGGCAGCGGGATGGGCTGCGATCGGGCTTCGAAGATGCCCTCGACCCGAGAGGGCACCTGCACCTCGCAATTGTCGAAAAGTTCCTCGTACAGCTTCTCTCCTGGGCGAAGACCGACGAATTCGATCGGGACGTCGATCTCGGGGTCGAGCCCGTAAAGGGCGATCAGCCGGTAAGCGAGGTCTAGGATCCGCACCGGCTTGGCCATGTCGAGCACGAAGATAGTGCCGCGTTCAGACTCGGTGTCGAGAGCGGAGGAACTGCTCTGCAGGATCAACTGGACGGCCTCGGTTACAGTCATGAAGAATCGCTCGATATCCGGATGGGTTACTGTCAGCGGCTTGCCTTCTTCCAGCTGTCGCTTGAAAAGCGGAAGGATCGAGCCGCTCGATCCCAGGACATTTCCGAACCGCACCGTCATGAAGCGCGGCGCGTTGACGTCATCGACTCCGCAAACATCGAGTGCCTGACAGTACAATTCGCCCACCCGTTTCGTGGCGCCCATCAGCCCGACCGGATTGACCGCCTTGTCGGTCGAAACCTGAACCATCGCCCGAACGCCGAATTCGCACACTGCGTCGGCGACGACCTTGGTACCGAGAATGTTGGTGTGGACCCCGGCGCACGGATTCGCCTCGACGATGGGCACATGCTTGAGGGCAGCGGCGTGATAGACGATCGAGGGCCTGTTTTCCGCGAAGACGCGACGAACCTCGCTGGCGTCACGAATGTTGCAGATTTCCGGCCGGATATCGAGGTCGGGAAAGCGCTCCCGCAGGTCGTTCTCGATCGTGTAGAGATTAAATTCGTTCTGCTCGACGAGAACGAGCCGGGAGGGCTTTAGCTGCGCCAGCTGCCTGCACAGCTCGCTGCCGATCGTTCCGCCTGCGCCCGTGGTCAGCACGCAATGGCCCTCCACCTGCCGGGCGACCATGTTCTTGTCGGTCTTGTATTCGTCCCTTCCAAGAAGGGACGTGACGTCGAATTCCTGGGGGGTGGAGGACGAGCCGCGCAGCAGGATCTGGCTCCAGCAGTCCCGCACCTTTGATAATTCCAGGCCCAGTTCGCGCGCACGGTGGCTCAGTTTGGCCAGCTCTCTCGGACTGAGATGCATCGAGTCGTCATTCGCGATCACCAGATCGGGCCGGCGGCCACGATCAGCGAGCTGCGCGACTGCCTCGCTTAGCATGTCGTGGCTGCCCAGCACCTTGACCCCGCCGATCCTGTCGATCGGATCGCTGAGGGAGGGAAGCAATATGCCAGCGACCTCGAAACTCGGCGCGACTTCGGCGCGGGTCAGCTCGATAGTGGAGAGGGCCCATTGCGGCGATCCCACCAGCAGGGCGCGCTTCGTGCCCGCTTCGGTCGATCCCGGCGCCGACAGAAGCGTTCTCGCCTTAAGCCCGAAGCGTTCGCGCACCGCTCGCCGCAGCGAGCGCAAGGCCGTCATGAACGCGAGGCAGAGCAGCCACTGCAATATCCCGGTGGCAAGAAAGCCCAGGCCCGGCTCTTTGCCATGATAAGTCAGGAAGGCAGCCCAGGCGAGCGCCATGGCGACGGTGCTCGCCGCGACGAGGCGCATCGCATGGCCGAAGCCGAAGAAGCGCCAGTTCATGAAGTGCAGTCCGGTGGCGGCCAGCACGGAGATGCCAATGAGCCCGAACAGGAAAAGCCCGCGCGGCTCCATCATTTCCGCGGCCAGCGCGGGTGAGAAGATCAGCGCGATCGCGATCAGGAGGCTCGTCATGATCGCCAGAAAATCGAGATTGATCAGGATGAACAGCCGCAGCCGCCGGCGCAGGCTCTTGCGCCTGGAGCCGGGCGCCACCCGACCGAAGCGAATCGCGCCAAACTGCCCCGACGCAGATGCCGACACTGCCTTGCGCTCGCTCTTCTCGGTCTTCGGGGCGTTGTCCATATCGGGCGTTCGAGCCTCTTTGCTTTCCGCGGGATCGCTGCCCCGGTCGCTCGGCGATCAATGAATACGCGCGAAAGTTGGCTAACGGTTGAGTGCAAAGAGCCATCAGCCAAAATGGTCACATAATCCCAAAGGAATGACCTGATCGCTCGTCGGTCGGGCACAATCGACACGCTGGTCGGAGGGGGTGCCGTTTTCGGGGCCTGGCGGTTCGCTGAGAGTGCCCCTTAAGGCCGATTGATATATCCGCGCATGAGGCCCTATCTCGCAACCGATCTCATGAACGGCGTGCCGGCCAGGCGGTTGCCAGCGCGATCTGAAGACTTTCGAACCGTCCGGGACAGGTTGAAGCCGATGAAAGTGTTGGTCCTTTCGAGCTTCGCATATTCGCTCACCAATTTTCGCGGGAACCTGCTTCGGGAAATCCGGGCTCAGGGTCACGAGGTTATTGCGGTCGCCCCCGACCACGATGCGAGCGTCGGAGAGGAACTGGAACGTTCGGGTATCGGGTTCCGCGTCGTTCCGATGCAGCGAGCCCGGATGAGCCCGCTCTCGGACCTGCGGCTGCTGCTGTCCTACATTGTGTTAATGTTGCGGGAGCAACCGCAGGTGGTTATCGCCTACACTCAGAAGCCGATTGTTTTCGGCGGCATTGCGGCCCGCCTTCTTCAGGTTCCCAGGATGTACGTGATCATGTCGGGCCTCGGCCATGTGTTCAGCCCGGACAGCGGTTCGGGACGAACCGTGCGATGGATTGTCTCCCGGCTCTATCGAATGGCGGTGCTGCGCGCTCGTTCGATCGCTGTGTTCAATTCGGATGACCGCGCCGACATGATTGACAACGGAATCATATCTGACAGCCACCGCGTGGTGCAGGTGCCCGGCTCCGGCGTCGATCTGAGCAGGTTCACCGAGGCGCAACTGCCCGATGGCGGCGCCTCCTTCCTGATGGTCGCGCGTCTCTTGCGCAACAAGGGCATTCTCGAATTTCTCGAGGCCGCGAGGATTGTCAGGGAGGCGCATCCGGATTGCACGTTCTCGATCCTCGGCCATCTCGACGAACAGAACCCGCAGGGCATTACGCGCGAGGAGATGGAGCGCTATGCAAGCGAATATCCGGTCGAATTCATCCCCGGCACGACTGATGTTCGGCCCTATCTCGCCGCGTCTTCGGTCTTCGTTCTTCCCTCGTACTATCGCGAAGGGCTGCCGCGGACGATCCTCGAGGCGATGGCGACCTGCCGGCCGGTCATCACCACCGATCGTCCGGGTTGCAGGGACGCGGTCCTGCACGGCGAAAACGGCCTTGTCATTCCCCCAAGGGATGCGGTCGCGCTGGCCGAGGCGATGAAACGGCTCGCTCGCGATGCGGCGCTGATCAGGAAAATGGCGCGGTCCTCCCGGAAGCGCGCGGAAGAGGTCTACAGCGACGCTATCGTCAACCGGCAATTGCTGGAGGAATTCGACCTCGTGGGCCGGCAGGCGCTCGCACCGATCTTAGTCGCCGCCGGCGCGCATGATCTTGAGGAAGGATCACCGACGCCGCAGAGCGAGGCTGCTGTCAAGTGATGCGCGCCGTCGTCGTCGGCGCGGTGGGAAGCACGCAGATCCTGCTCGAGGAACTGGCTCCGGCGGAAGGGTGGGTGGTACCCCTTCTGGTGACACTGCCGATCGAAGCCCGGGGACGCCATTCCGATTTCGTCGATCTAGAGCCGCTTGCGCGGCGCGCCGGGGCCACCACCCATCGAACCAGGAAAACCAATTCCGAAGAAACCCTCGCGGCGGTTCGCGACGCGGCGCCGGACGTCATCTTCGTGATTGGCTGGTCCCAATTGTGCGGTCCTGATTTCCTTGCGCTCGCGCCCGACAGCGTCGTCGGATACCACCCCGCCGCCCTTCCGCGTCTTCGTGGTCGGGCGGCTATTCCATGGACCATCCTGCTGGACGAGCCGATAACCGCAGGAAGTCTCTTCTGGATGGAAGAGGGCACCGATGACGGCGACCTGCTGGCGCAGCATTACTTTCACGTGGCAAGGGACGAAACCGCGCGCACGCTCTACGCCCGACACATGGATGCGCTGTCCGCCATGCTGAAGGAGTGTCTCCCCGCTCTCGTCCGCGGCGAGCGACGCAGGACGGTTCAGGACGAACGGTTCGCAACGTGGGCGGCAAAACGGACATCGGCGGACGGCCTTGTCGACTGGGCAGCTAGCGCCGTCGAGATCGACCGGCTCGTGCGGGCCGTGGGTCATCCCTATCCCGGGGCCTTCACCTATTCGGACGGCGACAAGCTCGTCATCTGGAAGAGTGAGGTCCTCGCCGGAGACTGGCGCTATCATGCAAGGCCCGGACAAATCGTGGTGCGCGAGGCCGACATGCTCGTGGTTGCAACCGGAGAGGGTTTGCTGAAGATAACGGACTGGGACCTTGGCGATGCGTCGCTGCCCCGACTGCACTCGATACTCAGGGACAGCGATGCACGGAGTTGAAGCTTTCGGTCCCACCCTCGTCATCGCTCCGCATCCCGACGACGAGGTGCTGGGCTGCGGGGGGACCATCGCGCGCCTCGCCGAATGCGGCGTGGACGTGCACGTCGCGATCGTGACCGAGGGCAAGCCCCCGGCCTTCCAGCGGGAAGATGTCGAGCAGGTGCGCCGCGAAATGAAGGTCGCCCATGACATACTGGGCCTGACCAAGACCCACGAACTGGGGTTTCCGGCAGCCGCTCTCGATGCCCAGCCTGCCGCGCGGATCAATCACGCGATCGGGGAGCTACTGAGCCAGCTGCAGCCGGATACCGTCCTGCTTCCGTTCGTGGGCGACATCCATCTCGATCACCAGATCGCGTTCACGGCTGCCATGGTCGCTTCACGCCCGCGTCACCGGTCCGCGCCCAGGCGGATCCTGTGCTACGAGACCGTTTCGGAAACGAACTGGTACGCCGCGCCCGTCACACCTGCGTTCGTACCCAATGTTTTTGTCGATATAGCTCCCACCCTCGAAAAGAAGCTTCGGGCATTCGAGGCTTTCGCGAGCCAGGTTCGGCAACCTCCGGACGAGAGATCGGTATCGAATCTAGATGCAATGGCCCGCTTCAGGGGCGCGAGCGTCTTTCTCGAAGCGGCCGAGGCCTTCGTGAACATCCGACAGATCATTGCCTGATCAGGCTTTCAAGTGCGCACTAGCGCAATCCCGCTAGGGGATTCTTAACCAAGTCTGGGGTACAATCATGTGTGCGCCGAGGGTTGGCGACGGGCCTCATCGGTTCGAAAGTCAACGACCCGCCGCTGCTGCGTCACCTCTCGTCGAATAGGCTTGGCCGTTAAATTGAAGCTGGCTGCATCGCCATCTAGGCTGATTTATGTTATCTCAAAATGGCACAGATGTGTAGCGCTGCCCTCTCCTTGCAGTCCGGATTGAAATTATGTCACCAGCACATCTGCGCTACTCAGTAGCGCTTACCGCGATCATGGCTGCGCTTTCGGGTTGTGGTTCGGATGACGTCACACCTTCCGGCGGATCGTCGGTCCTGTTGCCCGGTCCCACCCCGACGCCGTCCCCGTCCCCGTCCCCTACACCTTCTCCGTCCCCTACACCTTCTCCGTCCCCTACACCTTCTCCGACACCGACACCCACTCCGCCTTCGAGTTCGGGAAGCGCAAGCGCGTTCGTCAATCCCGACGACGGCAACATACCAGATGCATCCAGTCACCCGATCGCATTTCCCACAGCGATCGGGTTCGGCGCGCAGACTTCAATGCGCTCAAGTAACGCGGTCGTCTACAAAATCAACTCGTTGGAGGACTCGGCGGTACCCGGTGACGGCAAGATAACTTATCGGGAATGCGTTCTCGCGCTGGAAGTCACAAGCCCCTATCGGATTCCGGCGGGTCGCCCGCGCTATTGCGTGTTCGATGTCGCTGGCGCGATCGAACTGCAATCCCCGGCCTTCATCACCGTGCCCGGCCTCTACATCGCGGGGCAGACCTCCCCCGGCGGAATCGAGCTCAGGCTGGGCGCGCGCTACGACCCGGTCGATTCCTTGATCGACACCCGGCGTGGAGGCGACCATGTCATCGTCCGGCACATCCGGGCACGACTGGGTGAACATCCGGACCGCATCTCGGACAACGGCGATTCGATCCGCACCAATCTGACCCGATTCCAGATCTTCGACCATGTCTCGGCGATGTTCGGGACCGACGAGAGCGTCAACATCGCCGGGTGCGAGAACTGCACCTTCCAGTGGTCGATCATCGGGCCGAACATCTGCCGTGACGCCGGACATTCTTCGGCCCTGCACTGCAAGGTCCTGTTCTTCAAGCCTTCCGACCGGGTGACGATAGCCTACAACCTTTCTCAGCACGGGATACAAAGGGGCATAAACGTGGCTCCCGGTCCCCGGTTCGCCAATTCCTCGACAACTTCGCAGGCCGACATTATCGGCAACTTTATATACAACTTTGTCGAAGAAGCAGGTTTGCTTTCCAATCAATACTCCAATGTCTACGCCAACTACATATCCAACTCGTATTACGAAGGCCCGAGGTGGATCGACAAGAACGGGAATTTCCTGTCCGCGCTCTATACCAATGCCGACCAGATAGGGCTTGGATTCTCGATCTACGCCAAAGGCAATGTCTCACCCTACAACAGCGACCCCAACCAGTTCCGCAAGCCATTCGGGTTCTTCAAGGGAACCTCTCCTTCCTCGGTCTGCGGGGTGACCGCTTCGGGGTCGCGGGACTGCTCGCGGACGGGTTTGGACGTCATCCGCAATTCCAGCCGGATCAGGGCACCGGGGATTACGAGGACGTTCGTTGAGGACTGGATGATCGTTCCGCCCGATCAGGCCAGGCGCAGCGTCCTGAGTTTCGCGGGCGCCGACATGTGCCGTGACGGCAGGTGCCGCGACAACGTGGACGCATTTTTCATCGACGACGTTCGCACCTGCGACACGGACCCACGGCTTTTTTCGACCGCCTGGACCTCGCGCGTGGCGGATACGGGAGGCTATGCCGAGATTTCGACGACGGGACCCGCCCTGCCTGATTCCGACAACGATGGAATGCCGGACGTCTGGGAACTGCAGTATGCGAATACCGACCAGAACGTCTGGGATGCGAACGCCGACCCCGACGGCGACGGGTATTCGAATATCGAGGAATACCTGAACATGCTCGCGGAGGACCACCTGCGTTATCGCGACATCTACTCTGCGGGGTCCGGTCGCCTGCCACCCCATAATTGCGGGAATCCGCTGCGTTAGCCCAAAGAGTGATTTTTCTGGCGCAGGAGGATAATTGAAGCGCAGTCGGACTGACTGCTATCTAGTGTCCGGAGCGAGGCGGCCGGAGACCGATGTGCTGTTGAATACGGAAGACTGCATGGACGTCCTGAGATGTCCGGTCACGAAGGGCGATCTCGTTCCTGTCGGCGACAAGCTCGGGTGTGGATCGGGGGTAGCCAGAGACGCGCCTCTCTATCCGGTCGTCGGAGGCAAGCCGATCCTGATTGACTTCGATAATTCGATCCTGAACCGCAGCGTTGTCGAAGAGACCTCGGCAAGCAGCGGTGTCGAGCGGCGATCCTATGCCGGCCCGAAGCGGTTCATAAAGAAACTGCTTTCACCCGAACAGACGGCCACCCGCGAGAACGTGGCGAAGCTGCACGAGATGCTGGCGGGCCAAGAGGAACCGGCGCGTCTTCTTGTGGTCGGGGGAGGATCGATCGGCCGCGGCATGGAGCCGCTCTACGACGAGCCAAGCATCCACCTCTACAGCTTCGACATTTACTCGACCCCGTTCGTGCAATTCGTCGCCGATGCGCATGACATGCCGCTTCCCGATGACCTTTTCGACGGGGTCATCGTGCAGGCGGTTCTAGAACACGTGCTCGAGCCCCTAAAGGTCGTGGACGAGATATTCCGCGTGCTTAAGCCCGAAGGCGTGGTCTATGCCGAAACTCCCTTCATGCAGCAGGTGCACGAGGGCGCGTACGACTTCACACGATATACAGAGAGTGGACACCGTTTTCTTTTCAAGGACTTCGAACTGATTTCCTCGGGTGTTTGCGGCGGGCCGGGCATGCAGTTGATGTGGTCCGTGGACTATTTCCTGCGCGGTATCTTCCGCTCACGAACCGCCGGCAAGATCGGCAAGCTCCTGTTCTTCTGGGCGCAGTACTTCGATCGCGTCATGCCGCATCGATACGCGCTCGACGGCGCGTCTGGAACGTTCTTCCTGGGCAGGAAACCGCTCGAGCCGAAAGAGAGGATCGATATCGTCGCGCATTACAAGGGCGCCATGTAGGGCCTGTTGCCGCGTTTCGCCGGCTTGAAGGGCAAGGCTCAACTGCCAATCAGGAACTTGGAATTCCGGCCGCACACGAGCTTGATCAGCTTCACGAGCAGAACTGAAAGAGCGAGCGAGGCGACAAACGCCGCGAGCACTCCCGCTACCAGTACAAAGCCGGGGTCCTCTTCGGGAACGAACCTGCCCAGCACCTGCACGATCGGACGCAGCAGCGGGGCATGAATGAAGTAGATGCCGAAGGAATAGGCCGCGAGCAGCTTGAGGGTGCGCGAAAGAATGGTTGGCAAGCCGCGCCTCGCTTCGCGCAACGCGATCAGCATCAGGATGCCCAGCGAGATGCGCAGCACGTAGATCGCGCTTTCGCGGATCGAGGTGGGTCCGACAAATTCGATGCCGGTGAAATCGAGAAAGGCCACCGCGGCCGAGGCCGCGACGGCAGCCAGCGCCAGCCAGGGCCAGGCTCGACGCAGGCGTTCCAGGGTGCGTTCCGGATCAAGACCGATCAAAAGGCCGGTCACGTACACTCCGATGAAATAGACCAGCATTGCGGGTGTCACCTCGGTCGCGGTGCGCGATGCGACGAGCGGCAGGACGACCAAAACGATCACAAGCCAGCGCATGGACTGCTCCTGCACCAGGCGCAGGAGCAGTGGACTGATGACGTAGAGGAAGGTGATGACCGGGATATACCACAGATGGTTCCAGGCCTCACCGAAGACGATGTTGTAGGCGACTCTCCCCAGCAGCGGGATCGTATCGTCCGGTCTTGTCCCCTCCCGCAGGGTGTCCCGCCAGGCAAGCAGCAGGGTCAGGCCCGTGCTGAACAAGGCATAGGGAAGCACGACCGCCATGAAGCGCGACTGCATGAATTCGCCGTGCGGTCTGCGTTTCAACGAGTAGGCATAGAGGATGCCCGAAATCAGAGCGAAATAGACCGTCGAATTGTGCGACAGGATGTGAAACGCGGTCCAGATTGCAGAGGCTTCTGACGGGTCGTGTTCTATCCCGCGCTGAAGCATCGCGTTGTTGGCGTGGATCAGGACGACGAAGGCTATCGCCACGCCGCGGAATTCCTCTAGATACGGGAGGAAGGCGGCTTTTCGCGACGACGCCGGATCGGGCTTTGCTACGGCCGGGCCGACGAGAGATCTTGCGTCGGTCACGGTGCCTGCCCTTCGAGCAATTGCCGTTTGAGCGCGTCGGGCGTCTCTCTCGGCAACATGCTGGACGGCTTGTGAGGGCAGCACTGTTCGGGATCGTATGTGCGCGGATGGTTCAGCGGGGGCAGGTTGACGGCAAGGCTCGCCGCAGCTGCGCCGCCCGCCCATCGGGCGGCGCTCGGGAACCGGGGGGAGGCGGCGAAGAACAGCGCGAGGACCCATTGTGGGCTGTAGAGCAGGGCTTCGTCCGGGTTGAAGGCGAGATAGAACGCTATCAACATGAGCACGGCCGTGAGCAGGCCCAGCGTTTCCCGCCTTCTGACGGAGCGCAGCGACTGCGCGATGCCGTTGACCAGCAGCGACAGGATCAGGAGAGCGGCCACGAGCCGGGCCGGGTTGGAAACGAAACCGGCCAGGTCCGAGAGGATGAAGCGGCACTGGATGAATTCGCGCGGCGCCACGAAGGCGAAGATGAAGACACTGACGAGGAAATCGGCCAGGCGGCGCGGGTCGAGGAAATTGGCGATGTCGGCATATCTCAGGAAATAGTCCGAATGCCACCGCGCTCCGGCAGCGCCTTCCGCGACGAGGGCCGGTAATGCGATCGCAACGCACACCGCCAACACCGGGATCCCCGCGAGCATACCCAGTTGCGAAGTCGCAAAGCCGTCCTTCTTCCCCAGAGGAAGGCAGAAGAAATAAACCACCAGAAAGGCAGCCGATGGCGCATTGGCAAAGGTCAGCCCAGCACCGATCGCGCCGGCAAGCAAGGCGCTGAGCAGCGGGCGCATCGGGGCGAGGGCCGCCGCCGAAGGCAGCACGATGCAGGCTGCGCCGATGGCAAAAAGGGTGGCGCCGTAGGTTTCCGCGATGCTCGAATGCGTGGCTATGGCAAAGGTGGACAAGGGGAGGATGGTGACGGTGGAAGCGCCCGCCGTGCCGAGGCCTGCCCGGCGGAAATACACGAATGTGGTGACGCCGACCGCCGCCCAGATGGCGGCGAACGCGGCGATCACGGCCGAGACCATCGGAACGCCGATCCAGACCAGCGGCTGAGCGAGCACGGCGAGGGCCAGCACGGACAGGGAATGTTTGTGCACGCCGACCCCGAAATAATTGCCCTGTTCCAGCCAGCGCCAGAAGGTGATCGAGTCCGCTCCGAATATGCAATTATTCACGGTGCTCGCCGAATGGGAGAAATCGATCCGCCAGGCAGAAAAGGCGAACATGGCTCCGGCGAGGGCCATCGCGGTCAAGATGTCGAGCCGGCTGAGTGCTGGGAGATCGCCCTTGACCTGCAGGAGCAACTGATCGAGACCCTCGCGCAGACCGCCCGTCGGGGAAAGCGTCGAGGAGGTCACCAGGCCAGCGCCGATACGAGCAGCACGGCGAAGCCGCAGATCAGGCTGTCGTTGTCCCTGAGGGTGAAGAGGACTGGGTCCTCCCTGATCTCCCCGCGGTTGGCGAGAAGGATCATGCGCAGCAGCCAGTAGGCCAAGATCGGGACGAGCGTCCACAGGATCTGCGCCCGACTGAAATTGTCGGCTACGTCTGCGGAGCCGATATAGAGCATTAGGATGACGATCGCGGCGAGGCCCGAGGCGGCGGCGAAGGACAGCATGACCGGGTAATCCTCGGTCTTGTAGGCCCGCCCGTGCATCTGAGATTCCGGCCCACCGCTCATCAGCGAAAGCTCCGAGCATCTCTTGACGATGGCCAGGGAGAGGAAGAACAGGACCGAAAAGCCGAGGATCCAGGACGAGGAATCGATACCGGCAAACTGGGCGCCTATCGCTTCGTCCCCGGCTACCACCCGCAATACGTAAAGACAGGCGATCGCAACCACGTCGATCCCGAGAAGGCGCTTGAGAACCACGGTGTATGCGACGGAACACGCTGCATAAAGGGCGAGGACGAGCGCGAATTCCGGCGGCATTTGGGTGAGGACGATCCCGGCGAGGAGCAGCAGGACCGCGATGATCAGGTAGCCGCTCCGGTCGCTCAGACGTCGATCGGCAAAGGCTCGATCGCGCTTGTAATCGTGGAGCCGATCCGAAGACAAGTCTCGCAGATCGTTGAACACATAGGTCGCGGAAGCGACGAGGCTGAAGGCGACGAAGGCAGAGGACGCCGCCACGAACGAAGCGGTATCGAATGACTGGGTGATGACGCACGGGACGAAAATAAGCATATTCTTCGACCATTGCGGAACGCGAAGGGCACCGATCGTCTCTCGCAGCCAGCCGCGCTTCAGCGCGACCAGCCTGTGCGTATCGCCTTTCATCCTGTCCCTGTCCATGACCCGCGCAACCGCTCCACGAGGACCTATCATCCGCTCGCAGTCTACGCCGTCCGCCAAGCAGGGCACATCTGCCATTAAGTGGTAGATACTTCCAATTCCGCACTATCTTTGCAGCCGCGCTCCGATAGCGGACTCGATGGACGGAAGGACCGCGAAACTGCGTCGTTCGAAAGAAGGACGTGTCCAGAGGCTGCTAGGAGGCGCCATCAGTTGCTCTCGCGGGCCTCGCCCGCGGATCGCTTCGAGCCGATCCCGTCGTTGTCAAAGCCGGCGCCCTGCCGCAAAGCCTGCTGCCGAATGCAATCACCAGACGGGTTCTTCAACATGCGCTTTCTCGCGGTCCTTTCGCTTCTCCTTCTTGGCCTGGCACCTGCCGCTGCCGAGAAGGATCTTCGTCCCTTCACCGCAGAGGATGTCTTCGAACTCGAATGGGCCGACGACCCACAGATCTCGCCGACGGGACGAGGGCGGTCTATGTCCGGCGCTCGAACGACGCGATGAAGGACCGCACCGTCTCGCGGGTCTGGCTCGTCTCGCTTGATGGCACCTCTCACGAGCCGCTGTTCGCCTATGAAGGCTCCTATTCGTCTCCGCGCTGGTCACCCGCGGTGATTGCATCGCCTACATGAAGCGCACAGAAGGCCGCACCGGGCTTTACGCGCACTGGCTCGGTTCCTCGCGCAGTGCCTTGCTCGCGACCTTCGCGGAGGCGCCCGCCAATTTCGTCTGGTCGCCGGATGGCCGGTCGCTCGCATTCACCAAGGCCGCGAAGGCGGAGGCCGACGAGCTGGTCCCCGCGCGCTCCGGGCCGGAAGGGTCGGAATGGGCACGGCCTCCGCGCGTCATCTACCGCGAGCGGTATCGCACCAACGCGGCGGGCTTCCTCGAATTGGCCTACGATCACGTCTTCGTCATTCCAGCCGAGGCCGGAACGGCGCGCCAGCTGGCGCATGGCGACTTCGACCATGGTGGGAAGCTCTCCTTCACACCCGATGGCGGGCAGATCCTGTTTTCCGCGAACCGCAACGAAGGTTGGGAACTCGCGGTGCGCGAGGCGGATAACCCTCAAGCCCGAATGCGCGTCGGTTCTGCCGGTTGCGAGTACGCGATCGAAACGATCCGAAACCTGCGCCGCCAGGTCCGGCCATGCCTCGCATAGAGACAATCCGATTGGCCGCCCGTTTCCGAACACTGCGTCATACGCCGCGTTGGAAAAGGTGTATCGATGGTCGGCTCCTTCGTGGATGGAGAGGAGCGTGGGCAAGGTATCGATTAATGATGCCGGATCG
>JGI12210J13797_10002062_pt1 | contig 25022 bp, 22 predicted proteins | sample ElkSlonscriptome_3_FD_13797 | JGI IMG/M metagenome (IMG submission 13797)
CAGTTCGACAGATGATGGCTGGCGGCGAGACAGAGACGTCAGCCCTCCACCCCATCAACGGCCGAAAACGGCCCTGAAGCCATCCTGAGAGCCGATTTGCGTTTTTCGAAGCTACCGACCAATAGCGTCTGGTCGGTTATCGACCCTATGTGGACGGCTCTCCGTTGGAAAGGTTTTTTCTGCTCTGCGCTGGCTGGTAGTGGCTTCCATCTGTCGGGCCGTTGAGGGGGGTTCGAACGACCGCTGGGCTTGTTGCCATTCGCGCGGTTCGGGTCCCTACCAATTGCACATACTCGAAGTTCTGAATTATTTCGGGTCTTCCTGCTCCAGCGGTTTCGAGCGGCTTTTTGCGTTAACTAAGTCTGCCCTTATGCAACTCGTGTAGCGCCCTTAGGCGCGCGCACTAAGGCTGTGGCCAATTCCGGTTCCCGGTACGGTTCGCCTGGTGCGACCTGTCCGTCGTCAGAACATTTGGCACAACTCGCGGCGTAGTTTTGCGGAGTGTGGGCCTCGTCTTAGTTTGATGTTAAGGCGGCGAGCTTGCGGTGTTGCAAGCGCCGATATTCGAGTGTCTTTCGCTTGATCCATTCTCGTCGTTTGATGATCGCGGGTGCCCTTACCGAACTAGGGTCCGGACTCATTAGAGCCACCAGGTGACGAACGCAGCGATGGCAATGGTAGCCATGAAGGTTTTGATGTTGCGGTCGAAGCGGGTGGCGACGCGTCGCCAGTCCTTGAAGCGGCAGAACATGCGTTCCACGACGTTTCGCTGGCGGTAGATTTGCCGGTCGTGCTCGATTTGGACTCTGCGGTTGGACTTTGATGGGATGACCGGCGTCGTGCCGCGCTCGATCAGCCATGAACGCAAGGCGTTGCTGTCGTAGCCTTTGTCAGCGACCAGATAGTCGGATGGAGGCACGGCGTTGATCGTCTGGATAGCGACCTTGGCGTCATGCGTGTTGCCCGGCGTCAGCAGGAGGATGTGCGGACGGCCTATCTCGTCGCAGACGGCGTGGAGTTTGGTGTTCCTGCCGCCTTTGGTGATGCCGATACCATGGGCCAAGCCCCCCCTTTTGCGCCTCCGGCGGTGCGGTGAACCTTGATGCAACTACTGTCGATGAAGAGCTTTTCCGGCACACCGTCCACTCCGGCTAGCTGAGCGAAGATCCGCTCCCACACGCCGCGCTCGGCCCAGCGCCGGAAACGGTTGTAGAGCGTCTTCTTCGGACCATAGACATGTTCCGGGCAGTCGCTCCAGCGACCGCCGCTCTTCAAAGCATGGACGATCCCCGATAGCACGCGCCGGTCATCGACCCTGGGCATCCCGCGCGTATCGGTCGGCAAAAGCGGCTCGATCCGCGCCCACTGCTCATCCGAAAACCAGAAGAAATTTGCCATTCAACACGACTCCTTGCTGAAGGCTTCTGAATCACATCCTGAGGCCGCTGTGAATCCTGTTTATGGATCCGGACCCTAATAGATGGCTCAGCTGGTCCTGATTATGTCGGACAGTGGCGTTTTGAGTAGGGGCCCAAAGCACCATAAGACCGGCGCGGCTTAGATGTCGAAGCTCTGCGACTTTTCACGATCTGATCGACGTGATGCCCATCCTAAGGACATTACACGATTAGGGAACCATCAGAGCTGTCGATCGCTACGACCCCTGCTAGTCACGGAGAGGTTTCGGATTTGGCCCTACAAAAACACATAATAGAGGCTTTCTTGCAACAGTTCCGAACTATTGCTTGCTTGATACTCATCATTGGAAAAGATAGAGACTGCTAGCGCCTCAGACCTAAAGAAGGGGATATTTTTATGCGTAAGATCGTCATTGGTTTGGCGATGGCTTCGACAGCGCTCACCGCACCCGCCATGGCCCGTGAAGGCCAATGGTACATTCAGGGCGACGGTGGCGTAATGATCGTCGAAGACATCACGTTCGATGTAGAAGACAACCGCAATGATGCGACCGTAAGCACCGATGTCGGCTATGACTTCGGCGGCGCGGTGGGCCATGATTTCGGTCCATTCCGCCTCGAAGCAGAAGCAAGCTACCGTGCAGCTGACGTTGATGAGCTGACCGCCGGTGTTGCTGGTCTTCAGGCCGGACCCAATTTTGGTGACTCGGATGATGACGATGGCGACATCGTTACAGGTGTCTTCCCCGCATCGGGTGAATTCAACGCGCTCAGCTTCATGCTGAATGGCCTGTTCGATTTCGGTGCCGATGACGGCATTCAGGGATTTGCTGGCGGCGGCGTAGGTATTGCGCGCGTCGACGTTGATGGCACGATCCAGGAAAGCGGTCCGGGTGCGTTCGACGATTCTGACACCGGTTTCGCATGGCAGCTTCTTGCTGGCGTTCGCGCGCCGCTGACCGATTCATTCGACGTTGGTCTGAAGTATCGTTATTTCAACGCCGAGAATGTCAGCCTCGTCGATACTCGTGGACTTGATCTCGATACCGATCTGACTTCTCATTCGGTCATGGGGTCGCTGATCTACAATTTCGGTGGCGATGCACCGTCGCCACCGCCGCCACCGCCGCCACCGCCGCCACCGCCGCCACCGCCACCGCCACCGCCGCCGCCGCCGCCGCCGCCGCCGCCGCCGCCGTGCAACACCGGTCCTTACATCGTATTCTTCGACTTTGACGAATCGACGATTACGGCCGATGCGGCAACTATCCTTGATAATGCGGTCACGGCTTATGCGAATTGCGGAACGGCGAACGTCATGCTCGCCGGCCATACCGACCGTGCCGGTAGCGTGAGCTACAACATGGGGCTAGCCGAGCGTCGCAACGACTCCGTTCGGTCCTATCTCGCCGGTCGTGGTATTCCTGAAGGCCGGATTAGCAGCGAAGCCTTCGGTGAATCGCAGCCTCGCGTTCCGACTGCCGATGGTGTTCGCGAACTCCAGAACCGTCGGGTCGAAGTGACATACGGTCCGGGATCGGGCATGTAAGTTCAGGCTCGAAATCGACGCCAAGCTAAGGGGCCGGATAATTCCGGCCCCTTTTTTTGTCCGCTGGCGGGAGTTTCTCGACGCGAGACTATCAATGGTCGCATTCGTCCATCGAAATCCCGGTGAAAAAATCATCGCCAAAAGCCAGACGGCGTCAAACTGGCGAGATAATGCCCAACTCGTGCTACTGAGAGTGTCGCGCCGAATCTAGCTCCGATGGCCGCGCGGAACCAATACGGCCGGTTACGTTCAACAAGTCGGCAACGAGCAAGACTTGCGCAAAACGCTAGCTGCGGACTTTCGTTGCTGGCTCGCCAGCGGCCTCTGCGCGCTTCAGCACAGTCGCGTTTGCATCGGGGACCAATCGCAACGCTGCGATCAACAAGCCCAAGCCAATCGGTGTGATCCAGAGCGTTGCGAGCACGCCGGCGCTGAGGTCTCCGTCATTTTGCGCAGATACATAGCCAGCCGTGTACGGCCCGAGAGCAAGACCTACCAAGGTCGTAGCTAGAAAGAAGGTTGCCGTAGCGGTCCCGCGCATTCTTGGCAGAACCAATGCCTGGCTGCTTGCCGCTGCCGCGCCAAGAGCGGAGGCTGCGAGAGCGCCCACGACTACGTTAAGAACAAGAAACAGAGTCAGGTTTTCAGTCGTATATTGTACGATCGCAAACGGTATCGGCGCGAGCAAACCGAACATAACAACCCAAATTCGACCGGCAGACATGCGGGTGAACAGGGCATCTGCCATTCGTCCACCAAGAATAACACCCAGAAAGCCGCCCGCGGCGCCACCTCCTCCAAGCCAAAAACCAAGTTCGCCTTTCGAGATCTCAAAAACTCTTTCGGCATAGGGCGCACCCCAATAGGACGCCGAATAAGCCATGAATGCGACCGTTCCGTATCCAAGGATCGTGCAAAGAAACGCTGGCGAGCCCCATGTTAGCGCGAAGGTGGGATAATCACGCTCTCGCAGCGCGCTGCCCCAGCAAAATACCGAGTAATAGCCAATCGCTAACAACAACCACTGATCGGTAATGATCGGTACGATCAGTCCGGCGCCCGACTGGAGACCGACTGTCAAAGCGTACGCCGCAAGAAGAGCAAACGCCAAGACGGCAATGTTGATCGCCAGAGCGGCACCGCCCCGCGCGGCAGCACCAACAAACGTGAAGGGCGGGATAACAGTATAGAGTTCGCGAACGAAGCCGCGAAAAGGATGAGGATCTTCCGTCGTCTCCAACCCGTCAATAGCGCCGCGTACTGGCTCCCTGAGCGTGGCTACCCATACCGCAAGCAAAAGACCGGGTACGCCGACGGCGATGAAAGCCGCTTGCCAGCCAGCCAATCCGAGCGGGCCGCCGTCAGGAAAGGAACTGTTCCAATTGTCGACAACCAATCCGCCGATCGCCAACGAAACCCCTCCTCCGATGTACAGGCCGGAACTGTATATCGCGAGCGCAGTCGCCCGCAGGCGAGCCGGGAACCAATCCGAAATGAGGGAGTAGGCCGAAGGGCTGGCCGTAGCTTCGCCCACGCCAACACCGATCCTGGCTACCGTTAGCGTAGAGGCATCACGCGCAAAGCCAGAAACTGCGGTCATGGCCGACCAGAGGGTCAATCCGACCGTCATCAGGCGCACCCGCTTCCAATTGTCCGCCAGCTTGCCGAGCGGAATTCCGAAAAGCGCATAGAAAATCGCAAACGCGGTCCCGTAAAGGAAGCCGAGATAGGCATCGTCTACGCCGAGATCTGCCTTTATGTCGTTCGCAAGGATCGACAAAATTTGGCGATCGATAAAATTCAGAACGTAAATCAGTACGAGAACGCTGAGCGCATACCAGCTGTAGGGAGGGACTGGCTGCTCCGCTTGCTCAGCGTTCCCGGCCTCTTTGGCGATATCGTTGCTCACAGTAGCTCCCCACCCGTTTTTATCGTTATCCACGGCGTTTGATCGCCGCGATTCAGCCGGAATACCGCGTGCTATCTTCTATTCCTGCTTCAGCAAAACCCTTTTTCCGTAAACGACACGAATCACAGCGGCCGCAAGCTCGACCGTCATCGACCGGATCATAACACGACCAGCTCCACGCCGGATCGAGGCCGAGCCGCGCGCACTCGCGAGCAATATCACTTTTGCTCATGTGCTGGAGAGGCGCATGGATCAGGAAAGGCTCACCCTCGACACCCGCTCTGGTGCCCAAACGCGCCGTTTCGGAGAATGATGCAATGAATTCGGGCCGACAATCCGGATAACCGGAATAATCAAGCGCATTCACACCGATGAAGACGTCGTGCGCTCCCACAGCTTCGGCACAAGCGGTCGTCAACGCAAGGAAAACGAGATTGCGCGCAGGGACGTACGTAACGGGGATATCGTCACCGACACCATTTTTGGGCACCTCCAGGTCTGCCGTCAGAGCAGATCCGCCAAAGGCGCGCAGATCGAGTGCCAGTTCGACGTGATTAGCGAGTTCAAGCCGTTCGGCAATCCGCTTTGCGGAGCGTAATTCAAGCCGGTGACGCTGCCCGTAATCCAGGCTCAAGGCGTGAACATCGTACCCGCTTTCTTTAGCTAGTGCCGCCGTAACCATCGAATCCAGACCACCCGAAAGCAGTACGATAGCCTTCCCTAGCGATCTTTTATTCTCTGGAACTTTCATCGCGAGCGATTTAGCGGAAGTGCGATTTTACGCAATGGCGCTTGCCAATCGAGGTCGTTTCAACAACGGCCGGTGCGCCGCGCCTCGGCTGCGAACTGGAATGGCTGGCCGGCGGCAATTCCCTGACTTTCAATCTGCACGAGATCGTTGGTCTCGCGACGAATGTTCGTACGGCCATATCCATTGCCGGGACACGTATATTGAACCGTCACTCTGTTCACCGCTTCTTCAACAACAAATCGGCTACAATCTGACCTGCGGTGGCGCAACTGGATGAGCTCTCGTCCGGTGCGCAGGCAAACGCGTCGGTCGGGCGTTCCGTCACGATACCTGACTGTCCACTCGCCTTTCGCCAGATTGCCAACCATCGGAACGGCCTCGGATTGCGCGAATGCAGGCACGGCTACGGGTATCGCGGCAAGAATACATGCGCAGATGGCCAGACCCGAGACGAGGGGTAATTGCAATTTCGGTTTCATACTTTCTCTTTCGGGCAAGATGCCGGGCGAAAGCTTGCATCGAATATACGTATCACGACGAAGTGTTCTCAAATAGCGATGAACTGTTATAGTTCAAGCGTATAGCTACGTGAGCAGAAGGCACAGTCGACGACGATGGCCCCAGCATCGTCCCGCATGTCCGCGAGATCCTCCGCAGGGAATTTCGCCAGAACGGACGCATAATATCGTTCGCTGCAGCGGCATCCCTGGCGTAAACTCGCTCCGGCTTGGACACGGATCTCGTTTTCTTCGTGGAACAGGCGCCATGCAATTGCCTCCAGCGATAGCGCTGGATCGAGCAATTCATGATGACTGATCGAGCTTGCGATTGCGGCGACATGCTCCCAATCGGGGTGATCATCGAGCCGCGCATGCAGCCGCTCCCGTCCTTGTTCGCCCTCAGCCAGATGCTGTATGAGAAGGCCTGCCGCCACCCGCCCTTCGGTGCCCGCCTTGCTCGCGACGCGGATCATTGTAGGCACCTGCTCGGATTGAGTAAAATAACTCTCACACGCCGCTGCCAACGTGTCACCTTCCAGCGGAACGATACCTTGGTAACGCTGATTGTCGCCCGTTTCGAAGGTTATGGTCAAATGCCCTTCCCCGAACAGCGATTGTAGCGTGAGGTTCGCTCCTAAATCCGCGAGAGCTTCGTCGTCGAAATCCGCATAGCCCCGTAACACGCCGCCACGGTAATCGCACACCAGCAGCGATACGATACCGGACCGCGTTTGCGCCTGCATGGTAAGCTGTGCGTCTTCGCCTTCAGATTTCAGCAAACCGCCCATGAGCGCAGCGAGAACCAGCGCTTCAGAAAGTAAATGGGTTATCGGCGGGGGGTAATCATGTGCCGAAAGCACATTCTCTACAGCCTCGTCCAACCGGACGACGCGCGCTCTGGCATTACGATCAGGGAGGCTGAAGCCAAGCAGTCTATCGGAAAAGGTTTCGCTCTGATTGTCCATCCCGGCCCATATAATATCGCTCGACCGCAGCTTTAAGGCCCCGCGCCTACCGTTCGCGACATCGAAGCGGCATTTTGCTTACCCCAAGAGGCCGAAACTCCATAGCAGGATCGATTTTTGCGCATGCAATCGATTTTCGGCCTGATCGAAAACAACGGACTGCGATCCCTCGAATACTCTCTCGCTCACTTCTTCTCCGATGTGTGCGGGCAGGCAATGAAGAAAAATCGCGTCGTCGTTGGCTCGCGCCAGAAGATCCTCATCGACTGAAAAGACCTTCATCGCCAGGCGCCTTTCTTCGGCGTCGGCCTGGCCCATCGAAACCCACGTATCGGTCATCAGCACATCGGCCGAGTCGGCCGCTTCTTCAGGGTCGTTCGTCGCCGAAACACTTGCCCCGTTACCCCGAGCATCCGCAACGAAGGCTGCATCGGCTTCGTAACCCGGCGGAGTCGCTATACGAACGTTGAACTTCATCAAACCGGCAGCTTCCAGTACGGAGTTCAATACGTTGTTGCCATCGCCGAACCAGGCAACTTCGAGGCCGGGCAGAGGCTTGCCATGCTCTACGATAGTGAGCAGGTCGGCAACAATCTGACACGGATGCGAGCGATCGGTGAGACCGTTGATCACCGGTACACTCGCATGGCGCGCCATGTCCTCGATCTTGGCATGATCGTCCGTCCGCAGCATGATGACATCGACCATGCGGCTCAAAACGCGAGCGGTGTCAGCGATGCTTTCTCCACGACCCAACTGGCTGGACCCGGATTCAAGGGTCAGAACGCTCCCGCCGAGTTGCCGCATCGCGATATCGAAGCTGACCCGCGTGCGGGTCGAATTCTTCTCGAACACTGAAGCGAGTACTCGCCCATTTAAAGGCGCATCAGCATCGGCCTGGCCCTTGGGCAGCGCTTTCCTGGCCATCTTGCGATCGATCGCATCTGCGATCATTGCCGCAATAGCGTCGGCGCCCGCATCCGCCAGACCGAGGAAGTGCCGCTCACCTCTTGGCAACGACGTCATGCGGGCTCGGGCACCTTGAAACTCGCTGCACCGGCTGACAGCTTGTCAAAAAATTCGTCGATTTCGGCATCGCCGATCACGAGCGGCGGTATGACTCGTAAAGTCTGATCGCCGGCGGCGACAGTGAGCAATTGATGATTGTCGCGCAAGTGAACAAAGAACGGGCGACTTTCGACTTTCATCCGGATACCCAGCATCAAGCCCTTTCCGCGAACGAAATCGAACAACTCGGGATAATTCCCGATGAACTGTTCGAGCCTGGAACGGACACGTCCGCCCTTTTCGGCGACCTCACTCAAGAAATCGTCATTCGCGACGGCGTCGAGCACGGCACTGCCCGCCGCCATTGCGAGCGGGTTGCCGCCATAGGTCGAACCGTGGGTCCCGAACGTCATTCCCCGCGCTGCCTTTTCGGTGGCCAGCACCGCGCCGAGCGGGAAGCCGCCACCTAGCCCCTTTGCACTGGCAAGGATGTCGGGCTCGATGCCGTAATGTTCATGGGCGTAAAGCTTGCCCGTGCGAGCGACGCCGCATTGCACTTCGTCCAGCACCAGCATCAAATCGTGTTCGTCGCAAAGGGCGCGCAGCCCTTTCATAAAGACTTCCGAAGCCGGGCGGATGCCGCCCTCGCCCTGGATCGGCTCGACCAGGAACCCCGCCGTATGCGGCCCGATCAGGGCCTTCGCCGATTCCAGATCATCGAATTCGGCATATTTGAAACCTTCGAGCAATGGCGAAAAGCCATGATGCATCTTGGTTTGGTTCGAAGCGCTGATCGTCGCCATCGTGCGACCGTGGAATGCACTGGAAAATGTGATCAGCTCATGGCGGTTGGCATCGCCTGCATCACCCGCGTTCTGATGGTAGGCGCGGGCAGTTTTTATCGCGGTTTCCACCGCTTCAGCGCCCGAATTGGTGAAGAAAACGGTGTCGGCAAAGCTGTGGTCAACAAGCTGTTGTGCCAGCCTCTCCCCTTGCGGGCTTCCGTACAGGTTGGACACGTGCATCAGGTTTTCGGCCTGTTTCTGGATCGCTCCGATCAGTCCGGCGTGAGAATGTCCGAGCAGGTTGACGGCGATACCGCTGGCGAAATCCAGGTAGCGCGTCCCATCCTCGTCGATCAGGTGGCAATGATCGCCCCGCACGGGCCGCACGCCGCAACGCGGATAGACGGGCATGAGGGGCGAAATGGACATAATCGTTTCCCGGTAGTGTTTGAGATGAGCTTGGTGCCGATAGCCACCTAGGCATCAGAGCTTCAAATGCAAATGGCGGCCCTTCCGTATAGGAGGCCGCCATTTGTATTTGAAGCGCGAATGCTCGTGCGGGCGCCAGATCGCACTCGCGTGCATCCAGCCATCGAAGCGACTTGGCCTCAGCCTTGAACCGGGGAAAGGTTCACAGCCGAATGCTTGCCGCGACGATCAACTTCCAGGTCGAACTCGAACCGCTCGCCCTCATTGATCTGTGACAGGCCGGAGCGTTCGACTGCACTGATGTGCACGAAAGCATCGGGCTGACCATCGTCACGCACGAGAAAGCCGAAACCCTTGGTCGAATTGAAGAACTTGACCGTTCCAGTCGCCTTCTCGCCAGTCAATTCACGTTTGGGCGGGCCACCGGTCTGCTCGACCGCAATGACGTCGCCAACAACCTGCAAGTCCTGGGCCGAGATCTTGCCGCCGCGGTCAACCAGGTTGAATTCAAGTTCCTGCCCCTCGGCAAGCCCTTCGAGGCCAGCGCGCTCGACTGCGCTGACATGAACGAATACGTCCTCGCCCCCGCTTTCCTGCTGGATGAAGCCGAAGCCTTTCTGGCCGTTGAAGAATTTTACCGTGCCCTTGCCTGTGCCGACAACCTGCGCGGGCATGCGGTTGAAACCACCGCCGCCGCCAGCACCAGCGCCACCACCGCGCGGAGGACCACCCCGGGGGCCCCCACCGCCGAAGCGATCGCCGCCATCATTGCGGTCTCCGCCACCGAACCGGTCTCCGCCACCGCCGAAGCGGTCACCACCGCCACCACGATTGCCGTAATCGCCAGGAGGTGGAAAACCATCACCCCCGCCGCCAAACGGATCGTAACTGTCTTCGCCAAACCCGTCGCGCTTGTCCCGGCCGCGCCGACGTCCCCTATCGTAACCCATGATCGTTCAAGTACCCTGCCACACTGCCCACCTTGTCGAGGCGCCTGTGACGAGGACAGCGAGTCGCTACAGACGCAGGCGGTCTTCCGGACGTCCCGGTCCGCCTTCTATTGCAGGATATAGCGCACAAGAAGCCTCGATGCGAACGATTTAACCCGCGTTCATACTATCGCGCAAATTTATGACAATTTGGCTGGTCCGACCCGGAGCCACCCTTGGCGAGTCATCGGGTTGCAGGGGCCAGCCAAAGCTTGAGAGGAGGAACTGCCGCCTTCGCCTTGTCAATGTGCCCGACGCGTGGTCATCTGGTTCGCACCGCCCTATCACCGTGCAACCTGAACCTGTTGAAGGACCACCATGACCCAATTTCGTCGCCTTTCGCCCGCTATGCTCGTTTCGCCGCAGATCGCGCCGGAAGATCTCGAGGAGGCCGAGGCCGAAGGCGTGAAACTTGTGGTGAACAACCGCCCGGATGGAGAAGAGCCCGACGCCCCGCAATCGGACGCGATCGAGGCTGCCGCTCGGGCGAAAGGCATGGACTACCTCTATCTGCCGATCACCCACAGCGGCATCAGTTCGACGCAGATCGATGCGCTTGGCACCGCGTTGCAATCGGTCGATGGCGTGACGCTTGGCTATTGTCGGTCAGGCACGCGTTCGACGATGGTCTGGGCGCTGGCACAGGTAAAGCTGGGCCAGTCGCCCGATGACGTGGCGGACGCCGCTGGGGCGGCGGGGTACGATGTAACCCCCATTCGCCCCATGATGGACATGATCGCTGCCCGCTAGATCGGGCCTCGCCGGCGTAGCTGGTTATTTGCGATAATCGAGTGGCGGATCGCGATCGCCGAGCAGCGAACGATATTCGTAATCCTCTCCCCGCGCCGATTCGAATTCGACCCGAGCGCTTTCTCGCAATTGCGGATTGGTGAACAGTTCCACCGCCATCAACGCCATCGCCTTGGCCGCGACCTGCGTGCCCTTGTGGCCAATCGAATGGCCACTGGCCGCGACAGCCTGCCAGCTATGCGAACTCGTACCGGGCACCCATGTCGCCGTGCGGACACCGACGGTCGGCGTCGCCCATGAAACATCCCCGACATCCGTCGAGCCATATCCCAGGTCGCGCTCGTAGGGCTGCACCTCACTCGCGCTGTCGAGCGGTTTCGCGGACTCGCCCAGCGATTGCTGCAACTCGCTCGCCCATGCGCGTTCCTCGGGCGAATAGGTGACGCCGCCCACCATCTCGAGCTTGTCGTGCATAGCGCGGGCCAGTGTTTCGTTGACGAGCAGCGGGTTGTTGCCGTGAATGACTTCCCATTCGACATCGGTTCCGGTGCCCATCGCCGCGCCGCGCGCTGCATTTTCGAGCCGCGCCCAGATCTCCTCGACGCCCTCGGGATCGGGATGGCGAACATAATAGAACACCTCCGCAAAATCGGGAACGACGTTGGGAGCGTTGCCGCCCGAGGTGATCACGTAATGCATCCGCGCATCCTGCGACATGTGTTCGTGCATCATGTTGGCCATCGCGTTCATCGCTTCGACCCCGTCGAGTGCGCTGCGCCCCCGTTCGGGCGCGCCTGCGGCATGGGCTGAAACACCGGAAAACCGAAACTTGGCCGAACGGTTGGCAAGGCTGGTGCGGGCCGCCGCGCTGTTTTCGTCATCGGCGTGCCAATGGATTGCGACGTCGACATCGTCGAACATGCCCGCTCGTGTCATGTAGACCTTGCCTGAGCCGCCTTCCTCCGCCGGGGTGCCGTACAACCGGACGCGGCCCGGCGTTCCTGTCGCCTCAAGCCAGTTTTTCACTGCGATCGCAGCCGTCAAGGAGCCTGCGCCGAACAGGTTGTGGCCGCAGGCATGACCGGCATTCTTCCCGTCGACCATGTCGCGTTCGGGCGAAGCGGACTGGGTTATGCCAGGCAGCGCGTCCATTTCCGCAAGGATCGCGATGATCGGCCCGCCTTCACCCCATTCGGCGACGAATGCGGTCGGGATTTCGGCGATGCCCGGCTGGATCGCGAAACCTTCCGCTGCAAGCTCGGCCTGCATCAATCCGCTCGATCGCGTTTCGAGATAGCCGAGCTCGGCGAATTCCCATAATTGCTGCGCCACCCGCTCGGTTCGATCGGCCTGCGCTTCGACCTCGGCGATCGGGCCGGAAACCTGGTCTTGAGCCTTCAGTGTGCCAAGCGGGGCTGTCGCCAGGGCGAGGGTCGCGCCGGTCATCAATGTGCGAATGGAAAGTTTCATCGGCAATCTCCTTGGACGATTGCTTGCCGCAATCGGCGCGCCCTGCCAATCCTGATCCTCTGGAAAACACCATGGAAATACCGCCACTCATCCTGCAGATCTTCGGGTCGCTCGTCGCCATTCTCGCGCTTTCGGGGTTGGCGATGGCAATCGGGCTTGGCCGCAAGCCCGTGCTGGGCGACGAAGAGGCAGTGCGATACGCCGCGAGCGAGGTCGACGACGGGTTCGAGGCGGAGCGAGTCTCCATCGCGCGCGGCGGCGCGGCGGCGCTGGCGCGGGACGAAAGCGGCCGGATCGTCCTGATCAAGCGGCACGGCAATCGCTTTGCAGGGCGGCTGCTGACCGGTGCGGCGCGCGTTCGCGAAGAAGTCGATGCGCTGGTGGTCGATTGTGGTGATGCCCGATTTGGACCGCAGCAACTGTCGCTTGACGATCCTGGCTATTGGGCCGACGCGATCAATCGGCTATAACGTGCCTGCCATCATGCCCGACTTCTCGCCAACCCAATATGCCGTGCCGCTCTTCGTGCTCGCCGTTCTGGCGGAAATGATCTGGTCGTATTTCCGCTCCCCTGCGGCATACGAGCCGAAGGACACGCTGGTCAGTCTCTCTTTCGGATTGGGGTCGACCGTGGCAGGCGCGGTGTTCGGCGGCTTCGCACTGGCTGCTTTCATCGCCGCCTACGAATATCGCCTGTTCGATTTTGCGCCGAACGGAAATGAGGAATGGTGGGCGATATGGTGGGCCTGGCCGCTCTGCTTCGTCCTGGACGATCTCAAATATTACTGGGTCCACCGGGCCGGACATCGCATCCGCTGGTTCTGGGCGAGCCACGTCAACCACCATTCCAGCCAGCACTACAATCTCTCGACCGCATTGCGACAAAGCTGGACCGGGGCGTTCACGCTTGGCTTCGTGTTCGCGCTACCGCTGGTCCTGCTCGGCTTCCACCCGGCAATGATCGCAATCTGCGGCGGCTTCAACCTGATCTACCAGTTCTGGATCCACACCGAAGCGATCGACCGCATGCCGCGCTGGTTCGAGGCGGTGATGAACACGCCGAGCCATCACCGCGTCCACCACGCGACCAATCCGCGTTATCTCGATCGCAATTATGCCGGTGTCTTCATCGTGTGGGACAAGATTTTCGGGACTTTCGAGCCGGAGCGGGCCGTGGACGAGGGCGGCGAGCGCATGCGGTACGGCATTGTCAGACAGCTCGGCAGCTTCAACCTGCTATATGCGGTCTTTCACGAATGGATCGGCATGATCGGCGATATCTGGCGCGCGCCGTGGCGGCACAAGCTCTCTTATCTCCTGCGCGAACCGGGCTGGAGCCATGACGGGAGCCGCGAAACTTCCGACATGATCCGCGCCCGCTGGCGAGAACGCGTTGGCGCCAGTCCCGACCCGGTCGTTGCCGCCGCGCAAGACCGATCCGCCGGAAACCCGATTGCGACACAGGGCGAAGCTGCCTAGTCTCTCGCTCGAAAGAGGAGAGAACATGGAAAGTTTCGACTATATCGTGATCGGCGGCGGCAGCGGAGGCAGCGCGACTGCCGGACGCCTTGCCGTCGATGGGACCCGCCGCGTCTGCCTGTTGGAAGCGGGCGGCCGCAACGACAATGTCCTTATCAAGACGCCGGGCTTCATGCCTTTCATCCGCAATTCGTCGAACTACAAATACGATACGGTCCCACAAAGGGGTCTGAACGGGCGCACCGGTTACCAGCCGCGCGGACGGGGCCTTGGTGGATCCTCGGCGATCAACGCGATGATCTACATCCGGGGCAATCAATGGGATTATGACAACTGGGCCGAAATGGGCTGCGATGGCTGGGCCTATGACGACGTATTGCCGTGGTTCAAGAAATCCGAAGCGAACGAGCGTGGTGCCGACGGTTATCACGGCGATGGCGGACCTCTGTTCGTCTCGAACCAGAGCTCGCCCAACCCAACCAGCCACGCCTTTGTCGAAGCGGCGACCGAATTGCAGCTTCGCACGAACGACGATTTCAACGGCGAACGACAGGAAGGCTTCGGCCTTTACCAGGTGACGCAGCGGGACGGCGAGCGCTGGTCGGCCGCTCGCGGCTATGTCGAACCGATCCGAGAACAGGGCAATTTCGATATACGCACCGACACCCTGGTCGAAAAGCTGATCATAGAGGATGGCAAGGTAACGGGTGTCCAGGTGCGCGAGGGCAGCGGATCGAAGACGCTGCATGCAAAGCGCGGCGTGATCTTGTCTGCCGGAACGTTCGGCTCTCCCCAGATCCTCATGCTATCGGGGATTGGTCCCGCAGAGCACCTGCGCGAACAGGGCATCGAAGTTGTTCTCGACCGATCCGAAGTCGGCTCGAACCTGCAGGATCACATCGATTACGTTTCGGGTTGGGATACCGAATCCGACGTGCCCATCGGTGGAACGTTGAAGGCGACGCTAAGGATGGCGGCCGCCGTTCTGGAACACCGCCGTTCGCGCACCGGCGTCATGACCACGCCATACGCCGAGGCTGGTGGCTTCTGGACCGTCATGGACGATAGCCCCGCGCCCGACGTCCAATGGCATTTCGTACCCGCGGTGCTCGAGGATCATGGCCGCGAAAACGTCAAAGGCCACGGCTTTTCGCTTCATGCCTGCGTATTGCGGCCCGAAAGCCGCGGAACAGTGCGACTGGGCTCGAACGATGCCGCCGCTGCGCCGCGGATCGATCCCAATTTCCTCGACGACGATCGCGACATCGCCGTGATGCGGCGCGGCGTTCGACTGTCACACAGGATCGTGGATTCTCCGTCGCTCCAGGTTTTCGGCCCGACCGATCGCCACCCGGTCGACCTCGATGACGACGATGCGCTCGACGAGCTGATCCGCAACCGTTCGGACACTGTCTATCATCCGGTCGGCACGTGTCGCATGGGGTCGGATGCGGATGCGGTGGTCGATCCTACCCTGAAGCTCAACGGGCTCGATGGCTTGTGGATCGCGGATGCCAGCGTCATGCCCAAGATCGTGAGCGGCAACACCAACGCTCCTTCGATCATGATCGGCGAACGTTGCGCCGATTTCATCAAGGCCGCCGAAACAGCCTGAATGCGAAGGACCGGGCGGAAACTTTCCGCCCGGTCCATTGCTCATCCCCGGGTGAATTCGGGATAGGCTTCGACGCCGACCTCGTGAAAGTCGAGCCCCGCCATCTCTTCATCCTGCGTAACCCGCAGGCCGATCGTTACCTTCAGCGCGAACCACAGCACCGCCGATGCCGCGCTGACCCAGACCGCGGTCACCAGGACGCCGGCAGCCTGGCCGCCCAGGGTTGCATCGGGATTGGTCAGCGGAACAACCATCGTCCCCCAGATGCCGGCGAGCAGGTGCACCGGGATCGCGCCGACGACGTCGTCGATCTTCAGTCGATCGAGCAACGGAACCGAGAAAACCACGATCGCTCCACCGACCGCACCGATCGCGATCGAATGGCCCACACTGGGCATCAGGGGTTCGGCAGTGATCGAGACGAGCCCGGCAAGCGCGCCGTTCATCGCCATGGTCACATCCGCCTTGCCATAGCGCAGCTGCGTCAGGATGATCGCGGTCACGACCCCGCCAGCGGCCGCCATGTTTGTGTTGACGAAGATCTTCGAAACGTCCGACACATCGCCAACGGTGCCCATCGCAAGCTGCGATGCGCCGTTGAACCCGAACCAGCCGAGCCACAGGATGAACGTACCCAGCGTTGCCAGCGGAATGTTGGATCCCGGAAACACGTTGACCTGCCCATTGGGCCCATAACGTCCCGTTCGCGCACCGATGATCAGCGCACCGATCAGCGCCGCCCAGCCCCCGGTCGAATGGACCAGTGTCGAACCGGCGAAATCGCTGAAACCATGGACGGTATCGAGGTAGCCTCCGCCCCATTCCCAGCTGACGACGACCGGATAGATAATGCCGGTCAATACCGTCACGAAGATGAAGAACGGGACGATCTTGACGCGCTCGGCCACGGTCCCCGAAACGATCGAGGCGGTCGTTGCGCAGAACACCATCTGGAAGAACCAGTCCGAGGCGATCGAATAGCCGGTGCCGATATCGGCCTCGCCCACGTCCTGCATCGGATAGATCGTGCCCGCGATGGCGATGAAGGCTTCGGACGCCTCGCCGCCATGGGGATAGGCGATATTGTAGCCGACGACCCAGAACATCAGGCCCGCAATCGAATACAGGCCGATATTCTTGAGGCATTGTGTCGAAGTATTTTTCGACCGAACCAGCCCGGCTTCGAGCATCGCGAACCCGGCCGCCATCCACATGACGAGGAACCCGCCGATCAGGAACAGCAACGTATTGAAGATATAGGCGGTCCCGCCCCCGACAGCATCGGCAGCCGGAACAACGGGCGCGGCGGCCAGCGCCGGCCCTGCACCAAAGCCCAGGACGAGCGATGCGGCGATAACTTTGCCGAAATGTGTCATAGTGCCATCTCCCCGGTTTCGCCCGTTCGGATGCGGGTTGCCGACGCCAAGTCGAGCATGAATATCTTGCCATCGCCGATCGCTTCGGTGTTGGCGGTCTGCTGGATCGTCTCGACTGCTCGCGCGGCAATTTCGTCGGTGGCGGCGATCTCGATCTTGACCTTGGGAACCATCGAGGTCGAATATTCCGCGCCGCGATAGATTTCGGTCTGGCCTTTTTGCCGACCAAAGCCCTTGACCTCCGATACGGTCATTCCGGCCACGCCGATTTCGGCGAGCGCCTCGCGCACCTCGTCCAGCTTGAACGGCTTGATAATGGCGATGATGAATTTCACGCTTACCCCCTTGCGTTCGATTGAGTTCCTCTACTCAACTCCGGAACGAAGCAAGGTTCGTGCCAGTGGCAGTACAGTGCGAAAAACTCGCCGGTTACGCTCTAACTAAGGCCTACCACCTGCCCGTGGATTAATCGTGTGCCTACGGAATAGGCAGGAAATCGCGTCACGGCCCATGCAGTGGATCTTCAGAGGAAGTTGCGCACCGTCGCGACAAACCGATCGAACTGATCGTGATGCAGCCAATGCCCCGCCTTCTCGAACTCGATCACTTCGGCGCTGTCGAAATGGTCGATGCGGCCATCGTCCGCCGGGTTCGAGGCCCAGCTTTCGCTGCCATAGAGCAACAGCGTGGGACAGGTGATCGCAGCCCAGGTCGCCTCGAGAAATTCATCCGCAACATCCTCGATCGGCCAGACGTTGAGATGGGGATCGAATTTCCAGCTATAGGTGCCATCCTCGTTGCGGTTCACGCCGTGGATCGTGAGATGACGCGCCTGATCCTCGGTCAGATAGGAGTTTTCCTCGATCATGCGGGCAAAGGCGCTTTCTATGCTGTCATATTTGCGCACCGATCGCCCGGCGGCCTTGCGCTTCTTGTCGATCCATTCGGCGAGCCTTTGGGGATAGGGGTCGCTGCGCTGTTTTTCCCGGGTCCTGGGCGAAGGCCCAAGACCTTCGATCGCGACGAGTTTCGTGACCATGTCCGGGAAAGTCCCGGCATAACGCAAGGCGACATTGCCACCCATCGAGTGCGCTACGATCCGCACGGGGCCGACCCCCAGCTGGTGGATCAACTGCGCAAGATCGTACACCATGTCGCCCGCAGAATAGTTCCCATCCGAAACCCAGTCGCTGTCCCCGTGCCCGCGATGATCCATGGCGATGACACGGTAATCCTCGCTCAACGCCTCGGCCGTCCAATCCCAGCTTCGCGCATGATCGCGGCCGCCGTGAACCAGCACCAGGGTGGGCTTGGATTGCGACCCATTCGGCCTGCCCCAGTCGAGGTAGTGAAGCCTGAGGCGCTGCGAGATGAAGGTTTGCGAGGTTGGTCCGGGAACGTTCATGCCTGCGTCTTTGCCGCGAAGTTTCGTCGCTCGCAACCACGCCGTTGGCCGACCGCTGCGCTAACGCTCTTTGGTTGCGGAAAAGGTCAGGTCAGGGTTCTTTTCGACCTGGTAGTTCACGTCCCATGGACTTTTCGCCATGAAGACGAGGTCGCCGTCCCGGTCGCGGGCAAGATTGGCGCGATTGAAGCTCTCGAAATCGTCGAGCGCTTTTTGTTCGCCGCGAACCCATCTCGCGGTGGCGAAGGGCGCGGCTTCGAGCGCTGCCTCGACCTTGTATTCCGCCGACAATCGCGAGACCAGCACGTCGAGCTGCAGCTGGCCGACCACGCCGACGATGTGTTGCGCGCCGATCTCGGGATAGAACACCTGGATCACGCCCTCTTCCGAAAGGTCGTCGAGCGCCTTTCTGAGCTGCTTGGTCTTGGTGGGATCCTTGAGCTGTACGCGGCGCAGGATCTCGGGCGCGAAGTTGGGCAGACCGGTGAAACGCACCTCGTCGCGTTCGGACAAGCTGTCCCCCACGCGCAGGGTGCCGTGATTGGGGATGCCGATGATGTCGCCCGCCTCAGCGGTATCCGCGATCTCGCGATCCTTTGCAAAAAACAGGATCGGCGAATGGATCGCGATCGGCTTTCCCAATCCCGAAGGCGTAAGCTTCATCCCGCGTTTGAACGTACCGGAAACCTGGCGCATGAACGCAATTCGGTCGCGGTGATTGGGATCCATATTGGCCTGGACCTTGAACACGAAACCGGTTACCTCGTCGCGATCGGGCATGACCTGGCCGTCTCCCGCAGGTTGCGCGCGCGGTGGCGGAGCGATCCGGGCGATGGCCTCGATCAGTTCGGTCACTCCGAAATTCTTCAGCGCGCTTCCGAAATAGACCGGCGTCAGATCGCCGCTGCGATAGGCGTCGAGGTCGAACTGGGGGTAGCCCACTTCAGCCAGCTCCGCCTCTTCGGCGAAGGGATCCGGTATGTCGGGATTGCTGTCGCGCTTGCCAAGAAATTCCCGCGAGGGGCCCTCGGGCCGGCTGACCATGCGCGAGGCAAAATCGAGAACGCCCTCGAACTGGCCGCCCATTCCGATCGGCCAGCCTTGCGGGCTGACATCGAGCGCGAGCATGTCGGCGACTTCGTCCAGCGTTTCGAACGGGTCGCGCCCCTCGCGGTCGACCTTGTTGACGAAGGTGATGATCGGGACATTTCGCAGGCGACAGACCTCGAACAGCTTGCGCGTCTGCGGTTCGATCCCCTTGGCCGCGTCGATCACCATTACGGCGCTGTCGACCGCCGTCAGGGTACGGTAGGTATCCTCGGAGAAATCCTCGTGCCCCGGCGTATCGAGCAGATTGAACGTGATGCCCTCCCGCTCGAAGGTCATGACGCTGGACGTGACCGAGATGCCGCGTTGCTGTTCGATCTTCATCCAGTCCGAACGGGCGCGCCGCGCCTGACCCCGAGCCTTGACCTGACCGGCCAGATGGATCGCCCCGCCCTGCAAAAGCAGCTTTTCGGTCAGAGTCGTCTTGCCCGCATCCGGGTGCGAGATGATTGCAAAGGTTCGCCTGTCTGCCATGTGGTTCCGGTCGCGCGCTCAACCGCGCAGTTCGGCTCCCAGTTTGCTCGCTGCCGCGACTACGCTGTCGGAAATCGACTTGAGATCGGCGTCCTTGAAACTCGCGTCGCGAGGTTGGAGCACCACTTCGAGCGCGAGCGATTTATGCCCTTCGGGCACGTTATCGCCGGTGAACACATCGAATATGCGCGCTTCGACGATCTTCGTCTTGTCCGCCCCCTTCACCGCGCGCACCAGTTCCCCTGCGGGAAGCGTTTCCGGCACGAGGAAGGCAAAATCACGCGTCACCGCCTGAAGCGCGGGCTGGGTGAAGGCGGGACGGGCAAAACCGGTCGGTCCCTTCGCGGCCTTCCTGCGCGGGATCGCATCGGTATGAATTTCGAAAGCCACGACCGGCGCATCGATCCCGAATGCCTTGAGGACGCGTGGATGGATCGTTCCGAAGCTTGCCAGAATGGTCTTTGGCCCCAATCGCAAGGTCGCGGAACGGCCGGGATGATAGGCATCGCCCGCCTCGCCCATCACCTGCAACCTATCGCTCGGCGCGCCTGCCGCTTCGAGCAGGGCGGTGCACATTGCTTTTGCGTCAAAGGCATCGAAGGCACGGGCCTTGCCGCGCTGCCATGACCTGGGCTCGGCCTCACCCGCCAAGATTGCTGCGATCGCAGGATGTTCACCATCGGCAAGGTAACGCCGGCCTATCTCGAACAGGCGGACACAGGACAGGCCTCGGTCGAAACTGCGCTGCGCTGCTGAAAGCAGGCCGGGCAGTAGCGATGGGCGCATGACTTTCATGTCTTCGCTTATCGGATTCTCCAGCGTCCAGGCGCCGCCGCCAAACGGCTCCGCTTGGCCTTGTGATACGAACGACCAGGTAATCGCCTCGTTCAGGCCCCGGCCTGCCGCGGCGCGGCGTAGCTTGCGTTCGAGCACCTGCTGCCGCGTCGCGGTCGGACGAGCGACCCCCTCGCTGCGCGGCAGCGCGACGCTTTCGACCTTGTCGAGGCCATGAATGCGGACGACTTCCTCGACCAGATCGGCCGGACCTTCGACGTCATGGCGGCGTAGCGGGCAGGTGACCTGCCAATCTTCGGCCACTTCGAAATCGAGGCTCGTTAGAATTGCCTTTTGCCGGTCGGCAGGCACATCGACCCCGCCCAGTCTCGCTGTCAGCGAGTGATCGAACGATACGGTCTTCGCCTCGCTCGGGGGCGTGCCTGCACGCGTCGCCTCACTCGGCGTTCCGCCAGCAAGTTCGACGATCAAACCGGTGAGAAGGTCGAGGCCGTCATCGAGAAAAGCGGGATCTACGCCCCGCTCGAACCGGGTGCGCGCATCCGATGCCAGGCCGAGTTTGCGCCCGGTCACCCCGATGCGCGCCGGCTCGAAATAGGCAATTTCCAGCAACACGTCGGTCGTGTCGGAAGAGACGCCGGAATCCTCGCCGCCCATGATACCGGCAATGTCGTGCACCTGCCTGTCGTCGGCGATGACGACCATGCTGTCATCGAGCGTATAGGTCTTCTCGTTCAACGCCGCGACCTTCTCGCCCGGCTCGGCTCGCCGTGCGACCACCGCTCCGCTCAGCTTGGCCAGATCGTAGCAATGCGCTGGCCGGCCATAGGCGAACATCAGGTAGTTCGTCAGGTCGACCAACAGCGAGATCGGACGTTGTCCGGCGCTTTTGAGGCGCTGCTGCAACCAGTCCGGCGACGGACCATTGGTCACGCCCTTTATGACCCTGCCGTAAAAGGCCGGACAGCCTTGCGCATCGTCGGTGCGAATCTCGACCGGGCAGTCGCCAGTGGACGAAAAACCGGGCACCGCGATCGGCTTGAGCGCTCCCAGTCCTGCCGCGGCCAGGTCACGCGCGATCCCGTAAACGCCCATGCAATCAGGGCGGTTCGGCGTGATCGCCACTTCGATGATCGGGGAGGAACCCTGATAATCGGCAAAGCTGTGACCAACGCTGGCATCTTCGGGCAATTCGATGATGCCGTCATGTTCATCGCCCAGTTCGAGTTCCCGAACAGAGCACATCATCCCGTTCGATTCGACCCCGCGAATGGCGCTCTTGCGAAGCTCCATGCCGTTCGACGGAACGACCGCGCCAGGCAGGCCGAGAACGCCTTTCATCCCGGCGCGTGCGTTCGGCGCTCCGCACACGACCTGCAGCGGTTCGCCGCCATTGACCTCTGGCCCGGCATCGACGCTGAGAACCTGGAGCTTGTCGGCATCGGGGTGCTTCCCGGCGCTCAGCACCTTTGCGACGCGGAAGCCCGCGAGGCTCTCGGCGGGATCCTCAACCCCTTCGACTTCCAGTCCGATCGCGGTCAGGCGATCGGTGATGTCGGAAAGCGAAGCGTCGGTTTCCAGGTGATCCTTCAGCCATGTGATCGAAAACTTCATGACATCGCCTTCCCTTGGGCTCCAACTCCGGCGGACAGGGTCGGCTGGTCGAACGCCGAAAAGCCGTAATGCGACAACCAGCGCGGGTCGCCGTCGAAAAAGGCGCGAAGGTCGTTCATCCCGTATTTGAGCATCGCGATCCGATCGATCCCGAGGCCAAAGGCAAAACCTTGCCATTCGTTGGGATCAAGGCCGACCATCTCGATGACGCGAGCATTGACCATGCCGCTGCCGCCCAGTTCCATCCAGTCATACCCATTGTCGTCCCCGTGTCCGCCGACGACCCGGCGATCGCCGGCGTTGGAATAGCCGACATCGACCTCGACGCTGGGTTCGGTGAAGGGGAAGTAGGACGATCGCAGGCGCAGCACGATATCCTCGCGTTCGAAGAAAGCCTTGAAGAACGTCTCGAGCGTCCATTTCAGGTGGCCGAGGTGGATGTCACGATCGATCACCAGTCCCTCGACCTGATGGAACATCGGAGTGTGGGTCGCGTCGCTATCTGAACGATAGACGCGTCCCGGGGCAATGAGACGGATCGGCGCGCCCTGCTCCTTCATGCTGCGGATCTGAACCGGCGATGTGTGGGTGCGCAGCAGCATGCGCGTTCCTTGCCCTGACGCCTTCTCGTTCGACGAAGCCTTCCCGCTATCGGAACCGTTAGCGGGATCTGCGTCGGGAAAGTAGAACGTGTCGTGCATCGCGCGGGCGGGATGCTGCTCGTCCATGTTGAGCGCGGTGAAATTGTGCCAGTCGTCCTCGATTTCCGGGCCGGTGGCGACCGCGAAGCCAAGATCGGCGAAGATTTCGGCCAATTCGTCCATGACCTGGCTGACGGGATGGATCGAACCCTTCGGCCTTTCGGGCGCTGGCAGGGTGAGGTCAATCGTCTCGCTGGCAAGTTGCGCATCGAGCGCCTCGGCCTCGAGCGTCTCGCGCCTGGTTTCGATCGCGTCAGCGATGGCGGCTCGAACCGCCTGGATCGCCGGGGCCGCAGACTTGCGCTCGTCGGGGCTCATCTTGCCAAGCGTCTTCAGTTCGAGGCTAACCCAGCCCTTCTTGCCGAGCGCGGCCACGCGCTGCTCCTCTAGCGCGTCGAGCGAGGTGGCAGCGGCGATATCGGCAAGCGCCGTGTTTTTACGAGATGTCAGTTCGGTCATTGTCCGGCCCTGTTTGCCAAGGCCGGTCCGCTAGCGTCAAATACGCCATGTTGCAAAGCGCCATTCGCGGCGCGGCGGCCAAGACCGCCCTTCGCGCGCCTGCATCTGATCAACGCTGTGGCGGATCGAGTGTCTGTGCCGCACTTCCCCAGACGCGAGCGCGCGCTTCGATGAACGAATCGAGGATCGGATGGTCGCGCGCGGCATATTCGCTCGGCGTCATCGTCATGAATTCGCAAAACTCGCGAGTGAATTGCGCCTGGTCGTGATAATCGCGGTCCATCGCCTCGGTCCAGCGCGAGCCCTTGTGCAGCATGAAGCTCGTCAGGGTGCGCATGAAACGCTGACGGCGCATCAGCAATTTCGGGGTGAAGCCGAAATGCCTTCGGCAGATCCGCTCGAGCGTGCGCATGCTCATTGCACAGGCATCGGCGAGGTCGCTGACCGCGAAGTGGTCGCCGTTCACAAGCTCCGAATGGACCCGCACAATCTTCGCTTCGTCGCGATGCGGCCGCGCCAGTCGGTCCATCGTTTCGCATATCGCGTCAAGCTGATCCTGCGTGCCCTGCTGCGGATCGCGAAGCACCTGCGAAAGCTCCTCGAATTTTTCGAACACTGGATGCGAAACGCCATCGCAGATCATGTTGGCCATCTCGTAGGCGTTGCCGCCCAGGAACCGCGCCCAGCCCAGCGGCAGGAAGCCGATGCCCCACATGCGCGAGGTTCCAAGTTCGAACCGGCACGGACGTGTGCTCGGTCCGGTCGCGTTGAAACACACGCCGCTCATGCGCGATTGTCCAATTTCCGCCGTTGGACAGGCTCCGGCGAAAAAGCGGACATTGGCCCATTCGGGTTGAAGGAAGTCGGTCACGGTGCCGCCGCCGGGCACTTCCAGATCCAGTTGGTAGAAAGTAGTGAAACATCCGTCGAAACGCGGCGGTGGCTCGTGGAAGTCGCTTTTTACGATACACCGCCCAGCGTCGGAATATCGATCATCGTCGCCGTTACCGATTGGCGCGCCTTCGCGTTTTTCCATCTACAATGCCCCGCCGATCGATCGCAGTCTTATCCGGCTTTGCTACCTTTTCTTACAAGTCGGCTGTCAACGCAACAGGCGAAGGGCTCCGCCGCGCGATGCGCCGGAGCCCCGTGATCTCATACCGATGAAATGGCCTGCTGCGGCGCACCGCAGCCGCCAGCCCGGATCAGCCAGGCAGAGCCTGCTTGGCCTGCGAGATGATCGTCTTGAATGCGGCTTCCTCGTTCATGGCGAGATCGGCCATCACCTTGCGATCGAGCTCGATCCCGGCCAGCTTCACGCCGTGCATGAACTGCGAATAGGTCAGCCCTTCGGCGCGGACTGCCGCGTTGATGCGCTGGATCCACAGGCCGCGGAACGTCCGCTTCTTAACCTTGCGGTCGCGATAGGCGTACTGGCCGGCTTTCTCGACTGCCTGTCGGGCGACGCGAATGG
>JGI12210J13797_10905621_pt1 | contig 25022 bp, 23 predicted proteins | sample ElkSlonscriptome_3_FD_13797 | JGI IMG/M metagenome (IMG submission 13797)
GTGAGCTTTGGGTCGAATACTTCGACTTCGCAAGGCCCAGGGACCTGATGGACCTGCTTGCCGGCCACCATGCGCATGCACTGCGCGAAGAGGCACCATCGTGCCGGCAGCGCCCGCGCACCGCCCAGAAACCAGCAAGGGAAAGCAGGAAACCCGCCAGCGAGGGCGTCCCGACCGGCCACGAAAAAGCAGCGGCAGAGTCGACCTTGATGGATCTGGTCAGAACCCGCATGCCCAAACGGACGCAGAACCGGTACACGCCGGAGCGCGGCTAGACCTCACCGTTGGCACCGGCAGCGGACCGGCCGGCAGCGCCCGACGTCTCTACACGTCTTGATCTTGCTTTTTCACGATATGTCGTCTATGTACGCCTTGCGAATGTTACCAACCTCGACCTTCTGTTTTCCTATCCGGCTACAGTCTTTCGATATTGCGCTGACCAAGCCGAGCTGTCGCACTTCCGCGGGCAGCACTGAAAATAAAGGAAAACACGATGGCCAATGGCACCGTGAAATGGTTCAATACAACTAAAGGCTATGGCTTTATCGCCCCCGATGGCGGAAGCAAGGATGTCTTCGTACACATCTCGTCCGTCGAACGGTCGGGTCTGACCGGTCTTCAGGACAACCAAAAGGTCACTTTCGACATCGAAGAAGGCCGCGATGGTCGCGAAGCCGCGATCAACCTTTCCGTCAGCTGATCTGACCCAGGTGCCGCGATTGTCGGGTCACACCGGCGATCGCGGTCGGGTTGAAATTTCCCGCGATTGTGCAATACTGATGCGGCAACGTTAATCTGACGAATACTCTCCGATCTCGGCCTAGACTACTCTTCCGTTTGACTGCGCCACGCCGCTGCACTGTCGCGAGCGGCCCAAGAGGAGAGACTGACATGGCTTCTGGCACCGTCAAATGGTTCAACCAAACAAAAGGCTACGGCTTCATCGCCCCCGATGGCGGCTCGAAAGACGTTTTCGTGCATATCTCGGCGGTTGAGCGGGCTGGCCTGACAACCTTGCGCGACGATCAAAAGGTATCGTTCGATATCGAGGCTGGCAGGGATGGACGCGAAAGCGCCATCAACCTGGTATTGGCTGAATAGGCCAAACAAATGCGGCGGACACCGGCACAGGTGTTCGCCGACCTTCGATCTTCAGGGTATCGGTCTGCCGACATCCAGATCATTTGCCTTTTCAACGGACAGCCCCCCATCGCGAAACGGCACAAGCAGGGCTCGGGCGGTCTGGTTATCGCCATTCAACCACTGGGGAATTTGCGCTTCTTCAAGGATCACACCCATACGGTGGTGGATCTCGCGGATCTCTGCGGATGGCGGGCACGTGATGGTGGCGACCTGCGGCACGGATATGCCACCCGGCCCCTGCCAGACGTCATAGATGGCCGCGAAATAGATCAAGCCACCATCGGCGCGCATGATCCGCCAGCGCTGTTTGCGCCGCACCTGCCCCGTCCATTCATACCAACCCGATGCGGGAACCACGGCGCGCCTGACACCGGCGAATGCCGTCTTGTCGAAAACGGTCTCGGACCGCGCGTTGATGATCGTCTCCATCACGGGTCGCCCGCGTGCATTGACCCGCCCCGTCGGGATGAGGCCCCAGCGCATGGACTGCGGCCCCTCGGTGGTCAGCACGTGGATCTCATCGCCGGGACTGATATCGAGCCGCGGCGGTTCGTCCTGAGCGGCGACGCCCCCCGCAAGGAAAAAGCGCCCCGGCACGGGGCTATTCCACCGCCGCGGCGAGGTCAGCCACCAGCGGCCCGATATCGGCGACGATCATCGTGACGCCTTCGCGGTCGGGGTGAATGCCGTCCGGTTGCAGGAACGCCGAAATCCCTTCGCCCGTCCCCGATGCGGCGCGCAGGGCCGCTGCAAAGTCGGGATAGAGCGGCACATCATATTTCGCCGCAAGATCAGCATACATGCCCTCGAACGCCTCTTTGTAGGCAGGCCCGTAGTTCGTTCCGACCGTGAGGCCGACAAGAAGCATCTCGACCCCCGCCGCCTGCCCTTGCGACAGAATGGCGTCGAGATTGGACCTGCTGACCGCAGGGTCGATCCCGCGCAGGTAATCGTTACCGCCCAACGAGACGATCATCGCATCGACCTCGGGCGACAATGTCCATGCGACCCGCGACAGACCACCCGCTGTCGTATCACCCGAGACGCCTGCATTGATCACCTTGGCATCTACGCCTTCCTCATCGAGCCAGGCCTGCAACTGCGGGACGAAGCCCGCGTCCTGGGGCAACCCGTAACCCGCCGTCAGGCTATCGCCCAGCGCGGCGATGGTCACGTCGTCGGCGGATGCCGCCCCCGCGGTGATCAAAACCGCGGCAGCAAGCTTGGCAGCACCGCGAACGGCCCCATATGCAGCTAAACCGATCCGCTTATAGGTAGCACGCATGACTGCACCCGTTCTTTCCATTGCAAACGCCAATCTGTCGCTCGACGGTAACGCCGGGCGGGTGGAAATCCTGCACGATATCTCGTTGGACGTCGGGGCTGGTGAAACCTTGGGGCTGATCGGTCCGAGCGGATCTGGCAAGTCGTCTCTCCTGATGCTGATGGGCGGGCTGGAACAGGCGACATCGGGCACGATCACGGCGCTTGGGCAGGACCTGACGGCGATGAACGAAGACCAGCTTGCCCTCTTTCGTAGAGACAATATGGGCATCGTCTTCCAGTCTTTCCACCTGATCCCGACCATGACCGCGCTTGAAAACGTTGCCACGCCGCTGGAGCTTGCCGGGGCCCGCGATGCTTTCGACCGGGCCGAGGCAGAGTTGCGCGCCGTCGGGCTGGCCGATCGCATCGACCATTACCCCAGTCAGATGTCGGGCGGAGAACAACAAAGGGTCGCGCTTGCGCGTGCGTCTGCCCCACGCCCCCGCCTGCTTCTGGCGGACGAGCCGACGGGAAACCTCGATGAGACCAACGGGCAGGCGATCATCGACCTGCTTTTCGACCTGCGCGACCGCCATGGTGCGACACTTGTCATGGTGACCCATGCGCCCGAACTGGCCAAGCGCTGCGATCGTGTGATCCGCCTGCGCGATGGCCGGGTCGATGCGCCGGTGGCGAAGGCCGCGGAATGAGCCTGCGCGTCGCGTCACGATTTGCCATGCGGGAACTGCGTGGCGGGCTGCAGGGCTTTCGGGTGTTTCTCGCCTGTCTGGCCCTCGGAGTTGCTGCGATCGCCGCTGTGGGCACTGTGCGCGCGGGGATCGAAGCGGGTCTCCAGCGTGACGGAGCGGCGCTTTTGGGGGGCGATGCCGAAGTCGAATTCACCTATCGTTTCGCCCGCGAGGACGAGTTGGACTGGCTCAACAGCATTGCCGCACGTGTCTCGGAAACGGTGGACTTCCGGTCGATGGCGGTTGTGGAAAGGGCGGCGTCCACAGAGCGGGGGCTGACTCAGGTTCGCGCTATCGACAATGCCTATCCGCTTATCGGCGAAGTCCAGCTTGATCCCGCGATGCCGCTCGATGCCGCCCTCGCCGACTTCGGCGGCGTGGTTGAAAGGGTGCTGGCCGATCGCCTCGGGCTGCGTGTCGGTGATACCTTCCGCCTGGGGGAGCAGGATTTCACGCTGCGCGCGATTCTGGACCGCTATCCCGACAATTCCGCCGGGGGCTTTGGGCTCGGGCCACGCACGATCGTGCGGACCGAAGACCTCGCCAATTCGGGATTGATCTCTGAAGGCACGCTTTTTTCGACGCAATACCGGCTCGACCTGCCTGCCGGTGCCGATCTCGCCGCACTCGAGGCCGAGGCCGAGGCGCAGTTCCGCGACAACGGTTTGCGCTGGCGCGACAGCAGGCGCGGCGCGGGCGGGATATCGCAATTCGTGGACCGCATCGGCGCCTTTCTGATCCTTGTGGGGCTTTCCGGTCTTGCCGTTGGGGGTGTCGGCGTGTCCGCCGCGGTCAGGGCCTATCTGGCCGGGAAAACCGGTGTGATTGCCACGCTCAAGACGCTTGGCGCAACGCGGGCTACCATCTTTCAGACCTACTTCATTCAAGTCGGGATCCTGACGGTGCTTGGCATATTGCTGGGCCTCATCCTCGGCGGTGGTCTTCCGATCGTGCTTGCGCCGTTGATCGAAGCGCGTCTGCCCGTACCGGCCGTCTTCACCGTCTACGCCGCCCCCTTGATCGAGGCTGCGGTCTACGGGGTTCTGGCGGCTCTTGTCTTCACGCTCTGGCCCCTCGCCAAGACCGAGGATATCCGCGCCGCGACACTGTTCAGAGATGCTTTCGCAGCCGGCAATACCCTGCCGCAGGCCCGGTATCTGGGCGCGATCGCCGTGCTGGTCGCTGCGCTGATCGGCAGTGCGATGCTGTTCTCGGGCACGATAGAACTGACACTCTGGACCGCGGGCGGAATCATCGGCGCATTGGCCTTGCTGGTCCTCGCCGCCATTCTCATCCGCTGGGTCGCGCGCAGGTTTCGCAAGCCTGCCCGCGGGCGCCCTGCGTTGCGCCTCGCGCTGGGTGCGATCGGTGCGCGCGGCGGAGAGACCACCTCGGTCGTGTTGTCGCTCGGGCTCGGGCTGACGGTGCTTGCAGCCGTGGGCCAGATCGATGGCAACCTGCGCAGCGCCTTTGCCGACGATCTGCCGGAAGTGGCACCGAGCTACTTCTTCGTCGATATCCAGCCCGACCAGATCGAGGGCTTCCGGGAACGGCTGGACGGCGACGCCGAGGTCAGCCGCGTGGACACGGCACCGATGCTGCGCGGGATCATCACGCAGATCAACGGTCAGCCGGCTGAAGAGGTGACGAATGGGCACTGGGTCACGCAAGGCGACCGTGGCATCACCTATGCCGACGCCCAGCCCTCGGGTACGGTCGTAACGGACGGCGCGTGGTGGCCTGCGGGCTACAGCGGACCACCGCAAATCAGTTTCTCGGCAGAGGAAGCCGTCGAAATGGGCCTGCAACTTGGTGACACGATGACGGTCAACGTGCTGGGTCGCGACATCACGGCCGAAATCACCAGCTTTCGTGAGGTCAGTTGGGAAGATGCGGGCATCGGCTTTGTGCTGGCGATGAACCAAAGCGCCCTCGAGGGTGCCCCGCATAGCTGGATTTCGACCGTCTACGCCACGCCAGAGGCCGAGGCCGCGATCCTGCGCGATCTGGCGACGGCCTATCCCAACATTACTGCAATCAGGATCCGTGATGCGATCGATCAGGTCATCGAACTCGTCGGCGGCATATCTGCCGCAACGCGCTACGGGGCACTGATCACGCTGATCACGGGATTTCTGGTCCTGATCGGTGCCGCCGCCGCCGGCGAACGCGCACGCACGTTCGAATCCGCCGTCCTCAAGACCATAGGCGCACCACGCAGCCGCATAATCGCGAGTTTCACACTGAGGGCGGCGATCCTGGGCCTTGCCTCGGGAACGGTCGCCATCGGCGCGGGGATCCTTGGCGGTTGGGCCGTGTCGACCTTTATCATGGATACCGGCTACACGGTGATCTGGTCCAGCGCGTTGCTGATCGTGGGCGGTGGCGTTCTAGCGACGACGGCTGCGGGGCTGGCCTTTGCATGGCGCCCGCTTGCCGCCAGACCCGCGCAGGTGTTACGCGCACGGGAATGATGCACACGTCCTTCTTCGGCTACGGCAGTCTGGTAAATGTCGCGACCCACACCTACGCCGCACCGCGTCCCGCCAGTTTGCGGGGCTGGCGGCGGATCTGGCGCGGCACCAATCTGCGCGAAGTGGCCTACCTGTCGGTGATCCGCGACGAGACGACGACGCTACGGGGTATCATCGCAGATGTACCGGACAACGACTGGTCCGCACTGGATGCGCGTGAAGCGGCCTACCAACGGCACGATGTCAGCGATCAGGTCGACCACGCCGGCGTCACCGGCGTCTATCAGGTCTGCCCCGCGCATATCGCACCCGAGGATGCGCACCCGATCCTGCTGTCTTATGTCGATGTCGTCGCACAGGGATATCTGCGCATGTTCGGCGAAGAGGGACTGGCCCATTTCTTTGCCACAACCGACGGATGGGGCGCGCCGATCCTCGATGATCGCGCCGACCCGATCTATCCCCGCCACCAGACACTGTCGCACCGTGAAACCTGCCTGGTCGACGACCATCTGGCAGCGGTGGTCAGGCAGACCGCGAGAATCAGAGCGTCGGCCGGACCTGTAGCAAAGGCATGACATCAGCCATTTCCGGACCGCGTTCGCGGCCGGTGACGGCCTTGCGCAGCGGCATGAAAAGCCCCTTGCCCTTGCGCCCCGTCGCGTCTTTCACCGCGGTCGTCCAATCGCGCCATGTGTCGGGGCCATAGGGGAGTGGCGGCAGCATCGCGAAAGCCTCGGCGACGAATTCCTTGTCTTCATCGGCCACAAGCGGTGTCGGGCCGTCCCGGAACAGCGCCCACCAGTCTGCGACCCCGGACAGGGTTTCGATATTGTCGCGCACGACCTCCCAGAAAGCCGGGGCGATATCATCGGGCACACCTGCCGCGCGTATCGTTTCGGCCACGTCATCGTAGCCAAGCGTCGCCAGGTGCCTCGCAGTGAGCGGCACCAGGTCCGCTGCATCGAATTTCGTCGGGGCGGATCCGAATTTGGACAGATCGAAGCCTGCCACGATTTCTTCGGCATTGGCGCGCAACTCGACAGGATCCGACGAGCCGAGCCGCGCCATCAGTGACAGAATGGCCTGAGGTGCAATTCCCTGCGCACGCAGGTCGCGCAAGGCCAAGGTGCCAAGGCGTTTGGACAACGCCTCGCCCTGAGGGCCCGTCAGCAGCGAATGGTGGGCGAATTTCGGCACCTCCCCGCCCAGCGCCTCGATCATCTGGATCTGTGTGGCCGTGTTCGTCACATGATCCGAACCGCGCACGACATCGGTGATGCCCATCTCGGTATCGTCCACGACCGAGGCCAGCGTATAGAGTATCTGACCATCATTCTTGAACAACACCGGATCGCTGACGGATGCCGCGTCGATGGAGATATGGCCGATGATTCCATCGGTCCATTCGATGCGTTCATGATCCAGCAGAAAACGCCAGTGCGACCCGCGCTCGGCCCGAAGCGTTTCCTTTTCGGCGTCCGACAGGGCAAGGGCCGCGCGATCATAGACCGGTGGCTTGCCCATATTGAGCTGCTTCTTGCGCTTGAGATCCAGTTCGGTCGGTGTCTCGAAACACTCGTACAACCGACCCATGTCGATCAGTCGCTGCTTGGCCACGAGATAGCGTTCCATGCGTGCGGATTGATGTTCGATCCGGTCCCAAGTCAGGCCGAGCCATGTGAGGTCTTCCTTGATACCCGCGATGTATTGATCCTGCGATCTTTCGGCATCGGTGTCGTCGATCCGCAGGATGAACTCGCCGCCCTGCGCGCGCGCGATGGCATAGTTGAAGAGCGCCGCGCGCAGGTTGCCGATATGCAGCCAGCCGGTTGGCGATGGGGCGAATCTGGTGGTAGTCATGGGCGCATCTCCTGTTGCGGCGCTTTGACCACGGGCGCGAACGCTTGTCCAGTTTCAGGGGTGTCCCACAAAATTGCCCGCACAAGGATCGCTCCGGCATTTACGGCATGCGATCCCAGATCAGGTCGGCTTGACCGGCCATTTCGCATCGAGGTCCTTCAGCCCCGTGCGGATCAACTCCCGCAGCACGTCGAGGTCGATATCGGCAAGCTTGTTGATATAGAGACAGGACTTGCCGATCTTGTATTTGCCCAGCCTTTCCAGGATCGTGCCGTAATCGGCATAGCCCGGCATGATATAGACGGAAAGGTTCGCCTTGCGGGGGCTGAAGCCGGTGGCGGGGGCATCGCCCTCTCGGCCGCTGTCGTAGACATAGTGGTAGGTGCCGTAACCGATGATCGTGGGTCCCCACATGCGTGGCGCCCAGCCGGTGATGTCCTGAAATATCTTGTCCAGTGTTTCCGCGTCGGCACGCCTGGTGGGATGCCCGACGCTTGCAATGAAGTCGGCGACGGCAACGCTGGTCGGCTGTGTCTTGTTGACGGTCATGCGACATCATACCATTGCAGGCGTCTATTTGTAAGGCGGTTCCCGCTTGCGCCGAAGAACGAGCAAAGCCCCGAACAGGACTGCCGCAGCACCGGTATAGACGGCAGGACGCGCGTCGAACCGAAGCCCGATCAACAGAAGGACAGCGCCGAGGATCAGGGCAATGGCACCCAGAGCGCCCCTGCCGGATACTTTGTCACCGCCCCCTTCACGCATCCTGGCCCGAAGGGTCGCGCCACCGGTTCACGATCGGATAGCGCCGGTCTAGCCAGAACGCCCGGTGCGAGAGCCGCGGTCCCGGCGCGGCCTGAAAGCGCTTGTATTCGCTGATATAGATCAGGTGCTCGACCCTTTTGACCGTCTCACGGTCGAATCCCGCCGCAACGCAATCCGCGACCGATGCTTCGTCATCCACAAGCATGGTCAGGATACCGTCGAGAATGTCGTAGGCCGGCAGGCTGTCCTCGTCCTTCTGGTCGGGGCGCAACTCGGCTGACGGGGGTTTGTCGATGATCGCGACGGGGATCACCTCGCCTTCGGGACCTTTCATCCAGTCGCGATGATTGGCGTTACGCCAGCGCGCCGCCTCGAACACGCGGGTCTTGTAGAGATCCTTGATCGGGTTGTAGCCCCCCGCCATGTCGCCGTATATCGTGGCATATCCGACGGCCACCTCGGATTTGTTGCCGGTGGTAAGCAGCATCTCTCCGAACTTGTTGGATTGCGCCATCAGCAACAGCCCACGCAGGCGGGATTGTATGTTCTCTTCGGTCAGATCGGCGGGCCTGTCGCCGAAGAGCGGCGCAAGCGCCTCGGTCACGGCTGCACGCGGTGCGGCGATGCTGACCGTGTCATAGTGACATCCCAGCGCCTTGGCCGCCGCCGCCGCATCATCCAGCGATCCCTGTGACGTGTATTCCGACGGCAGCATCACGCAGCGCACATTCTGTGCGCCCAGCGCATCTGTCGCGATGGCCGCCACTATCGCGCTGTCGATCCCTCCAGACAGCCCCAGAACGACCTTCTGGAACCCGGTCTTGCGCATGTAGTCACGCAAGGCCGTCACGATCACCCTGTAATCCTGTTCGATGCTGGGCGGCAGCGTCGCCTTGGCGCTATCCCGCGCAACCCAGCCGTCATCGGTCAGGTCGAAGTCGAGATGGGCGATCGTCGTTTCAAGCAACGGAAGCTGCGCGGCCAGCTTGCCCCCGGGGTTCAGCACGAAGGACCCGCCATCGAAAACCTGGTCATCCTGCGCACCGACCATATTGAGGTAGACGAGCGGCACGTTGTTCTCGACGACCCGGGCCACTATCGTGTTCATGCGGATCGGGAACTTGTCCCGGAAATAGGGTGAGCCGTTGGGCACCACCAGAATCTCGGCGCCGCTTTCCACCATGGCCTCGCAGACATCGGGATACCATGCGTCCTCGCAGATGGGCGTGCCGATACGCGCCCCGTTGCGCACCGCGAAGGGGCCCCCTATTTCAGCGCTCTTGAACAGGCGCACCTCGTCGAAAACAGTGAAGTTCGGCAGGAAGTGTTTCTTGACCGTGCTGACGATTTCGCCGTCCCGCAGGGTGAAATAGGCATTGAAGAGCCTGCCATCCTCGACATAGGGCCCACCGATACAGAGCGCCGGACCATCGGCGCAGTCGAGGGCAAGCGTCTGCAGGTGATTGAACGCGTCGGCGACGAAGGCGGGCTTCATGATCAGATCCTGCGTCTGGTAGCCGACAAGAAACATCTCGGGCAACGCGACAAGGTCCGCACCGGCCGCCTTGCCCTGCGTCCAAGCCTCATACGCCTGGGCTGCGTTGCCTGCGATATCACCCACCGTGGGGTTCAATTGCGCGATCGTCAGGCGGAAGGTTTTTGTCATAGTTTTGTCCCAATAACCTGCAATTGATGTAGCAGACTGACACGCGGGGGAAAGCTGATAACCCGATCGTGGCCTGATAGACATTGTCACACGGCCACGGCTTTCCTAAGCTGTATGAACAGGATCAAGGGGAGAGGCACATGATTGTGTTTGGCATTCGGAACGGCGTCGCACTGGCCGCCCTGATCGCGGGGTTGGCGACGGCCACCCACGCTCAGGAGATCGAGACCAAGCAATACGATGACGGCGGCGTCTACGAAGGCACATTCCTCGATGGTCGCCAACACGGGACGGGTACCTATCGCCTGCCCAATGGTTATGAATACACCGGCGAATGGGTCGAGGGCGAAATCCGCGGTCAAGGCACCGCCATCTTCCCCAACGGTTCGGTTTATGAAGGCGCATTCGTCGCCGGCAAGCCGGAAGGTCGGGGCCAGATCACGTTTGCCGATGGCGGCACATACGAAGGTGAATGGGTCGACGGCAATATCACCGGAACAGGCGTTGCCACATACGCCAACGGGGTCACCTACGAGGGTGAGTTCCGTAATGCGATGCACCACGGCACAGGCACCATGACCAGTCCCGGCGGCTATATTTACGAAGGTGCATGGGAGAACGGCCAGAAACAGGGCGAGGGTCGGATCACCTATCCCGACGGTTCGGTTTACGAAGGCATGCTGGTGGCCGGCGAACGTGACGGCACCGGCACGCTGACCATGGCCGATGGACTGGTCTACACCGGATCTTGGATCGATGGCGAAATTCAGGGCGAAGGCACGCTGACCCAACCAAGCGGTGAAGTCTATGTCGGCAATCTTGTCGACGGGCGCCGCGAGGGCATGGGGATGTCGACCTATGCAAACGGCGATACCTACGAGGGAGAATTCCTCGACGACCGCCGTCATGGCACGGGCACCTTCACGGCGACGGACGGCTACACCTATGTCGGTCAATGGGTAGACGGCCAGATTTCCGGCGAGGGCGAGGTGACCTATCCGGATGGATCGGTCTATGTCGGCAGCTTCGAGAACGATCTTGCCAACGGCCAAGGCAAGATCACCTACGCCAACGGCGCCACCTATGAAGGCGGATGGGTCAATGGCGTCATCAGCGGGCAAGGCACTGCCGTTTTCGAAAACGGTCTGACGTATGTGGGCGCTTTCGTTGATGGCAAGCATCACGGACAAGGCACCATGACATATCCCGATGGCTACGTGTACGAAGGTGAATGGTCCGACGGTCAGCGCAATGGCCAAGGTACTGCGACCTATGCCGATGGCACGGTCTATGTCGGCGATTTCCTGAATGGCCAACGCCACGGCGAGGGGGAAATCACGCTTCCCGACGGATTTACCTATATAGGTGATTGGGAAGACGGCGAGATCAGCGGACAGGGAATCGCAACCTATGCCAACGGCGACGTCTATGAAGGCAACTTCGTGCGTGGCCGGCGTGAGGGTGAAGGCACCATGACCTACGCCAGCGGACAGGAAGCGGTCGGGACCTGGTCGAATGGCGCCCTCGTTTCAGAAACCAACGAGAACGACTGACGCAGCGGCGTTCGGCGACTTGCCAATGGTCCGCGTGTAGAAGCTTGTCGGCCGGTTCCTGCTGCTGTTCTAGACCGCCTCACCATCGGACAGTTTCGTCAGAAAGGCATCGGCTTCGGCCAGAACGGTTTCGCGCCGCTCGTCATCCATGCGATCCCAAACGCGGTACATGTTGCCCATCCGCGGATTACCGTCGAACCTGTCCCTGTGCCGGTCGAGAAAATGCCAATAGAGCAGATTGAAGGGGCACGCCCTTTCGCCCGTCTTGTCCTTGACGCGGTAAGCGCAGTTCCCGCAGTAGTCCGACATCTTGTGGATGTAGTTTCCCGATGAAATATAGGGCTTGGAGGCGATGATCCCGCCATCGGCGAACTGGCTCATCCCGATGACATTCGGAGCCTCGACCCATTCATATGCATCGGCATAAACCGCAAGGTACCATTCGTGTACCTCGGCCGGATCGATACCGGCCAGCAGCGCGAAATTCCCGGTGACCATGAGGCGCTGAATGTGATGCGCGTAGGCTTCTGTGCGGGTCTGCGCGACGCTCTGCTCCATGCAGCGCATCGCCGTGTCTCCGCCCCAGTAGACGGGCGGCAACTTGCGCTGGGCATTCAGTCCGTTTCGCCTCGGATAGTCAGGCCCTTCCTGAAAGTAGATGCCACGCACATATTCGCGCCATCCGATGATTTGGCGAATAAAGCCTTCGGCGGCATTCAATGGCACATCGCCGGCTCGGTATGCCTCTTCCACCTGCTGGCACACGTCCAACGGATCAAGCAGGCCCGCATTGATGTAGAGACCGACCACGGCATGATACAAGAACCGGTTGTCATCAAGCATGGCGTCCTGAAAATCGCCGAAGCGGGATGCACCGCCTTTCAACCAATGGGCCAGATGCTGCCGGGCCTGGCCGGTGTCGGTCGCGAACCAGAACGGTTCCAGATCGCCGAAATTGTCGGCAAAACGGTGCTCTACAAGCGACAGCACCTCCTTGACCGTCTCGTCGGGCGAGAACTGCATCGGTCCTGCATATGAAACTTCATCCGGGGCGGGCTTGCGGTTGTCGTGGTCGTAGTTCCACTTGCCGCCCTCGGGCTTGTCACCATCCATCAAGAGACCGGTCTTGCGGCGCATCTCGCGGTAGAAATACTCCATCCGCAATGACTTGCGGTCCTTGGCCCAGCTGGCAAAGTCATCATGACTGGCAATGAAGCGGGTATCCGGGAGACAGTGCGACTTTACCGGCATCTCGGCGAGGGCACTGATCAACCGCCATTCGCCGGGTTCGGTGTAGACGATGCCGCGCGGGTCGAATTCCTCGGTGCGGCGCAAAAGCTCGCCGGTGATGCTGCCGGAATTGTCGGGATCATCGAGGCGCGTATAGGCGACTTTCCAGCCGTCATGCTCAAGCTTTTTCGCGAATTTGCGCATCGCGGCAAAAGTGAAGGCTATCTTCTTGGGATGGTGGGGCACATAGGACGCCTCGTCCGCCACTTCGGCCATGACGATCATGTCCTCTGATTTATCGGCCTTTTGCAGGACACTGAGCGACGGCGAGAGTTGATCGCCAAGGACGAGAACCAGCCTCACCAGACTATTTCCTCTCCGGCATAATCGAAGAAACCGCCGGTCTGATCCGGTGTCAGCCCATCGATCACATCCAGCAGGTTTCGCGCGGCCTCATCAGCGGGGGTCGTCTTGTGGCGCCCCGCGTAATCGGCGGTAAAAGGCGTTTCGACCGTACCGGGATGCAGTGCCACGCAGACCGACTGCTTGTGCGAACGCCCCAGTTCGATGGCGGCACCATGTATGATCTGGTTCAGCGCGGCTTTCGAGGCACGATAGGAATACCAGCCGCCGATCTGATTGTCTCCGATAGATCCCACCCGCGCCGAGAGTGTCGCAAAAACGGCAGGCCGGTCGCGCGGCAGAAGATCGCCTGCATGCCGCAGGATCAGCGCAGGACCGATCGTATTGACGCCAAAGACCTGTTGCATCGCGTGGGCATCGATCACGGAGAGGCTTTTTTCAGGTGCGCCGCCGGACGGTGCAAGAATACCCACGGCGACGAAAACCAGGTCAAAAGGACCGCTGACATTCTGCAAAGCGTCAGCAACCGAACCGGGATCGGTCACGTCGAATCCGTCGTCGCGACGCGACAGCCGCGTGATCTTCCATCCCCGCGTCCGGAGTTCATCACAGATCGCGGCTCCGATGCCGCCGCTCGCCCCGATGACCAGGGCCCGTCTACCAGTTTCTTCCATCATGACGGGTCAGGTAGGGCACGGCCTTGATCAGTCGACCGGCGAATGCCCCTGATTTTCACTGAAACCTGTCGGATGACGCGCTAGGGGCTTTTCAACTGCGGCGAGGTTTGTATAGTCGCACCCATGAAGAACCGCGCACATATCATGACATCTGCCCCCAACGGGCTTATTGCGCGCGACCTCCTACTCCTTAGCAGCCTCTGAGCGTGCCTTGCGGCGCGACCGCTCAGAGGGGACCAGCGCCGGTTTTTTCACGCTAAGGATAAAGGACTACAGAAATGACGAATGACCGTGTGTTGATTTTCGACACCACCTTGCGCGATGGCGAGCAGTCGCCAGGCGCAACCATGACCCACGATGAAAAGCTGGAAATTGCCGAGATGCTCGATGAAATGGGCGTCGACGTTATCGAGGCGGGTTTTCCCGTAGCCTCGGAGGGTGATTTCCGGGCAGTGAACGAAATCGCGAAGAATGCGAAATCCGCAACCATCTGTGGTCTTGCCCGCGCGAATTACAAGGACATCGACCGCTGCTGGGAGGCGGTGAAGCCCGCCATCTCGCCACGCATCCATACCTTCATCGGAACGTCACCCTTGCATCGCGCGATCCCCAACCTGACCCGGGATGAGATGGCCGAGCGCATCCACGATACCGTGACCCATGCACGCAACTTGTGTGAAAACGTGCAGTGGTCGCCGATGGATGCGACGCGGACCGAGTGGGATTACCTGTGCCGTGTTGTGGAAATCGCGATCAAGGCGGGCGCGACAACGATCAATATCCCCGACACCGTCGGCTATACCGCGCCGGTGGAAAGCGCGGATCTGATCCGCCGCCTGATCGCCGAAGTCCCCGGCGCCGATGAGGTGGTCTTTGCCACGCATTGTCATAACGATCTGGGAATGGCGACGGCCAATTCCCTGGCCGCCGTGGAAGGTGGTGCACGCCAGATCGAATGCACGATCAATGGCCTCGGCGAACGCGCGGGCAACACCGCGTTGGAAGAAGTCGTCATGGCCCTGAAAGTGCGCGGTGACATCATGCCCTACAAAACGGGGATAGATACCCGCAAGATCATGAACATCTCGCGCAGGGTCGCAACGGTTTCGGGTTTTCCCGTCCAGTTCAACAAGGCCATCGTCGGCAAGAATGCCTTTGCCCATGAAAGCGGGATTCATCAGGACGGGATGCTCAAGAACGCCGAAACCTTCGAAATCATGCGGCCTGCCGATATCGGTCTGGCCGGCACCTCGCTGCCGTTGGGCAAGCATTCGGGGCGTGCCGCCTTGCGGGCGAAGCTGAAGGAACTCGGGTTCGATCTGGCCGACAATCAGCTCAACGATGTCTTCGTGCGTTTCAAGGATCTGGCCGACCGCAAGAAAGAGGTTTTCGACGATGACCTGATGGCGCTTGTGGCGCAGAACGAAAGCGGCAGCGACCGGCTCAAACTCAAATCACTGCGTGTCGTCTGCGGCACGACGGGACCGCAGACCGCCGAAATGGTGATGGAGATCGACGGCGAGGACAGCGAGACGACGGCAACCGGCGACGGGCCCGTCGATGCCACGTTCAATGCGGTAAAGGCGCTGTTCCGTCACGGTGCGCGACTGCAACTCTATCAGGTCAGCGCAGTCACCGAAGGCACTGACGCCCAAGCCACGGTGTCGGTGCGGATGGAAGAAGAAGGCCGCATCGCGACAGGACAGTCGGCAGATACCGATACAGTCGTGGCAAGCGCCAAGGCCTACATCAATGCATTGAACCGGCTGCTTGTCAGGCGCGAACAATCCGAACCCGGCTATGACGTCAAGGGCGTCAGCTACAAGGACGCCTAGACCACGGCGGGGCGACTCAGGTTGGCGCGCGGCGCGGCATAATTTGCGTCGCCGCCGCCGATATCGGGCCATGTCGGGATTTCGATAAGCCGCCTTGCCAAGGTGAGGTTGGTTTTCTGAAACTCTTGGCGTGAAAACCGCCCCCGATGCCCCGCCAAGGATCGACAAAGTATAATTAGCGATTTCTCGCTGCGTTTGCAAAAACGAGGGCTTCTATCCCCCTGCCCTCCGCCTTATAAACACGGACAGCCTGCGCTACGGGACAGCGGCGGGCACAATACTTTTTTGGGGAAAGGCCGCGCCGATGTTAGGGCTTGGTGGAATTTTTTCTTCGGACATGGCGATCGATCTGGGAACAGCGAACACCCTTGTCTTCGTCAAGGGCAAGGGCATCATCCTGTCCGAGCCGTCGGTTGTGGCTTATCACGTCAAGGATGGCGTCAAGAAGGTGCTTGCCGTGGGTGAGGACGCCAAGCTGATGCTGGGCCGCACCCCCGGCAGCATCGAGGCGATCCGTCCGATGCGCGATGGCGTCATCGCAGACTTCGACACTGCCGAAGAGATGATCAAGCATTTCATTCGCAAGGTGCATCGTCGTTCGACATTCTCGAAGCCCAAGATCATCGTCTGTGTCCCTCATGGCGCCACACCGGTCGAGAAACGTGCGATCCGGCAATCCGTCCTGTCTGCCGGTGCACGGCGTGCGGGACTGATCGCGGAACCGATCGCTGCGGCGATCGGGGCGGGGATGCCGATCACCGACCCGACCGGCAACATGGTCGTGGATATAGGCGGCGGCACTACCGAGGTGGCCGTCCTGTCCCTTGGTGACATCGTATACGCCCGTTCGGTCCGCGTCGGCGGAGACCGGATGGACGAAGCGATCATCAACTATCTGCGCCGACAGCATAACCTGCTGATCGGGGAAAGCACGGCCGAACGGATCAAGACATCCATCGGCACCGCACGCATGCCCGACGACGGGCGCGGTCAGTCAATGCATATCCGCGGACGTGACCTTCTGAACGGCGTGCCCAAGGAGACAGAGATCAGCCAGGCGCAGGTCGCAGAAGCGCTGGCAGAGCCAGTGCAGCAAATCTGCGAGGCGGTGATGACTGCGCTGGAAGCCACGCCACCGGATCTCGCGGCAGATATCGTGGACCGTGGCGTGATGCTGACTGGTGGCGGCGCGCTGCTGGGCCAGCTTGATCTTGCGCTGCGCGAACAGACGGGTCTCGCGATTTCGGTCGCGGACGAGTCGCTCAATTGTGTTGCCCTCGGAACGGGCCGGGCACTGGAGTATGAAAAACAACTCCGCCATGTGATAGACTACGATAGCTGACACCGAAGACGAGGGAAGATCTACCCTTGGCACGTGATAAAGCCCGCGAAGACTATATCGCACCGATCCGCAGATTGCTGGTTGGCATGATCGTCTTGGCGCTGATCGCCCTGTTCGTGGTCTGGCGGATCGACAGCCCGCGCGTCGAAAGGCTGCGCGCGCAGGCAATAGATACTTTCGTCCCTTCATTCGAATGGGCCATGGCGCCGATCACCGGTGCCGCCAATCTGGTCAGCGATTTCCAGAGCTATCAGCAATTGCGTGCTCAGAACGGCGATCTGCGCCGCGAGTTGCAACAGATGAAGGCCTGGCGCGAGGCCGCCTTACAGCTTGAACAGGAGAATGCGAAGTTGCGCGATCTCAACAACGTGAGTCTCGATCCGCAACTGACGTTCATCACCGGCGTGGTCATTACGGACAGCGGATCGCCATTCCGCCAGTCTGTGTTGGTCAATGTGGGTGCACGCGACGGCATCGTCGATGGCTGGCCTGCAATGGACGGGATCGGGCTTGTCGGTCGTATCGCCGGCGTCGGTCGCGAGACAAGTCGGGTCCTGCTCTTGACCGATACCTCGAGCCGCATTCCCGTGATCATCCAGCCATCGGGTCAGCGCGCGATCCTCGCCGGCGACAACACGATCGCGCCCCCGATCGAATTTTTGGAGAACACCGCCCTTGTCCGTCCGGGGGACCGCGTCGTGTCCTCAGGGGATGGGGGGGTCTTTCCCGCAGACCTTCTGGTGGGCCAGGTCGTTCTCGGCACAGATGAACGGCTGCGCGTTCGCCTTGCCGCGGACTACGAACGGCTTGAATTCCTGCGCGTTCTGCGTGCACAACCCAACGAGTTGATCGGCGATCCCAACGGCCTTGTGGGGCCCGAGGGCGAATTTTTCGGTCCGGCCGTGCCCAACGGCCTCAATCCCGCAAGTCTGACAAGCAATGAGGTCGGTGATGGCTGAGCGTGTCGACAGCAGGACCTGGACGATGCGTGCGGTTTATATCGCTCTGGCCTTCGTGTTGATTGTCGTGCAACTGGTACCGCTTGACATGCGGCCAGCGGGTTGGGCAGGTCCGGACCTGCTGCTGGCGGTCACCCTCGTCTGGATTGCCCGACGCCCCGTGGTTGTCACAGCACCGATGGTGGCTGGCGTATTCCTGATGGCGGATTTATTCTTCATGCGCCCGCCGGGACTCTGGGCGGCCTTGGTCGTGATCCTGACCGAGATGATCAGACGCCGGAACAGCGAGTTCCGCAATTTGCCCTTCGTAGCCGAGTGGGGAACCATTGCGGGCGGCATCATCATGATGACACTGCTCAATCTGATCATTCTGACACTTCTTGCCGTACCACGGGCGTCACTTGGCCTGACATTGATGGAAATGATGATGACCATTCTGGTCTATCCGCCTATCGTTCTTCTGGCCTATTTTTTCTTCGGCATCGGTCGTCCGGCACCGGGAGAAACCGGCAGGAAGGGGCAACTGCTATGAAGCGCACACCGAAAGAGACCATCGAAAGCGCACGCATGATCAGTCGGCGTGCTCTCGTGATGGGCGGTTTGCAGATCGGGGTGGTAGGTGCCCTTGGGTGGCGTCTGCGTCAGATGCAGATCGAGCAGGCCGATGAATTCCGGCTGCTGGCGGAGGAAAACCGGGTCAATATCCGGCTGCTTGCACCCGAACGCGGTCTGGTCTTCGACAGAAACGGCATCGCCGTTGCCGCCAACGAGCAGAATTACCGGGTAGTCATGGTGCGCGAGGACGCAGGCGACGTCGGCGAAATTCTGGCCAGATTGACCGAGATCGTCGAGATCGATCCCGACGACCTTTCCCGCGCGATGCAAGAAATGCAGCGCCGGTCGCCCTTCGTGCCGGTGACCATCACCGACCGCCTGAGTTGGGACGACGTGGCTGCCATCAACCTCAATACACCCGCTTTGCCCGGCATTCAGGCCGAGGTTGGCCTGAGCCGCGTGTATCCATGGGGTGCGGACCTTGCGCATGTGGTGGGCTACGTGGGCCCGGTCAGCGACTATGATCTCAATCGCATCGAGGACCCCGACCCGCTGCTGCAGATCCCCAAGTTCCAGATCGGCAAAACCGGTGCCGAGAACAAGCTGGAACAGACATTGCGCGGCAGTGCGGGAACCCGACGGATCGAGGTGAATGCCGCGGGGCGGATCATGCGCGAACTCGACCGGCAAGAAGGTGATCCGGGCAAGGATATCCAGCTGACGATCGACAGTCGCCTACAAAGCTACGCGCAAGCCCGGATGGACGGTGAATCGGCGGCGGCAGTTGTGATCGACCTCGAAAACGGCGATTTGCGGGCCGTCGCGTCGGCCCCTTCTTTCGATCCCAATCTCTTCGTGCGCGGGATCTCGGTACCCGACTGGAACGCCCTCAACACCAACAAGTACCGGCCATTGGCCGCAAAAGCCGTTCAGGGCACATATCCACCCGGATCCACTTTCAAGATGGTCACGCTTCTGGCCGCCCTTGAAGCCGGCATGGTGGCCCCCGACGAGACGGTCTACTGCCCGGGGTATACCGATGTTTTCAACATCCGCTTCCACTGCTGGAAACGCGGCGGGCACGGCAACGTCAACCTGCACGAGAGTCTCAAGCAAAGCTGCGACTGCTACTATTACGAAATCGCCCAGCGCATCGGTATCGACAAGATGGCTGAGATGGCCACCAAGCTGGGGCTGGGGACACGCCACGATCTGCCGTTGTCGGCGGTCGCCGAAGGGCTTGCGCCCAACAAGGAATGGAAGGCGCGCGTCCGTGGCGAGGAATGGCGGATCGGTGACACCGTCAACGCCTCGATCGGGCAGGGCTATGTCTTGTCCTCACCGCTGCAACTGGCCGTGATGACTGCGCGGCTTGCGACCGGCCGTGTCGTCACGCCGCGACTGGTCCGATTGATCGATGGCGTCGAACAGCCCAGCGGGCTGGGCGAGAGCCTGGGTCTGAACGAGAACTCGCTGCGCCGGATCCGCGCGTCGATGTATGACGTCTGCAATCATCGCCGGGGGACGGCCTATGGATCGCGGGTTCTCGACGATGCGCACAAGATCGTCGGCAAGACCGGCACGAGCCAGGTGCGCCGCATCACACCCGAAGAACGTGCAGCAGGCATCATCAAGAACGAGGATTTGCCATGGGAGCGCCGCGATCATGCATTGTTCGTGGGCTACGCACCCGTCGAAAATCCCCGCTATGCGGTGGCTGTCGTTGTCGAACACGGCGGTGGCGGGTCGCGTGCAGCCGCACCGATCGCGCGAGACATCCTGCTGCAGGCCCAATACGGCGGACCTCCGCCGCTTGACGTTTATCCCGCCCCCCTACGCGACCAGATCGCCGAACAGCAACGCCGGATCAGGACACGCATTCCCACAGGCGCCACCCCGCAGAGCCGCGCATGAGTTATCTGGAGTATAACACCAAGTCGGTTCCCACCGGATTTCACAAGGTCCTGCATCTGAACTGGCCACTGATCGTCCTGTTGATTGCCGTGGCTGCGACCGGTTTCCTGATGCTGTATTCGGTTGCCGGTGGATCGACACGGCCTTGGGTCGAACCGCAGTTCCAGCGTTTCGTGTTCGGCTTTGTGCTGATGCTGACGGTCGCGATGGTTCCGATCTGGTTCTGGCGCAACATGGCGTTCCTTGCCTATGCAGGATCGGTCGTTCTGTTATTGGGGGTCGAGTTCTTCGGTGAGGTCCGAATGGGTGCGCAACGATGGATCGATATCGGCTTCATGCGCCTGCAACCGTCCGAACTGACCAAGGTCACTTTGGTGATGTTCCTTGCGGCCTATTATGACTGGCTACCCAACAAGAAGACCTCGCATCCCTTCTGGGTGGCCGTCCCGGTATTCTTCATCCTCCTGCCGACCATGCTGGTGCTGAACCAGCCCGATCTTGGGACGGCGCTGCTGCTCTTGATCGGCGGGGCGACGATCCTGTTTCTTGCCGGTGTCCATTGGGCCTACTTCGCGACCGTGATCAGTGCGGGCATTGCCGCGATCGTCGCGGTATTCCAAAGCCGGGGCACGACATGGCAGTTGCTGAAAGACTACCAGTACCGGCGCATCGACACTTTTCTCGATCCTTCCAACGACCCGTTGGGGGCAGGCTATCACATTACGCAAGCCAAGATCGCGCTGGGGTCCGGGGGCTGGACGGGCCGCGGCTTCATGCAGGGCACGCAATCGCGGCTGAACTTCCTGCCCGAGAAGCACACCGATTTCATTTTCACGACGCTTGCCGAAGAGTTCGGCTTTGTCGGGGCCTTTACCCTGCTGATGCTCTACCTGTTGATCATCCTGTTCTGCATCATTTCCGCTTTGGGCAACCGTGACCGCTTTGCATCGCTTCTGACGCTGGGTATCGCGATGACCTTCTTTCTGTTCTTTGCGGTCAACATGGCGATGGTTACCGGACTGGCGCCAGTCGTAGGCGTGCCACTTCCGCTTGTCAGCTACGGTGGCTCGGCCATGCTGGTGCTGATGGTCGCCTTCGGTCTTGTGCAAAGCGCGCATATCCACAGGCCGCGCTGATGCTGAACGTCCTCTTCTCCGCCAAGCCCTCGGCATGGGATGAATACCGCGAACCGCTCAGGGCCGCCTTCGCGGCACGGGGCTTGAAGGCCGACCTGTCACGCGACCACACCCCACAGGACGTCGACTATATCATCTTCACCCCCAGCGGCCCGGTCAGCGACTTTCGCCCCTTCACGAAGACCAAGGCGGTCATGGGGCTCTGGGCGGGGGTCGAAACGATCGTCGACAATGCGACCCTCACCCAGCCGCTTTGCCGGCTTGTGGACGAAAGCCTGACCGACGGTATGGTGGAATGGGTCGTCGGGCACACACTGCGTCATCATCTTGGCATGGACAGCCATATTCTCGGGCAAGACGGCATCTGGCGAGACCAGAGCTTTCCTCCGCTGGCCAAAGACCGCAAGGTGACAATCCTGGGTATCGGGGCTCTCGGCGCGGCCTGCGGACAGGCATTGCGTCATCTGGGGTTTCCCGTGACGGGCTGGAGCCGGTCGCCGAAAAACATTCCGGACATGAATTGCCTTTCGGGTCCGGACGGGCTGCGCGATGCGCTGCGTGATGCACAGATCGTGATCCTGCTCTTACCGCAGACCCGGGAAACCTGCGACATTCTGAACGCGGATACGCTCGGCCTGCTCGCCCCGGGTGCATTCGTCATCAACCCGGGGCGCGGTCCACTGATCGATGACGATGCGCTTCTGGCCGCATTGGACAGCGGTCAGATCGCGCATGCCACACTTGATGTTTTCCGTTCCGAGCCGCTGGCGCCGGACCATCCTTTCTGGGCCCACCCCCGCGTGACGGTCACACCACATATCGCCTCGACGACACGCCCCGAGACCGCGGCCGAGGTCATCGCCGACAATATCGCGCGCGGCGAGGCGGGCGAGCCGTTTCGCTTTCTGGTCGATCGCGGGCGCGGATACTAGCGCAGCTTCGGTGGCGCGTCGGGATCCATTCCGGGGGCTCCGGGCACATGCGGTTCCTGCGGCGCGGGCAGATCGAAACGCAGCCCGACCTTGGCCAGATGCGCGGCCAACGGATCACTGTTTCTGACAAAAACGACGTCCATCACGCCCGCTTCGATCCCCGAAAACGTCAGCGCCTCGCTTGCAGCCGAGGCAAGCGCACCATGCGCCTCTTCGGTGGCATCGACAAAGGCCAGCACATGGCCGCTTGCCCCGTCATCGTAGGTCGCTGCCGCGAGGTATGCGGATTGCGCCAGACCCGCGGCGATCGCCAGCTTGCGGTCAAGCGCGGTCACGACGGCCTCGGGCAGGCCGGACGGAGCACGAATTTCAGTCAGCCGCGCCTCGGTCTCGGCGGGGCCGTTCTGCAAGGTCTCGACCAGCCAGTCGACAGCCTCGGCCGGGATCAGCATGGCCGAGGGTGCCACCTCGAGGTTGAGCGCAAGCCCGATGCCCTGCCCTTGCAACATCTGCACAAGCGCCCGCCCGGGCAGGCCGGCATAGGGTGCCACGCGCCCGACGAATTGTGACAGACGCTCTTCACGGTCGAAAACAAGCGTGAAACGCTGATCCTCGATTTCGAAAAGTTCCGGCGTGATCTGATCGTGTTCCGCCTCTGCGCCCAGAAGAATGAACAGCTCGGTGTCGGCAAGGCGTTCGTAAAAGCGCAGGCGTGCGGCATCGTCTTCGGGGGCTGCCTCCATCGCGGCATGAGCTTGGTCGAGATCTGTCATTCCAGCACCTTTGAAACGGTCTCATGCAATTGCGGCAGAAGCTCTGCCGCGAACCACGGGTTGTTGTTCAGCCATGCGGTATTGCGCCATGACGGATGAGGCAAGGGAAAGATACGCGGTGCGTATGCGCGCCAATCGCTGACCGTTGCGGTGACGCTCTTGCGGGTGCCAAGGTGCCAGCGATGTGCATATCCGCCGATCAAGATTGTAAGGGGCACATCGCCCAGTGCTGTCATGACAGCGTCGTGCCAGGTTTCGTGACAGATGCGCGGCGGCGGCAGGTCGGACCCTTTCGCATCGTACCCGGGAAAGCAGAAAGCCATGGGAACGATGGCGAATTTGCTGCGGTCATAGAACGTGGCAGCGTCGACACCCAACCAACCGCGCAACCGGTCGCCTGAACGATCGAAGAAAGGTTTGCCTGCTTGGTGAACGCGCAAACCCGGCGCCTGCCCCGCGACAAGGATGCGGGGGGCTGTTTCGAACCAAACCACAGGCCGCGGCTCATGGCGCGTGGCGGTCGCGGCAAAGCGATCCGCGCAAATCCTGCAACTGCCGATACGATCCTGAAGGGTCTCGCCTGTCTTTGTTACCATGAGCGAAAGCTAGGACTTACTTGCCGGAACGCCACCGAGTGTTGGGCTGTCCGCCTTCTCGACGCAGAATTGTCGCTGTATTCCTGCCCTATTGGTGCAGTATCACAATGCTGCGGCGTCGATGGCCGCTTTGTTCGGGTCACGAAAACGCATCAGGAAATGGGGCGACATGCTGGAGTTCTCTGAAGTCAGCAAATCGTTTTGGACGGGCACCCAGCGCAAGGTCATCCTTGATCGCGCGTCATTTCGTGTTGAGCTTGGCAAATCACTCGGCATCCTCGCGCCCAACGGCACCGGCAAGACGACGCTGATCAACATGATGGCCGGACTGGAGAAACCCGACGAGGGCACGATCCGCCGGAACTGCCGGATTTCGTTTCCCGTAGGTTTTACCGGGGGCACCAATCCGCGCCTCTCCGCGATGGAAAACAGCCGCTATTTCGCACGTCTTTACGGGCTTGATCCCGACTACATCGAGGCGTTCTGCCGCTGGCTCTGCAACCTCGAGGAATATTTCGATCAGCCGATCGGGGTCTATTCGTCAGGGATGAAGGCACGGTTTTCGATGGCGCTGACGTTGGCGCTGGAATTCGACATGTATCTTGTGGATGAAGGAATGCCCGGTGCGGTGGATGCCGAATTCAACCGCAAGGCGGGCGAAATCCTGCGGCAACGCATGGAGAAATCGACACTTGTAATCGTGTCGCACAGCCCGCAGACGCTTGAACGTTTTGTCACAACGGCTGCCGTGCTAAAGAACGGGCAGCTTCACATGTTTGACTCTCTGGAAGAGGCACGGGTCCTTTATGACTACCAAACCGACTATTAAGCGGTTTCAGGTGCGCCGCCGCGCGAAAGCGGACGAGGCGCAGCAAACCCGGGCCGCATCCGACACGGAAAGCGCGGCCGATACGTCGCAGCAGCTGACCCACGCCCAACAGATCGAGGCGATCAGCAAGGAAGGACTGACCGCTCGTCAGCTTCGGATGGCACGGCGTGTGGCACTCAAGAACGGGTTCGAGGCGTCCTCCGACTACGATGCCGTGCGTCAATTGCGTGCGGCGGGCATCGACCCCTTCCAACGCAGTTCCGTCGTCGATCTGGTCACGCCAGACACCGGGAAGAACGGCACAAGAAAGGGTCGGATCCAGCTACCAGATACGACCCGGCAGGGCGCAGTTGACATCCCCGGGCAGGCCGCGTCGGACGCTGCACGCCGCAATGCGCAGGA